>Ga0074193_1002651_pt1 | contig 15503 bp, 14 predicted proteins | sample EPASupsiteHSE605_FD_64523 | JGI IMG/M metagenome (GOLD analysis project Ga0074193, IMG submission 64523) | Bioremediated contaminated groundwater from EPA Superfund site, New Mexico - Sample HSE6-05 | ecosystem: Environmental > Aquatic > Deep subsurface > Groundwater > Contaminated ... | reverse complement strand
ATCCGGTTATGAATCGCTTATCGTATAGTTTTCCTATTTGTTTGCGTAGCTCGGCTTCGCGGGCTTCCAGTCGGGGGCGGTCGCTTATCAGCGTACCGAATTCTTCGGGAGCCTCGGTTGGGGTTCCCTGTCCTTGCCCGGCAGCTATAACGGGATGAGCTTCGCTTTTGGGGGTGGTGGACTGGATTTGGTCGGTTAGTTGGGATTCGCGGATAATGGCGCGGAAGGATTGGCGGCCCAGGCGGCGGAAAAGGGAGTCGGGATCTTCACCCGGAGGGAGTACCAGGTCGCAGGTCTGGAGGCCGTTGCTTTGCAGTACCTGGATGGCTTTGGCGGCAATTTCGCGACCTCGCTCGTCGGCATCCATCAATACGGCCACGCGGTTGGTGTATTGCTTCAGCAACAAAGCCTGTTCGTTGGTGAAGGCTGCACCGCACTGAGCCACCGAATTGGGATAGCCTGCCGCCACCATGGACAGCACGTCTTTGTACCCCTCGTTCAGGAAACAGAATCCTTCGTTGCGGATGGCGTTGCCTGCCTGAAACAATCCATACAGGGTTTCGCTCTTTTTATACAATCCGTCCGATTTGCTGTTCAGATACTTTTGTACGTGCCTTTTCTCCTCCTGTGTGGGGTTGAATGTGGTTCGTCCGGCAAAGCCTACCAGTCTACCGCCGGCATCGCGAATGGGAAAGATAATACGTCCCGCCATGGCCGAAAAACCATGAGTCACAGACATCCCTGCCATACCCACTTCGTAATTTATATACGTCTGTGCGATACCCTGGCAATCGGGATGATATTTCCCCGATGGCTCAATGGCTTTCACTCCGCTCAACTTCATTTCGGAATCCATCGCCTTATCTAATCCTCCACCGTCCGTTTCTGCATCAGCTCCCTTTAGATGGGGCAGCTCCCCGGAAATAGCACCCGAAGTATCTGATTCAGAGCACAAATTGAAGTTATCAACACCTGTTGATAACCCTTGTAAAAAGTATGGATCGTACTGGCTGGCCACTTCGGGGTGGAATCCGCTGAGGGATTTCAGGAAGCGGATGTTGGCGGCTTCGATGGCCTCCTTTTGGGCAGGGGGAAGTTCCACAACGGGCTTCTTTTCCACTTTGCGTGGTGTGTGCATCACCAGCGGTTCCGAACCGTTTCCCCACCGTTCGCGCAGTAGCTTTACCGCATCCACAAAGCTGCAACGTTCGTATTGCTGAATAAACGAAAACACATCGCCCCCGGCATCGCAGGCAAAGCATTTAAAGATCTGCTTCCCCTGGTGTACATGCATAGAGGGATGGCTGTCGTCGTGAAAGGGACAAAGCCCGATGTATTTGCCGCCGAACTTTTGTTGCAGGTGCACGTAGGCGCCAATCACCTTTTCAATGCAAAGGGACTCCTTCAGGTCGCGGGTCTGTTGTTCGTAATCGATACTCATGGTATGGATGATTTAAGGAAGGTCTGCCGCCATTGTAACCGGCGGCAGACCGGTTGTGAATTAATAATCGCTCAGGCGTGTCATGTTCTCATTGTAACGGAAACGGGTGATGCCCGTGCTTCCGTTTCGGTTTTTCGCCACTTTAAGGAAGCCTATACCGGCCAGCGATTCACCGTTTACATCCTTGGTTTTACCCTGTTGTTCGGGGCGGTTGATAAAGATTACGATATCCGCCGCCTGCTCCAGCACTCCGGAATCGCGCAGGTCGCTCATACGTGGATCCTTCGAATCGGTACGTTTCTCGATGTCGCGGTTCAGCTGCGAAAGCAGCAGGATGGGAATGTGCTCCTCGATGGCCAAATCCTTGATGCGCTTGATGGCAAAACCCAACGTGGTGGCGTGATTGTTATTGGCGTCGCTCTCCAGCTCCAGCTGATGCAGGTAGTCCAGCACCACCAGATCGCACTGGTTGCGGTTGCGCGCCAGCTTAACCTTCGACCGGATATCCTCCACCCGTGCCGAAGGAATGTAGTCGATATACAACGGCAGCTCGGCCAGTTTGGTTTTATTGAGGTTGCGAACCGCCTCGATCTCGGTAACGGTAAGTCCATGCTGACGTAAATTGGCGGCCGATACCTCGGAGAGCGACAGCAGGATACGACCGTAAAGCTGCTCCAGACTCATTTCGAGGGTGATAAAATACACCGGATGTCCGCTCATCGCCACCTGCAGGGCAATAAAGAGTGCCAAAGCCGACTTCCCCTGTCCCGGTCGCGCGCCGATACAGGGCACCTCGCCGGGCAGCAGACCACCTATTATCTCATCCAACCCTTTCAGACCGGTAGACAACCCCACCGAATGCACATCCTGCTGCTGCATCCGTTCGTGCTTGGCAATTACCTCATCCCCAATCTGAGACACCTGGCGGATGGTGGAATTATCGACTCCCACACAGCTGATCTGCTGCATCTTCAGTGTCGTATCTTCCAGAATCTGCTGCATGGAAAGGTTGTACTGCGCCGCCTTGGCACGCATCTCGGTAGAAAGTGTGGAGAACTTACGCCGCTGAAACCCTTCGATGATATGATCCGCATACATCCGCACGTTACATCCGTCCAGCACCAATCCGAAATAATCCTTTACGGCATCGATACCGTTTATCTCGTTGTAATAGGCAGGATCCATGCGCCGCATCTCCTCCTCAAGCAAGGTAAGGTCCATGGGAATACCGTTGTTGTACAGGTTAACGGAAGCCTCGTACACAAAGCCGAAAGGCTTGCTGTCGAAATGCTCCGGTTTAAGTCGGGGGTAGATATCACCCATGCAGGTTTGACCCGTAATAAGGGCACAAAGTAAGGAAATCTCTTCTTTAAACTCCAATGAAATGTTTTTCATGATAATTGATTTAATTATGCAAACTGATTGATTTGCACCGTGTTTGTTTTGATTAATTGCTGTTCTGATCCGGAAACATCTCCCGCATGTTGATCTCGTACACATCGCAGGGCAACTTCTTAGGTTCGGCCGGTTTATGCTCTTTCAGCTTGGCCCCTACCAGCAGATCGTAGGCTGTGATGGTGATTCGGCTGCCGTCCTTGAGGCGTTCCACTTCGATAATGCCATCGCTTTTAAGCACATCCATGGCCCGTTGGAAGGAGCGATAATTTACCATCATCTGAGCCGCCATCTTCTTTTGCTGAACGACCAACTGGCCGCGCCGGCAGGGATAGACGGCATTTTTTAGCGCCATGGTACCATCCTTGAACCGGGCATCCCGGAAAATGATAAATAAAATATTGGCGATAAGTCTCTCCTGCTCGTCCGGGTTAGTAAGGTTGTTTAACACGGCTCTGGGAATTGCGCTAAACCCTTCGCTGATAAGTCTGCGCATTGAACACGATTTTTCCATTTTCAAGTCGGATAATTGGTTAAAGTCCCGGTTTTCGTTGTAGAAAGATTGTTTTGCACCACTGAATGCGCCCCCTAAACCTAGTATTGATAAGGCTTCCGAGGGGGTCGCTGTCGTATCTGGTGTCGTTTCCTTTCTTAATATAGTATTCATGTTCTTTAATACAATTTAAAAATTAATCCGAATGTAAAACCAATCAACAGACTGGCCGGGACAAATAGTTTGTTTAAAACGGGAACTTGTGGCGACCTCCCGTCTTGGTCTTGTGGTTAACCGGTTCCGTTTCGGGAACCGGCTGTGCTCTTTTCATCGTGAAATTTTTACAAACGCTCATTTGGAAAACCCACTGCGGCAAAGGTATAAAGGTTTTATTTGGCCTCGAAAAAAAGATGGGTTTGCGTTTTCGCTGTAATTCACTGGTAATCTACTTTTTAAACAAAAACATTGGACCAATAAAATTACCTTTATTTTGTATGCGAATGTTAATAATCCATCTTCATCCTTTGTTCAAAGTTTAATCTTATGCGATTTAAGTATCTCATATATAGACTCTAACAAGTCGTTTGCACATTCATCCGGAATGGTGTCCAGCAACCTTAATAATTTCTTTTCATCTTTCGAATTCATGAAAAATTCGGAGCATTTTTTAGCAATTGATTTTGAGGAAGATAACCCAAAACATTGGAGTTTGGAGTAAGCTGCAATCACCAATCCCATGGCTTCATGATGCTTATTAATGGCCAGTTTTAAATTGTTTTTTTCCTGCTTCAACAGGTGTAATTTATATTTTTTCAATCTTTCGCCATAATGTTTCCGGCAATTCCGGACAAACCTTGTCCACACCTCTGTGCCACCTTCATTGGGATCGTTAAGCAGTATTTCGATGGAACAGACAATTTCCATTTCGTCTTTTTTGTCTTTGATTGCCTGGTGAAATTTTTTAAACGAGGGCTTTCCCGAGCCCGTGTAAGACAGGACAATTTGTTTTTGGGTTTGTTGAATAATTCGATTCATTGTTTTAGTTTTTTCGGACTTAATAAGACCATTGTTTCTTTTGTAACAAAGCTCTGTTACAATGTTAATACACTGAATTAAAAGATATAAGCGATACAAAACAAAGAAAATCACTTTAGTGAAACGGTTCTGTTAAAGACAAAATTTGCAGGTACATTTTGACAAAAATGTATACTCTTTTTGTTTAAAATGTTATGACATTTTACGCAAAAAGTACCTGAAAATTGCAGTGTTTACACCTGGAATATAACTCTGTTACCGCTTTGTTTTTAGGATAACAGGGAGTTGCCGGAGGCCCCCTTTTCGGGGGCAGGCTCATGGTTCTCCCAGATAGGCTACAATGATTCGTACCTGCATGGAAGTGAGCCTTCGGGTTCCCTTCACCCAGCCTTCGCGGGCCAGTTCGTCACTTAGTTGGGGGTGGTTTCGTATCCACCGGAGCAGCTGTTTGTTCTGTGCCGAACTGCTAAGAGCAGGCGAATATAATTGCGCCAGCTCGTTCCACCCGTAGGGATGGATGGGTAGGGATTGATCTTTCATCGAGAATGTAATATGGATTTAGTTAAAAACGCTTGTTTAAATAGTGTTGTTTTCATGGTAAAAAACTAGTGTTTAGAGTATTAAATCTTGTTTTTAATATTAATCAAATATACTATTATCTTTCTACATAACCTAATATTTTGGCATAAAAACAATCTATAAGTGTCATAATTATTACTTATTCGGGAAGTTTTCGTAAAGTTGTTAGCAGGCTATCGGGAAACATCGCGCGTTATCGCGCCCTATCGGGACGTTGGCGGACAAACCGCGCCAAATGGGGGTGGGGTGATCGTACATTTGCATTGTTACGTAACGAAAACAAGTTTTATAAACCCTTAAAAACAAAACAAGTATGGCATTATCTTATTCTTTAATCAAGCGCAGAAACATGGAGAAAGACGCTCCTGCTGGTAGTAAACTGGTATACGGATCCACCCGTACCACTTCGCGCATGGACCTGAACAAATTGTGCGACGCAATCGCAGCACACAGTACCGCATCACGCGGCGACGTGATGCTGGTACTGGAAGGTTTGATCTATATCCTTACCGAGAGGCTGCAGGCAGGAACGGTCGTAAGCATGGGCAATTTTGGAAATTTCCGCATGGTAGCCGGTTCTGTAGGCGCTGTAACGGAAGAGGAGTTTAACACTTCAATGTTCAAAAAACCGCGTATCATCTTCAAGCCGGGTATCCTGTTGCGCGAAGTGACCAACAACGCCAAATTCGAGAAGCTGCAGACGGTTAAGGTAACCGTAACGGAGCAGTGCGACAAAGAGCACGTGTATTAATACTTCATTGCACCTCCGGATGCAGGTTCCGGGGGTACAATTTTGTATTCACATCCTGCGGATTCCAAGTGGCCCGTTTTGCAGCCTATTGTCCCGGGGATACAAATCTCAATTTTGAATTACAAGGTTTAGAAACTAACAAACGATTTTTATGCTGAAAGAAATATTTGTACAGAGTTATTACCCCCAGGTAAAAGAGGCGGGAATAAAATATGGCATTAACCCGGTGGTGCTGCTGGCCCAGATCGCCATCGAAACAGGGTGGGGCGAGTCGGTGCTGTGTAAGGAGCACTTTAACTTCGGTGGATTGACAGGCTTCGGTAAGCCTAGCGAGTTCTGGCCGGGCACCAAAGTGCAGCTTTGCGAAAAGGGACTTACCTACCGGAGCTACCCCGATGCCAGAAGTGGTATTCTGGATATGGCCCGCCTGTTGCGCTCATCCTATGCCTCTGCCTGCAACGTAAGCAATGTTCCGGCCGCCTACGCCCAAGAGATAGCCTATAGTCGCTACATCAGCGAGGTAAACGGTGACAACCGCCAAAACTACAAGATGCTGCTGGTAAAGCTATCCGCCACCATGAGTAAGCTGATAGCGCTGCAGTTTCCGGAGTAAACACAAGAGCCTTTACTTATTATTGGTACACCCTATTGAAGAAGTACTCTCTTCCATTCCATAGATGCCCGGTTTAATTTCTTCATTATTGGTACACTTTATTGAAGAAGTACCCGGATGGTATTAATTGCTATTTAGGTAGTATACAAATATCAATAGAGGTTCTGTTTTGGAAATAGATCTGATCAGACAATAAGGTGTGAGCTAATAAAGAAATAAAATGGCTTTTGCTTCAGCCTCCGAGCTATTATTTGCGATATGAAAAATCCGTCTCCAGGATGGTGTTTCCCTAAGCATTAAACTAACGATTCTCAATACAAACCCCTTAAAACAAACAGAAAGATGAAACAAGTAAAACAGATCATTGAATTTATTTTGGTAGTGGCAAGTTGCTTTTTTCGGAAAAGGAAACAGCAAAAAGTCCACCCTCACGTTCCTGAAGATCCTTATCCTCCTGGCTCTTGTGCAGGAAGAAAAGGAGATTGCCCTGGCTGCTCTGGGTGTAATTGTAACCCTCAGTCAGCGTCCACCACCGGATACCCCGGCGCCTCCGAGCAATACGGAAACTCCTGTCAATCCAAACCCTATAGTCAACCGGGTGATTCCGGACAGTACGATCAAAAGTGGCGCCCCGGTAATATGCCCAACGAAAGGGCCGACGGAAACACCCCCACCACCGGAGCCGCCAACCTGCTTGGCTGGTGTCTGATAGCGGTTGCCGGCACCAGTTACCTGTATAAGTTGCTGGTTTAAGTAGTAAATTGGTCGGGAAATATTTGCACACATTATAATGTTCGCGCAGATAGTTTAATAAACGGATTATCCTAATTAGTTGGACTGCTATGCAACATTGTATAATTAGTTGCGAATGGATGGGTGATCCTTATCTTTGCACTAAGGTTATTAAATATTTTTATTATTATTAATTGTTTCAAGATTAATTAATTTGTAATAAGGAAAGTCCGGCCCGTGAGAGTCGGACTTTCTTGTTATCCTAAATTATTTAAGCATCCACTCCATTAGTTCCTTCATAAAAGTGGCGTCGTCTTTGCCTTTCCATACAACCTTCATGCCGTTGGGGAAGGTTGCTTCTACGCCACCCATCATCAGGCCTGTCATCGTTTCGCCAAAAGCGGCTATTTTTCCGTTGTTATCCAGCTTTACATAGGCGCCGTGAACCGGAGCAGCGTCGCTGTTCATCCGGCTGATGGGTGTTCCGCCTGTTATAGACCGGCTTCCGCTGTATGATAATTCGTACTCGTTTTGAATTACTTCAGATTTGACGGTTGTTGCCCCTGCATTGGGTTTAGGTGGCAGGTCCATCCCGTATTCCATCCCGAAAGGCACAACAATGTAGTTACCCCCAAAGGCTTTCATATCGACCCGGTGCTCTTCGTCCATGAAAAGGATCAACCTTCCTCCGTTCTGTACATATTTTACAATGTCTTTCTTTTCTACTGAGGTAAGATCTCTTTTGGAGGTCACCCTCTCTCTGTTTAGTGGCGAAAGAATTACAAGCAGGTCTGCCTCGCTTAACAATGCTTCGTTTAGTTCTTTATCTTTATTGATAATCAGGTTGGCGCCCATCTGTGTCTCTACAATATCCTTATACAAATTAAATATATTGGGATTAACGTAGGTGTAGATTGTATCCACATCATGAGAAACGTCGATAATTACATTCTTTTTCTGTGCGCTGATACCGATTGTGCATGTTGCCATCAGTATGACAAATAGTATTTTCTTCATCTTTTTGATTTTTATTTTTTGTATAAATTAGTCGCAACGGCAGTAAGATTTTCTTCGCCGGCTATGTCTGGATAGGTCATCTGCATTACAAGTACAAACTCGTCGCCGGTTCGTATCTGCAACCTGGTTTCTTTTACTTTCTTCAGGTATTCTATCTGGAAGTTTACAGCCTCTGCCGAAGCTGTAGCACCGCCATGCCCGCCGATGAAAGTGGTAGCTCCGCTTGCTTTGGCATGTTCCAATCCCGCTAATTGAGCGTCTACGGCTTCAAGACTGCTAATCTGGAGTGCACTCATGTGCATATTGGCCACCGGGGTGAAATGGGTATAGTATACTTTCCCCCCGATAAGGATACTGGCAGCGGGGAAGTCTGACGATGCCCCCGGTGAGAATTTGAATTCGACACCCGCCCAGTTTTCTTTTGCATCTTTGCCTACTGTGGCCGAAGGGGTAAATTGACTAATGTCCATCTTGTTGCCGAAGGTTGTGGCAAAATTAGCCATCATGCCGCTGTAAACGTCTCCTTTTACAAATTGGGGCATTCCTTCAACCATAACGAATTTGGAGTGGTCAAATGCACTGAATCCTGCTGCATGATAGTTGGCTATTACTTTCTCGACAGGTTTATTGAGTTTGCCCAGGTATTCGCTCAGTTCTTTGATGTTGTCGTGGAATGCTGCGGGCTCTAAAACAACTACAGACTTATTGCCTTCGATGATGTAACTCATATCGCCCAAGGGGTCGGCTGTGATGTAGGAGTGGAGTTTGAAACTACCGAACTCTTTTACTTCAAACTTGCCTTGTGCGCTTGCCGTAAGTGTCGCACAGAGGACTAATGCAATTGAACCTAATTTTTTCATGACCTGTTATTTATTGTTACACAATGTAGTTCCGTTCTCATTGAGTTTTAATTTTGTTTTAATCCGATTCAAACTTACTTTATCCGATTGCTGTATGCAAACGGGTTTCTAACTCACCTATAGGGTTAGTATTGTTGATTATCAATGTGTTGTGAAATTAGATTTAAGTTTTTTTATGAAATTATCTGAAAGAGTATAATAATTCGTTTGGATTGTTACTCTCTTTTGGAAATAATAGATATTTTTGTTGCAAATGCATAAAAATATGAGAGAAGTAGATTTACGGTATCCTACATGTCCGATAAGGAATGTGCTGGCACGAATAAGCGATAAATGGTCTTTAATTGTTTTATGGAATCTGGGATTGAACGAGAAAATGCGCTACAAGGAATTGATGCTGTCAATTCCGGATATTTCGCATAAGATGCTTACCAATACCTTAAAGCATCTGGAGGAGGATCACCTTGTGAAGCGGGAAGCGTATGCCGAGATTCCCCCGCGTGTGGAATATTCTCTTACCAAAACAGGAAAGAGCCTGATTCCAACCATCGAACAGATGATTGACTGGGCGCAGACTAATTTTGAAGAAGTGGTAAAGTAAGTGTTCTTTGTTGTTAAATATATGTGCCTGAATAATTTATCTACTTAAGCAGACTTGTGCACCGGATAAATTGCAGAAAAATACTATAAATATAGTTAATTTATGATGCGCGAATATAATTATTCGTTATGTTTGTGAATTCATTAAAAAAACTAATACCTATGAAAACAAATTACAATTGGATTGGTGTATTATTTGTTATTGGTTTATTAGGGTTTATATCGTGCAACAATAATGACGATCTGGAACTGATAGACTCTTATTATAAAGATTTACAACTTTCCTGCGGCAGTGATTTAGAGATCCCGGTTCAGGCTGCGAACTGGGATATTGAATCTGTACAGTATTTACCCTCAAATGAGGTTGTGGTAGATAAAGATGGTAATCCATTGATTTTGAGTGACTATGGGGCGGTTGAGGCTTCAGGTGGCTGGTTGTATCTGTCCCGTAATGGAGATGATAAGTTTACGCTGAGTTTAAAGGAGAATTTTGATAAATCGGCCGAACGTAAATTTGTAATATGCGTAAATAATGGAAACCATAAAGAATATATTTCTATTACACAGCGGGCGGGAACAGCATATAAGCTGGTGAAATCGGAATTTAAGGAGCAGGCAGATCAACGTAAAGTGTATACTAGCAATGGAGCTTGTACCGAGCTTACATTGAATAACAATACGTTGGAGCCTGCGTGGATGCCTTGTGGTAATATTTTTGAAATGGTAGTTGAGTCTTCTTCTTTTTACAGCGATGATTATGGGGCGTTCGACTGGATTGGAGAGGAAGAACTTATGGTTAGTGTGCCGGAGTTATTTGTAGAAAATACCATCCGCTGGAATAATAGATCTGTTTACAAAAAGGGACTTACTACGATTCCTTTCATAAAAGATATTGAAAAAAATAATAAAATTTTAGTGCAGCCGTATACTACGGTCCATCTAAAAGGGAGAATTACCTATTGTAAGCGTGTATATAATTATACTTTTACAATTCAAAATGAAGATACCGGTACGCTGTTTGATATAAATGGGGTTTGGACGCAGGTTGTTCCTATTTCCAGGGAAATAATTATTTCATAAATTTGTATTCTGGTAGGTTTGAAATCTGCTTTATATAGATATTATAGGAAAATATATAACCATGAATTTAAAAAACTATTTTTATTTTGTCCCTCTGTTTGTGCTGTTTGTAAGTTTTACGGCCTGTGAGAAGGAGAATGAGCTGGAGAAGCTTACGGCTGAGATTCCGGTTGCCATTAAACGAGATTTTAATGCAAAGTATCCTTTGGCAACGATCACCTCTTTTCATGCCTATTCGGATAGTCTTAATGAAATTGAGTTTGTAAATGACCAGCAGAATAAAGCTACTGTTTGGTACGATAAGAATGTGTGGAAGTTTACCTATACCAAAGTTGACGACCTGAAACAGCTTCCGGTTAAGGTGCAAGACTCCTTCAGTAATTCTCCCTATGCAAATGCCTCTGTGCAGGATATATACAAAGCCGAACGGAGGGGTATTAAACAGCCCCTTTACACGCTACACTTTAAATATGCCATCAGAAAGACGCCCAATGTGGAACATTACGTATTTATAAGTGAAGACGGACTGTTTATAAAGACTTTAAACTGGCGACCAAACGATCCGAGTTGGTTTGTAAGGTTGCCCCAGGATCATTTTAATTACATTGCCCGTAAGTACAGCGGAGCCGAAATAAGGGGGTATGTAAATAACGGGGGCTACAATGAATACTTTATCCTGCATGAGGGTAAGGTGAAGTTTGTAACTTTTAGAGGAGAGAAGGAATCTGATAATGGATTCTGGTACGAAACCCGGTATGAGCTGGGTAGGGATGCGGTTATTCCGGATAATGTGATTGCTTACCTGCATAAAACTCATCCCGAATTTACCTATACCCACGTGTATTACATTGAGTCGCCCGATGGTAATTCGTATCATTTGCAGGATAAAAATCACGATCAACAACTGGGTTACATTATAGGCGAAGGGATCTGACGGGTTTTTTAGTCAGCATTCTCTTTAGATTTGAATATAAGATATTGGTGCATCGGCAGATAGCTTGTTTTGTAATGAACCATTGCTAAATATGCGCAATTGTATTAGTTATTTTTTTACTTGAACTTTTAACTTTTAGTGTTAAAGAAGTGTAACCATTTAGTGCGAGAGTCCTTTTAAATAGATAGATTTTACAAGAATATGTTATAAAACATATAAAAAGGGGTTGTAATAAAAATAATCCGCTTTACCTTTGCGGTATACTAAATAGTGTTCACTAAATCCTGTTCGTGAGAATCGGGTTTAATTTTTTTGGATATCATAAAAATTGATTTTTTAAAGCCTGCCTTTTTTAAGGTGGGCTTTTTTTGTAACGTTATATAATATTATAACTTTTGGTTATACATCATTAAAAAAAACAATTAGTTTTGTGGTAGGTTATGTTTTACCTTTACGCCTTTCTTGCAAGGAAACATTGTAAAACAATCTCTTAAATATCTATCTATGAATAACAACGAACTAAAAGAGAGGCTTGATCTGCTGGAAAAAGCGGGGATGGACAGACGCCATTTTTTGAAGCTGATGGGGATGACCGGCATGCTTACTGTGGCAGGTACCTCTCAAATAAAAGCATTTTCGAGCAACGCAAAAGGTAAAATAGTGATTATCGGAGGGGGAGCAGCCGGATTAAGTATGGCTGCACGTTTGATGAACTGGCTGGATGAGCCGGATGTAACCTTGATCGATCCAAGCGAACTACAATATTATCAGCCTGGTTTTACACTGATTGCTTCGGGAGTATATCAGCCGGAGGATGTGTATAAGAAACAGGAAGCCTGCATTCCTTCTGGGGTGAAGTGGATAAAGGATAGCGTTGCTGCCGTAGATCCGGTGAAGAACGAAATCAGAACCCAGACAAATGGTGTGGTTGCCTACGATTTTCTGGTGCTTACACCCGGTTTGCAGATTAACTGGAACCTGGTGGAGGGTATAACGCATGATACACTGGGACAGGGTAACGCGCACTGTATATACGATTTTGAAGGGGCCAAACGTACCTGGGTTGCCTTGCAAGAGTTTGGTAAGAAGGGCGGACGCGGTATCTTTACCGATACCTACACCAAGCATAAATGCGGGGGGGCTCCCAAAAAGATCTGTTTGCTTACGGAACATTATACCCGCCAGCAAAATACGCGCGATAAGGTGAAGCTGGATTACTTTACAGCGGCACACGAATTGTACGATGTGAAATATTATACAACCCGCCTGGAGGAGATTTATAAAGAACGTAACGTAAGTATTACCTTGAATTATAGAGTGAAGGGTATCGATACCTCTGCAAAGAAGGTTTTCTTCAACAAGGTGGAAAAGGTTGAGAAAGAGTTGAAAGATGAGCAGACAGGCAAGTTAACCAAGGTGGAGGAGAAGATTGTAACGCCTTATACCGAGGATTACGACTTCCTGCATTTTACACCGCCTATGTCGGCTCCCGACTTTGTGCGCGACTCCGGATTGGGTTGGACCGAAGGTAAGTTGGCTGCCGAAGCCTGGGTGATGGTAGACAAAGAGACGCTGATACACAAAACATATAATAATATTGTGAGTCTGGGTGATGTGGCTGGTATTCCTACCAGCAAGACTTCGGCTGCGGTACGTATGCAGGTTCCGCTGGCTGCCAAAAATCTTATTTCGCTGATGGAAGGCAAAGAGCCGGTAGAGAAGTACGATGGATACGCAGCTTGCCCCATCATTACAGAGTATGGCAAGGTGCTGCTTTGCGAATTCGACTATGACAAGAATCCGAAACCAAGTGTTCCGTTCAACTTTATGGACATGTCGCACGAGCAATGGCTGGCCTGGGTGCTGAAGGTATATATACTTAAGCCTATGTATTTTTATGGAATGCTAAACGGTTATGCCTGATTTATATGGCTGATTTTAGGTTAAAAGTATTTTTAAGCGTAGCGAGGAATCTTAGTTTTACGAAGGCTTCGCAGGAGCTTTTTATCACTCAACCGGCTATTACGAAGCATATTCATGAGCTGGAGAGTGTCTATAAAACACGTCTGTTTGATCGTTTGGGCAATCGCATTGCCCTTACGAGGGCAGGCCTGCTGTTGCAGGAGCACAGCAAACGGATACTGGACGATTACAAGCGGCTGGACTACGAGATGCATCTGTTGCAGAACGAGTGCTCGGGCGAGCTTCGCCTGGGGGCCAGTACCACCATTGCGCAGTATGTGCTGCCACCTTTTCTGGCACGTTTTATAGAGAAGTTCCCGCAGGTTTCGTTGTCGCTGCTGAATGGTAATTCGCGCGATGTGGAGGGTGCCTTGCTGGAGCATCGTATTGACCTGGGACTGGTGGAGGGGATTATCCGCCAGCCCAATCTTAAATATACCACTTTCCTGAAAGACGAGCTGGTGGCGGTGGTGAGCACCCGCAGCAAGCTGGTGAAGCACGACGAGATTACGGTGAAGGAGTTATGTGATGTACCCCTGGTTTTAAGGGAAAGGGGATCGGGTACGCTGGATGTGCTGGAGACTTCTCTGCTGAGCCATAACGTAAGATTATCGGATATGAATGTGCTGATGTACCTGGGTAGTACGGAAAGCATCAAGTTGTTTCTGGAAAATACGGATTGCATGGGGATTGTATCGGTACGGTCTATCGACCGCGAACTGGTTGCCGGGCAGTTTAAAGTGATAGAGATAAAGGATCTGGATATGGAGCGGGAGTTCTCTTTTGTGCGTCTGCAGGGCGAAGAGAGCGGTTTGTCGCAGGTGTTTATGCAGTTTGCCGAGCATTATAATAAAAACTTATAAGGCATTAAAAGATACGATTGGCGCGTTTGTTTTCGGTTGCTTACCTTTGCAGTCGTTAAATAGGTAGATATATGAATGCAATTGAAAATTTTCTGCAGTCTAAGAGGAAGGTTGTTTACGTGATGTTACTGTTATTTTGTTTTTTACCCATGGTTACCCCGCCTGTGGCTCTCTTCACAGGGTTGGTTTTTGCATTGGTCTGCGGGGAGGCTTTTCCTGGTTTTACTAAAAAATCGTCTAAATATTTGCTTCAGGTTTCGGTCGTTGTACTGGGATTTGGGATGAATCTGCACGAGTCGCTGGCTTCGGGCAGGGAGGGTATGGTGTTTACTGTTATTTCGGTAGTGGGAACGCTGCTGATTGGTTCGGTACTGGCCAGGAAGATGCAGGTAGACCGTAAGACGGGCTATCTGATCAGTTCGGGTACTGCCATTTGCGGCGGTAGCGCCATTGCGGCAGTGGGACCGGTAATCAAGGCGAACGACCACGAGATGTCTGTATCGCTGGGGGCGGTCTTTATCCTGAATGCCGTGGCGTTGTTCTTATTTCCGGTACTGGGGCATCTGCTGGATCTTACTCAGCAGCAGTTTGGTATGTGGGCTGCCATTGCGATACACGATACAAGCTCGGTAGTGGGTGCCGGTGCGGCTTATGGCGACGAGGCTCTGAAGGTGGCTACCACCGTTAAGCTTACACGTGCTTTGTGGATTATCCCGGTGGCATTTGTTACGTCGTTTATTTTTAAAAGTAAATCGGACAAGGTGTATATACCCTGGTTTATCTTCTTGTTTGTGCTTGCCATGCTTGCCAATACGTTTTTAGCGTTACCCACTTTGCTTACCGGTAGTATGGTTTGGTTGGCGCACAAGGGACTTACGCTTACGCTTTTCTTTATCGGAGCCGGACTTTCACGCGGGGTGCTGCGCAGGGTAGGGATGCGTTCGCTGATGCATGCTGTATTGCTGTGGCTGGTTATAGGGGTGGCTTCGCTGGCCTACGTATGGTTTTTCTGTTGATAGAAGAGAAGTTGTTTGATTTATTAAGACATAAAAAACGGGAGATAAAGCATTCGCCTTGGCGATTCTTTGTCTCCCGTTGGTATTTCGGAAGGTTATCCTTTCGTAGTTGTACGTTCACTAACGGTTCCT
>Ga0074193_1002650_pt1 | contig 15503 bp, 8 predicted proteins | sample EPASupsiteHSE605_FD_64523 | JGI IMG/M metagenome (GOLD analysis project Ga0074193, IMG submission 64523) | Bioremediated contaminated groundwater from EPA Superfund site, New Mexico - Sample HSE6-05 | ecosystem: Environmental > Aquatic > Deep subsurface > Groundwater > Contaminated ... | reverse complement strand
GCTCGTTAAGTTTTCCGCCTTGCTTAGGCAGGCGGTTGTATCCGCGAACCACCCAATAAGTTCTGCTGTCGACTTCACTATATCTTGAATCCAGTTCTGGCGGTCGGCTTTCACCTTGCGGGGCAACGGCATATCGCCAATCAAGCGGAATACCTTTCCACGGGAGTGTCGTTCCAAAACCACTGTTGTGCGCGATAACTGCCAGCCGTGACGAACCGTGGTCGGAAGTTAAGACAACTCGTGAGAACTTTGTTAATCCCTCTGTTATGCGCGGTAGGATTTCAGATTCAAAAACCCGTAATGCAGCCGCTAGATTTCTTTCGGGTGGGCAATGCTCATGCTTAGCCGCACCGTTGTGGGCAATGTTATCTATATCCTTAACTTCTTCAAGCGTTTTGTCGGCAGCCCATTTTACCGGGTTGAATTCAGTTGAAGTTGGCAATTTCACAGAAACTACAGAGCATGAGTCGATATTCATACTGTATCTTTTTGCCATTGCGAGTAAGAGAGGATAATATTCTGCTCCCATACCATCAACTACAAGAAGTGCCATATCACTGTCTGTTGATAACTCCAATAAAACCGCATCGCGATTAGGAAATGTTATAGGCAACACGAGATCAAACGCCTTTTTAACGAAATCCTCGTCTATAGCGTTGCGAACCTTGAATCTGCGATATTCTTTGAAGTAAGCGGTTAAGTCTTTTTCACCGTAATCGCATTCGGTCAAATACTCACCCAAAATCGGACATAACCTTCTAAAGACATCAGGCAATCCCGTAACCAAGTCCAGTGCAGAGGCACGGCGGACAAGTTCCCGCATTTCAGCGTTTGTACCGCAATTAAGAAATTCCACGACAGAACTAAAATCTTGTGTTTGCCCTATGAACTCGACAATCAGAGATTCAGGCACGCTTGATAATTGTTTAATTGCATAGGCGCGCTCTTCAGCGTAATGTTTTACGTCAAGCTTATCAGCTAAGGACACCGCCGTGTCGACCACATACTTGCGCAAAAGGTTATCGCGCCTTGGATTGGTATCAAGAACAATCCCCATATAAGTATTGACAGGCAGTTTCTTTTTGAGAAACCAAATATATGATGGCCACATTTTATCGGTTGGCAACACTAATAAGCGTGATAATGCATAACGGATGTCAATGTTGCCCTTACCGAATTCAGTTTCAAGATAAGCTTCCGGCAACTCGCTTTTTTGGATTGCTTTCTCCAAAAGCGATTGAAGTGTATCAGGCATCATTTCTTCGGAAATGCCATAGAAATATTCAGCGATTTGCCCGATGTCAAGCATAAATGACAAGTTTTTCGTTAAGCCCGCCTGCTCTGTTTTAATGTTATCCAGCGCAAGCTTGTGTTCGCCTGTAGGCTGAAAATCCCCAAGTTGTTTAATTAACGCTTTGAAATCTTGTAGCACAACAAAATTCACCCATTTTTTCGGAACGACAACAACTTTTGGCGGCTCGATATCATCAGACAACCCACTGATTCTGATAACATCCAAAGATTCCTCATATCGCGGAGCCTCAAAGCGCAAGTCTCTTTCTCGGCTTACCATATAAACGGCATTCAATTTACTATTATCTACTCGTCCACGTAAAGCGACAAAGAATGCCGCCACATTTTGCTCTGAAAGAAGTGATAGGTACGCATCTATTCCTACAACCACGGCGCGCGTGTTCTTTGCGGCTATTTTTGAGTCAAGGATTTCCAGCAAGTCATCAGGCATCGGCAGAGTAGTTATACCGTCAGTAAGGCAATCGCTAACCGAAATAACGGCTTCACCGTTATCTTTGTGGTGTTTAAGCAAATTTGCCGCCACTTGGTTGTTTGGATAAACCTCCACGCGGGTAGCCATAGGGTTGCTGAATTTCAACTGTACATACTCGTTAATAGTGTACTCCATCATCAACCCTCCCAAAACAGTAGTCCAAGTTCCTCATTTTCCTTAGCCAGTTGCAAAATTCTCTGCTTTAATTCCTCAGCAGTTTTTCCACGGATTTTCTCTATGATTTGAGGCGCAATAGTGTCCTTATACTGACGGCGAACGAATTTTGTTATATCAGGTCGTCGCGGCCAGTAGTTCGGTTGCTTTCCGTGTTCTTCCCGCAAAAAGTCAATAAGCGAGGAGAGGCTAATATTGAATTTTGCGTATTTTTGCGGAACAGTTTCCGCAAGAAAGGCTTTCTGGCAATTTTCCACACTTTGAGCGGTTACTTCTCTGAGGATATCAAGCAGCTCGGAAAGTCTTGCCGAGGCAAGGGTTTCAGGTTGTGATACAGCTTTGAGGATGTCGTAAGTTTCAGTTAATCCACCCAAAATAAACCGAGCCGGAATTTTATTATCCAACGCCCATTGGTCGGGGGTCTTTGCTCCTGATGCAATCCGTTCCCATTCCACCTTCAAATTAGAAACTACAGACTGTTTGGCACAATCCTCTATTTGAGCGCGAATGCCGTTTAAGAATGTTGTTTCGTCCAAATTAAAACCGCTTGGTGCGCTATTTAGAATATTGAGCAATTCGGGGTCGGATATTGTAGAACCGTTCAAGCGCATTTTTAATAATGCCACCGACTCTGTCTTCGCTGGGTCAAAGAAAAGTTTGGTTATATTTTCTAAGTTCTGCGATAACGCAACATTTATATCTTTTGCCGCACCGCTTTGCAAAACCGCTGTAAGAAATGATGACAAAGCCGGATATGCGGCTTCAATCATTACTTTCGGTAAATGATTAATTTGCGTTACCGCATTTAGCAATGCATTAACCGCGCTCTTATAAACGACAAAGTTCGGAAAACCACACAAAGGTTTTAGCAGTTTAATAACCTCGTACTCGTGGAGCATTTCCTCTATTTCGCTGCTAATATCAGCTGGCCTCCACAGCCATCCGGCAGCTTCCGCAGATTTGTCCAATATGGCACGGCAATAGTCATGAGAATAATCCCCTATTTCAACTGCAAGCTGTGCCAATGAGGGATTCGTTCTGTCAACGTAAAGTTCAAATGCCTTCACAAAGTTTTCAGGTTTTACATATCCATCTATGACATTAACAATATCTGGATTGTTTAAAATTTCCGTTCCTACATCCTTGACTGCATTTGAACGCTCCTCGGTTTTCCCCTTGGAACTTGTCGTGAAAGCCGTACAGACATTGCCAAGAATTGTTGATATGGCTTCGGCTTGCGCATCATTGACCGAATTCACATATTCCGGCAAAATCCATAACGGAACACGACCTGAAACATCCTCGATGCGGTTTTGAATCTGGTTTAAGACACTTTCGATAGTCGCATCGGGAAGAAGATTAACGCCGAACGCCAACGGTGCCTTTTCGATAAAGGCTTTGTCGGCTTTGGAGAGTCGACAAATCAGCTTTTCTTTGCCTTTCTGATTGTTGCTTACAACATATTCGATTACTTCTGCGAGAATTTCATCTGTAAGCGGTTTTGTTTGCACAAAATCCGTCCATTGATAGTTCTTTTTCAGTATGTCTCGGAGAACAAAACCCAAAACAAATGCAGAGAGAATATTGTAGCGCATTCCGTAAGGCGCCCGTTGAAGTTCAATATAAACTTTACGAATAGACAGGGTTGACCCTTTTCCTATGGTGTTGGTGATTTTCTTCTCAAACAGTGCGTGAATATGAGCAAGCGGATGGTTCGGATTTTGCGTGAACCAATCATCCGCATCAGAAATGTTTTGCCCCTTGAAGCCTTTTACCAATTGTCCTTGAGGACCTGATACGGCATTAAATGATATGCCGGCAAGTGCCCAACCTTTTAAACCGCTATTTCCGAATGCTGTGATTTGAGATGTAAGGTAATCAACGCAATCAGACAGCGATTTGCGGACATAGTTAGATAATAGGTCTTTGAATGCGCCCCATGACGTGTCATTCACTTCAATGCGACTGGTAGTTGCTGAATATGAGTATACTTTAACGATTGCGCTCTGCTTTTTGATTTCATCAAACCATTCTTTTTCAATACGTTCAAGTGATCTTCTGATTGGTGTCTTAGCGGCGTCCGTATTTTCAAGAGCAAGTTGCGCCTGCCCGCGAACATATTCATTCCATAAATTCTGGTTGTTATGGCAAAACGAAAGCGACGGAAATGTAAACATTAAAATTCGGTGGTCACGCAGTTGTGTAAGAAGGCTGTTAATCTTATCAGGAATACGCAACTGCTCGTCATTGTTTTTGGCAATCACAAACCAAAGGCAGACCGAGCCATCATCTTTGTTTTGGTCTTTTCCGAACTTGTCGCGTGTTGTTGTATTAATATTATTCAATGTAGTATGACCTACATCGGATGTGCGAATCTCGAAGCGATTACCTGAATGCGACGCCCGATAGCTTTTTGTATGCGTTTCAAGCATTGATGTTACCTTTGGCGACAAGAAGTCATGGAAACCGCCGTCAAACTCGGCGATTTTCTTTTGTAATTCCGCTCCGCCGACTGAAGTGGTAAACAATTCAATATTTCCGTTGACCACAGAGAAACAGTGCTTTTCTTCCAAATTTCGAACGATACCCGCCGGGTCAGCAATTGTTCCGTCGCCTTTGAAAGATAATTCAATATTTTCAACGGTCGGTTTCAGTCGCTGATTACCATCAGACGCCAGCTGTTCAAGCAAGCAGAACAGAAGTATGGTTTTAAGTACCCTCAATTCAACGGCATCATCTGTTTGGTTGGAAAACTCACGGTTACGGATTTGCGTGTAGGTCAATCCGATGGACGCAATCTTGTCATTTACACCCAAATCCTTACGCTCTATGAAATATTTCCAAAGATAATCTACGGTCAAAAACTGCTTGTTATCGACCTCCGGTCCTCCAGTAGCAATAAAGTCTTGGAATTCATGTCCGTCCGCACCGCCTTTCAGGTATTCAAAAAGACTGCGCTGGTTAGATTTCGCAAATTCCGACAGGAATTTCAAAAGGAAAGCGGCCATTGGATGTATGGGCAAGATATTGTAAAACGATTCGCGTTTTACATCGTCCTGAAATTTATCAACGACACCGGAAATACTCGTCCACAGATTATCCCGCTCGGTTTTCCATTCATCGGCGAGTTCTGGGTTTGCTTTCATTGCGTGTTTTGCAAGTCTGAATGCCGTATCATTTGGCATTTGAAGTTTTCTAAAGTAAAAGCGGTCGTTCGCTTTCGATGCGTTTTCAGAACCCTCTGCCACGTATGCGTTAATTTGCATATGGGTAACGGGAACAAGGAAAAACCTATTGACCCCCGGCGTTTCCGTTACATCCTCAAACGTCTTAAGCTGAGACTTGTTGGCATCGATAAAAGGATGAAACTCATCGAAGACATAAACAATACTCCTAAAATTATTGGACTGCAGAATCGTTTGAATCCACTTCCGAAATGTAGGAACGTCAATGTCCAGATAAATTTTGTCCTCGTGTAAAACTTGCTGAACATCTTCAAGCAGGCGGGTTGGAGCGTTAGTTTTCTTGTGCTCCTTGTTGAGTTCGTCAACAAGCTGGTCGACAGTCTTGATACCGGAATGCAAATATGCGAGCTTATTTTGAATTTTATCGCGTGTTGCGAAAAAGTCTGCTCCCTCACGTTTTAGACGCTCGATGACACTATCCAGATTGGACTTAGCCGGCACTGTCAGACCTCGCTCATTGAGAGCGGCAATAATGCCCTTTTCCAAACGCACAAGGAAATCCTCTGTGGGACCCACGCCCGATGCATTGTAGTCGTATACGACTAAAGTGCTGTCGGCACGGCGGGCAAAGAGTTTCTCCTCAATTGACGCGCTGTCGGACAGTACCTTGCTGTTTGCGGCAAACCAACTTCTTAGACGAGGTTCTTCATCCATAAAGAGTTTTTGTGCTACAAGAGCGGCACTGCTTTTGCCCGTGCCATGGTTTCCGGTAAGCCATACGGACCTATCACCGCTTTCCAATACCTCCAAGAGCGTGGAAATGAAATCCTCAAACTCCGGGTGGGGGTAAAAGTCCAGCCACCGCTCCGGCGTTTCGTTAATCGCCTCGCGGGTCATATTAGGACGGTAGTCCTGTGGTACGGTGAAGTAATCCGAATAGCGTCTCATCTTTTATTCCCCCAGTGCAAGTTCAATAATATCATCAATGGTGTGTTTTTGCGGATACACCTCAAGGCCGTCATTGCCGTGCGTGAATGTCGTCGATATATAATCAGGGTAGCGAGTGCGCAGCCCCTCACATTGCTTTTTAAATGTGTAGGGCGTAATGCCAAAAGCCACAAGCGGCGAAACAAACGTGGATTCCGTATCCGCTGTAAGCAATTCACGGACTGTAAAGCTACTGCGTTCAGCTTTGGATGCGATGAGATACAACCCGAAGAGAATTGCAAGGGGGTGGACATCCTTGGCTCGGCGAGTGATGGTTTGTACTGTGCGCCCTTTCAGCACAGGTAATGTCACAGCACCATCACCACCAAGTGGTGACTTGGTAATCATATCTTTCAAGGCGTTTAACCCGCCATCGACAGCGGATTTCCCAAGTGAAGGATTGCTACTGGATAGCAGTTCAGATAGTTGTTCGATTGAATAGGTAGTGTCAATCTCGGTTGATGTTATAAACCACCTTATCAAGGCAGCATTGTTACCGAGAGTTAGCCAAATAATCTCCCATCCAAGTGCCGAGTCCCCCCCGAATTTTCGGAATACTTCAACAAAGTGAGTCGGTTTTTTGTCATAAGCATTTATCAGCCCTGCCTGCGTAAACCAAATACGTGCCGCAGATTTTACCATGTTCTTGCCCAATGGATGGTTTTCATTCCACGGAAAGAACTTATCCCCTAATTCAACAAGCGTTGAAATCCAAAGGTCTTTTCCTTTCTCGCGCAATCCAAAATTTTCATAATTGGCAATGCCGCGCATAACGTTGTTTTTTTCTGATTCAGGTTTGAACATTGATTTATACCTCCAACAATAATTGTTGTCCGAATTGTAACATTTTCGGCATCTCGTACATTTGGTTGCGTTTATTTTAATTCTATTGTCCTTGAGACTCATAGCACCAAATGGGCATTCAGCCTCACAACTTTGGCAAGCAATACACGATGATACTTTTCTAAAAAATTGACGCAAAACCGGAAGTAATGCAGCTTGCTCACCAGCTGAACGGAAATGAAATGATACAGTTCCACCACCCGTATATGGTGCAATGTAATTAAACGGAATACCATCATCAAGGGTATCAGGCAGTTTCAACAGCCGCTGTTCTGTGTCGGCTTCTTTTGAGACTGTCCCAAGCGTTTTTATCCACTCAAAGAATATATCCTTTGAAAAGTGCGGGCTTTTAAATGTCGTCCAGAAGCCGACAGTTTCCTCAAGTGGGTTGGTAATGTTCTCTCTCAAAACTAGCCCGTTTTTCCGTGCTTGCCAAAATGAACTTCCAATAAATTCGACTTGTTCTTCTGATGTTTTGAAGCTCTTGTTGCTTGTTGCGATGATGATATCTCTATAGGGCTTTAATAACCGTGGATATGCTTTTTCCACGTACCATTCGTACTTTTCGGATGATTCAGGACACATAAGGCAGCCAACACGAGTTAAACCTTTTTTATATGCGGAGTTTATCATTAGGTTGTTTGCAAATATATACAGCCACAACTCATGCGTTCCCCAGTCCAATATGGGCATGCGGTTGAGTTGGGAGGCGTTTTTTGCGCCATCTGTTGCGTCCTCATAAAACGAACGGCTGTAACTCTCATCACCGCGCACGCCCACAAACGCCATAACCTTGACCGCAGTCTTATGCAATTTGCTTTTTAGCAACATAAGCGCAGGCGTGCTTTTATGAACGGAGCAGCACCACCGAATCGTCCGTGACGGAGGCGCGAATGTGCGCCAGTTTTCAAGTGCAGATGTTTTTGCTTTGGCACATAAAAACTCGCGGTCAGGATATCGACTCTGTATTTCATCCCACACTTTATAGGTATCTGGTAACTCCATATCTGTATCACTGAAGATAACCGGCACGGACAGTGGCAACACACGATGGCAGATATCAAGCAGGGCGACGGAATCCTTGCCGCCGGAAAAGGCGATATACGCGATGTCGCAGCGTTTGATACTTGCGTCGTATAATTCTTTTGTTCGCCGTTTTGCATCGGCGACTACTACATCTATTATTTCGGCATTGGCAGTGACCATCGCGTCAATATCCACAGGTTCGAGAGGGAGTTTCCCGTCGAAAAACACTTGTATATTCAACGGCTTGCCGTATTGCGTATTGTTTAGTTGCGCGATTTTTTCACCATTTAGCAAATAGACATTTTTCTGTGCCCACAGGAGTGGGCGGTTTTCACGGCGGTCATAGTCAAAGTATTTTCCCAAACCGGTAAGAGAAAGTTCTGGGGCAAACACCGGTCGTATTTCATTGGCGACGTATTTGCCTGCTTGCGTCGTCAGCAAATATCCGCGAGTCTTTTTATCCCAAATATAAGAGTACATTGTTAGGTCGATACCTCCGAAAATATGCCGCCTTTCCATTCGCGGGGAGGTTCGGCTTTATAGTAAGCGGCAATTAGCCGTTGATAAGTTGCTTTGTCAGGAATATTGAATTCTGCATTAAAATTGACACCTATTGCGAGCGAAAGCGCTGTGTGTAAGGCTTCCACCGAGGGAACGATGCCTAATTCGTCCAGACGGTCGAGTGTGCTATGAAGAGTATCAGAAAAATCGTCAGTCAAGCCGAGTGCATCGAGCGTCTGATAAACGACAATCCCGTTAATTTCCGTGCGGACTAATTCCTCAGCGGCGTTCTTGATAATCTTTGCGAGCAAATCAGTAGAAAAAGCATAAAAGCGCGAATGCAAATCATCCTCGCTGACAGTACCACCGTATTCATCATTGGTCAAGGCAACAATCTTAGCCGCAATTTCATTAAATGTGTTCCATACATTACCGTTGTTAAAGCGGGCAATCCTGTTCCCAATGTAAGGGGCAGCGACACAGCGAACATTGCGAGTGTTTATAAATTCGTAGAATTTCTCGAAATCATCAGCACTGCTGATAAACTTGTGGTTTAGCTTGTCCTCATAAAGCGCGTAGAGTTCCGAAATTTCAAAACAACCGTATTTATCAAGCAATTGGTCGGCAATGTTAACAATCTCATTGAGTGTACCTTCGTCGGCGATGACATCAAGCAAAAGGTAAATATCGTCACCACGGCTAAACATTTGACGTCTAAGTATGGCTTGGAGAGCATCATCCACTTCTATTCCGGATTTGTTTGATAACAAACGAAGTGCGGTCGTATCGAAGCGGAAACCATTTGTGTATTCGGTAGAAAGAACATCTAAAATCTCTTGTGGCACTGTCAATACAGGACTTCCGTTTCCATGCAATAATTCTGGAAATTTTTCAGCAAGAAATTCCTTAAACAGTCTTAATGTATCCGTATATCCCTTGGCGGCAGTCGCTGCAGTACCCGTTTGGCGAGGAAATGCCGTGAAATGTTGTTCAAGCATATCGTATGACTTTTCAAGTCCGTCGGCATCAGTCAATGCGTTCGTGAGCGTTATGCCCCTTTCGTTGTTGTGAAGATACAAGGCATCCGAACAAAGCATATTCAGAGTGCTGTTTCCCCACGACGGATTCTTTAGCATCAGCCAATCCCTGAATGCCGTGCGAATGTATTGTTGTGCGAAAACAGAAGATTTTCCATTTATGTAATACACAGCTTCTGCTCCTCCCTCTACAACTTCACTTTTTGATTTCTCGTGGTACTCCAAATACCGTCTATAGGCGGAAAGCCCCGCTGAAAACGCCCCGTGACCAGAATTCCGGTTAACCTCTTTAAAGTTGGGAGCAGCCAAAAATATCGCTCGAAGGCGACCAAATTCATCAATAGTCCTACATGAAAACACATCAAATTCATCATCATTTTGAGTAACAGGTAAGTCCAGCTTTGGAGGGACGCATCGCAAGTTGCTCGCGTACTGGCGGGCGACGTGAGGCAAATACAGTGTACCGTTTGCATTCCTTTGATTCGTCAGCCATGCGACAAAGCGTTCTTCTTCATTTGAGCGCATGTCGCGTCCTCCAATCTGCAAATAGCCTAAATTTTACAACTTCTATTAGAATACACCTGAATTCGAGCGAAGCAAAGAGGAAAAATAAATTTTCACCGCAAAGTTTAAATAATAAATACTTGATTGTATCCGTTCAATAATCGGAGTCCGTCTAGTTGAGGCTCTTCCAAAAGTCTGTAAAAACATACTGCATGACCCCAAGCCCTCATAGCCCTTGCCTTTCATCGAGGGATTTTGTAGTCCAGTATCTCAGGTTCGACACCGAGCGAATAGGCAAACTGCTCGTAACCGCACTATCTGCAATTTGTCAGATGAATGTATGAAGTTGCCTCTTGGCGTATAATACCCCGCATATTTGTCTCAAAACAGGCAACGCCCCTTTCATCCCGCGGCAAGCATCCGTAGGTTTTAAGGGGCGTTTTTCTATAAGAATTAACTGGCTCATTATTTCATATTTCCTAAACACATCATCAAATAACCGAAACCAAAAAATTCCTTTCTGGTTGACCGGTAATTTTACAGAGCCCTTGTACCAAGGAAGTTTCCTCCCAAACAACATCATCCGGATAATCTACCGCAGGCGTATATCATCAACCAAACAGCTGTGTTTTTGCCGCTGCGATAATCTCACTTTTGACTTATCTGTATTCCTGACCCTGCTCTGCTAATCACTTGGCCATGGTATATTATTGTTTTAAAGTTGCTGTGAATTCTTCTATCGTATCTGAACTTATTGCTTTACGTACAACTTCTTTGATAGTTTCCGGTTCTTTTAAAGCATTCAGCTGCTTCCGCAAATTATCTGGAACCACACCAAATTTTGTTTCAATTAGATTAATGAGCAAATCCAACCGTCCCTTGATTTCACCTCTTATTTCACCCCTGGCTTCCCATTCTTCACGGAGACCGTCAAACAGCGGGGAGTTTTCCATCTTGCTCGCCTCCAGCACTTTAAGAATCAAATTCTTTGGGATCTTAAGCGATGCCATGACACCCAAGGCCAAATACATTGTGGCCCTTTCTTCGTTATCCGGCACTTCACTTTCTAATCGCTGCGCACATTTTTCCAACACTTTTTCAGGTTGCTCATTATGTCTCATCAGGGGGACAAATGGGATTAAGCCGATCAATCCCCGGTACAGGTACTCTGTGCCGCTTAATTCTCTTATGTTTATCTGACGGTAATTGAAGTCTATGACCGTGAGGTCCAGACAGTCGAAACTGTACCGTTCTTCTTTACCCCTGCCGGTCAGATTAACCACTACTGGGTATACAGGTTTCTTATGCCGCCGGTGGTGCATTGATGTATACTCCATCATTCTCAGGGGCATTCTCATGTCCGGCCTTGTCTGGAATTCAACCAGCATCAGGTATTCGTAACCATCCTCAGTCACTTTAAAGAGGGCATCCGACATACGCTGTACGGAAACTGCCTCTTTGTCCTGCTCAACAACATGCTCCACCGTAACTTCCATGCCACGGACCAGAGCAGCAATATGTTGGGTGTACCGCTGGGTTATGGCCTTGATTAAATGATCATATTCGGCCACCGGTAAGCCTCCCTTGTGTTCATATTATAACAAAATACCTTTTATTGTAATAGGGCTTCACCTGTGTGGGCCTGTTCTTATGTCTACATCTGGGATAGTAGATCTGTGGAGTATTCCCACACCGGTCCATCCTCCCGGACAAGCCCACTCTCCCGGCGCTGGACGTAGTCGATCAGTTCCTTCCTAAGGGCGCGGATATCAAGTTTGGTGTAGCGGCTGGTGGTTTGGATGTCCTGGTGGCCCAGGAGCTGGCGGATGATTTCGATATCCACCCCGTCGTTAAGCAAACTTGTGGCGCAGCTGTGCCTGAGCTGGTGGATTTCGTAGTTTAAGCCCGCTTTCTCACGTAGCTGTTCCCAATAAAAAAGGGCGGTGCGATAAGACATGGGCTGCGCCTTTTTACCGCTGTGGGGGCGAAAAAGCGGGCCGTCAACAAGCTTGCGGTCTGTTATGTATTCTTTGAGAAGTCCCAGACAATCCATTTCCGGCAATAGGGGGACCAGGCGGATGCGGTCACCCTTGCCACGGATAATCACAAACTCCTGTTCCGGGGTGAAGTCGATACTTTCAAGCCGGATACCAAGGGCTTCACTGATTCGCATGCCCGTTTCCAGGAGCAGGGTAAATAGCAGACGCTCCCTGGGCGGTAACCGTTTTATTTCCTCTTTCAAATTGAGTAGTTGTTCCGTAGGGATGGCCCGTGGCGCCCACTCCCCCCATTTTGGCCCTTTCAGACGAGCCAGGGGATTGGCTGGAATAATTTCAAACCTGGCGCACCAATTCAGGAACTTGTTCAGACTGGCAAAGTTCCTGCCCCGGGTGGAGGGAGCTTTACCAACCAGGGTTTGCAAGTACTGCCGCAGGTGGTCTGTCTTTAAATCCTCTATTTCACCACCGTAATAGCCGGCAAACCGGTACAGGTCGGACCGATAGTTTCTTATGGTGTGCCATGACCGCCCGGCGTTGGAGAGGTCACAGAGAAATTCTTCGATTAGAGCTTTAACGCTCGGGGACACCGGCTGCACCCCCCCTTTGACGACGCAGGTGGCCGGCCATCTCCCGACGCAAGACACTGTGCTCCAGTTGGGTGTAGCGGCAGGTGGTGGAAAGCTTTTTGTGGCCCAAAAGCTTTTGAATCGCCTCGATGCTGACACCAGAGTTTAGTAAATGCGAGGCGCAGCTGTGCCGGAGTTGGTGGGCGTGATAGTGCGTGCCGGTTTGCTTTTGCAGTTGGCGCCATAGAATACTGGCATCCTGATATGAAAGGGGTTGACTGTCATCACCAGGTTGGGGAAAAAGATAGATTCGCTCTGTGCCATATTTGTTCACCTCTTCTTTGAGCAGGTCCAGGGACAAAAGCCCGGGCACCAGGGGAATCGCCCGCAGGCGGTCACCTTTACCGCGCACGGTGATTTTCTCTTCCCCGGGGTACAGGTCGATGTCGCAAAACCTGATGCCCAGGGTTTCCCTGATCCGCATACCCGTTTCCAGGAGCAGGGTAAAAAGGAGGCGCGTACGTGATTGTGCCTTTTGGATCGCCTCTGCAATAAGTTTCAGCTGTGTGGTAGGGATAGGGCGGGGCGGATATGCGTGGCTCCGGGGTGGCTCCAGCTTGTTGATAGGATTGGTGGGAATATATTCAAACCGGTAACACCAGTTCAGGAAAATTTTCAGGTTAGAGAAGTGCCTGGCACGGTTGTTGAGACTTCGGCCCACTGTGGCCAGGTAACGGCGCAGTGTGCCGGCGTTGATTTCTGCAACCGGACCGCAGAAAAGGCGGGCAAAATTGCGCAGTGTACCACGGTAGGCGTTTACGGTACCTTTACTTAAACCGCAGTTTTGCAAATCGGCCAAAAACTCCTGGATCAGAGGATACAAGGGATGAGACATGTTCAGCACTCCCACGGAACTTGTGTTTGCAGAATATATGTTCGCCATGGTGGCAAAAATATCCTGCCTGGTATGCCGGGAATTTTTCATTGTTCCTGCTAACCTCATAAGTCAATAACAAACGCCCTGAACAGTTTCAAAACTGCTCAGGGCGTTAAGCGGCTTATTGTTAAATATTTATCTTTATCAGCGCTCCCAACTCCTTAAGAAAACACTCAATGTCCACCAAGTTAAAAGTCAATATTTTGTAAAGCAACGCATCGTCCACTTCCCAGTATATATGTACCAGCCTGTTCCTGAACTTGGCCATACTGACTAAGTTCTTTACGAACGCCCCGTCAAAAATATTTACTTCTCCCATTACCCGAAAAGTGTCCGAATAGTCTTCCGGGGGCCGGTAATTATTTTTTGTAATGATGTGATTACACAGGTCGATGGCAGCCTCGATGGCGACTATAAAGTGATATTTGGCGCTTCCAACTTTGTCAGGGTCATTGACGAATTCTTCTTGAGAGAGGGAAGATAAAGCTTTTAACCTGATTAAAGCTTTCTTTAATTCATAGGATAATTTCCTGACCTTGTCTTCATTAATCTCCAAAACCTAGCACCTCTTTTAAATATTGTTTCCGAAAAGGCGCAAAATCAAAGTAGAAATCCAGTGTTTTTGTTTGAAAATCAACCCGGCTGTCTCCGTCTTTCTCAAGCATCAGGGTTCCACCCTTGATAACATGATATTGAAATGAAAGAGGCGCAAAATTTAGTACTCTGACATCCACAGGATAATTTAATTTTTCTTCCAGTTTAATCTCTAGTTCTATTTCATAGTTTATGATTTGAATGTTCAAGTTTTCTTCTTTTAAATATACGGCGATGTCGATATCTCGGAAGCCTTTATTTTCCGTAAAAGAGCCATGGACATAGGCAAAAATGATTTCCGGCATATTGATCAAAATATATTTAATCGCTTCAAAGATTTTTTCTTTATCATAATAATTAATATAATACTTCTTAATTTTCACTTTGAATTACCACCATATAAAATATTACAAAATATCATTCTACTTTTTTCTGGAAATTCCTTCCTGGGACGAAAATAAATACCGTACCTTCTGCACTCCTAGTGTTTATATTATAACAGAAACACCTAATATCTACATTGGGGCTTCATATAGGTGTGGGGTCTGCTCTTATGTTACATCTCCCCACACCGGCTCGTCCTCCCGGACAAGCCCCGCATCCCGGCGCTGGACGTATGCGATCAGTTCCTGGCAAAAACATGCGGGTAGAGCTGAGCATGGATAAATCACATTATCCCTCAATGGATCAGTTTTACCAAAAAAACATTTTGAGCCCTGATGAGCTTTTTTAGCCGGTTGGGTCTGAAGAAGTCACCTGATTTTCTTTTAAAATTTTTAACAATCAAGAAAAAAGGCAGCAGGACAAACCTTTCATTTGGTTGAAATCATCTCACAAATATTAAAACCAGATTAGGGAGGGCTTGTAAATGCCTGCTGACGTCATTGACTATCAGATTTTCGGAGACGACATGCAATGTGTGGAAATTGGATTGGATTCAGGTGAAGGTGTTCGTGCCGAAGCCGGGGCCATGATGTACATGGAAAATGGTATTGAAATGCAAACAGCTACAGGCGGAGGCCTTTTTAAAGGTTTTAAACGAATGCTGACAGGAGAGAGCTTTTTTATAACAACTTTTTTAAATAGCGATAGCGGCAAGTCCCATGTCACTTTTGGCGCCCCTTACCCCGGAAAAATCATACCTTTGGATCTTGATAAACTGGGGGGAGAATTTTTATGCCAGAAAGACTCCTTCCTGTGCAGCGCCAAAGGGATCGACATTAATATTGCTTTTACCAGAAAAATTGGCGCGGGTCTATTCGGCGGTGAAGGCTTTATCCTGCAGCGCCTAACCGGTGAAGGACTGGCCTTTGTTCACGCCGGAGGCACGATCATCAAAAAAGAACTGGTCGCAGGCGAAAGC
>Ga0074193_1002649_pt1 | contig 15511 bp, 13 predicted proteins | sample EPASupsiteHSE605_FD_64523 | JGI IMG/M metagenome (GOLD analysis project Ga0074193, IMG submission 64523) | Bioremediated contaminated groundwater from EPA Superfund site, New Mexico - Sample HSE6-05 | ecosystem: Environmental > Aquatic > Deep subsurface > Groundwater > Contaminated ... | reverse complement strand
TACCTAACTCTTTATTTTTTCCTGGCAATTGTCGTCTTTATGTGGAGAACTGTTGTCAAAATGTCAGAAAAGTGAGAAGCTTCCGAATACAGCCGCATTCCAGAATCAGATTTTTTAAGTTTCAGGTTTTTCAGTTTTGTGAAGATTCTCATCAAAAACTATATGAACATTTTACTAAATTATTTGGTGAAAGCAATTTTATATAGATACCTGAAAAAATATCTGAAAAGTAATTGCACCTTATAGCAGAGAACTATACTGAGTCTAAATAGATGTATATCTAACCCAAATTTTTGAATAGTTTTGAATAAAAAAGAATGAGGCTTTTGAGCCGATTTTTTCTTTGCAATTTCTTTAAAATCACTTATAAGCCTCGACAAGAGGTTTAACTGCCCTTTGATCTCCAATTTCAATAAGGATTAGGGCTGTTTCAGCTTTAAGTTTCTTTTCTTCCGTTTTCAAATTTTCTATAAGGGGATCGACAGCCAATTCGCCCATGTCTATGAGAGCTTCTCTGGATATAGCCCCAAACTCTTGATCTTCCAGTTTTCCTACAACCATTCTTGCAGTTTCCTGGTTTTTTGTTTTGCTGAGTGCAAGAAAAGCTGCATTTCTAATATCTGCATCCATAGTTTTGTCATCAAATATCTTTTTGAGCGTTTCTACAGCTTTGGGATCCTCTATATTCCCCAGGGCTGAAACTGCTGCTTTCCTGACTTCAAGCTCCTCTTCTTTATTGGTTATTATATCGATTAAAATCTCAGTAGCGTTATTGCTCCCGATTTCTCCAATGGCAAGGATAGTGCTTTTTCGGACATCAGTGTTTGCGTTCAAGGAATTACTTTTTTTTCCTTCTGTACTCTTTCCGGTTTCCAGGATTTCCATTAAGGGTTTTGCTGCAGTTTCGTTGCCTATTTCTCCGAGCGCAAGGGCTGCATTACTTCTTACTTTGATTCTCTGGTCTCTTAGTCTATCTATAAGATAAGGTACTGAATTTTCGTCTCCCATTCTCCCAAGCGCAATTGCACAGCCGCCTTTAACATATTCATTATCGCCATCTTTCATTTGTTTTCTCAGAATTTCTACTGCCCTTTCGTCCCCAATCTTTCCAAGTGCAATTGCTGCACTGGCTTGTGCAGGCGGATAATCTCTAGTCAGAATTCCAATTATGGGATCTACTGCAGCTTCTTCTTTCATTTCTCCAAGAGCCATCATAGCTGCAACTCTTGTGCTTCCTTTATTGCTTTTAAGAGCTTTAATAAGTTTTTCGGTTTCGCTTCCCGGTTCTTCAGGTCCAAAGTCCGAAAGCGCAAAAGGCATATAGATACTTGAATTCTGTGTTTCTGATTCAAGAGCTCTCTCAAAAGCGTCTGTTTCTCCCCTCTGTTCCGCCCTGGCGGAGTCCATAGCAATGGAATCTGAAATGTACTTTCTTGTGGCTTTATCTTTTTCTTCTATGGCCTGCAGAATGTCCTCTGAGAGTCCTTGTTTCCATTCTTCATCTTTACTCTCGTTTGCAGCTTTATTCGAGGCCTCAATTTTCCTAAAGTTTTCAGAAAGGATATTTTCTGCTCTGTCATCCCCGGTTTCAAGAAGCGCGAGAAGCATGTAACTGTTTACTTCTTCAGAACTCGAATTCTTTGACTCGATTTTGTCAACAAGGCTATTTGCCGCAGGACCACCAAGTTTCCCGAGTTCAGATGCAGTATTCAATCTTGCTTCATGGTTGCCGGCTTCCAGCCTATTTATAAGATTTACTATAGAACCGCCGCTTGAAACTCCAGCTTCGGTCTGTGCGTATGTTTCGTTTCCACTGACTTCTATGAACCTATCACTATTTGCAAGAAGTGAAAAAAATATAGAAAGAGTGATAAGCGCAAATAAAAGAGAGACTCTCCATCTAACTCCAGACATTACATTATCTTTTTTTTTATTGTTTATATTACTTTCTATCTTTATTAATACAGATAATGTGGATTTAAGAAAAAAGTTTTTTCCTTTCTACTTCAGACTTTCCTTTTTGTTTCAGATCTTCCTTTCTGCTTCAAATTTTTCTTTCTGCTTCAAATTTTTCTTTTTGTTTCAGGTTTTTCTCTCTTATTCTGCACCCAAGACCGCAAAGGAGTGATGTGACATCAGCTTCGACAGAATTAGCGTTGCAATCCCCAAAAACCGTTATTCTGTAAGTAACTCCGAGTCTTTTTGCTTCTTCTCTTTCTTTTTCAGTTCCTATCAGGTTAAATTCTTTATAATCCCCCCAATTCCCTTTATAATCTCCCCAATTCCCTTTATAATCTTCCCAATTTCCTTTATAATTTCCCCAATTTTCTTTACAATCGTCCCACTTAATCCTTTTGTGATCTCCCAGATTAATGTCTTTATAGATATCACTTATTTCGCAGCTTGCAAGCTGTTTGTTAGTGTTTATAGCGTTAAGGATAACTACAGGGTCAGCCCCTTTAGGGATAAGGACTGAAATATCCCTTGTAGAATGTTCGAGGTTTTCTTTTCTCCATTTCCACAATTCGGATTCCGAAAGCATGCGAAGATTTTCAAGCTTGAGTTTTACAAATTTATTTATTATATGAGGGGAAGTGCCTTTTGATACCAGTTTTGTAAGAACAATCTCGTCCAGTCCTGCTTTTTCCAGGGTGCCTACATGGATTTTTCCTGAATAGATATGGAAAAAGCCACAAACTTTTCCAACAGAGTTCAGGATGGTCTCATACTCAGTTATTCTGGAATTAATCAGTTTGTCCGATTTACGCAGGGCATGAGCAGTATCACCGTACTTACGAGCAGCAGCCTTCATTTTTTTCACAAAGCTTTCTTCGTCATGGACTCGCACAAGCCTTGAGAGCTCTTCGCACTCCTTGATAAATGCTTCATGAACCTCAAGAACTCCGGTGTTTTCCATCTGGATGAGGGCATACAGATAGGGGTTCTGGCCAAGAATCCTGCCTACAAAGTCCAGCATTATATCATAGACCGGGCTTACGAATTTTCTGGACCTTTTTATATCGAAATCTAACCTGTCAATGGTCGTTCCTATAGTAATATAGGCAAAATGGGTAAGCCCCTGCACAACCGAAACAAGCCTGTCGTGTTCGGCTGCAGTAGTAATCTCAACGTGCGCTCCTCCTTCTTCAAAAAGCTCTTTTATTACCGGAAACCACTTCTCCGAACGTCCTTTTACAGGAACAAGAATAACAGTTTGTCCTCTTATTGTAGGAATCGTTGGGCCGAACATTGGATGTGTACCGAGAATTTCCACTCCGGAAGGGGCAAATTTTCTCATGGCCTCCACAGGTTTTACTTTAATGGAAGTAAAGTCCATAAGGAGGCTTCCGGCTTTCATTTTTGGGGCAATTTCCGCAATAGTCTCTTCAGTTACACTGATGGGCACAGAGACTATTACTATGTCACTTTCCGGAACAGCTTTTTCTAGATCCGAAGCAAAAGGAACCTCTAATTTCCTTGCAATCTCTGTTTTCCCACCTTTCCCCCAGACTGTAACTTCATAACCTCTTTCTTTGAAAAAACGGGTAAACCATTGTCCCATTTCACCGGTTCCGCCAAGGATCAGAATCTTCGTTTTTTCAGGATTTTGAGCCGTATTGACCTGATTCCCTGGTTTCAGATTAGCACTCAAGCCTGCAAAGCCTCCAGAACCGTTTTTCTCATAAGTTCGACTGGAGGTTTGATTCCTGTCCAGAGCTTGAAAGCTTCAGCTCCCTGATAGACAAGCATTGAAACCCCACTCACGGTCTTTGCACCTGAGGCTTTTGCTTCTCTTAAGAGCCTGGTTTCCAGGGGATTATAGACAATATCAAAAACAGTAAGGTCAGGATTGAGATCTTCTGATGTGGCAATCGCAGTGTCTGTGTTCGGGTGCATTCCAAGAGTTGTGGTGTTGATCAGGATATTGGAATCCTGCAACAGGTTTTTTAGTCCGGAGAGCCCTCTCCCAGTTACGTTTCCACAAAGGGCTGCGGTTGAGATATCTTTAGCAAGCTCAATTGCTCTTCCTTCGGTACGATTAACTATTGTGATTTCAGCGCCATCGGCTGCAAGCTGAAACGCAATAGCTCTTGCTGCTCCTCCTGCTCCTGCAACTACGATTTTAGACCCCTTTATTTCCACTGCAGAATTCTGAAGTGCCTGCTTTGCTCCTAATCCGTCAGTGTTGTACCCTTTTATTTCTTCATCTTTCCCAAAGACGATAGTGTTTACAGCCCCTATACTTTCGGCCAGTGGATCAGGTTTTATGCAGTCAAGTTTCAAGGCTGCCTCTTTTAAGGGCACTGTCAGGTTCAACCCTCCAAATCCCATAGCTTCAGCCCCAAGAATTGCTTTTTCCAGCTTTTCAGGTTTCACCCTGAAAGCGTGGTAGATACAGTCCATCCCAAGGGCTGAAAAAACAGCGTTATGCATTGCAGGAGAAAGGGAATGGGCTATAGGGTCTCCAAATACGCCAAAAACTTGCTTCATTCGAGCAGCTCCATTATTTTCTTTACTTCATCTACCTTAAATTGTCCGGGAGCTGCAGAAACTTCACTATCAACAGCCGAATATGTCAGGACTGAACCGTAAAAAGGAGCAATTACCCTTGTATGTTTTCCGAGCTTTCCCATAGCGATCGTACATACAGCGTTTCCTGCCTCCCTGGCATCCAGTGCAACTCTTAACAGGTCCAGTACGTCTCTTCTCGATTGCGGCATAACAGCAAGTTTCGCAATATCTGCTCCTGCCAGAAATGCCTCTTCCAGAATAGTTTTCATTTCTTGGAAAGCCGGAGTTTTTGAAAAGTTATGGGAAGAAACGATTATGGTTTTTCCGTATGCTCTTGCCACTTTTATTACCTGGTCTCTTTCTTCTCTCCCGGCAGAGAGTTCGATGTCTACTGCATCTGGTCCGTCTTTCAGGGAAAGGAGATTTGTTAAAAGTTCAATTCTGTCGTCCTCTTTTCCTTCCCATTTTCCTCCTTCCTTAACTGAGCGATTTGTGAGAATTACTGGAAGTCCGGTTTCGGATTTTACTTTTTTGATTGCTTCTGCAGCTGTTTCCAGGTTTTTGATTCCAAGTAAATCCAGCCGGATTTCTAGAAGGTCGGCTCCCATTTCGGCGGCCTTTCTTGAAGCTTCAAGAGGCTTTTCAAGGATTACTGCGACAACGGCAGCTCTTTTCTCAAGATCAAGCTGGCCAATATGAATCATTGTTGCTCCGGTTTTCGTTTTTCCGCTGATTACCGTTTCTTTTTCTGTTTTTCCTTTTCTACTGACAATTTTTCCTTTTCAGGATTTTTCCTTTTTTAGGAGATTATTTCTCTATTAGCGGATTATTTCTCTATAATCGTCTCTTCGATTTTTTTACCGAAATGTCTGGCTCCTTCCTCCAGGCGAACCAGAACCTCATCGCCTTTCTTGAGTTTGGCGACTGAAATCGGATTTCCGTCTTTTCCAACCAGCTTGATAGTTTCGGCATTTTGCAGGATTGCGCTCAGAGTACGATCGCCTGCTTTTGCTTCAATAAGCATGAGAGGACGGCTTTCTATCTTGACCCTGCCCACAAAGCCTTCTCTCTGTCTCCCTTTTGAATCGATTATGGTTACCGGATCTCCAGTCCGAAGTTCTGAGAGATAACGGGTTTTATCTCCTATTTTTATATAAGAGTGAACCGCACCTGCATTTACCCTGAATGGGCGGGCTGCCACATATGGGCTGTCATCGGATTCGGAATTTACGAGGAACATCCCGCTTGCCTGAGAACCTATTAGCATGCCTTCTCCTTTTTGCATAAGGTTGCATGTGTCTACACAGACTCGGTCTCCCATTCCAAGAGATTCGACCCGAGTTATAACTGCAGACTCAAGCTCAGTACTTTCGTTTTCCAGTTCTCTTGCAGCCAGGATGGTATCTTTAATTTCCTGAATGTTTCCACTGTCAAGAAGGACGCCATCTGCCCCGGTTTCAAGAGTCTGGAAGGCCAGCCTTGCTTCTTCAGCAGTCTTTACCCCAAAAATTATTTTTACATCATAACGCTGAAGCTCAGCTATCAGATTTTCCAGAGGGATAACCTTCCAGTCCGTGCCTGTCACAATGAGGAAATCGCAGACCTTTCCCAGCTCGGCTGCGAAATTCTCGTAGCGTTTATCCCTGATTATAACATATCCGCCAACAGCCACCTCTTTATCCCTTAGAACAGTTGCTGCGTTTATGTCAAGAGAACCCTGAGTCTCAAGGGGCAAAGGTTTCGTTCCGTCGCCTTCTCCTCTCTTTCCAACGACAATAATCTCAGCTCCGGATTTGTTGTCACGACCAAAGGTTGCTACTGGAATATTTCCCAGTTCCCTTACTTTTCCAACATCTCCTGAGTTTACAAGTACGCAGTCGGCTCCTGATTCAAGGCCTGTCGTAATTCTTTCTTTCTGTTGTTCCCAGCCGCCGTCATCGGCTTTTATCCATACACTTTTTTTCTTCAAAGGTTTCAACCTCGGTATACTTTCTATTTTACTCAGGCCTTTTCCCCTTTTTTAACTTCCGTTTCAGGTTCTGGTCTTGCTTTTCAATATCTAGCTTTCACTTCAACTGTTCGAGAGCTTCTTCTACAGGTCTTCTATGATGTACAATCTCACAAATTGCCCGGGTGAGTCTGACAGGATCCTTATGCTGGAAAACATTTCTTCCGATTGCAGCACCTCTGGCTCCGGCTTCCATTGCTCCGTCAATCATCTCGAGGAGCTCCAGGTCCGTTGAGGTTTTAGGTCCTCCTGCAATAACTACAGGTACAGGGCAGCCTCTGACAACATCTCTGAAGCTATCAGGGTCTCCGGTGTATACTGTTTTTACAACATCAGCTCCGAGTTCGGCCCCAATCCTTGCGGCATGCGCTACATTTACAGGGTCGTGCGGATTTGTGATCTTTTTACCTCTAGGGTACATCATAGTAAGAAGAGGCATACCCCATTCCGTACAGTCTCTGGAAATTTTTCCGAGCTGCTCAAGCTGGTCAGTTTCGGTTTCAGAGCCTACATTTACATGCATGGAAACGGCATCGGCCCCCATCTTAATTACTTCCTCTACTGTACAAACCTGCACCTTGGCATTAGGGTCCGGGCTCAGGGAAGAAGAACCACTGATATGCACGATAAGGCCTATATCATGGCCGTATCCCCTATGTCCGTATTTTACCATTCCTTTTTGCATAAGAACGGCGTTTGCTCCTCCTTCGGCAACTCTGTTTACTGTATCAGTGATATTGATAAGCCCGTCAATAGGCCCGTCTGAAATCCCATGGTCCATGGGAATGATGACAATGTTTCTGCTTTCCCGGTTCATCAGCCTTTCTATCCGTATCTTTTTACCGATTTCTGACATTATAATCTCCTTCTAGGCAAAATGCTCTCAAATTGTTCTATTATCTACTCGGAACTTCCGTGCTAGTATGTGACACGTTAGCACATTAAATCTATTTAAAGCTATTCCAACTAGCTACGAGACAAGTTATTCACTTTAATATCAACGGATATTCTTGAACTTTTCTGTATAATAATGTACTATAATGATCAAATCTGAAGTTTTTCTCTTTATTATGAGTAAATGGTATCATTGAATATGCACTTCAGGTAGGAGGAAAAATAAATTAAGGAACATAGGTTAAGGAAAATAAACCCATAAATATAGGTTAAGGAAAATAAACCCATAAATACAGGTTAAGGAAAATAAACCCGTAAATATAGGTTAAGGAAAATAAATTCAAGAAATTGATTGGTTTTTAAGCCTCTTGGTTGCGAAAACAATTCTCAATTCTAAACTATGGAAACATACAAGAATTAAAATAGGATAAGACCGGCTAATAGAGTAAACTCATAGCGTCAGAAATACAATCATACTAAAACAGGAACTGAAGGAACTATGAAAGAGCTGAAAATTCTTGTTGTTAATAACTACGGACAATTTTGCCATCTCATTCATCGGGCTGTTCGAGACCTTGACATGGATACGAAAATAATTCCCAATACAATGTCAATTGAGGATATCCTTGCAGAGGAGCCGGACGGACTGATCCTGAGTGGTGGGCCGGAAATGGATAGGGCGGGTTTATGTTTCGATTACGTCCGGGAAATCGATCTCCCTATTCTTGGAATCTGCCTCGGGCATCAGGCAATTGCCCTGGCATATGGAGGACATGTTCATGCAGGGAAAAAAGGTGGATATGCAGAGGTTGAGATAGAAGTGCTCGAAGAAGATGATATTCTGCGTGGACTAGGGCCAAGGACTACAGTGTGGGCTTCCCATGCAGATGAGGTTGCCATTCTGCCTGAAGGCTTTATCCATCTTGCGCGTTCTGATATTTGTGAAATTGAAGCTATGCGCCACCCGACAAAACCGATTTATGGTGTACAGTGGCATCCTGAGGTTTCCCATACCGAGAAGGGAGAAGAATTGCTTACCAATTTCCTTGAAATTTGTGAAAAATATTAATGTCGATTGTTAAAATCGACATTAGCAATCCATTAGCAATCGACATTAGCAATCCATATTAACAATTGACATTGGCAATCGATATTAGCAATCAATAAACAATCGATTATAATCTAAAGAACAAAATATCCCTTAAACTTAATAACTATATAAAAAAAGTAAATGCAAACAAACGCTATATAAAAATAAGAAATATTTTCGGGACAAATTACATCCCTAGTCTTTTCTTCATCATTTTCTGAATATTGAATTTTCCGCCCCTAAATCCTTTTAGAGCTGTCTGCATGGTTTTGTGATATTTCAGAAGCTCCCTTACTTCTTCAGGGCTACAACCCGAGCCTCTTGAAATCCTTTTGATCCGGGAACCGCCTATGAGCTTGGGGTCAGTCATTTCCTCTTCTGTCATGGAGTCCATGATTGTCTTGTAATTTTTCATCTTGTCACTGGTAGCCTGGAACGTCTCATCTGACAGCTTAACGCCTCCCATTCCGCCCATTCCCAGTGGCAGCATGGACATAATCTGTTTGAGAGGGCCCATCTTGTTCATGGCTTCAAGCTGCTTGTACATATCCTTGAGGGTGAATCGCCCCTGCATTAGGGCCTCGACATTTACGTCTTCTTCACTGAGGGTCTCTTCAGCCTTTTCCATCAGGCTTTTAAGGTCTCCCATGCCAAGAAGCCTTGAAATGAATCTGTCAGCTTCGAATTTTTCAAAATCTTCCGGTGTTTCCCCCACGCCAATAAAAGCAATAGGGGCTTTTGTTTCGGAAACGGCAGACAGAGCTCCGCCTCCTTTTGCGGTACCGTCAAGTTTCGTTATGATAACGCCTGTAATCCCTACAGAATCATTAAATGCATGTGCCTGCTGGCTTGCCTGCTGTCCAATACCTGCATCAAGCACCATGAATTTGTGGTTTGGCTTGGCAACGGCATTGATCCGTTCCATTTCTTCTATCAGATCAGCTTCAAGGGCATGCCGGCCTGCGGTATCCACAATTTTTATGTCGTATTTTTCCAGGGCTTTGAGCCCATTTCTGGTAATTTCGACAGCATCGGGATTGTTTTCTTCTCCATAGAAAGCGACATTAAGCTTCTCACAGAGAGTTTTAAGCTGGTGATATGCACCGGGTCGGAAGGTATCTGCGGCGATAACCCCTGCTTTAAGTCCTTTTCTCTGGAAGTAGCGAGCAAGTTTTGCTGTACTGGTAGTTTTTCCGCTTCCCTGAAGCCCAACCATCATTATAGTCTGCGGCTTGAGATGAATCTCAGCTCCCTTGCCGATAATTTCCATTAGTTCCTGGTATACGATGCGGATTACGTGCTCCCTCGGGTTCATACCTGCAGGAGGGTCTTCTTTCATTGCACGCTCTTTGATTCTCTGGGACATTCCCATAACAAGTTTTACATTCACGTCGGCCTGGAGCAGAGCCCGCTGGATATCTTTTACTACTTCATTGACCGTGCGCTCATCAATTCGCCCCGCGCCGATCAGCTTCTTAAGCGCCCCCTGTAAGGAGTCTCCAAGTTTTTCCATTACCATATGAAAATCATCCTGCTGATTTTTTGAGGATAAATAAAAAGATACTCACACTTTTTTGACCTTGTGTAAGAGAGTAACCTTCCTTAATAAGCCTTAAGTTTCAGTAGCTTAAAAAAGGGATCAATAAATGGATTCTATATATAAATCAGTGACCGGCTATAAAAACGTTGCCGGGTATGAATATTTGAACGAGTGTTGTCTGAAAGACTCTGAAAAGTGCTAAAACACACAGTTAAAACACAAAAACCACAAACAAACTCAGAAAAGAGCTTTACTATAGCGGGGGATGGATTCGAACCATCGGTCTACGGGTTATGAGCCCGTCGGGATCTCCTGGCTACCCCACCCCGCTACGGGGTTTTATTTATCAGGCCACCTTGCCTGGGACAACTATCAGAACATACTAATGATCATTTATATAGTTTTCGCCTGGCCTTCTGATCTTCGTAGGTCTATCGTGGAATTCTTTAGAGGTCTATCGTAGAACTCAGGCACTTCTTTCAAAAAAATTCTTCAGTTAACTGCAATTTATCATATTTTATATTCTGCTCACTATTTTCTCAGGCTTTTCCGGAAATATATTTGATACTTCGAACCTTAAATCATATTATGACAAGGTGCATATTCTGTGGATCTTATTGCGAGGTTAAGTGCGGAGTCTACTGCGAAGGCTATCCTGGAAGCCAGGGAGAAAGAGAAAAGGAAGGAGATACGGAAACTCTTGGATGCACACAAATCGGTACATCCTACATCTGCGAAAACTGCCTTAAAGATCTGAAACAGGCTCTTGGATCCCTTTAAAAGGACCAGTGGAAGAAGAGTGCGATACCAAGAATACAGTGCTAAGGATGCGATACCAAAAATACAGTGCTAAGAACTCGATACCAAGAATACAGTGCTAAGAATGCAGTGCCAGGTCAAAAGTTAAGATGCCCTTTTCCTCTTCTACCGAGTGGGACGAATAAACCTGGAAAAGGGCAGGTATCACCAGTAACTCAGACAACCTTAACGTTGAGTGTGAATTTCTCTTCTTCTCCGGTTAATTTCTCCCAGGGTCTTTTATATATTCCAGTTACTTGTTGGCTGCCTTTAGATACGGCTTTAATTTCCCATAAATGGACTCCTCCCGCGCCCACAAGAGGTTCTTTGATTCCTTCAGGCTGCTCTGGAGGATAGTATTCTCCTGAGATATTATTGAGTCCCTGGCTTAGATTGAGTTCCCATGAATAACCTGTGGTCGGGTTTTCCTTAAGCTTGAGGTAAAACGTGCTTCCATTTTCAAGACTTATACTTGTTCCGTTGTCAGCTTCGGTTATTACCTGTTGTTTAAGTGAACTGGTGTTAGAAGCCTCTTGAGGTACGTTATCTACGGGTAGTTCAAAAGACTCGGTCACTCCATTCACATTTACAGTGTAGTTACCGGCTTTGAGGCCTCTGACTTCAAGGGGAATGGTTTCTGTAAAATTTTTTGTAGCCTGCGTGCAGAGTGCATCTTTCGGTCGTTTTGTACTGATATTAATATTGAAAACATTTCCTTTGCTTTCATTCTTTATTTCATCGATTTGGGTACATCCGTCAGGCAGGTAGCCTTTTGCTATCACCTGTATCTGTACTGGAAAAGACTCAAGGGTTGCAATCTGAACACTCTCTACTTTTGCAGTACCGTATATGTAATCTCCTCCAGTGGTCCCATGACTATTGTTAGTTTCGGTAATTCCCTGACTATCATTTGTTATATTTCCTGACTCGGTTTTGTTCTGTTCTTCACCAATACAGCCGGAAAGAATAATCACGAATATCGTAAGCAGAACTGTTGTAATTTTCGCGTACTTCCAAAACTTATCGTTTGCTCCTATTTTCATTTTTTCCCTCTTTCTCTCTCGACTCTTGTTCTCGCTGATACGTTTATGAAAAGATGAGTCTGTTTGGATTTATCCTTTGCTTAAACTTCAGTTCTGTTCGTAGCTTTATAGGTTAGTTTTCTTCTTTGTTAATTGAGTTATCTTGGAATTCTTTTTCGAGAGTTCTCCTTGTCCTTTCTCAAGTAAAGAGCCTTTAGGACCTAGTTGAGAGTTGTAACTACTACAGAGGTCATATCTAACATTTTTGAGTCCGTTTTTGAATCCGTTTTTGAATCCGTTTTTGAATCAGGACATAAGGTAGTGGAATTACGGAGTGCACACGAACAAAGAACCGACTCATTTTTTATGGTAGAAGGGCTTTTACAGACGCTTATATTCATTCATCTCGAAGCCTTTAAATTTAAAAATCTTCTCTAAAAAACTGAAAACTACTTATTATTTCTTAAGTAAAAGAGACAGTGAAAACCTTGAAAAATGGATGAAGAATCTACAGCTCGACATAAAAACAGAAACACATTGATGTTACAGTTTAGCCTTCAAATTTTCTTAATTTAGTTTATCTTTAGTTTATCTTTATATATGCTGAGCGTGCTCTTTGTAATGTAGAATAAGGTCTTCAGTCCATCTCAGGGCTGCAGGCTCGAAGCCTATAAGGGTTTCCTGGTCAAAAATCCCCTTCGAAGTAAGAAAATCAGCAGCCATGAAATATTCAGTCTTAACCAGCATGGCAATCTTTATCTCGTTGTTACAGATAAAAAGCTTCTTTTTTTCTCTGGCCAGATAAAGTTTCAGTTCTTCTTCAAAATCGGTTTTCAGTCTTTCATAGATTTTCTTTGTTACTACAAGGGTTATTCTGATATCATTGTCTTTATTTGCTAGAAATATTTCGGAAAATACCGGATGAAATATTGATGAAAAACAGGTTATCTTTTTTGATTTTCTTATGTTATCCAGGAACACGGAAGAAGGCTCAAAAATACTATCGGGGTCAGGTTTTACAAGGAAGCAGGATTTCAGTTCATTAAATCTTTCCAGAAATGCTCTGGGTAGTTCAGAGATATCGCGGTCCTGCCAGTATTCAGCATTCTCCTCAATGGCCTGCAGAGTATCGAGCAAAGGTTCCATTTTCTCGACCAAAATTTTTGCAAGAGGCATTAGCCTGTACTCCTTATCTTCCTGAAAAACCAGATGTTCATCCTTTAATTTTTTGATTTGCGGGAGCATGCCCGTTGGGTTAACGTTCAGACCTTTTACTATGTCCTCTATTGGTTTTCCTCCGTTTTTGAGAAGGAGCAAAAGGTCTTTTCTCTTCTGGGACATAAAAATCAGGTCTATCAAAGCTTTATCCATTGATTTCACTTTCCGGATCTTGCACGTTTGCGAAGATTTATCTTTGCTTCATTTTTTAGAAAAATCTTTTGAAGGAACTTGAAGTTCTACAAGTGATATCTAAAGTTATTTGAAATTAACTTCAATCCATACTTTCAGTCACGTCCTTTCAGTATAGCAAGAGTTCATACCTTACCTTTTAAGTATTCATTTTTTTAATTCTATTGTCTTCTTTTTAATTTTATTCCATTCTTTTTAATTATTTTTAGAACTATCCTTTGACAAGATAAGAAAACTTAAAGTCTATAATCTAGATTATATAGATCGGAATAGAGCCTGGAAAGTGATACTTCTTATCTGATAGTATCCTGACTGTGTATTGCGATTTCCAGATCATGGAGGACTTTGCATAAAATCATTCAAATGTGTGCTTACGAACTGGGATTACATTTATAGTTTGTGCCGAAACATATCTACGGAAATCAAATGTTCTGGATATGAACCGGACGTAATTATTGCTCTTGCAAGAGGAGGCTGGTTTGCCGGGCGAGTGCTATGCGATTTTCTGGGACTTGATGACCTGTCCAGTTTGAAAATCGAGCACTACATAGGAGACACAGCTATCGATACCGGTGAGCCATATATTCGATATCCTCTTTCGAATGCTGTAATGGAAGAAAAAAAGGTACTTATTGTAGATGATATTGTCGATACCGGAGAAAGTATGCTTAGTGCCAAGGCATATGTCGAAAATCATAATCCTACGGAAGTCAGGACTGCTTCACTGCAGTACCTTGGGAGTTCCAAAATCGACCCTGATTATGTGGGTGAACGGCTCGAGGATTGGGCCTGGATTGTCTACCCCTGGAACTTCGTGGAAGATATGACAAGTATCCTGACTAAATGCATGAGAAAAGACCCTAAAAAATCCTGGAGTCTTGAGGATCTTAAACATAGCCTTTATATAAACCATGGTCTGGACTCTATTGTCTTTGAAATAACCCAGCCTGGAAGGCTTCCAGAAGTTCTGGAGGAGATGGAGAGAGTGCGCAAGGTCAGTTCTGAAATGATCAATGGAAAAAAGCACTGGATATTGTTATAAAAACTTTATTAATTTCTTCTTTAGTAGGATAATAGCTTACGCTTCTCACTGGAAAACGAAGTAAGCCTAAAATCGGAAAAGGATATTTTTATTTTTACTGGGTGGAACTAACTTTCGTTTAAACGAAGGCGTTAAGCTGTAAAATACAAATATACATATCTATTCAGTGTATCTATATTTTAAGTACCCATAAGGCTATCATTATAGCTACTCTGTATACATTTAAAATCTTGGTCGACGATGCCAGATTGGTCTGAAATCTAGTGTACCAAACTGGTCTGAAATCCAGGATACTAAACTGGCCTAAGATTTCAGAATCCCAAACTGGTCTAAAAAATCGAGTACATAATTACATTATCTGCAAAGTAATTCATTAACAATAAATTAACCCATTATCTATTACCGGTGAATCCATGCCCCACAGATGTACCAGATGCGGAACCATATTTGAAGACGGAGATTCTGTCATTCTGAGCGGCTGCCCGAACTGCGGTTGGAATAAATTCCTTTATGTAAAAAACGAATCTGAAGGTTTAGAAAATCAGGAAAGGCTCGCTCTGGAAGAACAAAAGTTAGATCTGGAATCCTCTCTGGATGAAGTTGTAAGAAATATTGATGAGGCTCTTGCTGCTGAGCAGGAAAGTGTAAAGCAGGAACCAGAACCAGAGAGGGAAACAGATGACGAAAGAGTAGAGTCCGTAAGAATTCTTGGGCCTGGCTCCTATGAACTTAACCTGGATTCTCTTCTTGAAAGAAAAGAACTCGTTATGGCAATCCGGGAAGAAGGGTCTTATGCCCTGCATCTGCCCTCGGTTTTCAGCCAGCAAAAAGAAAACAAAAAGAAAAATTAAAAAGCAAAATTAAAAAGCAAAATTAAAAAGCAAAATTAAAAAGCAAAAATAATTTAGATTTTTCAAAACCTCAAAAATTTCTTGCCTGATGTTTTTGAGGAGTAATTTTTCAGATAGATAGTCATATAGAACAAAGCGTAAAAGCCTGTACTTTTGGCCTGAAGTATATGTTAGATTATCCTATTTTCGTCATTTTCAATTGCAAATTCCTTCTTTGATTATTCTTCATTGTACCAGAGCTTCCATTTTGTACTCCGATGATTTTGTTTCCGAACTGCTAGTTCAGGTTCAACAAAGAGTTTGTCAGGAACTGATGAAAACAATAAGTATTTTGTTCTCCATCC
>Ga0074193_1002647_pt1 | contig 15523 bp, 15 predicted proteins | sample EPASupsiteHSE605_FD_64523 | JGI IMG/M metagenome (GOLD analysis project Ga0074193, IMG submission 64523) | Bioremediated contaminated groundwater from EPA Superfund site, New Mexico - Sample HSE6-05 | ecosystem: Environmental > Aquatic > Deep subsurface > Groundwater > Contaminated ... | reverse complement strand
TGACCGCCGCTGCCATCTTAAAAGGTAAAGTGGTCGATCCGAGCGTCAGCCTGGTGATCGCCCCGGGCTCCCGTCAGGTCCTGACCATGCTGGCCAATAACGGCGCGCTGACCGATCTGCTCGATTCCGGAGCCAGAATTCTGGAATCGGCCTGCGGACCCTGTATTGGCATGGGCCAGTCCCCTTCCTCAGGTGCCGTCTCTTTAAGAACCTTTAACCGCAACTTTGAAGGGCGTAGCGGAACTGCCGACGCGGGCGTTTATCTGGTCAGCCCGGAGGTCGCTGCTGCGAGTGCGCTGACAGGTTACTTTACCGATCCCCGCACGTTGGGTCCTGCTGCTGAAATCCCAATGCCGGAAAATTTCCGGGTCGACGATTCGCTGATTATTCCGCCCGGTTCTCCGGATACTGCCATCGTGCGCGGCCCAAATATCAAAGCACTGCCGATTGCTCCGAAGCTTAAGCCGGATCTGGAGCTTCCCGTCGTAATCAAGCTGAATGACAATATTACTACAGACGATATCATGCCTGCAGGCGCCAAAATCCTGCCGCTCAGATCCAATATTCCTGCCCTTTCCGAATATGTTTACAGCAAGATTGATGCCGGATTCTCTGCCAGGGCCAGGCAGCTCGGTCAAAGCATCATCGTGGCCGGACAGAACTATGGTCAGGGCTCCAGCCGCGAACATGCCGCACTGGTTCCGATGTACCTCGGTGTCAGAGTTGTCCTGGCCAAGAGCTTTGCCCGGATTCATAAAGCCAACCTGATTAATTTTGGTATTCTTCCGCTTGCTTTTGTCAATGAGAGTGACTATGACCTGATTAAGGACGACAGCAAGCTTATCTTTACAAATCTGACTGAAGCCCTATCAAACTCCGAAGAATTTGATATATTGTTAAGCGGAAAAAACGCTTCCATCAGGGTCAGCCATAACCTGACTGAACGCCAGATTGGAATCATCCTAGCCGGAGGCTTGCTGAACTATACCAAAGAAGCCGGCAAATAAGTTTTTTTGTCTAAGAAAAACTATCCTGCTTGTGGAGCTCTGAATCCTAGCATGGCCAAAAGATGCTGCTCAGGAAGAGAAAGCAGGGAGAAAATTAGCCATGACACTGTAAAGTGATCTTATTGCATGCGATAGAAAGCCCGAAGTTCAAGGAATCATAACTCCTTGAACTTCGGGTTTTTATCTGGATCCAATACTCTTCTTGATACTCTTCTTGTTTGAATACTAATCTTGTTCAAATAAAAGATATAATTCTAATGGGGCATCTCGTCTTTTTCAGCTGATAGAAAAAGTCTGTTCCTCTTCCTGCTTGTCTGGCTTTGGATCAAAAAGATCGCTGACGGCTTTCGCAAATGTAAGATAAAGCTTCTTAAAATCATCATCCACCGGAGGATGCATAAAGCTTTGCACGAGATTACGGTAATACCATTCCTGCTTCTCCCTGCCCCGGTTAAACCGCGTCCAAAGCTTCTCGCCTTCTTTTTGATAGTCTTCCAGCATCGTCAGAACATTATGCAGCTTGTCGGCGCAGGCTACGGCCTTGATCACCGGTATCGCCGTTTTCAGGTATTCAATGGTATGTTCTTTGCGTCCTTCCCACGGTAGCGATTTGTCCGGTTCCGAACATCCTTCTACGATCAGGGCAACCTTGTTGCCAAATTTATTGCGGAGATATTCCAGATTAATGATGGTATCCTCAACGGTATCATGCAGGATACCAGCAACAACAATGTCTTCCGCACATCCTTCTTTCTGCAGGATCATTCCAACTGCATACGGGTGTGTAATATAGGGCGTATTGGTCCCTTTCCTGAACTGATTCTTATGGGCATTTGCTGCGATGTCTATTGCGGCGAATACTTTGTTCATTCTTCCTCCTAAAGGTTAACCCCAAATAATCAACTATCAATTTAACGCTTTTTCGAAATCCTGTCCAGTCAAGAATGTAGGATTTCCTGTTTTTTAACCATATCCCAACAACAATTAGACAACGATCAGACAACTACTCAAACACATCACGGGCCAGTATATCAATTTCCGCTTTCAGTCTGGCTGTTTGATTCTGATCAAGCTGCCATTTACCATCATTAAATACGACGACATCGCCTACCTTAATCCCCGCAGGAAGATCAGTGAGGTTAATATTCTTTCTGTTGTTGCCGTCAAACTCCACCACAGCGACGCTGCCTTCGAAACGATCAATAACGCCCTTCATTTTGATGCCACCTTTTTGGAATAATCAAACCCATCAGCCCCATTATTTTGATGTAATCTCCAGCGTATGAAATGTCACTTCTGATCCATCGGATACCGCAACAATCGTCCCATCCAGATCCGTCCTGAATACCTTGACTCCCCTATTCTTTAGCTTATCCAGTGTATCCTGTGCAGGATGATCATAATCATTTTCTTTCCCGACGCAAATCATTGCATATTCAGGGTCTACCAGATCCAGAAAGGACTCGGATGTTGCGTCGCTGCTGCCATGATGACCAACTTTTAGGACCGTCGACCTCAGAGTATACGTGCTCACATTCCGCAGCATTTCCGACTCTGACACTTCTCCGGCATCACCGGTAAATAAAAAAGAAGTGCTGCCGAATGCTATCCTGATCACAGCACTGTAATTGTTCAGATCCTCATAATCTGAACCGTTCGGAGCGAGTACAACGGCAGTCGCGCCGTCCCCTAAGTCCAGCTTAACACCTGTTTCTGCCGGTGTTATTTTGAGGCCTTTATTTTTTACCGCGTTAAGTACATCCTTGAACGTTTCAGTCGTATGTGTTTTGCCCGGCATGATGACTTGCCCGATTTTAAAGGTATCGATTACGGCATCGAGACCCCCAATATGGTCCTCATGGGGATGAGTTCCAACGACAATATCCAGTTTGCTTATTTTTTGTTTTTCTATGTACGAGGAAACCGTTCCTGCATCTTCATTATTCCCTGCATCGATCAGCATGATTTTCCCCGAAGGGGCTTTGATTAGAATGCAATCCGCCTGCCCGACGTCAATGAAATGGACTTGAAGGGTACCTGAGACCGGAGCAATATCCGCATCTGAGCCGGTATTGGAGGCATTCGGATTTGACGACAGCGTACCTTTTTGATCTTTGACCGCAGTCGCTGTCTGCCGCGACTGATCCGTAAAAGCCGGTGAGCTGCCGTTCAGTGAGCTGTAACCAAGTAAAACTAGTACGATTAGGCAAAGAATCGTTTGAAGTAATCTTTTTTGCTTTTTCATTGAACTTCCTTTTCTTACAATGATGATCGTTTCACATTTCTTTTTCATATTTTGATCTGTAATAGATTCCTGAGAATACTACAAATAAATATGAAATAACCAATATGATAATCGCCATCAAATCAATCTGCATTAAACTAAATGCCAGGATTATCGCGCCATATACATAGATCATTTTATCATAAGCCTTAGCTTTGGCCTTATTGGTAATTGTTAGATTTCTTTCATCATTTTGCTCAATTTCTATTTTCCTAACCTCATCCGGATAATTTTTCAGCGCCATACTGCTAATGATTTTTCCTAAATGGTGACCAAATAGTCCGCATCCAATACCAACACAGACGTATGGCAAGACTTGCATACTCCTTTGTGGTTCATGAATGGCCTTTATCAAAATGAACCCTATTATGATTAATAGTACTCCTAAAATGGAAAAGCCAATTGCTTTAATATTCTTTGTCATATTTATTCTTCCCCCTCATAAATAAATATTTCTTCAACATTCATCCCAAAGAAGCGTGCAATTTTGAATGCTAAGATGATGGATGGATTATACCGTCCATTTTCAAGTGAACCTATGGTTTGTCTAGATACTTCCAAAGCCGCTGCGAGCTCTTCCTGCTTTATTCCCCGCTGCCTGCGTATTTCTTCTAATCTGTTTTTCATAGAGTCACTCCTAACGTTTATGGAAAGTTCGCTTTCCATATATATAACATATTCCAGATGGAATGTAAAGTTAACTTTCCATAAAAATAACAGGTGCTCTAAACCTGTTAAAAATTAATACTTTCAACGTCTATTTTCTTGAAACGAAGATTCCATTCCACTAACACCTTTTGGGCTTTACCCTTATAGCAATTAGGCTCTTTACATCATCAAGGACTGACTTGTCATCTACTTTGATCATTAACCAACGTCCGCCACAGGAAAAAGCTGTTTTGAGATACAGGCCTTGCACGAATGGCGTAAATGTACCCAACGCCATTTCTGTCTCTTCTTCCTCTTTGGTTCCAACTACGACTAGCGCAATAAAATACCCCTCCATCGGATAAAGCGTACATAATGATTTACTGCCCTTTTGATATTTAACATTCCAGCCTGGCTGGGCGGAACATTTGCTATAAGTCGTTTTGGGCTTCACCTGGTAGGCTTTTTCAATATAGGAAAGCAGCTCCGACCAAAGCGGTTCACCTTTACCAATAAATTGCTTAATGTCTTCAAAAGATGGTTCGTGATTTACATTAAACAGATCACACCACTGCATTGGCAGTCCCTCCTGTAACTCTGACAGAAATCAGATATGGACAAATTTCCCCTCTTGTTGCTGAGTCTATTGTATTGACATAACCACAAAATACAACTACCTCAATAAGATTCCCTTGGTCTGCTTCTATAACTTCGTGTATTGTCCGAAGTGCAACTTCTATGATTTGTCTCTTGCATACAGCTATATTTTAACATATCTTACAAGAAAGAGGTAAAAAAATCAGAAAAATCCAAGAAATTTATTCAAATCTGCAAAGTTTCCGCAAAGTTTAATGAATTGCAGAGGTTGCATATGTGGAATATTCTGAGGAAAAGTCTGAGGAAAATCATAAGATGAGGTTGTTATCTGCTGTCTTCTTATGCTATTATGATTTAATAATATCAATTCAGAAGCGCAGAAAGGAGTTTTAGAGAATGTTGTCCGAAGATGATCGGCGCCTCCTTCATATCCTATCCCAGGACTGCCGTCTGACTGCGGAAGACTTAGCCGTTCAGACTGGCCTGACAGCGGATTATATTAAAAAGAAGATCAAGCAGTGGGAAGATGATAAGGTCATCGCCAAATACGGTGTACTGATCAATTACGACCAGCTGGAAGAAGACAGGGTTACTGCATTAATCGATGTCAAAGTCCTGCCCCAGCGCGGCAATGGCTACGATAAAATTGCCCAGCGGTTCCAAAAATTCAATGAGATCAAATCAGTCTATCTGATGTCGGGAGATTTTGACCTGTGTTTAATCATTGAAGGCCATAATATGCATGAAATCGCCCAGTTTGTTTCCGATAAACTATCCCCGCTGGATGTGATTCAGTCAACTTCAACTCGCTTTATTCTGCGCAGGTATAAGCAGGATGGCATAGAATTTCACGGAGAGGAAGAGAGACCGCAGCGTCTCATGATAACGCCATGAAGCAATACTTATCACCACTGGCTTTAAATCTGAAGCCGTCAGGAATACGAAAGTTTTTTGACCTGGCCGCCACTGTGGAAGACGTAATCTCCCTCGGTGTCGGAGAGCCTGATTTTGCGACTCCCTGGGTCATGACAGAAGCCGCTATCTTTTCTCTGGAACAGGGTCAGACCATGTATACCAGCAACGCGGGTCTGATCGAACTTCGCAGAGAATTATCCAAATATATGGCCAAACATCAAGGCTTAAATTATAATGCTGATCAGGAAATCCTTATCACCGTCGGCGCCAGCGAAGCGATTGACCTGGCGATGCGCGCTTTGATCGTGCCGGGCGACGGTGTGCTGATTCCGGATCCTTCCTTTGTGGCCTACGCCGCCTGTGCGGAAATCAGCGGCGCAGAGGTTCATTATGTTACAACAAGTGCAGATCACGATTTTCGTCTGCAGGTTGAAGACCTTCAGATGGCTTATACACCAAACTGCAAGATTTTAGTTCTGTCTTATCCAAATAACCCCACCGGCGCAGTCATGACCAGAGAAGAGCTGCTGCCGATTGCCCGGTTTGCGTCTGAAAACGATCTGATCGTCATTTCCGACGAGATTTATTCGGACCTTAACTACGACGAAGAACATACACCCTTTGCAACTTTACCGTACATGTGGAACCGCACGCTTCATGTCAGCGGTTTCTCGAAGGCCTATGCGATGACAGGCTGGCGGATCGGCTATGTTGCCGGCCATCCTGACCTGATCCAGGCCATGCTGAAAATCCATCAGTACACAATTATGTGCGCCCCGATTATGGCGCAGGTTGCTGCACTGGAAGGACTGAAATCTGGAGAAACGGCCAAACAGGAAATGGTGATGGAATATGACCGCCGCCGCCGGATTATGGTCCACGGTCTCAGAGAAATGGGCCTTACCTGCTTTGAACCCTTAGGCGCTTTCTATGTCTTCCCCGACATCACAGCTACCGGATTAAACTCCGAAGAATTTGCTGAACAGCTGTTGAAGGAAGAAAAAGTCGCCGTTGTTCCGGGTACGGCTTTCGGTCCGGCCGGCGAAGGACATGTCCGCTGTTCCTACGCCTACTCAACGCAGCAGCTGCAGGAAGCATTAACCAGAATGGCCCGGTTTGTTAAGAAAAGGATAAACAGCAAGTAAAAAGAGAGAAAACGCTTCGAATGAGGCGTTTTCCTTTTTTCTTGAGTTGTTGTAGAATTGCTTACTTTGTCTTTCTGAAGTAAGCATACGTCATCGGCTCGCCGGTACCACGGACTTCAGCTGCTGTGACTCTACCCAAAAACAAGGTATGCGTGCCGGTATCCATCGAATTCACAACTTCTGCCTCCATGGTGGTCAGCACTTCATCAAGCAGCATAACGCCGGACGGCCCGCGGTGTGCTTTGATTCCTTCGAATTTATCGGCATCCCTGCCGGACCTGTAGCCAAATCTTCTAACGAGATCATGTCCATTCTGATCCAGGACGGATATGCCGAATTTGCCGCTTTGCACGATCAGTTCATGCGTGTAGTTTTTCTTATTAATACCAATCGCAATCTGCACGGGATCGGAAGTAATCTGGAAACAGGTATTGGCTGCCTGCCCGTTGTCTTTACCGTTAGCGGCCGCCGTAATAATAAACAAACCGTAGGAAATGGACTGCACCGCTTTAACAATCTTCTCCTCGGGGCTTAATCCGGTCTGAGCAGGACTCGTCAGGGCAGCTTCGGCATTCTTGACGGAATCGTTCTTGTTGTTTTCGTTCTGCCTCGTTTCCTCCTCCACCCTGACAAAGTTGCTGGCATCAACACCGCAGACCGGACAGGTTTCCGGAGGATTATCTCCTTCATGTATGTAGTCACAAACAACACAGCGCCATTTCATATCTCCACGCTCCCTTTTATAACAATAATTTATTTATAATCATTGTAACTTACTTTTACAGATTTTTAAACTCCCAATATACTTTTTTTAGAAAGGTATGATTTAATTCCGGCTTCATCTCTTCCATGGCTTTTTTGCGGACAAGATCCTTAAAGATTCCGAGACTTGAACCGCTTAATCCCTGCTGCATCGCATACTGCCGGAATAGTTTCCAGTCAAGCTGCATCAGGTTTTCTTTCTGCCACAAAGCCACCGCGATCAGTTCGGCAAAAATTTTTTCAAAAATATTGTTCTGAGTAGTGGTATGAAGTTTTCCGGCCTGATAATCCGCTTTCCATAGAATCAGGAAATCATAGACGTTCTTTAATTCAAAGTTTCTGCCGTCCCAACAGACTTTCCAAACGAGCTCCGCCGCTCTGTTTTTGAAAGACCGCTTGGCAAATTCCCCTCTGAACTCCGGCATGAATACAAGTGTCGCCTGCATATGATTTTCAACAAGTTTTATAAGGTTCTGTTCCTGTTTTTTGCCGATCCCGTCAAAAAACATTGAAAATGTATAGCGTTTAAGGACATCGGCCAGAAGCCTGGCGCTTGCCGCTTCATGTGTCAGGAAATGTCGTTTGCCGTTTTCGACGTAGATAAGACCAAAATTGGTCGGTTCACCGTCTATGACCTTTTTAAACTGCACAATTTCCGGGTATTGGTCCAGTCTTGCCCCAAGGATCCGAATCTTTTTTCCAATGAAAGACTTCAGCTTATATTCCAGTTCCCGGCGTCCTCTTGTCCCGACGATTTTAAATCCCTCAAGCGAGTAGTTCTGGTCGGCAAACTTTAGTGTCCCGGATACATGGCATTCCCGGCTAGCTACTTCCCACTTGCCGGAATCATGAAACAGGCCTGCCAGACGCAGATAAAGATCTTCAGGGGTATTCCGAAATACGGCCATGGTATGTTCCCAGACATCCAGGGAATGGTACTGATTCTGTTCAAGACCTTTCAGTCTGGCCAACTCAGGTAAATACATATCCCAGTAACCGATTCTGTCCAACATCCGCACAGCCTTTTCGGCCTCGGCCAAAACAAGAATCCCGGCAAGTTCCGCCGTAATTCTTTCCCGGGATGTGCTGCTCAGAAAAGAAAGATGGTCCGTTGCCTGCTCCCAGGTATCGGGATCGATTTCCAACGAGAACTTCACCGCGAATTTAACCATCCTTAAAATACGTACAGGATCTTCCCGGAACCGTTCATCAGGCTTACCGCAGGCTTTAAGAATTTTGGCTTCCAGATCCTTTCTGCCTTCCATCGGGTCATAAAATTCCCCCGACACCGGATCCTGATAAATCGCATTAATGGTGAAGTCCCGGCGCTGGGCATCTTTCTCTAGTTCTTCGGCCTGCACGACATCCACTTTGGAACCTTCCGTAAAAATGCTGGCTGTCGAGAAACGTCTGCCAATGATCTGGACGGAGAAGCCTTGCTCGCGGAGGATATCTTGGACCTCTTCAGGGCTGAGCCCACACACCAAATCCATGTCCGGAGACTCCAGTCCCAGAACCTGGTTACGTACCGCTCCTCCTACGATCCAGATACGGGTATGGCGGGACAATTGTTCGATAACACTTTTCTGGAAGTCATTCATAGGACTCCTCCGGCTCTCTTTTTATGCCTGTTTCTCACGTTTCAATATTCTGAGTTCCTACTTAGTTGAGCGTTCTATATTCAAGTACGTGTTTCTTAATACCCTGTCCTATCGTCTATAATATTGATCATTTGACCCTGGTCAGGATATTTAGCCAGATTTGTCTGGAACACTTCCCACATGCGTTCAGAGGTCTGAATGGTCCTGCCGCCGATATGCGGCGTAAGGAAGACATTATCCAGTTCCCAGAACGGGCTGTCTTCCGGCAGCGGCTCTTTCCTGAATACATCAAGCGCCGCCGCGGCTATCTTCTTACTTTTAAGTGCTTCGATCAGGGCATCCTCGTCAACGACTTGTCCTCTGGCCACATTGACAAATCGTGCTCCGTCCTTCATCTGATGGATAAAGTCTGCATTAACAAAATCTTTCGTTTCCGATGTCAGCGGCAGGACGATTACGACTACATCACTGACCGATAGAATCCCGGGCATTTCCTCCGGGGTCACAATCCTCGCAAAAGCCTGGTCTTGACCACCATGGAGTGACACGCCATATACTGTCATCCCAAAAGCCCTGCACCGTTTGGCAATCTCTTTGCCAATGGTGCCTGCCCCAACGATGCAGACCGATTTGCCGTACATTTCGGAAATCTTCGGTTTTACGCTGAATATCTTCTGTTCCTGCTGTGACACAAATGTATTGCCCTGTCTTAAGAGCATCAGGATACTCCAGATGACGTGCTCGGCCATCTGGATCTTATGGGCGCCTTTGACATTCGTCAGCATGATGCCTCTCGAAACAAGCCGGTCCAGAGGCAGCATATCGACCCCTGCGCTTAAGGTTTGAATCCATTTTAGACTCTGATACAGATCAATTGTATCCTTTTTAATATCCCAGCCATACGTAAGCAGTACATCCGCTTCCTGATCTGCCTCCGTAAAGTCTCTCACTTGAACGATTCGGGTACTCGGTCGTATTGCCAGCAGCTTTTCCAGGAGATCATCCGGTATTTTTATACTGCTTAGGATCTTCATTGTATTTCTCTCCTCTTGCTCCTGTCATATTATTGGTTCGTATTTTGTAACATTGTTTAAATAAATAAGCAAATATATGCAGTCCATAAGTATCTGGGGGAGTCTGGGTGCCACAATTCCGCTTTCGGCAGATAGCGCCCTCTATGGCGAGTCGCTCTTTGCCATCCATGGCATCGCGACATTAGGCCATCCGTGGCCGTCTAACAGCCGCGCTTCGCATCCATGCTCCGCTTGACGCCGGAACTTGTGGCACCCAGACCTAATATGGGGTCAGGATTGTATGAAATTATTTGAGTAAAGAATTTAAAAATGTTGTACTAGGTACGTTATCTGAGGTTTTCAGGATTCAGGACCTGCAGCCCCGGCGGCATAAACCTGCCATCTTTCCTAATCAGTTCCCCGTCAAAATAGACCTCTCCTCCGCCGTATTCCGGTCTCTGGATGCATACCAGATCCCAATGGACTGCGGACTGGTTGCCATTGTCGCATTCGTCATAGGCCGAGCCTGGTGTGAAATGAAAACTTCCGTCGATCTTCTCATCAAACAATGTATCTTTCATCGGCTTCTGAATGTAAGGGTTAAAGCCGAATGAAAACTCACCGATATACCTCGCGCCTTCATCGGTATCGAGAATCTTATTAATTCTTTCGGTATCGTTGGCTGAAGCCTTGATGATTTTGCCGTCTTTGAATTCCAGTACGATTGATTCATACGTAAATCCCTGATAAACAGCCGGGGTGTTATAGGCGATGACACCGTTGACCGAATCTCTGACCGGCGCTGTGAAAAGCTCGCCGTCGGGGATATTCATCTTACCGTCGCATTTGATCGCTGGCAGCCCCTTGATGGAAAACGAAAGATCCGTTCCGGGACCTGTAATCCTTACGATGTCTGTCTTTTCCATCCGTTCTTTCAGAGGATCCATCGCTCTGGACATTTTGGAATAATCCAGATTGCAGACTTTAAAGTAAAAATCTTCAAAAGCTTCCGTACTCATTTCAGCAAGCTGCGCCATTGACGGATTCGGATAGCGGAGTACACACCAGCGGGTATGCTTGACTCTTTGCTCGGAATGGAGTGGTTTCGAGTAATGGCTCATGTAGATTTGCATTTTATCCGCTGGGACATCGGCCAGCTCGTTAATATTTTCTCCGGAGCGTATTCCGATATAAGCCTGCATGTCCTTCATTCTGGCGATTTCCCACTTTGCCTGGCTTTGAGCCTGATTGACTGAAAGTCCTTTTAATATTTCACGCTGCAGGGTATGATGAGTAATATTAAGAAAAGGCTGCGCGCCAGCTTCATAAGCCTCTCTGACCAGCGCCCGGGCTAAAGGAACTTCCAGCCCCGACAGCTCAATCAGGATACGTTCGCCTTCCTTTAACTCAACGGAATAATGGATTAAATTTTTAGCCAATACGTCTATTCTCTGATCATTCATGCTGTAGTTAACCTCTTTTCTGCTTGTTCGTTTTGCCTTCGGGGATAATTCTCGGAAATCCTGCTTGATTTATCAAGCATTGGTTAATTTTAACTGTAATTATTATAATATATTTTTGGTTTCTTTACGCAACATCTTGCTAAATTATTCTATTAAATCATAATATATGTCTATCAGATGATGCTTATTCTATTAGGAGAAGAACATGAATGCAAATAAATTATTCACATACACTTTAACGCCCGAAGATGACAGCAGGAAATACCAGGACATACTTCTAAGGCGCTTCCATTTTTCCCGCAAGGTGCTGCAAAAGCTGAAAGTCGGTGAAAATGTCTGGATTGACGGCAAATTCACCTACCTGACTGCCCGCGGCAAAACCGGACAGACCCTTGTCGTGAATATCCTGGAAGAAGAGCCGGCAACGGTCTCCGGAGAAACACTGCCTATTGAGATTCTCTTTGAAGATGAAATCTTCCTCGCGGTCAACAAGCCGCCCGGCCAGGTCATCCACCCCAACTCGAGGTATCAGACCGGAACACTCGCGAACGCGGTGGTCGGCTACTGGGAAAGCAAAGGTGAGGCCAGGCCATTCCGGCCAGTCTCGCGGATCGACCGCAATACGTCCGGCGTTGTGCTGATCGCCAAATCCCGCTATGCCCACCAGCAGTTGGCCGCCCTTTCTATCAGAAACAAAGTTGAAAAGAAATATCTCGGTATTGTGGAAGGGAATTTTCCTCTGGAACAGGGCGAATGGCCCCTCCCTATCCGGATTAAATCGGGCAGTAAGATTGTGCGGGAAGTTCATCGGGACGGACAGTCGGCGCTGACGCTGTTTCGAACGCTGCAGCATTACCCGGACTATACCCTGATGGAATTCACCCTGGTCACCGGTCGGACGCACCAGATCAGAGTGCACGCCCAGGCCGCCGGTCATCCCCTTTTAGGAGATGATTTGTATGGCGGCAGTATAAAATATATGCAAAGGCAAGCCCTGCACTGTTATAGCTATGGTTTCATGCATCCCTTAACTATGCAGCCTCTTCAGATCCAGGCTCCGGTACCGGAGGATATCGCCTTGCTTATACAAAATAAAAAATAATACCGCTCCTTGCCATCCGGCAGCGCGGTATTCGTTCCTACGTTCAAAAAACAGCTGAATCTAATGATTTATTTCGTACTCATTTTCAGGATTTTTTTGTGTGATTTCTGACTTCCGCTGTAACGTCTGAAGTATGTCTTCCTGTTTTTTCTCAATTATATCTAAACGTTAATGAACTGAAAAGCTCTTTTCCTATGATAATCTATTTCTAAAACCAAAACAAGTTTTTATGGTATAAGTCATTGCTAAAATTCACATTCAAATTATAATGATAATATTAAGCAAGAAAGGAACTGGATACCATGAATGCAGATGAAATCAAGCAAGGATTACGCCAATACGGCTACATAGCCGATGACAGTACCGCCATGATCCTGCAATATTCCTTGCTGCTGAATAAACCCCTGTTAATTGAAGGTCCGGCCGGAGCCGGAAAAACTGAACTTGCCAAGGCCTGGAGCCAATACCTCAATAGAGAATTGATCCGCCTTCAGTGCTATGAAGGCATCGATGAAGGCAAAGCTCTTTATGAATGGGACTACCAGAAACAGCTGCTCTATATTCAGACGAAAGGACCGGGAACCAAAGAGTGGTCTGATACGAGTGAGAATATTTATACAAATGAATTTTTGCTGAAAAGGCCTTTGTTGAAGGCCATAACAGGCGAAACCCCTTCCGTTTTGTTGATCGATGAAATCGATAAAAGCGACGAGGAATTTGAAAGCTTTCTGCTGGAGATCCTCTCGGACTGGCAGATTTCCATACCTGAGATTGGGACAATCCCTGCTGTAAGCATACCTTCCGTCCTATTGACCAGCAATAGCACGCGAAACTTAAGCCAGGCGCTAAGAAGAAGATGTCTGTACCTTCATCTTGATTACCCGAACGAGCAGAGAGAACTTGAGATTCTTCAGATCCACTTCCCGAATCTAAAGGAGAGACTTGGCAAACAGGCGGTTACTTTCATCCGCAAATTGCGGCTCGAAAAGCTCAAAAAACACCCCAGCATCAGCGAAGTGATCGATTGGGTCAACATCCTGGAACAGCTGCAGGTCGAAGAACTAACAGCGGAGGTCGCTTCCAGCGCGCTGAACATCCTTTTCAAATACCAGGATGACTGCCAGCATGTCCTGGAAAAAGTGAACCAAAAGGATTGGTTTGATGGAATACTTCATTCTTAAAATAGCCAGACTGCTCAGAGAGTCCGGCATTAACGTAAATTCGCGCGAAACATCTGACTGCATCCGGCTACTGAAAATGCTCGATCTTGATAAAATGGATAAATATACTTTTTATCACCTCATTAATACGACGCTGATCAAATCTCCTTGGGGCCCTGATTATGCTTTATGGCTGATCGAGCTATATTTTGGCCCTGATTTGGAAATGTTGTCGGACCATCTGGGCATTCTGGAAAGACGAGGCCGGTTTTCCCCGGAAGATGGTCAGGGCGGCAGCGCGGGAAAAACTGTCCCGATCGAAATGTTAATTGGAGCAGTTTTGAACAATGAGATTGACCTAATTTATGTAGTACTTCAGGGTCTGCATTTGCATCTTGACATAAATCTTGAAGACCGCGAAAAAGGCCTGGCTGCTTTCCGGACCCAGAGCGGTTGGGATGAAGCAGCCAACCATATTGAAAAGGCTTACCAACAGGATGAACTATCTGAAGCGGAATACCAGGCGGCACGGGCAGCCCTTGAAGAATGGAACCATTTACTCAAAGATGAAATTGAACGCCAGCTGGCTAGAAATATGAGTTCGGAACATTTGATCCATGAAATGAAAAAACGAAATCCACGAACGGTTTCGTTTCTGGACTGCGACGACGCGCAGATCACTCAAATGTCGCAGGAAATCCAGAAGATAGGCCGAAAACTGGCCATCCGCAAAGGAAGACGCCGCAAAGTAGGTCCAAGCGGCACTATCAATCTGAACCGAAGCATCAAACATTCCCTGAAAACCTGCGGAATCCCGCTGAACCTGATAAAGATGCAGCGAAAGCGATCTAAACCCGACCTCTGGCTGCTCTGTGACATGTCCAATTCCGTTAGCAAATTTATTTACTTCATGCTGATGTTTGTCTTTGCGACCCAGCAGCGCTATACCAACATCCGCTCGTTTCTGTTCGTGGATCAGCTCGTGGAAGCGACAGATTATTTCCAGGAGCAGGACTGGACAGGATCACTCAGCAATCTACGCAAGGTTAGCGGCTATAACCGTACAGGCTATTCCCATTATGGTAATGTGCTGCTGCAGTTTGCCGACCGCTATCTGCCTTTCCTGCCGAAGAAAACCACGGTGCTGATTTTAGGGGACGGCAAAAACAACCAGAACAGACTGGATGGCAGTGAAGTCCTGGCCCAGATCAAAGAAAAATCCGCAGCCTTGTACTGGCTGAATCCCCTATGCAAGGATCAGTGGGACAAGGGCGACTGTCTGATGACGAAATACCAGGAATATTGTACCGGTGCTTTTTCTGTATCCAATATTGAAGAGCTGGAACAATTTCTGAACTCTCTTTAGGTTAAGACAACCGCGAAATGAAAGGGACGAATCTTTATCCCCATATTTAATTGAGGGAATAAAAAATTCGTCCCTTTGTATTAGCTTATCCTCTCGCTATACCGCAAAGTCTACGTGCTGGACCGTCCCGGCTTCTCCGTTCTCTTTTAGGAATATTCCGGTTTCCTTGATCTGAGCGTCTAAATGATTATCCGTATCTTTCAGTGAAAATAGCGAATCTACATTGCCTAAATAGATTGCGCCGATTCCAACCTGACTTAAGGCTAGTAGCTGGTCGTTGCCGGCGGCATCCTTAATCCAAAGGCTAAGTTCTTTGTAGATGGAATCGTTTTCATCGATCCAACCGTTTTGATCGTTATCATATTCGGCTAATTCCCCGAAACCATCTCCGCTTGTCGGCCCGAAGAGCTCGCTGCCGTCATTGATGACTCCGTCGTTGTTCTCATCCAAGGCAAGGAAC
>Ga0074193_1002640_pt1 | contig 15557 bp, 19 predicted proteins | sample EPASupsiteHSE605_FD_64523 | JGI IMG/M metagenome (GOLD analysis project Ga0074193, IMG submission 64523) | Bioremediated contaminated groundwater from EPA Superfund site, New Mexico - Sample HSE6-05 | ecosystem: Environmental > Aquatic > Deep subsurface > Groundwater > Contaminated ... | reverse complement strand
TGTGGGAACCTAATGGTGAACGACTTTCTGTTATTCATGGTGAAATAATAAGATTAACAAAATTAATCAATGAATTATCCGAGTTATCTATTGTTGAAGAAGAAATTAATATAAAATTTAGCAAAGTTAATCTTTCTGCTACTTTCAATGATATTATTGACAGCTATGAGCCTATGCTATTAGAAAAAAATATTAATTTAAATAAAAACATTCAAAATGACGTTAATGTGATGGGGGACATGGATTATTTAAAACGTATTTTCGTTAATATTCTCTCTAATGCAATTAAGTATACTAATGAAAAAGGATCTGTCAGTGTCTATCTAGAGCAAATAAAAGATAAAATCAGAATAATAGTTAAGGATACAGGTATAGGAATACCAAAAGAAGATTTAAAATATATTTTTGAAAGGTTTTATAGGAGTGATTTATCAAGAAATCGTCAAACCGGGGGAACCGGTATAGGACTTACGATTACGAAAGTTTTGGTAGAAGCGCATGAAGGTACAATAGAAATAGATAGTGAGGTTGGAAAAGGAACTAACGTAATAATTGAATTTAATAGATAAGATTACTTATGATAATGAGAAGATAAACATGATGAAAAAAATTGATAAAATAATTTATATTTTAGGAAAAATAATACAAAAATAAAAAGGAGTGGTAGTAATGTTTAAATTCATAAAAAATTGGCTCGATAGATTGGCTAAGGAGAATGAAAAGAGTTTCGGAAATGGCAGGCTTGATTGCTGTGATTTAAATAAACCGAAAAATGCAAATACACAAGCATCTAATAATGTAAATGAGAAATGAGGTATAAATATTTAGCACATCCTGTAGACGATGCAAAGTTTAAGGAAGCTGTTGACGAAGCAGGATATGAATTTGTTGAAATAGAATTATCATAAAGGTATAAGAGCTTTGATAATAATTGATTATTATTTAATGCTCTCTTTTATTTTTTCAATTATAGAAACTGATTATTTAGCTGCATTATTGGGTAGTATAATATTAGATTTCTTATATGAAGTTAATTAAGGGCACTTTTAAGGAGGACTTACCGATGAAATTTATTAATAATATAATTAAAAGAAAAGGCAGTATTATTATGTATACCTCAGATACATGAGATGATTGCAAGGAGGCAAAAAGTTATTTTGCTGATAACCAAATAGATGTAATATATAAAAACATATCTGACAAGCAGAATAGGAATGAATTAATAAAAAAATATAATCGTATGGCTGTTCCAACAATTATAATAGAAAACAAGATTTTTTTAGGATTTGCAGAAAATAGAGATGAAATTATTAAGCTTTCAAAACTTTAAGATTATATAAATGATAACTGTTCTTCATAAGTTCTTCATAGTTATATTGTAAACTCTATATAACTTAAACTTTCAATTAGTGAAAGTACAATGGAGGAATTAAAATGAGTTGTCATGGAAATAATAACGAAAATAAAGGAACACATAATCATAGTCCAATAAAACATATGCTTCATATGAACTGATAAGTTAAAAAACAATAATTAAATGGAGGTGGTATTATGATGGGATATGGATATGGAATGATGGGCTATGGATGGGGCTGGTTCATGATGATAGGTGTAGTTGTATTAACAGTATTAGGAATTGTAGCTCTAATTAATTATCTACAGCCATCATCTAAGACTAATGGCCATTCAAATAATAATGCTTTAAATATTTTAGATGAAAGATATGCTAAAGGAGAAATAACGGAAGAAGAATATAATCAAAAGAAGTTACAGATAAAAAAATAATATATAAAGAATCAAAAATTAATGCCGACAATAAAGGCATTTCTTTTTTGTCAAATCAAAATGGAAGAGGTGCTTTATTTATGAAAAAGATTTTAACTAACAGATTTTCCGGTTGAGGTAGGAAGCAAGACAGGTACTGCACAAAAAGAGGGTATAAACCCTGAAACAGGTGGGCCATATGATGAATTTGCATGGTATGTAGCATTTGCACCTTATGATGATCCACAAATAGCAGTTGCTGTTGTTTTGTTTCAAGGAGGTTCTGGAAGATATCCTACTCCTATTGCCAGGGAGGTAATTGGTGAATACTTGAAAATAAAAGGAATTAATTAAAACTAAACAGTTTATATTTAAAAAAATGAGATAGAGCTCGCGTAGTAAATACATGAGCTCTATCTCATTTTTTTAACAGCAATATTACTTCATATCATGCCCATCCAACATATATATTTGGTTGTTACATATAATAAATGCAGTTTGTTTTCTGGAATTTAAAAAAAATATTGACATTAATATTGAAAACTATTATAGTATTTAATATAGCATATAAAACATATCGAAATAGTATGAAATGATTTAACTTTTGTAAGCTTATTAATAAATAAATTATTTATAATAAAATATATACTAATCAAATTTCGAAGGTAGTTTTAGAAAGAGGAAATTATAATGGATTTTAATTTTATTAAGGAGTTTGCTCCGCTTTACATAGAAGCTGGTAAATTAACATTTCGAATTGCATTAATTGGAATTATTGGCTCTGTTATTGTTGGATTAGCTTGCAGTTTAATTAGATACTATAGGGTGCCTATATTGAAAAGAATAGTTGGAATTTATATAGAACTGTCTAGAAATACACCCCTGCTCATACAACTTTTTTTTCTATACTTTGGTTTGCCAAAGCTGGGGATAATGCTTAGCTCGGAAAGCTGTGCTATAGCGGGATTAATATTCTTAGGCGGAAGTTATATGTCAGAAGCGTTTAGAAGCGGCCTAGAGGCTGTCGATGATATTCAGATTGAATCAGGATTAAGTATAGGGTTGACTAATTTTCAGGTAATTCGATATATTTTGATGCCACAGGCTATTACAATATCATTTCCGGCTTTTTTAGCAAATATTATTTTCCTGATTAAAGAGACCTCAGTGTTTAGTGCAGTAGCATTGGCTGATTTAATGTACGTGGCAAAAGATTTAATAGGTTTATATTACAAGACAGATGAATCGTTGTTTATGCTTGTAATTGCATATTCCATAATTTTATTGCCAATATCTATAGTATTTACTATTACAGAGAGGAAATTAAGATATGCAGGATTTGGGAATTAATGTTTTGTTTCAAGGCAGAAATTTTATAAGGTTATTAGAAGGATTGTGGGTTACAGTAAGAATTTCGTTAATAGCAGTTATTATATCTATTTTATTAGGTATTGTCCTGGGGATGATAATGACCAGTAAAAATCCTTTTGTTAAAGTGACGACTAAAATTTACCTGGAGTTCATCCGTATAATGCCTCAGCTGGTTCTTTTATTTTTAGTTTATTTTGGAATGACTAAAGTATTTCGAATTGATTTATCAGGAGAACTTTCAGCAATTATCGTCTTCACACTATGGGGTACTGCTGAAATGAGCGATTTAGTAAGAGGTGCACTGGTTTCTATACCAAAGCATCAGTATGAAAGCGGTAAAGCAATAGGACTGACTATAACACAAATTTATTTATATATTATAATTCCTCAGGCAGTGCGAAGATTAGTGCCTTTGGCAATTAATCTTGTAACAAGAATGATTAAGACCACATCATTAATTGTATTAATAGGAGTTGTTGAAGTGTTAAAGGTGGGGCAGCAGATAATAGAAGCTTCACGTTTATCAGTACCATCTGTACCGCTATGGATATACGGAGTCATTTTCTTCTTGTATTTTATTGTTTGTTATCCAATTACTTTATTGGCAACAAAATTAGAAAAAAGGTGGAATAGTTGAGATGAAAATAATGAATGAAACTAAAGCTTTGCTTGAAATAAAAAGCTTAAAAAAGAGTTATGACAAAAACATTGTATTAAAAGATATATCCTTAGATATTCATAAGGGCGAAGTTGTGGTGGTTATAGGACCTTCAGGATGTGGCAAGAGTACAATGCTTAGATGTATAAATGGTTTAGAACAAATACAAGGCGGAGAAATTTTGCTGCAGGGAGAAGTTATCAGTAATCAGTCAAAAAATATGCATCTAGTACGTCAAAAAATAGGTATGGTTTTTCAAAGCTATGATTTATTTCCTCATATGACCATCCTTGAAAATATAACACTAGGTCCAATAAAGGCGCAAGGGCGAGATAAAAATGAAGTTATCAAAGAAGCTGAAGAATTATTAAAGAGGGTAAATCTTCTAGATAAAAAGGATGCTTATCCAAGACAGCTTTCTGGAGGCCAAAAGCAGAGAGTAGCAATTGTTCGCTCATTGTGTATGCATCCTGAGGTTATGCTTTTCGATGAAGTTACTGCAGCGTTAGATCCGGAAATGGTAAGAGAAGTACTGGATGTAATGCTTGAACTGGCAAGAGAAGGTAGTACTATGGTTATAGTAACACATGAAATGCAGTTTGCACGTGCAGTTGCCGACAGAATAGTATTTATTGATAAAGGTGAAATTGTAGAAGAAAACAAACCTTCTGAATTTTTTACAAAACCAAAGACAGAACGTGCAAAACAATTTTTAAACATGTTTGAATTTAATGCTGTTAAAGGCATTTAAGATAAAAAAAGCAATTAAAAATAAGGAGAATAAAATGAAAAAGACAAAGAAAATAATCACATTAATATTAGCACTTGTATTTATAGTTACAGTATTTACAGGATGTGCAAGTAATTCTGCAGAACCAAAAACTTCAGAATCTGCAGGACAAACTTCATCAGGAACAGCAAGAACATTAGAAGAAATTAAAGAAAGCGGTAAGATAGTTATAGGTGTTTTCAGTGATAAAAAGCCATTTGGTTATGTAGATGAAAATGGTGAATATCAAGGTTATGATATTTATTTTGGAAACAGAATTGCAAAAGATTTAGGCGTTGAAGTGGAATATGTGGCTGTAGAAGCTGCAAGCCGTGTAGAATATTTAGTAACTGCAAAGGTTGATATCATTCTTGCTAACTTTACTGTAACAAAAGATCGTGCTGAAAAAGTAGATTTTGCACTTCCTTACATGAAGGTTGCTCTTGGAGTAGTATCACCTGATAATGCTTTGATTACTGATGTTGAAGAATTAAATGGAAAAACTTTAATAGTTGCAAAGGGAACAACAGCAGACACATTCTTTACAGAAAACTATCCTGAAGTTAAGCTGTTAAAATTTGACCAATACAGCGAAGCTTATGGAGCTTTGTTAGATGGTCGTGGAGATGCATTTTCAACTGATAATACAGAAGTACTAGCATGGGCAATTGAAAATAAAGGATTTACTGTAGGAATTGAAACTTTAGGAAGCCTGGATACAATAGCTCCGGCAGTACAAAAAGGTAACACAGAATTATTGAACTGGTTAAATGATGAAATTAAATCTTTAGCTGATGAACAATTCTTCCATGTGAATTATGAAGAAACATTGGCTCCTGTATACGGTGAAGCTGCAAACCCAGAAAATATGGTTGTTGAAGGTGGAATAGTAGAGTAATTTTAATTGTCATTTTGAATTTAATCTCAATAAAAGAATAAATAGATTTATTAAAATCAAAAGCTCATGCATTTTTTATACATGAGCTTTTTCTATTTAACAGTTATTGTGCTGCTTATCATACCCATCCAGCAAGTATAGGTTATAATACCGGTTTTTGTTGGAGTAAATTCAATTATGTTTTCACCTAACTCGAGTTTTCGCTGTAACTTATATTCCGGTATAATAATTTCATTATTACAACCATTCAATGTGCCTTTATCAACCTCAATACTCCATCTTAAAGGAACACCTTCATATACAATAATTGGCTGGTATCTGCCGGATTCAAGCTTTGTTGTTATAGTCTGGTAACCATCTTTTATAACAGCATTAGCAACCTTGTCGCCTTGGTCTAAATTTATTCCTAAAGGTGACAATACAGCATCCGCAATATTAATTCCTACCAGTGAAAAACCTCTGTTTCCCATAACAATGCCTAAAATAATAACTAATATCGCACTTATTTTCATCATCTGCTTAGTGAACTTGGAGCTGAGTATTGAGCTGAATGCACCAAATGCAAACATTATGGGCACAGTTCCTAAACTGAATAAAAGCATGGAGAATGCTCCTGTTATAAAACTTCCGGTTCCAAGCGCATACAACTGCATAGCCTGCAACGGTCCACAAGGCATAAATCCATTAAGCAAACCTACAATAAATGGCCCTTTGTCGGTTTTTTTTCTGTCAATTATATCAGTTAAGACTTTAGGCAGACGCGGCATAATTTTTCTTAACATAGGTGTAATACCTAACATGTTAACACCCATTATAATCATGAAAGTGCCAGCTATAAGCGAAATTACTGATTTCCCCTTAAGTGACAAGCTAAAAACAGAACCAAGTGCACCAACCAATCCTCCTAAAATCGTATAGGATGTAACTCTTCCAAGATTATATAAAAAACTTGGTTTTAGTTTGCTATATATGTTGTTGTTTTCACATCCATTGCATCCTGCGCATTGTGATAAATTTATACCTCCACACATTGCAATGCAGTGAACCGATGTAAAAAGTCCTGCCACAAACAACATCCCATAACCCATACTTTGAGTTATTTGTGGAAAGATGTTAAAACCAACAGTGTTATTAATAATTACATACAATCCTGCAATTATTAGGAAAATCAATAAGGTAGTGGTATTAGAAGAATCTTCTTCTAGTGAATCATCCTCTTCATGTATAACATCATATCCTACTTTTTCTATTGTGTCATATATAACTTTTAAATCTATTTTATCCGTATCGTATATAATATCTGCTGTTGAAGAAGCGTAGCTTACTTTAACGTCATTAACACCTTCTAGTTTTTTTAATGCCTTTTCTATTTTATATTCACAAGCTGTACATGTAACTCCACCCAGTTTAATTATTTTTTGTTCTGATAACTTTTGCATAATTTCTAAACCATCTTTTATTTCCAATTTGCAAAAATACCTTCAGCTTCAGCAAATAATTCTTTAGGGATTGTTATTGTAGTATCTGTTGCTTCTTTCATTTCTTTAAATATTGGAACTGGGTTACATCCGCCTTTTGCTACTTCAACTTCATCCATTCTAAATCTGTTACCGCAGTTTTGACATACAAGAACATCGCCTTCCTGGATGTAATATCCTCTGCCGGATGAGTAACAAACCTGGCAAGTATTAAACGCAGTTCTGACAGTTCCGTCTGATGCCTTTACTGCCAATATTTCCATATAAGTGTCAAGTTCATCATAACCATAGAATTTTGCAGTTTCTGTTACATCTGCTACTTTAATAACCAAATCGCCATTGTCATCTGTTGCTGATATGGCAGTAGATTTTGGTTGCTCCGCTAAGCTTTCTTCATCATTTCCGGAATTTAAAAAAGTGAATGCTGCTATACCAATCACTATAACAGCTACAACTCCAAGAAATAAATTATTATTTTTCTTTGAAGTCTTACTACCTTTCTTGTTTTTTTGATTATCTTTCATTTTTTTATTTCCTTTCAATTATATTAAACTCAAAATTTATTTTAATAAAAAGTTGTGGAGATTTTATGGAGATTGATTAATAAAAATATCAAAATCCAACAAAATAAAAGAAATTAATAATATTGAATTCAAGAAAAATTGAAGTCTCTCTCTACTTATCCGTTCACTCTGTTTTGGGAAGAATATGGGCTTGAACAGAAGGAAGTCAAACAGGCTTGGAATAATAAAGGCGATATCATTATTGGAAATGGAGCAATAAAAATCTTAGTGCCTCGTTTTTTATTGTTTGCTATAACTAGAATTACTTCATAGCTTTGTAAAATACGATACTGATTTGCATGTAAGTCAATATTATCGCGGACGCGAATTAAGTCGATTTCAAAAGAATAGTTTTCTTGAATCTCTTCTCGAAGCTTTTTTATGGAAGGTATTAATGAATTATCTAAGTTTTCTGTAGTTAATGGAATAAGATCAATTCCAAACTCAATTACAATATTTTGAGTATGGAGATGGTTTGAACGGTTTTGATCTTAATATTTTAATGACAGCAAAAGTTTAGATAAAATAAGGTTTTATTTTAACATAATTTTGATGATATTAATAAGGTTAAGTTAGGGATAGAAATTGACAGAGAAACCCTTTCATACTTACTACATATAATAATTAATAATATTATATTGGTGGTGTTATATTTGAATGTTAGAAATATTGCTCAAGGTGGCTTGTTAATCTGTCTTTCTTCTATGCTTCAATTGTTACCCACATCTTTTGGAGAAATATTTGTAATTTTTACGATCTTTAGTGCAATACCCATATACATTTTGTCAAAATTAAATCCAAGAGTTGGATTATTAGGTTATATAATTGCGGGCACATTAATTTTTTCCTTTAATGCACATGAAGGTTTATTTTTTTTATTTACCAATGGTGTAGTGGGTTTTTCTCTAGGAGCTTTTAATTATAGGTTAAAATCTAAGGTGTTAATATCTTTATTCAGTGGAATTGTTTTAACATTGTCACTTACTTTAGTAAATTTTATTATTGGAATCCCTGTGTTAGGAGTCAATCTTCCAGGTAATTTATTGATTCAAATAAGCATTCTAATGTTTTTTTCTCTTGTTTATTGTTTTATATATTTATTCCTGGCAAACTTTATATACAATTATCTAAAAAGATGTTACCCTTTTAACTAATACAATGAAATTCTGGGGACAGTCCCCAGAATTTCATTGAGCATTATTTAATAATTTCGAAAACAGTACCCTGGTTATAATCAGATACGTTCTCAGAGCTGGAAACTCCTAAATATAATTTTGTTTGAGTTAGATTTGTTCCCAAGCTAACATAATAAGATGATGGAGTCTCAAAATCATAATCTGTTTCAATAATACCGTAATCATTTTGTTTGCAATCTGTCCTTAATTTAGTATAAGCTAAAACTCCTCTTGCTGGTGTTTTATCTTCTATGGCAAGATCAGTAAAAACAATGCATCCCATTAAATCGGAAATTTCATTTCCCATATATGGTTGAATTCCTGTAAGTGCTGAGCCACCAAACTTATTAGGTCGTGCATCCCTATGATAATAACAAGTCAGAGGATGTATACGACTAACTGAAGTGCTTACAGCTTCATTGTAATAAGAAATTGTTTCCTCAAACAAAGCAGGATTTTCAGAACAGCCACGTATAATCGTAGTTGGTAGATCACCTTCCCATCCTCTCCAACCAAGATTAATAAAGCCTTCATAATTAGGTTCACGATTTTGTAAAGAAGCTTGAATAATTTCAGTTACCGGTATTGGTTTAAAATAAATAAATGAGAAAATGGACTCTACCAAATCCTGACCAACATTTCCAACATATTTGATATATTGATTATAATATCTTTGATATGATATGCCAGGGATATTGCGAACACCTTTGGCTATTACCGTAAGCGTTCTTTGAATAGCTGATGGAAGTTCATTAAAACATGTGACTACAGGTGGATCCATAAATGCATTAATGTCTACATCGATTTCAATTATTTTACCTGCAACTTCCATAATATCCTGACTTAAATTAAATGGATCATAACCAGAACCGCCATCTCCGGTTGTTAGTACTAATTTTCCTGTTTCCGGTGAAAAGTTTAAACTGTTGACACCATTGTGGTTAAGGAATGGCCTTCTTAAGTTTAGTAATGTACGACGTTTTTGAGGTTGGGCATTTGGTTGCAAAATCCATTCTTCAACTGTATCAATATGATCATATTGGTTTTCTCTATTAAGCCATTTTAGGTGCAAGGTACTGGGGTCGCACGGGTCAGGCATAAAAGATTCAGAAAGAGCGCCTGGACCTTGTGTTCCGGCTAATGAATAATGAAGATAAAAAAGACCATTGTAATAAAAATTAGGATGAAACGCTAAGCCCAATAGTCCTCGTTCATCATATCCACCATTAGAACCTAACTCAATGATTCGGAGGCGGATATCTAAAAATGGCCATATAGCTCTGTTTTTAATGTAAAAAATTTCTCCTACTTGGGTTGCGATAAATAGACTTTCCATTGAGTCATCTGGAAGTATAGCTGTTTTTATAACAGTTGGTAAATTTATATTACTAACAATGGGCCGTAAACTAACATTAACCTTTTTCAATGATTTTAACACTCCTTTTTATTTTTTTCTCTATAAATATATGTTTGGAAGTATTTTCTTAGTACTAAATGGATTGTACGCTTTGCCACCTCGTAGGGTAAGTTCTTTAAATAGTATATAAACCCAGAATAATAATTTCTGTTTTTTTGTAACTATTCTGATATCTTAAGGCTTCCATCAAAATTGACATCCTTGTAAGGTTCAAGATGAGCTATTATCTGTGAGCTTTTATTTATTTTTATCTTAATAGCTTCTTCAATATCATGCACCAACTCATGAGATTTTTCGACACTCAAATCTGGATCAACTAAAAGGTGCATATCAATATACAAATCATTTTGGCTTCCTCTGCTTCTTATGTTATGAGTATCTTTTACCTTTTCAAAACTCATTACTAAATTTCTTATTTCTTCGGTATCAACTGCTGACCTGTCAACCAATATATCACTGTTTTCTTTATAAATTTCATATGCCGCATGTATGATAAAACCTGATACGACCAAAGATGCAATAGGGTCGATAACAGGTGGCAATCCTAATTTAACACCTATAAGAGTAATTAAAACACCAATTGAAACATATATATCGCTTCTTGTATGCATAGAGTCAGAAACCAAAATTGAGCTGTTCAATTCTTTTCCTTTTTTATATTCTGTTACAGATACGAATACATTAATTACTAACGTAAAAAGCAACACTATAAGGCTTGATGTATTTATATTTGGAATTACAGGGTTTTGAAATCTGTAAAGTGAGCTTAATATAACCTTTCCCCCAACAAAAAATAGCATTGCAGATATAAACAGCCCAGAGAGTGTTTCAAACTTGTTATGACCATAAGGATGGTCTTTATCCTTAGGTTTTGATGCAAGGTAAATGCCAATCAAACCAACTATGTTAGATGAACCATCCGAGAGTGAATGAAAACCATCTGCAGTCATACTCGCACTTTTAATAATCATTCCTATAATAATTTTTAATGCAGCCACAATCAAATTGGCTATCAAAATAATAAAGAGAACTTGTTGCACCTTTCTAAAAATATTATTTTCCATAAAAAATTTCCTTTCTTTTTAATTATTTTAATAAAAAAATCCATGAGACATTCGTTTCCGAAATTGTCCCATGGGTTCTAAATCCACTGCCTCATAAGAGACCCAGCCCCATATACTTAAAGTACATCGCCTGCTCAATTCTAACATTTTATAATTCGTATAAGGATTGTCATGCTTATTTTCACTATATTAGGTTATATATTCATATATGGTATGTTATAGTTATACAAATAAATCACTCTTAATTATTAAGTTTTATAAAACACTATATGAAAGAAATAATTTATTTGTGTATGTACTATTTTCTCATAAATTTTAAATTTAAATTTAATGAAAAGATGCTTTAATAGGTTAAGTGAAGGAAGGTAATAAAATGCAGGATTTGATTATTCAAATAGTTAATCAGCTCGGATATATTGGTATAATGTTAAGAAAAAATGATAATTGCTAAAGGATAGAGTTATATGGAACAAAACAATTATGTTTATCGTCTAAATAAATATAAAAATAAAGGAGGGCTTTTTATGGAATCAAGTTTAATTATAGGTGTTATAATAATAGTTTTAATTTTAGTAACTTGCATATTGAATCTAATATTTAAAGAAAAAAGATATATTAAGTATATTCCTATAATTATAATGTTACCTTTTATGTTATATAATTTCATTACCATGTACAGTGCTCCATCTGAAAACTTTGAGGCATTAGGAAGATTTGTAATGGGTTTGTTATTGTTATCTGCAAGTATCACTTCTCTTATATGCTCGATTACTCTTGATATTTTTCATAAAAAAAGAATTAAAAATAATTAAATCCGATATTTTTTAGTAAATATTAGGGTAAGTACTTTGGGTAAATCTGGGGGCATTTTTAACATTTAAATCTACCTGTTAGCTAAACTTCTTTTTTTATATTTATACAATAGCAGTTTTGTAATATGTAATAATTCAATAAATAATTAAAAGGTTTGGGCAAATCTTTAGCATCAATATTAGCTAAAAGATATAGCTCAGTTTCAGGTGCAAGAATTTACCTCTCTATCTAAAAATAGCGGAATTCTTGAATTGCTAACACATTATTATCTTTTAGGTTATGCCATAGCTTTTAAATATTGAATCTAATTATTCAAATGCATATTTAAAAAACATATAGAGAAAAAACAAATCGAAAGTTGAAAGGAAAAATTGTTATATGAAAGACATGGAAATAAAAAGTCCCTCATTTATAAATAATGGATACATGTCCAAAAAGCATACTGGATTTGATGTAGATATTTCTCCAGAGTTTCAATTGTTAAATATTAGTGATGATACGATTTCTATTGCTATTATTATGGACGATTTGGATATTCCGTTAATACAAGCATATAATCATTGGTTAATATGGAATATTCCTAAAACAGAAAAAGTCCCAGAAAATATACCGTATGGTTCGCCAGTATCTTCATTTCATAATGCAATACAAGGTATTGCTTATGGTGTTAACAGGTATAGAGGGCCGAAGCAACCCGTTTTCGTTAGAAATACCCATAGATATATTTTTCGCTTTTATGCACTTGACTGTTTTTTAAATTTGAATTGTAATGCAAAAAAGAAAGATTTGCTTGAAGCTATGTTTGGACATATCCTTCAACAAGGAAATATAACTGGTAAATACAAACGATAAATTCTAATTTATTGAAGAGATATTTCGTTGTCAAAATTCCTGACCTGCAGATTCACGGTAGCAGTCAACTCATTCAGACCTTATTGAAAAATGATTTAATTGATGAATTGTGGCTTAAAATTTATCCGATAACTCTTGGAACCGGAAAACATCTATTTGCGTCGGGTACAGTTCCAACAGCATTTAAAGTAAAAGAATGCAAACTTACTCCTAGTGGAGTAATAATAGCAACATTTAAAAAATCAGGGGATGTTAAGCTAGGATCATTTTAAAAAAATATTACATACCATTACATTTAAAGATGAGGAGACAGTTCTTTATGTTTAAAAAAAATCAATCAAAAAGAACAGTCTCCAAAATTTGCCCCTACAAGATTAAAATTAAACTTTAGTAGGCTATTTTTTATTGCTTAAATGGAAGAAATTCATAGAAATATATTTTTCTTAAAATATATTAAAAAGTTACTTTACCTCTCCTGCCAAGATCTAAAATTACAGATGCTTCATTAAAACTAATCTCATAAACATCCAACATTTCTCCAACCTGTGCTATTATCTCTTCATAGCTTGGTTGTTTTTTTATGAATTCGTCTTTTAAATCATATATTGTTAAATCACTTTTTTTAAACTGTGGAATTCTTAACTCTAACATGTTCACTGCTTTCGGCTGAAACAGGGATTGTTGTAAATGCTATTACATTATTTTCAGAAACTTCCAATGTTTTTAGAAGACCTCTAAAGGATGAAAAATAAACAACACCTTTATTTTGAGGATTAAAGCAAAAATTTACTACTCTAACATTGGGTATATTATCTACACTAGTCGCTAAAGCAATTTTATTAGTCTCTTCCATTACTCTGTTAAATTCTTGTACTAATTCCATTTTTATTCTCCTTTTGTAAGTTATTTAAATCAATATTAAGGTTCCTTCTTAATACAGATTTATTCTATCATATAACCTTGACAACAGTATGTCATGGTTATATGATAAAATAAATTAATAAAGGATGGATGAAATAATTTGTAGAATTAAAAATTTATTAAGTGTTTATAATTATTAATTATTACAAACTTATCGCTATAGGTTGATGTATATAGATGTGAGATCGTATTATTACGGTAACTATTCAAAGGCTATAAATGTAGAATTTGATGTACAGGCTATTTATATAATCTTTCAGAAAAGACAAAACATAACACAAAAAGTCGGGAACAACCGCTTGAAATGATATAAGATATATGTACAGACAGAGGTGATGATTATGGGGTGGATTGAAGGAATCAGTGAAGCTATCAACTATATTGAGGAGAATATCACGGAAGAAATAGCAATAGAAAATATTGCAAAAAAAGCATTTATGTCTCCGTTTTATTTCCAAAAAGGCTTTGCAATGCTTTGTGGTTTTACGGTTGGAGAGTACATCAGACAACGCAGGCTTACCCTTGCCGGCAGTGAGCTTGTTTCTACTGATGAAAAGATCATTGATATTGCAATGAAATATGGCTATGACTCACCGGATAGTTTCACAAAAGCTTTTACTAGGCTTCATGGAGTCACACCTACTGCTGTTCGAAAAGATGGAGCAATGATTAAATCTTTTGCTCCACTGAAAATCAAATTTTCTTTGGAAGGTGGTTATATTATGGATTACAAAATTGTTGAAAAAGATTCTTTTACTGTTATGGGTGTATCAAAGATGTTCAAATATGAAAGTGCAACTTCAGAAATCCCCCAGTTTTGGACAGAGCATTATCAAACAGGAAAGGGGAAATTTGTATGCGGAATGTACGGGGTATGCATAGATGAAAGCATGGGTTCAGATGAGTTTGAATATTTGATTGCTGATAATTACAATCCGTCTATAGAAATATCTAATGGTTTCGTTACAAAGATTATTCCTAAACACACGTGGGCTGTTTTTGCTTGCAAGGGTGCAATGCCGAAATCTCTGCAAGAAGTGAACAAAAAAATCTTCTCAGAATGGCTGCCTAATTGCAAAGATTATGAAATTGCAGCAGGTTACAATATTGAAATGTATACCGATCTGGCTAATTATCCACAAGGTAATCAAGATGAAAACTACTACAGCGAAATTTGGATTCCTGTTAAGAAAAAATAACTACGTTAAATAAAGCATAATCCGAAGTAGCCACAGGGGACGTTCGGGGCTAGTGAAAAAGTCAAAATAAAATGTAGATAATTGGATATAGTATTCAATTATCTTTTTAATTTATTAAGATAAAAAGTATAAATAACCTTGAAATTTCAGCGCTTTTATTGATAGAAGCCTCCTGTTATGGTATAATGTAAGTAAGTGCTAACAAAACAAAATACAAAGGAGGCTTATCATGCTTAGACAAATGCAAAATCAAATGTCCTTACACTCTCTATTATACAATAAGATTTCAGAGAATCATATATTAAAAATAATAACATTGGACGATATAATTACAGAAATTGTAAGACAATGCGTTGTGAAAGGTATCATTAAAGGAACGAGTGTAAGCATAGATGCAACTCAGTCTAACGATAACAAAAGATAGCTTGTATTTTGAAAGTTTACAAATATAATATTGACCGAGCGGTCTGTTTGTGTTATACTATCAAAAACAGACCACGTGGTCTGTGATTTTCAAATTGTGAGGCGATAGAATGAAACGTGAGAAAAAGAACCTGCAAAGCAGGCAAAGAATATTTGAAGGTGCTCTAAAAGAATTTTCTGCAAAAAGCTATG
>Ga0074193_1002638_pt1 | contig 15559 bp, 15 predicted proteins | sample EPASupsiteHSE605_FD_64523 | JGI IMG/M metagenome (GOLD analysis project Ga0074193, IMG submission 64523) | Bioremediated contaminated groundwater from EPA Superfund site, New Mexico - Sample HSE6-05 | ecosystem: Environmental > Aquatic > Deep subsurface > Groundwater > Contaminated ... | reverse complement strand
TAATCCCCCTTATTGGCCATTAGGGCACGGAAAAATGAGCCCACGGGCCGAAGTGGCTTTGGCTAAAGTTGAGATTACCTGCACCCTTACAGAAGTAGTCCAAGCCGGCCAATGGCTGTTAAGTCCCGGTGGGATACTGGCTCTGGTGCATCTTTGGGAACGAAGGGAGGAGGTCGTGATGACTTTACATAAATATGGAATGAAGTTATATCGGTGGCGTGAGGTTAAGCATAATCAAAAGATGGCTCCCAGTCTAATTTTAGTGGAAGCTATTAAGTCAACTCCGGAATCTGCTGCTGAAATAAATACCCCAGGGGCAATTGATTGGGAAATGGATCTAAAAAAAATGGAACCATTAGTTATTTATGATTTGCATGGTCAATTTTTACCGGAAGTAGCGGCGATTTATTATGGTTAAGTATCGGCGATTTGTAAAAATGGAAAAGAATGAGGATGATAGCCTCTTTAACTTAGCCAACAATGAGCAGCCGGCCGCTGATCAAGTTGAAAAATATGGGGTTTTATATTTGTGCGCTACCCCAATAGGTAACTTAGAGGATATTACTTTTCGGGTATTAAGGATCCTTAAAGAGGTGGATTTGGTAGCTGCCGAAGATACCCGTCGCACTCGAGGATTATTAAGCCATTATGGAATAAGCAAGCCCTTGACTAGCTACTATCAGCATAATCAGCGTCAGAAGGGACCATATTTAATAGAACAGCTGATAAGGGGTCAAAGTGTGGCCTTGGTCTCGGACGCTGGGACACCGGGAATTTCGGATCCCGGGGAAGAATTGGTACAGCAGGCCCTAGCCGCCGGTATTTCTGTATTTGCTTTACCGGGACCTTCGGTGGTCCCAGTGGCACTTAGTATCTCGGGCCTTTCGACTAAACGTTTCGTTTTTGAAGGATTTTTGCCTCGGTCACGGAGGGGAAAATCGGAACGAATCCAGGAACTGTCTGGAGAATCAGGAACCTTGGTGTTATTTGAGGCTCCGCATCGGCTGCTAGAGACCTTATCTTTGGTATTGGAGGCATGGGGACCAAGAAGGGCGGCAATAGTCCGGGAAGCAACTAAAAAATTTGAAGAGGTAGTACGGGGTACCTTGCCAGAAATAATTGATCATTTCCAGGTTAACCTACCACGGGGGGAAATGACTTTAGTTATTGAAGGTAATTCACAGTCGGGAGGATTTAATTCAGGGAGTAAACCAGAAGCGAATCCTCGCTCCGTGGCCGAGGTTATAGATGAAGTGATGAGGGAAGTTAGTTCTCGGGTGGAGTCCGGTGGGAATCCAAAATATATTTTAAAGGAAATAGCGCGAGAGAAGAAACTTAACCGACGGGATTTGTACCAAGCCTGGATTAAAACTCAACAGTCAAATAAGTTGGCGACTGACTAGGGGCAACCACGACCACAAGCCATTCGTTTAAAGAGTAGAGACACAAACCAAGAGAACTCTAGCAAATGTTCCCTTGGTTTGTGTCTCTAAAAATAGTACATCCTGATTGGATTGGATGTATGCAGGTGTTTTTTCGACAAAGTTTGAGTGATGGTATATATCCAATTCCAGATCAAATAGGAGATAATAATTTTGGTTAAACAGCCTGTTGGCTCATATCTATGGCACATTGACGGCATACATTTTTACTGCGAAAATGACTTACATCATCAGCACTGCCGCAGAACACACAGGCTGGTTCATATTTTTTTAGGATAATCTTTTCGTTATCAACGTAGATTTCCAGGGCATCTTTTTCCTCAATACCTAGGGTTCTCCGTAATTCTATGGGAATCACTATTCTGCCTAATTCGTCCACTTTTCTTACAATACCTGTAGATTTCATTATTAATGCTCCTCCTTTGGTAAACAATATCGCATCCATTTTCTGTGTAAATGGTACCAGCGATTCCAGAAAAAGTCAAGATTTTTTTCTACAGAATACGACAGCTAATAGTAAATTTTACTTTTAGACCATCCAGCACTCAGGGTAAAACCATTAAAGCATTATAACTGAATTGAAGCCGTTTTTTGCGGAGGATTTACATATGGCTGATTGAAGCAGTTGGGCCTTTTCTTAACCTGCGGCTTGCATTCGGGATGAATGGCGTGTAAACTACAAAATAAAAGTGGTAATAATAGTTATATCGGCGATGAGGGAAGGTAGGCCAGCAATAACCGTTACAGAGAGCGGGGACCGGTGGAATCCCGTGCGGTACATGGCTGAAAATGGCTCCGGAGCTGCTCGGCTGAAATTTTGGTTCCCACTGTTATTTTATTGGTTGCCAAATTAAGTAGGTCTGGCCGGTAGGCGGTCGTTATCCCGCCACAGTCTAACGAGTACTGGTAGAGATTTCAACCGTGAGGTTGGGATAGAAACAGGGTGGTACCGCGAGAGTAACCTTTCGCCCCTGAATAGGGGTGAAAGGTTTTTGCTGTACTAGGGTTAAAATCAATAACTTAAGATTAACGTAATGTTCATAGAGGAGGTTGATGGTTGATTTATGCCAAAGTCAAAAGGCACTTTTTACATTACTACGCCCATTTATTATCCTAGTGATTCCTTGCATATAGGCCATGCGTATACCACGGTCGCGGCGGATACTTTAGCCAGATACAAGAAAATGCAAGGATTTGACGTATTTTTTTTAACCGGTTCTGATGAACACGGTCAGAAAATTGAGAGGACGGCATTGGCAGCCGGCAAGAAGCCTCAAGAGTATGTAGATCAAATAGTTGCCGGTTTCAAACACCTTTGGAAGAGCTTAGAGATTTCTAATGACGATTTTATCAGAACCACCGAGTCACGACATAAAAAGGTAGTTCAGGATATTTTCAAGAAGATATACGATCAGGGGGATATTTATAAGGCAGAGTATACGGGATGGTATTGTACCCCTTGTGAGACATTTTGGACTGAAAGACAGGCCGAAGGCCAGGTTTGTCCCGATTGTAGTCGTCCGGTGGAAGTTCTAAAAGAAGAAAGCTATTTTTTCCGAATGTCTAAGTATCAGGACCGACTGTTAGAATATATTGATACACATTTGGATTTCATACAGCCGGTTTCCCGTCGTAACGAAATGATTAACTTCATTAAACAGGGTCTGGAGGATTTGTGTATCTCTAGGACCACTTTCCAATGGGGAATTCCGGTACCCATAGATCCCGGTCATGTTATCTATGTTTGGTTTGATGCGTTGGCTAACTATTTGACGGCAGTGGGCTACAATTCGAACCCGGAACTGTTTGAGAAATACTGGCCAGCAGATGTACACTTGGTAGGGAAGGATATTGTCCGTTTTCACGCCGTAATCTGGCCAATCATTCTAATGGCCGCCGGACTTCCTCTGCCGGAACGGGTTTTTGGACATGGGTGGTTATTGCTGGATGGGGGTAAGATGTCTAAGTCTAAGGGTAACGTGATTGATCCTTTGATCCTGGTGGAAAAGTACGGGGTTGACGCTATACGGTACTTTTTGCTTAGGGAACTACCTTCAGGATTAGATGGCTATTATTCAGAGGATGCACTGATATTAAGGATAAATACTGATTTGGCCAATGATCTAGGAAACTTGGTTAGCCGTACCTTGGCTATGATTGAGCGCTATTGTGAGGCCCGGGTACCTGAACCAGGTGAATTAAATGCCGTGGATTTGGAGGTAGTGGAGCTAGCCCGGTCCGTAGTAAAGGAAGCTGGGACTCTATTAGATAATTTGGAGCTTTCGAACGCGTTGGCCGTAATTTGGAAATTGGTGGCACGCTGTAACAAATATATCGATGAAATGGCCCCATGGGCGCTAGCCAAGGATTCAGCTAATCGGATCCGGTTGAATACCGTATTGTACGTGATGGCGGAAAGCTTACGGCAAGTAATTATTATGTGTACGCCGTTTATGCCGCTTTTACCGGGACGTGTTTGGATGCAATTGGATATTGAAGACCAGAAAGCGATACAAACCTGGGAAAGTTTGCAATGGGGAATGCTTCCAGCCGGTATTCAGGTTAAGCGAGGGGCTTCCTTGTTCCCACGTATTGAGAATACGGAAAAAAATAAAGAAAAAGATAAAGTCAGTGCTAAAAATCCAATTAAGGAGGAAAAAATCAAGATGGATAATGATAACGTCAAATTGGAAAGCGATATTAAACCGCAGATTAAATATGATGATTTTGCCAAACTCGATCTCCGGGTAGCTCGGGTGATTGCCGCCAAAAAAGTGGAAAAAGCAGATAAACTATTGGAATTGAGAGTGGACTTGGGCCAGGAGCAACGCACGATTGTAGCCGGGGTGGCCCAACATTATCAACCAGAAGATTTGCTGGGGAAAAAGATTGTTATTTTAGCAAATCTTGAACCTACTAAGATTAGAGGCATTGTATCAGAGGGAATGCTATTGGCTGCTTCTGATGACCAAGCTTTAGAAGTGCTGGTTCTCGATAAGGAGGTCAGCCCAGGGGGGAAGGTTAAGTAAATGTTTATAAGATCCAGCCAAGCGATTTGAGATTGCGCTAGGACTTACTAGAAAAGGATTCTAAAGGAGCACATGCTATGCTTATTGATAGCCATTGTCATCTCAATGATGCTGAGTTTCTGAAGGACCAGAATCAAGTGCTGAATAGAGCTAAGGAAATGGAGGTAGACCGGGTCGTTTGCGTGGGTTACGATTTGGCCTCTTCTCTGGAAGCAGAGGCTCTATCCCAAAAATATGCCAATGTGTATGCGGTTATTGGCGTACATCCCCATGATGCTAAATTAGTCAAGGAACAAACTTATGCTATCTTAAAACGTACCGCCCAGTCTCCTCGGGTAGTAGCCATTGGGGAGACAGGTCTGGATTTCTTTCGTAATCACTCTCCCCACGATTTACAAGAGCAGTCCTTTCGCGGACATATCCGGCTGGCACGAGAGGTTGGGCTACCCATCGTGGTTCACGACCGGGATGCGCATGGGGAGGTAGTTAGGATTTTACGTGAAGAAAAAGCGGAAGAGGTAGGAGGCGTAATCCATTGTTTCTCAGGCAATTGGGAGATGGCTCAGGAGTGTATGGAAATGGGTTTCTACATCTCTCTTGCCGGGCCGGTTACTTATTCCAATGCCAAGCGGCCGCAGGAAATTGCGGGTAAAGTACCTTTGGGACGGTTGCTAGTAGAAACTGATGCCCCTTATCTTACTCCAGAACCACTTCGAGGTAGACGGAATGAACCGGGATATGTTCGATATGTGGCCGAAAAGATCGCTGAATTAAGAGGGATTACTTTGGATGAATTAGCCCGAGCAACTACCGAGAATGTTGAAAGGATTTTTAGACGGATGCAGAACAATTAGATTAAATAGAGGAAAATAAAATTTATAATTAAATTAGAAGTCAATTAGCGTGCTTTATTAGGTGCGCTTCTTTTTTTGGTTTAAATTATCAACTGTGCGAAAAGTTGGTTTTTATGTCGATTTAAGACGAAGCTGCTTTGAGGTTTTGAACATGATTTTTGATTGGTATTCCTGGATTCGCGGGGTCTCGACGAAAAAACAATCATTTCTGGGCAGGAATATCCAAGCCCTATGGAGAATATTTATAGGTGACAGACTGAATAATACTTTAAGGTTGTTAGGTAAGGTCTGCCGTTAGCTAATTATGTAGTGAAGAAATCAGTTAGTCAAGTTAACAAGGTTATATATGCCTGACTCCTGGAGGAATAATTTGGGAATAATGCCATATAGTTATATTGTGCCTAATTTAAATAAACTTAGTAATTGAGTTTTGAGCACAGTTTAGAATGGTTATTTTTCTTTGTTGTTGGCTGGGGGTATTGGAAGGAGGCTGGAGTATTAGTGGGTTGTTTCAAGAATTGGGTTCGAATGTTAGTAATGAAGGGGCGGCAAAAAAGGTTACATATTATAGGATTGGCTTTATTAATCATCATGATTGGAACGGGAGCAGGGCTTTCCCTTGAAACTAAATCAGTGGCAGTTCAGTTGGAAGGGCAGACTATTACGGCTAATACTTTTAAAACAACCGTTGGAGAAGTTTTGAATGAACTTGGTGTATCTGTAGGGCCGGGGGACATAGTGAAACCTGGTTTAGATACGGTTCTTAATTACAATCAAAGTGTTCAAGTATTCAAAGTTTTTCCGGTTGCAGTATTGGCAGATGGAAAACAAATAGAAATATCCACAACTGCTACTTCGGTGGAGGAAGCCTTACGATTAGCCGGAGTTGAAGTTGGACCACTGGATCGGGTTAATCCTGCAGGAGATACTCAGATAGAGGGGTCGACTACCATCCAGGTGGTAAGAGTTGCTCAAAAAATGATCTATCAAACAGAGAGCATTCCGGCTGCGATTGAACGTACCGCAGATAATACTTTAGAGAGAGGGATTCAGCGAACGGTCAATCAGGGGTCCGCAGGGATAGGGCGTCAAACGATTATGGTTTCTTATGAGGATGGTAAAGAAGTTAATCGAGAGGTAATAAAATCGGAAATTATCAAGTCCCCGATTAATAAAATTGTGGCTGCCGGTGTTTTAACCAGTGTATCCCGGGGCGGGAACCGGATTGATTTTCAGCGGGCAATTGAGGTGCGGGCTTCAGCTTATAGTTATAGTGCCGGTTCCATAACCTCGACTGGTCAAAAAGTTAAAGTAGGTGGAATTGCGGTTGATCCTAAGGTTATAGCTTATGGAACCCGCGTTTATGTTGAGGGCTATGGTTATGCAACCGCCAATGATTGTGGAGGGGCCATTAAAGATAATAAGATCGATATATTTTTTGAGAGCGATAAAGAATGCAAAAAATGGGGAGTAAAGAAAGTTAAGCTCTATGTATTAGAATAAAGATTTTGCCAAAAATATTATTAAAACTTATAGCGTAAAAAACGACAGGATTATGTTTTCTGTCGTTTTTTACGCTATAAGTGTACCATCTCTTGTTACGTTCCCTTTACTTTTAAAAGCATTTTTTATTTAGAAATAATTGTAGTATAATAAAAAACGGAGGAATTCTGATGAAAGTATATGTTTCCAACACACAAAGGATGCGTGATTTAATTCGCCGGCACGAATTTCGGATAAAGAAGCGTTTGGGTCAGCATTTTATGGTATCGTCTCGAGTATTGGAGAGAATTATTGAATTAGCCGAGATTAGTAAAGATGATCGAGTTTTAGAAATTGGTCCCGGCCTGGGTTCCTTGACCCAGTATCTAGCGGAAAGTGCCGGCGAAGTGGTCGCTGTTGAAATAGATACCGCAGTGCTTCCCTTGCTAAAAGAAGCTTTGCAAGAATTTTCGAATACTCGTCTGGTATCTGGGGATATTCTTAAACTTGATTTGGATCAGGTGATGGCGCAGGATGGCCAAAATATAGCCGGAATCGGGGCTGACCCGGTTCTTACCTACAAGGTAGTAGGCAATTTGCCATATTACATTACCAGTCCAATTGTCATGGGGATCCTTGAGGGCGGTTACCGGATTGAAAATGTGGTGGTGTTGGTTCAAAAAGAGGTCGCGCAGCGAATGGCAGCTTTGCCGGCCACTAAAGAATATGGCCTACTAAGTGTGGGGGTACAGTATTACGCTGAGGTGTTTTCAGGCGGAGTAGTTTCCCCCGATGCATTTTGGCCCCAACCGGAAGTGGAGTCAGCCCTGGTAAAACTGGTGCCGCGTAAAGAACCAGTAGTAAACGTAGTCAACCAAGACTTCTTTTTCTGGATTGCCCGGGCTGCTTTTGGACAACGTCGGAAAACTTTAACCAATGCTTTAATAGGGGCACCGGGGGTACATAGTTTGAATCGGGAGTTAGTTGAGCAAACTTTGCTAAAACTAGGGATAGACCTTCGGCGCAGGGGGGAGACGCTTAGTCTTTACGAGTTTGCAGAGGTTAGTAATAATTTATACCCATATTGCCGGTGAGGGGGAACCCATATGTTTGTCAGCCCTACCAAAGGCATAATGAATTGGGATGAGATGTTGACGGACATCTTGGAAAATATAGTTAGGGCCAGTGAGTATCAGTTCAAGATTATTATCGGTACTGATTCCCAGGTGAGTAAGGAGACTTGTTTTGTTACGGCAGTGGTTATACATCGGGTGGGTAAGGGGGCCCGTTACTACTATCGTAAGAGGAGTCATCGAAAAATAAAGAGTCTAAGGCAAAGAATTTTTTATGAGGCGGCTCTTAGTCTAGAGGTTGCTAGTCATCTAACTTTATTGCTGGCGGAAAAAGGTTACGAGGATCTGGATATGGAAATCCATCTTGATGTAGGACATAAAGGGCAGACTAAAGATATGATTCAAGAACTGGTGGGCATGGTCGTGGGAAACGGATTTGATGCCAAGATTAAACCGGATTCTTACGGAGCTTCGAAAGTAGCTGACAAACACACGAAGTAGTTGAAAAAGGCATCGGAGGAATAGCGATTGTATTAAGGATTATCAAAAACTGAGCTTCCTTGTTCACTAGAAGGCTATAGTTTGCCTTAAATTGGCATCGCAGGGGTGCCTTTTTTGTAACCTTTTATAAGTTCCAACATATACTAAAGTGAGGTTTTTTGTGTTTAAGGGTTTAGGCATCTAATAGAAATACCGTTCTAAGTTAAGCCCGGAAGGGGATACGAGGTTTTTAGATATTCAGTATTTCTATAAAATATAAAGTTGACTTGTGTATCCGGTTTTTGTATAATTATGCGTTATAGTTGACAGAAGGCGCTAGTTATATTAAAATAAGCTTTAGACCACGAAAGAAGGTGATGTTTTTGGCTCCCAAAAAAGTCCTAGCTGAGATTAAACAAGATCTTGATTCCTTTGTAGGTAATAAGATTCGACTAAAAGCCAACCGGGGCCGTAATAAAGTAGTAGAGCGAGTGGGAGTTTTGGAGCGGACGTATCCCAACATTTTTGTGGTAAGGCTAGATGAAAAAAGGTCTGAACGGCGAGTTTCTTACAGTTACTCAGATGTATTAACTGAAACGGTTGAATTGGTAGTCTGTCATCAAGATGGCGATATCCGAATTGTCGGGGCTCGCTAGAATTTTGGAGCTTAATGATGACATGGCAGTCTTTCTAAGCACTTAGGCATTCAATTAAAAAGTTTAAGGTTTCAAGAGGCAACGGAATTTATTCCGTTGCCTTCTTTGATCTCTGTACATATGATATTAGGACAGTTTCACCTCCCTGGTCGAGTTGGGTTCAGGATAGGCAGGTGAGTTTAATGATACGACCGATTGTTAAGGTGGGAACTCCCGGTTTGGGTCTAGCCCTAAGTGGTGGAGGGCTAAGAGGTGTAGCTCATATCGGGGTACTGCAGGTTCTAGAAGAACATGGAATACGTCCCAAGATGGTTGCAGGCACTAGTGCAGGGGCTATTGTTGCGGCATTGTACGCGGCCGGAGTTAGCCCTTGGGATATGGAATTAATAGCACTTAAATTAAAGAATAGGGATATTTTAGATTGGAGTTTCGGAATTGGGACTGCGGTTTGGGTGGCTATTCAGAGTATTTGTGGCGGGGTATCTGTTCTCGTCAATCGGGCTCCTGAGGGATTATTAAGGGGTAAGCGATTGAAACAACTCGTTAGTCGTATTACTGGGAATAAAAGAATAGACCAGGTGGCTCTTCCTCTGGCAATAGTGGCAACTGATGTTGATACCGGTGAGCGAATTGTTTTTACCAATTGGCGTTATGCTCCAAGCAGTCCGATTAATAAGACCTGCTTTATTCGTGAAGTATCCCTAGATACAGCCGTAAGGGCCAGTATTGCAATTCCCGGGGTATTTGAACCAGTGCGCTTTGGGGGACGCACCTTGGTTGATGGCGGGGTATCCGATAATATCCCAGCAGAGATACTTGCCTGGATGGGTGCCTCTCCAATTGTGGCGGTTAATCTTGGTTTTCATCAGCCAAATATTAAGGCTGAAAATATTTTAAATATAGTAATGCGATCCTTAGATATTTTGGTGAGCGAAACTTCTGACGTTGAACTTAAACAGTGCGCCAATTTAGTGATTACTCCTCCTATTTCAGGTGTAGGTTTGGGAGATGTGGATAAGGTCTCTGAGTGTATAGAAATTGGGGTTCAAAGTGCTCGCCAGGCGCTCCCTGCTATACGTAAAATGCTAGAGCAGAGGGGGAGCAATCCTATAGTAACCATTTAGTTACAAGGAACATATTATGTAGAAAAATACGCAGTTGGCAGGACAATCCACCCAGAGGTTAGAACGGAATTTTTAAACTAACCGAAGGCAAAGCATTTCATAATTTAAATAATTTGATCTGACGTATCAGAGAGGGGGGGTACCGTGGCTACTGAAAAATTTGAACATGTAACTTTTTATTTAACCAAGAAACAGGTGGAAAAAATAAAGGTATTAGCAGAAGAACAGCAGATTTCTAGAAGTGCCTTGGTGCGCATAATAATCACAGATTATTTGTCTAGAAACGCCAAGACAAAACTCAGATAAAAATCAAAGACTATCATAAAAGCTGACTTGCCTTTGAAAATATTTGGCTGTGGCCTATCATAGAAATAATTTTCTAGAGGAAACCGAAGAGGGTTTCCTCTTTTATATGTATAAGTCCTTAATTTAGTGGTCAAAATGTAAATAGTAAATTATGGGATTTAGGGGTGGGTAAGATGACAACTAGGTTTTGGCACAGGTATGGTTGGGTAGCCGGTTTATTAATAATGGGGCTCTGGATGGCAGTTGGTATACTATTTCCTACTGGATACCTGATTTTTTCAAACGTTGGGTCCATTCAAGGTCAGGAAATCCCGGTTAACCCATTAACTTCTTCTAGTTTAATTCGTTTACACGTTATTGCCAATAGCGATTCACCCGAAGATCAAGCCTTAAAATACCTGGTGCGGGATGCTATAGTAGCTGAATTAGCACCGAAATTGAATAACTCTAGCGGTATTGAGGAGTCCCGTCAGATAGTCCAGTCGAATCTGGGTAATTTGGAAGCAGTTTCACGGGAAATTATCTCCGGACAAGATTATAGCTATCCAGTATATGCGGTACTAGGGAATTTTGATTTTCCAACCCGTTCGTATGGGGAATTAATTCTTCCGGCTGGACAGTATGAAGCGGTACGAGTAGTCATAGGGAGTGGTGAGGGAGCTAATTGGTGGTGTGTATTATTTCCGCCGCTTTGTTTCATAAATGTATCTACTGGGTTAGCCACTAATATGGAAACAGCACCGACAACAGCACCGACAACAGCACCGACAACAGCACCGACAACAGCACCGACAACGGCACTGACAACAGCACCAACAACGGCAGTGGCAAGGGCATCGACAGCGACTACAGTACCAAAAACAGTGTCAAAAACAACAGCGGCAATGGCACAAGAACCGGTTGATGGAATTAGGATGAATGATAAAAACGTTAGTTATCTAGAAGATAAAAATGTGGTCCCCTCGGCTTTAGTAAAGAGTCTGGATAAATTGCAAAGCCGAAGTGAAAGCCAGAGTAATCCTAATCCTAAAATCCGCTTTAAGGTCTGGGATTGGTGGGAAACAGTCTGGAATTAGTAAATAGTCGCGTCTTTATGGCGACATATCGTAGGTTTAATGCTTAAGGCACAAACAAAATTAAGCAGTTTGTTGCTCACTTCTTAGTTACGACGCTCCTTTATGGTATAATTAGGGTAAAAAAGTTAGTGATGTGAGGGTTTTGTACGAATTATCTTTAAAATGTCCGGCTAAGATCAATCTTACTTTGGGCATTATTGGGAAACGGACGGATGGATATCATGATCTGGAAACCATCATGCAGAGTATCAGTTTGGTGGATGTATTAAACCTATCATCCAGGCCGAGCGGATTAGAATTGGTTTCAGATAATCACCAGCTATCTGTGGAACAGGATAATCTTATTTATCGAGCAGCAGTTTTGTTAAATGAGCATTTGGGGCAAAATCGAGGGGCTTGCTTTAACCTGGAGAAGCGGATTCCATTAGCCGCGGGTTTGGCGGGCGGAAGCGCAGATGCTGCCGGGGCTTTACGTGGTTTAAATCGTTTGTGGAATCTGGGTTTGTCTGGTGGAGATTTGGAGAATTTAGGAGGCCGGTTAGGTTCGGATATTCCGTTTTGTTTACGAGGTGGTACCGCTCTGGCACGAGGTAGGGGAGATCAGCTTACTTCTCTTCAAGTTAGTTCAGGTTGGTGGATGATACTGGTTAAACCCCCAATAGAAGTTTCTACTGCTGAGGTCTATCGAAATTTTCGCCTTCAGCGGGTAAAAAAACAGCCCAATACCGAGGCTGCGATAGATTCCTTAAAAAAAGCGGATCTAAGAGGGGTGGCCGAAAATTTGGTTAATGTTTTAGAAACCGTTACCATTGAATTTCATCCCGAGATAGGGAAAATTAAGACGGAGATGATTGAGAGGGGGGCGATTGGGGCGTTAATGTCCGGGAGTGGGCCTACAGTTTTCGGATTGGTGGAAGGATATGAGCAAGCGGTTAACCTAGCAGATGCTTTTCGCCATCGTTTTACGGATGTGTTTATTGCCCATTCTCTTCCTCCGTTAGATCAGTTTTAATTTTAATTTCTATGGGGATATTAGAGAATAGATCTTTTTATTAGTATTAGAGTAATATATGGGGGGAGCAATTAGCATGGTCGAGCGACGTTTAATTCCGGTTAAGCTAGACAACTATAAACCATTGAGAGAGATTGTTTTTGAATCCTTACGCGAAGCAATCATCAGTGGGGTACTAAAACCTGGGGAGCGGATGATGGAGGTTCAACTAGCTGAAGAAATGGGAGTTAGTAGAACGCCGGTTCGAGAGGCTATCCGCAAATTAGAGTTAGAGGGTTTTGTGATTATGGTCGCCCGCAAGGGGGCCTATGTAGCTGGAATATCCTCGAAGGATGTTTCGGAAGTCTTTGAAATCAGAGCAGCTCTGGAAGGATTAGCCGCGGCTTTGGCTGCCGAAAGAATTAATGATTCGGAAAAAGAAGAATTAGAACGGGTGTTGGTTTACAAGGCGGCAAGTGTGGAGGCCAATGATTTTAGTTCTTTGATTGAAAAGGATACTGAGTTCCATGAACTGATCTACAAGGCTAGTCGTAATGAACGGTTAATGCAAATTATTAGTAATCTAAGGGAACAAATTAATCGGTTCAGGATGGTATCTTTGGCCCATCCCGGCCGAGGGCGGGAAGCTTTGGAAGAGCATAGAAAAATAGCCGAGGCTATTGCAGATCGAGATTTTACATTGGCCCAGGCTTTAGCCCAAGAGCATATTGGGAATGCAGAAAACGCCTTATTAGAATCTATGCAGCAAATGGAGACGATAGAGCATAAGTGATTTATCTTTGAAAGGAGGGATGTTGAGGTGCAAGTTGATGCGTTAGTGCTAGCTGGTGGATTAAACTCGGAATCTTTAAAAGTTAGTTCTGGTTGTGAAAAAGAAGCGCTGATCACAATTGGAAATCGGCCAATGGTTGAATACGTGGTTAACGCACTAAAACACACTCCTGAGGTATGCCGAATAGTTGTAGCGGGACACCGTGACGATCTTGATTCAATTTTTGGCGGGGATCCGGATTTGATTCTTACCGAGGGTGGTTCTAACGCCATAACCACCCTGCAAAGAGGATTGGAAAGTTTAAATGCTAAAACCATTGAATTAAATTATCCTCAAAAGATGGTTATTGTCACTACTGGAGACATACCGATGATTACCCCTGAAGCAATTGGTGATTTTCTTCGACTATGTAAGAAACGAACTGGGAACATATATTATCCGATAGTGACTCGGGAAATAAGTGAAAGTAAGTATCCAGGTGTGGTGAGGACCTATGTCCGTTTACGGGAAGGTCAATTTACTGGCGGAAATCTAATTTTAGTTGACCCCGTCAGTGTTTCTCATTGTGCGGATATAGCTAAGAAAATAGTGCAGCGGCGTAAAAATCCATTGGCTTTAAGTAAGTTGTTAGGTTGGCGTTTTGTACTTAAGTTTCTGTTTCATACTTTGACTTTGGAAGAAGTCGAGGAAAAGGTTTCAAGAATGTTAGGGGTTAGAGGGGTCGCTATAATTTCAAATTATGCTGAAGTTGGAGTGGATGTGGATAAGCCCGCGGACCTACAATTAGTTCGACGTATTTTAGAAGCGTTTTAAAAATATAAACAAGACTAGTATAAGATTAAATATAAAATAAAATAAATTAAAATATTAACGTAAATGGTATGGCTTAAAGTCATACTGTTTTGTGTTAATTAGAAGGAATTTTGTGGTATATGTAGAACTTATTTCTTAAAAAATAATTATAAGTATAAGTTTTACAGAATATAGGGGGGATAGAACATGACCATAACCGATGTACGTATTAGAAGAATTAGTCTAGAAGGAAAAATGAAAGCAATTGTTTCGGTTACTTTTGACGATGAGTTTGTAGTGCATGATGTGAAGGTGGTTGAAGGGATTAATGGTCTGTTTGTGGCAATGCCCAGTCGTAAAACAATAGAGGGAGAATTTAGAGATATTGCCCATCCGATCTCATCAGGGGCCCGTGAGGTTATTCAAAAAGCAGTACTTCAGGCATATACTGATGCTGTGGCGGCGATCTAAAGGAGCAGGTTTAATAAATATCCAAAAGATGAAGAGGTGGATGGTAAGGCTGGTTTTAGACCGGCTTCTTTTTTTGAAATACACCTGGATTCGACAGATCCTACAAAGATTTTACATAAATCAATTTGATACGTTTTTGCTTACAGGAATATTGAATTTTTTGTAGAAATATTATAAGCAAGGTTTATAGGATAATGCTGTATACTCTTTGTGCATGTAGATGGTTATAATTATATTAGGAAAATGAAAATAGTCTAAAAAAGGCTCTTTCACTTCATATATAAACAAGGGGGCAGTGCTAAGAATGCAGGATGTGGTGGCAATAGTCCTGGCGGCTGGGAAGGGAACTCGAATGAAATCTAATCTTCCCAAAGTTATGCATAAAGCCGGGGGGAAATATCTGGTTCAACATGTATTAGACGCAGTAAATTCAGCGGGGATTTCTCAGGTGGTATTGGTTGTAGGCTATGGAGCTGAGTCGGTAAAAGCTAGCTTAGGAGATAATTATCGTTATGTTGTTCAATCTGAACAATTGGGCACCGGCCATGCGGTTCTACAAGCTAGTCAAGTGGTAACTGCTCAAGAAGAAACCGTTTTAGTGGTATGTGGAGACATGCCTCTTTTATCTGCAGATTCATTGAAAAAGCTGATTCAACGGCACCGAAGGACTAACGCAGCGGCAACGGTATTGACCGGCTATCTAGAGGATCCGACCGGTTACGGTCGAATTTTTCGTAATGAGCAGGGGAGATTACAGAGAATTATTGAAGAAAAAGATGCCTCAGCAGAGGTAAAAAATATTCAAGAGATAAATACCGGTACCTATTGTTTCAATAGGGATTGGTTGTTTTCCGCTCTGCAAGAGATCCAACCAAATAATGCCCAAGGGGAGTACTATCTAACAGATGCATTGACCATAATGATTAGTAAAGGATTACCGGTCGAGGTTATGGATGAGGCAGAAGAGAATGAGGCTTTTGGAATAAATAG
>Ga0074193_1002636_pt1 | contig 15562 bp, 18 predicted proteins | sample EPASupsiteHSE605_FD_64523 | JGI IMG/M metagenome (GOLD analysis project Ga0074193, IMG submission 64523) | Bioremediated contaminated groundwater from EPA Superfund site, New Mexico - Sample HSE6-05 | ecosystem: Environmental > Aquatic > Deep subsurface > Groundwater > Contaminated ... | reverse complement strand
GCCCAACCACTCCCACTCTGTTGCCCTATCTCCTCCCGCTTGAATCCAGCCGTCTGGAAAATCCGGATTGTTTTCTTGCTCTAACAGGAAATGACTATTATAGACTTGATTTGTTTCAGTCACTCCCATCCCACCTTACACCAAAGCATTTAGCACATATCTAAATTTTTTAAATTTCTAATGTTTTATATATTTTATGTTTAAGAATTAATTTTGAGCCTGAACCCAAATTCTTAGCTTCGTTATACCATCTGCCCAATAAGATATCCTAGTATAACGCAGAAAACTTACGGGGGAGATAATGACTAACTTTTCCGCACCGACTTTTCGTTGTTCACCCACTAATGCCCAATGAACACCGTCTGGACTGAGCTCTTCCTGTACATAGGCCATTAGCGTTCCGAAATTAAAAACCGCAAAAGAATAGCGAGGTAGTGCCGAAACATCGCGAGTTGTTGTTACAAGCATCGTCTGGTTTGCCGTAACATCTTCCAGGCTTTCATGGAATCCATGGCCAAAAATTTCGACTTGAGCACGACCGCAACTTGACGTGGCTAAAGGTGCCTGGCTGCTTCCATGAATTTGGACCCTGTCGCGTGTCGGGGTTAGGTTCCTTACATCCGCATTAACATTGGCTTGAACGGTGACCGGAATTTTTAAGGGAATTGGCATAGCAAGCTGGATCGGCTTAACGATTTCTCCAATTGTCTGAATATGATTCATTGCACAGATCTCTTTTTTTACTTTCTTCACTCGCCTTTTCATGTTATCGGGAAAAAGAGGATACGCAATTAGTTTATATATGTATAAATGGCCCGACCCCAATACTCCTGTTTCCAGACGTAAACGAACAACCTCTGGGCCGACACTAATAACTTGCTTAATTTTCTCAGACCCTGACCTCAACTTAAAGCTAAATTCCCAGGGTATTGCAACATCACCGTTTGACCTAATAGGGTAAATTCGTAAATAAGACTGGAGTTCAGGCATACCACCTTTCATTATTACTAATATTTGCCAATCTTTATTTTTCCCAACGTCAAGCGAAGCCTCCAGTGTCTGAATGATTCCTGCCCTAATGGCTGTAGCATTATTAATATCGACAACAGGCCTTTCTGAAGATTCATAGCCAAACTCCCAGCTTGTTTCATGGTTGCCACCAATTTGAAGCCAATCCTCCGGAAATCTTAGATGGTCTTCACTTTCTATCAAAAAATCACCATTAAGTACTCTATTAAATGTCCCCTTAAAATTTCTTTCCATTGTTGCCTCCCCCTATTGGGTAATTCACAGTTCACTATCAACTTATCCTATCTATTAAACGCTAGAAATAGCACTAGATATGAGTACAATGTAAAAAAACTTATCTTACATAAAGGTTCTTCTTGTTTAATTAACGCCATCAAACTAGTTTTTTATGTTTTTTCTTTAATTTCGACATACACTTCCTATTACTCTTAAATTATCCCAAAAATTGGACATTGAATACCGTCACAATTCGTGCTAAATTTGTTGTACAAGCTATCTAGAAAAACTGAAGACATTAGCGCAAAAACTCAACCTCCCGACGGGGAGGTCTCTCTTTTTTCACTAAAATATGAAGGGAAGGGATTAGCTGATGCTAACCCCTTCCCTTCGAGTAATATTAGTTTTCAAGCATCATCGGTAGTAACTTTACATTTCCCCAAACCGCTAAGCGGTCGTCCTTGATGACCAGTACCCCTGTAACTCCCGTAATTGCTGAGGCAAATTGAAGGGTTCTTTCCAAATCATCAACAGTCTGAACAAGGTTCCCACAAGCTGTTGCTACCGCATCCGCTAAGGCCACGGATTGTGATAGCACTACAACGGCATCGGCCCTTCCAAAGCTCAAAGAAGGCCCCACTTTGCCGGAGGAAGTACAAATCCCCAGTGGAGTCTGGTCCGGTCGAATTTCAAGGGCAACACGATTAGAGAGCGGCGAATTCCCTGCAAAGATCCCAACTTTACGAATACGGCTCGTACGCATAAATATATCTCCACCATTTTCCACAATCACGTCGCGAGAACGTTTGGCAAGCGATTTCCCGACTCCCTCTGCCACCGCACCGGCAACCGCAGCCATTGGCCCCACTCCAGCAAGACGCCCGGCTTCTGCCATAGCTTGAACAATTAAAGGGGCATCAGGCAGAATGGGGTAAGGAGTTAAGGCTTTTACGAAACCAGGATCTCTCTTAATATAGTCCTCAAGGGGTCCGCGACAAGTTCGTATTGTCTCTTCTACCCACTCTACTAATTGATTTGAAAACCGTTCCTTTCGAACCCCGATATCCAGGTCTGTTTCTTCAACAGCCAGCTGAAAATGCACCAGATCTTTTTGGCGATGATGTTGCCGATATACACGTTCGGTGAAATCCAATTACAAACGAACCTCCATTGCTCGCATAGGGCAAACTTTCGTACAAAGCAGGCAAACGATGCATTGGTCACCATCAAATCGAACTTCCATAGAGGGGCGCTCGATATATAAGGCACCCGTCGGGCAAATACCTGTACATGCTCCACACATTACACACTTGTCTTCATTGCGAACAATTCCCTGGTTTAAGTCCTGCACCGAAATCCCTAGATCACGTAAATAATTGAGTCCTTCCTCACTTCGTTCCCCGATTACTTCTAAGACCATCGTACCTTCTTTTTGAGGGTTGACGTCCGCTTTAACAATATTAACCACCAAATCGTAGTCTTTGACTAAACGATACACAATCGGTTTAACGGAACTATCTGTCCCAAAACGCAAAACGATTCTCTTCGGTGACATCTAAATCAAGCCTCCTTTATACTGTGGGCGATAACGCCATCAGCGGGTGAGGGAAGTGTTTTAACCGGTTCTGTCAGCTCAAATTTACCTTGTTGAATCCACCCCTTTAAGGTTGAGGCGATCTCACGGGCCCGCGGCATACTCGACAAAGGCGCTGTAAGGATTTCTTTGCCATTCACCTGGATCTTGCCACTCTTTAAGTCTGCATAACTAACAAACCCTAGGTTACCCGGTATAAACGAGGGATATGCTTCCCCATAATCGACGACTGGGGCAAACAATTCTTCATCCTTCAAGGCGGCGTAACGAGCTATTTCTTCATTGAGAATAGGAATGGGAACTCCAATCCCCACGCTAAGAGTTGCTCCGTAGCCGAGAAAGCTCGTTCCTACAAGCCACCTGGGGCTCATTTGCTTCAGATCTCCTGTGACGGCAAGTGTCCCCCCTGCGCCACTGAGTTCTTGGCCCTCAATATTCATCATCGACGGAAAATGCTGTGTTCCATTCCAAGCAACATACCCAACGCCACCGCCGAGAAAAATTTTCGTTCCTACCCCGATCGTTTTAAAATGAGGATCCTTTAAAAGAGGACTCAGTTGTCCGGACGTTGAGTAGTTGGCATTCCCTGAATGAGGTTTAAGCATCCCCATATAGGTATAAACAATGCGATCGGTTAGATTTACCGCACAGTTATAATTCTGATAGGCATTCCGAGGATTAAAAAGAATCGCCTCATTGATCTCATCCAGCGTAATCGTCGTTTCAAGATTTCGCCGTGGGTAACAGTCTGTACCATATCCCAGTGCTTTAAGTTTAACTGGTTTACGGGCCACGAGATCCTGAATAACATGGCCCCCACCGTACCGGAATTCACCTGGATAGTTACTATTTAACGGGTCATCTTCCTGTAATTCGGCTGCTCCGATAAAGGCGTCGACAGCCGCTATGCCCGTATAGGCAGCTACACCGTTTAGCCATACTTTCTGCATTTTCATGCGCGGTTTTGTGTGCCCAAAACTTAAAAAAGCACCTGAGGAACACATTGGAGCGAAGGTTCCCGTCGTTACGACATCAACTTCTTGAGCTGCTTTGGAGAGACCTTTTTCTTCCACCAGCTCAATGAGTTCCTCGGCAGTCATAACGACTGCTTTTCCGGCTTTAATCTTGGCATTGATCTCTGCATAGGTCTTTTGAACAGTCATGAATTTCTCCACCTCTCGATTTATACAATAATTGCAGCTTGCTGATTGACATAGAAAAGGCCTCTTCCAGATCGAAGAGGCCAAAATTACAAAAATCGACACTCCTCTTATCTGCCAGAAGAATTCTCTTCTGCAAGAATTAGCACCATGCTTATGCAAGCTAAGAAAATCAGTGCCTGCAAAGCGGGTTGCCGGGTTTCATTGGGCTAGTCCCTCCACCACTCCGGATAAGAGCATAAAACTATTCAGTTCATTACGCTGAGTCTAACATTTGTCTTATATCCTGTCAATATGCAATTTAAGTTATGGTATTTCGGTCTATCATACTGACTCCCTTTGGACTAGAAACGTGTCACATTAGGGTGTGGTAACGTAAAGTAAAGAAAACAACTTTTAGAGGAGGTTGAGTTTTGGATGATTAAACCTACCCAGCTTGCACCAGATTTTGTCGCAGAGGCATACCATTTGGGCAATAAAGTTACAATCCGGCTCAATGATATCCCAAACCAGTGGATTCTCTTATTCTTCTACGCAGGCGATTTTACATTCGTTTGACCTACTGAATTGGCAGCCGTGGCTGCCCGTTATGAGACATTTAAAAATCTTGGCGTTCAAGTTCTAGGGATTAGTACGGATAGTGTTTATTCTCATAAGATCTTTGCGGAAACATCACCCTCTGCACGTGCTGTACAATATCCATTATTATCTGACCGTACTCATGCCATTTCTCGTCACTATGGTGTTCTCAGAGAGGAATTAGGCTATCCATTTCGAGCAACCTTTATTATTGGAGCCAATCGGGTGGTGAAATATGCCTGCCTTTACCCCCCGGAAGTTGGGCGAAACGTCGCTGAAATTATTCGCGTTATCCAGGGACTGCTTTATGAAGAAGCCTCCGGTTTAGGTGTGCCGGCTTACTGGCAACCAGGAATACAAGGTATCCCGAAGGATTTTAAATTGGCGGGAAAAATTTAAACTTAAAGCATGATTATCCAAACTCTGGTTATCCTAAATATATTCCAACGCGAAGGAGAAATACCATGGATCAACAGCCTAAACAGAACAAACGTCCATTCCCTAAACGCGAAGAGCAACCTTATGGCCATCAGCCCGATCTGGATGGGCGAACAGATTATGGCCGTGATAAAGAAACAACGCATAAAGGGTAAATTGTATTTCCTGGTCAAAAGGGAACCATACTAAATAGAAAAGAGGGAACTTTTTATGTCCAACAAAGGTGCAGATACAACCCAAACAGGAAAACCAGATAGGGGAAAAAATTCTCCTTTTAAGAAGAAAACTCCTCAAAGCCGGGCGTAAGCCCGGCTTTTTTCTCACCATCTTTGATTATTGCCTATGGCTTGGCGAAGAGGTTCTCTTAAAAAGGTTTCCTCAGAGAAATCTTTCTGCTATAATAAAAAGGATTATACTCAATTTCAAACGTGTTTTTTACGTCTATATTATACTCAGGACCTATGCACTTAATGATAATCCTTGGATATGCCTTAAAAATAAAAGGTATCCTTTGCGATTATAGGGTGATTTTTAAAATTTTTTTTAAAGGTGACTATTCAGAGCCTTGGGGGATTCTGAACGGGGAACCACAGATTACACAGATTACTACAACTGCATAGTCCTGTTATACTATAAGATGTTACAAAAGAAAGGAGGTTGGCGATTCCTCTACTAACCTGAAGGCGTAGTGGTTTCCTCGTCAAACGCATTATGAAAAAAATCGAGACAATTATTAGACCTGAAAAACTTAATGATGTTAAGGACGCTCTATCAGACATTGGGGTAAAGGGGATGACTGTATCTAATGTTATGGGTTTTGGAAATCAAAAAGGGTACACACAAATTTACCGCGGTCAAGAAATTGAATCCAAGCTTTTACCAAAGATCAAACTCGAGGTTGTAATTTCTAATGAGAAAGCGGATGAAGTCATCTCGACCATTATCAAGACCTCAAAAACAGGGAAGTTTGGTGACGGTAAAATTTTTGTATTCGATATAGTGGATACGATCCGCATCAGAACGGGTGAACGCGGGGAAGACGCTGTTTAAATAGAAATAGTCTCGCCCAGTTCAAAATCAGGATAAGCGGTTTCACTGTGTTGAGTTAAATCTAACCCATTAACCTGCTCATCATCAGTTGCCCGAAGTGGTGTAAACAGTGCTATTCCCTTCAAAACTAAAAACGTCATTATACCAGTAAACAAATATGTTGCGACAACTGCAACTAGTTGGATTAATACTGGACTAATTCCACCTCCGTTAATCAGACCGTTTTTGCCTTGAGGATTAAGGCTCAAATCTGCGAATATTCCTGTTGCTATTGTACCCCAAGTTCCTCCGATCCCATGGATCCCGAAGACATCCAAAGCATCATCATATCCCAGCTTAGCCTTAAGAACACTTACACCTAAATAACAAACTCCTCCAGCTATAAATCCGATTAAGAGGGAACTACCCATTGAGACATAGCCTGCTGCCGGTGTGATAGCCACGAGTGCTGCAATAATTCCGCTAACAGCACCAAAAACTGTTATTTGACGACGATGAAACCACTCTACAAGGGCCCACCCTATCATACCGGTCGCTCCAGCTATCTGAGTTGTAGCAAGGGCAAGTACTGCCACACCATTTGCGCCCATCGCCCCCCCTGCGTTAAAGCCAAACCAACCGAACCACAGCAAACCGCCTCCTAATAGTACGTTCGGCATATGATGTGGGATATTCCACTCGTATCCCACTTTTAACCGTTTACCAATAACTAACGCCGCCACCAAACCGGATACACCTGATGCCATTTCTACAACGGAACCGCCAGCGAAATCCAATACGCCGAGATTACGAAGCCAACCACCGACTCCCCAAACCCAATGAGCCAGCGGAATATAAACTAAGGTACTCCAAAAAATTAAAAATAAGATAAATGCTGGGAAACGCATTCTTTCAGCAGTTGCACCGCTAATAACCGCTGGAGTAATGATCGCAAACATAAGTTGGAACAAGAAGAATAATAAATGCGGAATTGTCGGAGCATAATCTAGGTTGGGTGAAAGGCCAACGCCTTTAAGTGCTACCCAATCCAGACCACCCAGTAAATGACCATGGTCTGGTCCAAAGGCTAAAGAGTATCCAAAGAGTACCCAAATAACGGTGACCACTCCTATGGCCGCAAAACTTTGCATCATAATGGACAGAACATTCCTCTTTCTGACCATTCCTCCGTAGAATAAAGCAAGTCCTGGCGTCATTAAAAAGACCAAAATAGTACATAAAAATACAAATGAAACATCCCCCGCGTTTAAACTAGTCAAACTATCCCCTCCTTTTTTTCATAAAAAAAACGAGACTCTAAAAAGCGTAATTAAATAATTAAAACGCTTTTTAGAGCCCCGTTGCTCTACTTGATTCTCACCAGTAACCTAATTATAGTTTCTCAAGACAAATATGTCTAGAGCGCTTAAACATAATACAATATACAAGTTGCAATTATCAGATACTCTGTGATTAAAACATTCCTTCTTTTTTCATTCGTGGCACCTTTGAGGTGCCTTTCAATATCTGTTAGTTAATTCCCCGGAATGTTCAATCTAAAAAGCAGGCCTTTGCCTGCTTATCAATAACCTAGGTATTTTGCAACCGCTGCAGCTGTGTCGTATTTGGTGTTCCCCGAGAGTAAGACTTCGTTCGAATGATGCGTCGTCGATCCACCAATAACGATTAATTGTTTGGCACTCATGGCATCTTTCGGAACTGAATGGTCGGTAGGTCGTATAAACAGAGCGCAATTACCATTCTTAGCGGCCACATCAGTCCCAGCCCAATAATCCTCTTTAGTATATAATAATACTGCAACCTCTAACAATTGTTTTCTCCTTTCTGCTATTGAGTTTTTATTCATCATATTCAAGGTGATTGGACAGAGTTACAGAATTACTTAGAGAGTCTTGTACTGATGAATCCCTTGCTTCATTTTAAATGGATTTGTTGTTTGATTTTGTCTCATTTCCGAAATTTAAAGGCGATTTTGCAAACCCCATGCAGGAAATTCCTTGTACTTGTAGAATTTTATAGTTTAGAGGTGATATTTTTGAAAGTGCAATATCTTATGATTCCAGTCTCGGATGAAAAACGTCAGCGTCTGAACTATGTATGTAATAAATTAGGTATTACAATTGAACACTTTTTTAACACAGCCCTTAGGGAAGGAGAAATGGAGATACTTAGCAACGAGGCGCTTAAGCCAGGTGGTTCGTTCTGGAATGATGATGAACAAACGTTTAAGAAGGACATTGAATAAGCGTCCCTTAAGCAATACAAACCACTTCAAAGATTGTTAAATAAAGAAGAGCGCAGCCACCTTTACGTGGCTGCGCTCTTCTTTATCTTGATGATCTTGATAGCTAGCCTTAAAAAATGATGCATTCCGAAAGGTTACCTTTGAAACCTTCAGCAAATCGCTCTGGTTGTAATACACTTAGGTCGATTCCTTCACTTTTGCCCTTCAATATCAGATCTGCTACAATGCGACCGATAGCAGGAGCATGCATAAAGCCATGCCCGCTTAATCCATTTGCCAAGAATAACCCTTTTAATGCTAGTGTTTCACCAATAATCGGATGAAAATCAGGCGTTTGTTCACATATTCCCGTATAGGTACGCAACCATTTTATATCAATCGCTGAAGGGATTGTCTCCATTGCAGCCAGAAAAAAATTTTCGGCCTGGGATTTGTCAACCACTTCTTCCAATCCAGGCCAGGTATCCTTATCTGTCCCGCCTAATAATACTGTTTTACCACTGGCTTCTTGATGCAAATAAAAGCCGGAGGCAAGATCCACAATCGAAGGAGTAGCCTTGGGCACATCTTTGGGGTTACTGCAGACGTAAACTTGGCGGCGAAAGGGCTGCACAGGGAGGGCAATCTCCGCCGTGGCTAGGAACAAGGAAGCATGCGGGCCGGTGGCATTCACTATGATTGGACTCCAAATAGTCTCTTGCCCAGTCTCGACGCCTAGAACGTTACCTCCATTAGTCATGATTTTTGTCCCTTCTCGGCTATAAAGAACGTTAGCACCATGACGTCGTACCGCTCCAAAAAGTGCTGCCAAGACAGCAAACGGGTCGGCATAGGCATCCCAAGGGCACATTGTTCCACCGAGGAAATGACCTTTATGAAGATAGGGGAAATTTAGCAGCAACTCTTCCTGATTGAATAACCTCATAGGTATGCCATCAGCCTCGGCATGTTCAGTTGCCAATTGAAGCTGATTCCACAATACTTCATCAGCTGCCAACATTAAATATCCTTTTTCCTGATACCAACATGGAACATCAAATGTTGTCTCAAAATTTACAAAGAAGTCTCTGCTGCGAAGACTTAGTTGCCGAAGCAGGGGACTGCTAAATGGGTAGCGGATACCACCAGTGCATTTGCCGGTGGAACCCAGACCCAGCATTTTTTCTTTTTCTAATATCGTTATCGATAATTTGGGCTCCGCCTCCAGGATATGATAAGCAATACTTAATCCTATGATGCCTGCGCCAACTATAATTATATCGGGCTTAAGCTGTTTGCTACTGACATACATTGAGCTTTCAACCTACCTTTACAGTCAACCTAATACTAGGCCCTTAATCAATTTGTGGCCCTTTGCCGATAATCAGTTTACCCTTATAATACCTATGTTTGATGTCCGATGCTCTTTCCAGGAACTTTTCAGCTCCCATCTGACGAATACAGCATAGATTGAATACCTTTAGGTTATGCTGAAGTATATCTGCCCGATCAGCTGCAGGGTTCAATTTTGGGCACGGGAAATCAACGCATTCAAAGCAAAAATCAACTTTATGTTCCAATACACAGGTGTATGTTTCACACGTTTCCCCAATTACCGGACAGTTCCCCTGAATACCTCTACATCCCGCACATGGTAATTTTTCTCTCTTTATGCCTCTTGACACAAGGTATTCCAATAATGCTGGGTTGTCTTTGCACGTATAACCTTCACATTCACCACAATTTATTCCACACGGTCCGATTAGCGTTGTTGATTCGGTCATAATACTCCTCCCTTTCGCTCCCACTTATGTATCTACGAAATATATTACCACATTTTTCATACTTCCGTTTAAGCTGTTTAACTTAGGACTTCATAAGTATCGTTTACGATTTGTTGCTCTTTACACCGTAATAATGTTATGTTATTACTATTCCCTCGAACGCTCGGATTTTCTTCTTTTCTTTTGGAAATAATGATTCGCAATTCAATTTGTAGGTATAATTTTTATACCTACAAATTGGTCTAAGGATAAAGAAAAGGGCGTAACGAAGACTTTAGTTTCGCTACGCTCTTGTCAATTTAATATCTTGGTAAAGAAAGGGATGGATTTTGATGTTAACCCCCTATGCAGTGCTTGATATGGACAACTTGGAAAAAAACATTAGAACTATGGCAGATATAGCCAGAAATCTAGGGGTAAATTTAAGACCCCACTTTAAGACTCATAAGTCACCACTCATTGCCTGGAAACAGATTGCTGCCGGGGCAATCGGAATTACCTGTGCAACATTGGGTGAGGCGGAGGTAGCGGTAAATAGTGGACTTAAAGATATTTTGATCTCTCGGGAGATTGTCGGGACAGGCAAATTGCGACTCTTGGCAGGCCTAACCCGTCAGGCCGATTTGAAAGTAGTCGTTGATGATCCCTATCAGGTCAGCCAGCTTAGCGCTGCCTTAGTAGGCTCTCCTGTGAAGCTGGGAGTTTTAATTGAGATTAATATTGGTCAGAACCGATGTGGAATAGATCCCGATGATTTAATGAGCATAATTGCCTTAGTAAAGTTGATAGATCACCACCCCGAGCTTACGTTCCTTGGCTTTCAGGGATATGAAGGCCACTTAGTGCTTCACCCTAACGAAGATGAGCGAACCGCTCAAGTCGAGTCTGCCAATGCTCGCCTCATAAAGGTCGTCAAAGCAGTCGCCGAAGCAGGTTATCCGGCAGAAATCGTAACCGGCGGCGGAACCGGAACAACGCTAATAACCGGCAAAATCAAAGGAATGACTGAAATTCAGCCAGGTACGTATGCTACAATGGATGCTACTTACAGTAAAATCATGGGCCATCTTTTTGATCCGGCTCTTAAAATCGTTACAACCGTTATCAGTAAACCCTCTGGCGAACGGCTGATCGTGGATGCTGGGAGCAAAGCAATCAGTACGGATTATGGTTCACCGGAAGTCATCGGACATTCTGACTGGATATATCAAAGTGGCGGTGATGAATACGGAATTATTCGTCATATAAATGGTCAGCACTTGGCTGGAAATATTGGGGACGAAATCAGCCTCTATCCCTCCCACGGCTGCACAACTTTTAACCTTTATGATAAAGTATATGGTCTTCGCAATAATAATTTGGAAATCGAAATATCCATTGGTCGCGGCAGATCGTTTTAATCGTCTTGTGAATCTTTCTGGATAGGTTTAGCAAATTGCGTTGTGTTCTTCAAAGTATATATTGGTATCAACTGAAAAAGTCCTTCTAGATTGAATGTGACTGCAATTATTGCACTTTCTTACTTCTTCATAGATTGTACGTGTAACGTTGATACCTTCTACTCGATTAATTACTGATTGGTTGTTTCCAAAATACTTTGTACCCTTATAGTACATAAAATCACTTCGGTGAATAGGTTTTGGAACAACCTTAGATTCAATTTCTCTTCTCAATAATTCACTTTCTGTGGATTCACACGTGGGACAGATAAATGGATTTAGCTTACGTCTGAGATATAGCCAGGCCTTATACACAAGCGGCCCACCCATAAGGCCAATTATGGTAGCTATAGTTCCTCCATCTTTTCCAAAGACAGACATGCCGATTAGTCCCAAAATAAGAGAACCTGCAATTCCTGCTTTGATCGGTATAATTAAGATTTCTGACATTTTGATTCCCCTTTCCCCAAAGCTATTACTTTATCTAGTTTTAAGTAACAAAGAAAATTCTTTTCTTAAGTAAATACCTATGCAGCGAACCACATAATAAAACTAAACATAAGCAATTAAACAAAAAAAAATCTTTACTTAAAGTAAAGATTTCTAGAGGAAAAGGTTAGACTTGTCTATTTAAAATGAAAGAGTGTATTATTCTCTTGTTTTTTATTTCTTTTAGACATGTGAATACCTAGCAAAACCACAACCACCGCGAAGGTCAGAGGAACAATCCAGGAAGTCCAATTATATACGCTTAAAAAGGGTTCAATCTTTTTATCTGCTATGGCCATTTCTCCTGCAGTCCAACCCAGAATCCCTGCACCTATTATAATTGTTATCGGCCACCTTTTCATCAGAAGGCCGATTAATTTACTTCCCCAGATTACAATAGGAATACTAATGACCAAGCCTACAATTATTAAAATCATATTTCCATTAGCTACCCCGGCGATTGCTACAACATTATCCAGACTCATCACTAAGTCCGCCATAATAATCGTTTGGACGGCGCCCCATAGATTGTCCTTTGCTTCAACTGCGTCATTATTATCTTCGTCATCAACAATCAATTTAACCGCGATCCAAAAAAGAAGCAATCCTCCGATAAGCTTTAGAAATGGTATTTGCAGTAAAAATACGGCAATAAGCGTTAAAATGATTCTCAAAACAACTGCCCCACCACTTCCCAAGAGGATAGCCATTTTTTGATGTTTGGGAGGTAGTTCCCTGCTGGCTAAAGCAATAACGAGCGCATTATCACCACTTAACAAAATATTTACTGCAAAGATACTCAATAGTGTCACTAATAAAGCCATCATAATCCTTCCTCTCTTCACGTTGGGATAACTTAAATACCTGCGATTTCAGTGACATTTTTCTGAATCGACAGAAATCTGAGAAGTCAAATGGAATGGATTTCGATGGATTTGAAAGCTTGGCAAATGCATCTCGTTAAGACTCTCTTAATGAATTTAATATCACCCCCTTAAACTAAGTTTAACCCACAATAATTTACATTAATATACATTAACCTACAGCATTCTACATTATCAAAATTGCAACTATAGTCGTTGCAGCTAATCCTAGAATAACAGGGAAGAAATTTTTTCTGGCAAGCTCGATTGGATTAACTCCCGCAATTGCTGCTACAGGGATTAAGCCCCAAGGAATAATTGTTCCGCCTCCAGTCCATACTCCGGCGATCTGCCCCAGTGCTGCCAAAGTTGCTTTATCAACATCTATTGCTTTACTAAAAGTAGCTGCTACACTACCTACCAGAGGCAATGGCGAGAATCCGGAACCATCTAAACCAACCACCATGCCGGTTGCTAAGCTGACAATAGCTACAAATACCTTATTCAACGGAACGGCTTGAGAAAGAGCAACACCGAAGTCCTCTAAATATCCTGTTGCAGTATCTAAACTGAGGATAGATTTGGCTAAGTCACCTTTACCAAGAAAGAAAAATCCTGCAATGATAATAACTGGTGCAAAAATCTTAATGCCAAATATAAACCCATCTCTAATATAGTCAGTAGTTTTCTCAAGTCCCTCCCAACCGAACTTTAGCAAAGTGCCTATTACTAAAATTAAAACTGCTGTAGCTCCCAAGAGAGCCGTTGCGTCCCCACCTCTAAGCTTTAAAACCCACATGGCGACAATATCGGCTAAAAAGGCTAACGGGGTAATTGTAGCTAAAAAATAAGATACCCAATTCAGATCTCTGGTTTCTTCTTTTTTTAGATAGGCCTCACGCTCGATTCTCAAGGCTTCCGGGTTGTTTTTCATATCTTTCTTGATCATGATAAAAGCAGTAATTGTACTGACAAGACCCATGGTTATGATTAGTGGTATACTCGCCGACATAATCGGACCAGGATCAGTAAAACCAGCGGCTTTCGCTGTAATTGTCGGAGCTCCCTGAATAACATAATCCGTAGACAAACCTATACCATGACCAAATAAGTTCATAGCAACAGCCGCACCCATAACTGGCAATCCTGCTCTAACCGCTACCGGAAGCATTACGGCACCGATTAAAGCTGTAGCAGGAGATGGCCAAAAAAACCATGAAGCGAACAACATGGAAAGACCTAAGACCCAAAAGGCAACATTAGCATTTACCATTAGCTTAGCGGCAGGCTTCATAACTAAGTAGTCGGCTCCTGTATCACCAAGTAATTTGGACAAAGCAACAATTAAGGAAATTACGACAATAATTCCCCAAAATTCATTACCTGCGACAATTAATGCATTGTAGACTGTCGTGATTGCACCTACAATAGTATGCTTTACTGAAAATCCGACAGTCAGTAATCCTAGGATACAAGGAATTAGCGGGTCTTTACGAAGGGCCATTACGACGATTACAACAACTACCCAAAATAAGAATAACCAATGAACTGCAGATAACGTAACTGGCATGTGCTCTCCTCCTTAATATTTGGTTGTGGATAGTTCTTTTCGAAATACCATTTGTCTTAGGAATTACTCATTTTGTTGCCTCAACCTTAAAATAGTTTTTACTACCTAATGGCTATTTATTCTTCCTTAATTTTCCGGATAATTACTTATACTTTAAATATTCATTGAATAAGACCCTGACCATCGTTTTACTGCTTTCCATATTTCATCTCGGCCAGACGCTTGTACGATTCATAGCGCTCTTTGGCATGAGACTCGGCAACAGCAAACATTTCATCTGCAGTTTCAGGAAAGACGTTCGCCAAGGAAGCATAACGGATTTCTCCCAGTATAAATTCTTTAAAAGAAGCACTTGGCTCACGCGAATCGAGGATGAATGGATTTTTACCTTCCTCTTTTAAAAGCGGGTTATGGCGGTAAAGATGCCAGTAACCTGCCTCAACCGCTCGTTTTCCCTCTAGGATGGAAGTGGCCATACCTGACTTGATCCCATGATTTATGCAAGGTGCATAAGCGATGATCAAGGACGGTCCCGGGTAAGCTTCAGCCTCAGCAATCGCTTTAATGGCCTGATTCATATTGGCACCCAAGGAAATTTGGGCAACATAAACGTATCCATAGCTCATGGCCATCATTCCCAGGTCCTTTTTCCGGATCTTCTTGCCGGCAGCAGCGAACTTAGCAATAGCTGCGGTCTGAGTCGACTTAGACGATTGCCCGCCCGTGTTGGAATATATCTCAGTATCTAAAACCAGAATATTGACATCCTCACCCGAGGCAATAACATGGTCTAAACCGCCATAACCAATATCATAGGCCCACCCGTCTCCACCGATAGCCCATTGAGATTTTTTCACCAAGAAATCTTTCCGAGCCAGGATTTCTTGGAAAAGCAGATCGTCCGTTTTGTTCTCTGCTTGGATAGCTTGCAGTACGTTTGTTGATAAAGCCCGGGAAACATCACCATCATTAAAATGATTTAACCACTGACAAAGTGCCACTTTTGTTTCTTCTCGAAGTGGCGTCTGCAAAGCTTGGCTGATAAGGTCCGCCAATTTCTCGCGATTATGTCTGATCCCTAGGAACATGCCATAGCCATACTCGGCGTTGTCTTCAAATAGGGAACT
>Ga0074193_1002635_pt1 | contig 15565 bp, 13 predicted proteins | sample EPASupsiteHSE605_FD_64523 | JGI IMG/M metagenome (GOLD analysis project Ga0074193, IMG submission 64523) | Bioremediated contaminated groundwater from EPA Superfund site, New Mexico - Sample HSE6-05 | ecosystem: Environmental > Aquatic > Deep subsurface > Groundwater > Contaminated ... | reverse complement strand
AATTACGCCTAATAACGACGGGGCAAACGACCGCCTTGTAATTACCAACAGTAACTACTGGGATATAAACCTGATGATCTACAACCGCTGGGGAAATTTAATTTACCAGAATGCGAACTACCAAAACGATTTTGATTGTAACGGATGTGGCGAAAGTGTTTACTTCTATGTTTTGCAGGCTACCGCCAAACGTAGTGGGAGAAAGATAGAAAGAACCGGAACAATAACGGTGTTAAGGTAAAACCACACACTACAAATGCACCCCCTTATTACCAAATGAAGTGGTTTATCTACATAGTATTTTTTCTTTCATTACCCCTTTGTTCTTTTTCACAGTACAAAGGCTCTAATGCTGTGGCTAATCCCGGATTTGAAAATATTTCTCAATGCCCGGATTGGTATATGCAATTATATAGAGCTTTTAATTGGTACGGGTTTAGTACAGAACTGCTTCACGATTGTAATCCGTTACTTGTACCACAAAGCGATAATGGTTTCCAATACCCACATACTGGAAATGCCTATGCCGGGTTTGGTAGAATTAGTTTTCATAGTGTAAATAAAGGCAGAGAATTTATTCATAATAAATTAGCCCAGCCATTGGTTAAGAAAAAATATTGTGTGGATTATTATTATTCTATTTCAGAATGGACTCCAGAGAATGGCACCACGTTTATTCCCGATAGTGTAGGTTTAATGTTCACGGTTGATTCATTTCCTGATCAGTTAGGATACACCCCTTTGTTTCAACCACAAATAATCACCCAACTGGTAAATGACACCATAAACTGGATACATGCTTCGGCATTGTATGATGCCGCCGGGGGCGAAAAATATATGACTATGGGAAGTAATAATACTACTTATATTCCTACGTATGTTGTTTACATTTACGGGGAATATATGTTTGTGGATGATTTTTCGGTATGCGAATGCAGTTTTGAGTTTAGCCTTGGAAATGATACTTTGCTTTGTCCCGGGGATAATATAACCTTACATGCCGGGTTACCCAATGCTGTATTTACATGGCAGGATGGCTCACAGGGAGACACCTATAATGTTACACAGCCGGGTATTTACTGGGTAAAAGCTTACGTTTCCCAGTATAATTATACCAGTTACGATACTATTGTGGTATATGATGGAGATGCTGACCATTGTGCTTTACCGCTGGAAGTTCCTAATGTAATTACGCCTAATAATGACGGGGCAAATGACCGTCTTGTGATTACCAACAGTAACTACTGGGATATAAGCCTGATGATCTACAACCGCTGGGGAAATTTAATTTACCAGAATGCGAACTACCAAAACGATTTTGATTGCAATGGATGTAACGAAAGTGTTTATTTTTATGTTTTACAGGCTACCGCCAAACGCAGTGGCAGAAAGATAGAAAGAACCGGAACGGTAACGGTGTTACGATAAAACCATACCCTACAAATGCACCCCCTTATTACCAAATGAAATATATTTTTTGTATATTATTCTCTTTACTATTTCCCTTTTACTTATTCTCGCAGTACAAAGGTTCGAATGTTGTGGCTAATCCCGGCTTTGAAAATATTATTCAATGCCCGGATGATTATTCACAAATATATAAAGCATTTAACTGGCATGGGTTTAGTACAGAATTATTTCATTCGTGTAACCCTAATATGGTACCATATAATTTGGGAGGATTTCAATATCCGCATACTGGAAATGCCTATGCTGGGTTTTTAAGAATAAGTTTCCATGCCGTAAATAAAGCAAGAGAATTTATTCATAATAAACTAGCCCAGCCATTGCAAAAGAAAAAATATTGTGTAGATTATTATTATTCTATTTCAGAATGGACAACGGAGAATGGTACTACATTTATCCCTGATAGTGTAGGTTTAATGTTCACGGTTGATTCTTTTCCTGATCAGTTAGGATACACTCCCTTGTTTCAACCACAAATAATTACCCAACTGGTAAATGATACCATAAACTGGATACATGCTTCGGCATTGTATGATGCCGCCGGGGGCGAAAAGTATATGACCATGGGGAGCAACAACGCAACCTACATCCCACCCGGTATATGGATTTACGGGGAATATATGTTTGTGGATGATTTTTCGGTATGCGAATGCAGTTTTGAGTTTAGCCTTGGAAACGATACCCTGCTTTGTCCCGGGGATAATATAACCTTACATGCCGGCTTACCCAATGCTGTATTTATATGGCAGGATGGCTCGCAGGGAGATACCTATAATGTTACACAGCCGGGTATTTACTGGGTTAAGGCTTATGTTCCCCAGTATAATTATACCAGTTACGATACTATCGTGGTATATGATGGCGATGCTGACCATTGTGCTTTACCGCTGGAAGTTCCTAATGTAATTACGCCTAATAATGACGGGGCAAATGACCGCCTTGTGATTACCAACAGTAACTACTGGGATATAAACCTGATGATCTACAACCGCTGGGGAAATTTAATTTACCAGAATGCGAACTACCAAAACGATTTCGATTGCAATGGATGTAACGAAAGTGTTTATTTTTATGTTTTACAGGCTACCGCCAAACGTAGTGGCAGAAAGATAGAAAGAACCGGAACGGTAACGGTGTTACGATAAAGCTGTACCCTGCCTCTGGAACTTCTGCATAGCTTAAGAATATGAGTTTTACTTATAAAGGATAGATGGTAAAATAGTTTAACAAATAGGAAATACAAACAGCATCAACCTGATTTTTGGATTTTTATTCGATACACTTTGTTAAATTCAAAGAAATCACCATGTAAAGGTTTTTAAAGAAGTAAACTTATGATTTCATTACATCTTTAACAAGATTGTACATACATTTATAAATTATTAAATATCAAACGTTATGAAAAAGATTATTTCCCTGATTATTTGCATTTTAGTAATTTGTAATTACGTAGATGCTCAAAATGAACGAAACACTGTTAAAATCAGTTGCGATGAATCTCCTGCCGATGCGTATGTAAGACAAATTACCCAGAAATACTCATCAAAAGAATCTCTAAAAAGCAATAGTAAGCAGTTATTCTCAGTTTGCGATACATTGATACTTTATGATAGCTTAACACCGTATAGCAAGACTATTTCAATTTATAATTCGTTGGGATTACCAACCGAAGTTCGCCATTACTATCTTGATTCTGTAAATTACCAATTGGGCAATGTTACATATTTGCAATATAATAGTAATAACCTATTGTCGGTTCAGATTCGGCAGGATGTTTCAAATGGGATATATACCAATATCTACAAAATGGAATATCAATATGACAACCAAAATAATCAAACAGTGGCATCAAACTACAATTGGTTAAATAATGCATGGGATGTTATTCGTATTGATAGTTCATTTTATTCAACATCAAATCAATTGATAGAATCTAAGATCTACAATAAATATAATAACAGCTGGATAAAATTAATTGCATGGAAATATTATTATTATATAAATAATGATACTAATATATTCATAAAAGAGGTTTATCTTGGTGATACATTAAATCATAGTGGAAAAGTAATTAATATTTATAATTCAGCAAATTTGCTTATTGAAACTACCTCACTTTATAAAAGTGATTCAGTCTGGGTTCCTTCATCTAAAGATACTTACACATATAATTCGCAAAATCAAATAATAGAAAAAGATCTATATGTTAATGATGGCTTGAGTTTGAATAACATTCAAAAAAACAATTATTATTATAGCAATAGCAACAATGCCGATTCATGCGTTAATTCATATTTAAAGAATTCAATCTGGCTTTCAACGTACTATACCTATTTTACATACGATCAATATAACAATATAACAAGTTATATACATAAGTTTTTAACTGATTCATTAACTGTAAATTATATTGTGAAAGAAGAATATACATTTGATAATTATGGAAATTCAACAAAATGTCGAGGGTATATGTTGGTAAATGGAATGTGGACTTTAATAAGGGGGCAATGGTTCTATCAATATATTAACTCAGAACGAACAGAATATCATATGAATATCTCCGGCTATGATGCAACCTATAAGAACTTTAATTCAACTGGCATTGAATTATTACAAAACCCATCAATCCTTTTCTATCCCAATCCAGCCATTGATAAAATCTATTTTGCCAATCCTCAACCAAACGCTATAGTCTCTATACTTTCAATAGATGGTAAGTTGGTTTCCTCCACACAGTTAATAAATCAGAATAGTATAAATGTCAGCTCATTATCCCCCGGAATTTACCTGATACGTCTCATCAATTCTAAAGGAATCACTACTCAAAAGTTTTTAAAGGAGTAAAGATTATCGCTGAGTTAAGAAACCCAAATTAAGCAATAGGGGAATAAAAAATTGTATTATAGAGATACAGTTACAAAACGACCGTCTTGTGATTACCAATAGCAACTACTGGAATATAAGCCTGATGATCTACAACCGCTTGGGAAATTTAATTTACCAGAATACGGACTACCAAAACGATTTTGATTGTAATGGATGTGGTGAGAGTGTTTACTTTTATGTTTTACAGGCTACCGCCAAACGTAGTGGGAGAAAGATAGAAAGAACCGGAACAATAACGGTGTTAAGGTAAAACCGCACTCTGACTCTGGAACTTTTGCATAGCTTAAGAATATGAGCGAGCCTCCTTCTTTTATATCTTTGAACGGATGAAATATTTTCTTTGCATAGTATTTGTCTTTGTAGAACTTTCCATTCAGGCTCAAAATCTGGATACATTTAACTATGTTCCAAACGGAAATTTTGAGGATTACACGTTATGTCCAGATAATGTGACACAAATATGTAGAGCAACATTTTGGGATGACGCGATAGATTGTAATGGGTCATCTGATTATTTTAATTTATGTAGTTTAAATCCAAGTATTGCAATGCCGATCACTACATACCCCCCCCGAAGCGGAGTAGCAATGGCAGGAAATGTTTTTTATGTAAATGACATTAATAATTATAGAGAGTATCTGCAAAACAAGCTAAAAGATCCCCTTAAATCAGGGCATCGCTATTGTGCAACCATGTATGTTAAATTAAAAACTTATAATCGATGGGCTATCCGCAACCTCTATATATTATTTACTCAGACTAAATTTACAAACCTGATTTCTGCAATTAGTACTAATCCTCAGGTGAAAAACTTAAATGGAATAATTTCGGATTCGTTACACTGGACTCCGGTGAGAGGAACATTTATTTCGGATGGTACTGAGCAGTTTTTAACCATTGGTAATTTTGATTCATGCCAATATACCGATAAAATTGTAGTAATGCCTAATTATCCAAGTAATTCGTACTACTATATAGATGATGTATCAGTGTGTGAATGTAATTTTCAGTTTAATCTGGGCAACGATACCACTTTATGCCCGGGAGAAGAACTAAAGCTAATAGCCGGTGTACCCAACGGGGAGTTTACATGGCAGGATGGTTCGCACGGGAATACCTTTACCGTAACCCAGCCAGGCACATACTGGGCAAAAGCTTACTTTAAAGATTACGATTATACCAGTTATGATACTATCGTGGTAAACTATGGCGATGAAAACTTTTGTGCCCCTCCTTTAGATATCCCCAATGTAATCACGCCCAACAACGACGGGGCAAACGACCATCTTGTAATGACTAACAGCAACTACTGGAATATAAGCCTGATGATCTACAACCGCTGGGGAAACTTAATTTATCAGAATGCAAACTACCAAAACGATTTTGATTGCAACGGTTGTGGAGAAAGTGTTTACTTTTATGTTTTACAGGCTACTGCCAAACGTAGTGGCAGAAAGATAGAAAAAACCGGAACTGTAACGGTGTTACGATAATTTATTCCACCTCACCCCCGCCTCTCCTGAAAGGAGAGGAGCTTACATAACTGCTAATTTTATTGTCAGTCTCATTGAGTGAAGAAGTAAAAAGCAGAATGTTCTTTTCTAACTTCTTTTCACTCATATCTGTTTTTCTTCTAAAACAAAGCTAAAATACGACAATTTACCCGTACTTCACTCCCTTTCTCCTGCCAGGAGAAAGGGCAGGGGTATGAGGTCGTATTACGGCGATGCCGTGTATATTGCCCGTTATATGCTCAATATTGAGCCGGATGTTGTCCGCCCTTATACCAAAGCTCCGATGTAGAGCAAACGCTTACAATACACTCTGGTTTGTATCGTCAGAAGAGTTAATTTGTAACGAAAACATTATCAATTGATAGTAAAAAAGTAAAAAAACAACTTATAGTTGTAAAAAACAACCATAAGTTGTTTTTTACAACTATAAACTATACTAAAAGTCTTTTAAAGCATAGTATTTTTATGACGATAATATTTGTCTTAAAACTAAAAAAGTCACAGGGGCTAAATATAAGACAACACATCACAAATACACACATAAGCAGAAAGTATTTAAAAGTATGAGGATAGTACTTGCAATATGTTTTCTAATAGTTTTTGGGGAACTGTTAAATGCTCAGGTAGTAATCAACCGAACGGGCGACAATCCACATCCCGATGCAATGCTGGATATACAGGATACCACGAAAGCTTTAATTATCCCCCGCGTAGCCTTGAGGAGTACCGTTTTAAGCACTCCTTTAAATAGTTTTGCCGCCGGGATGGTAATTTACAATACCGCTACATCAGGAGTCGGTTCATCAGCAGTTACTCCCGGGCTATACTATAGCGATGGTATAAAATGGATAAGAGCTACATCTCAAGGCTCTTTATCTGATACAAGCATCTATAATTCGGATGGGACCTTGTCAGGTAATCGTGTTGTAAAACTTCAAAATAATAATCTCACTTTTAATTCTACCAGTGGCAATTTGCTTTTTACTTCCTCAAACGGAAAAGTAGGGATAGGCACAAGCACTCCATTGGGAACATTACACGTGAAGGGTAGCGTTTACATAGACTCACTCCAAAGTGGAGCAGTCACCGATAGTATTCTTACCGTTGATAAAACCACAGGACGTATAAGGGCGATATCCCCTGCGAACATGAACGGCGGAATCCAAAAAGTGAACTATACTGTGGGTATAAATGGGCAAACTAATTTCACCACACCGCTATCGGTTTTCAGTGCCGACAATGTCCAATTGTATCGCAATGGCATATTGATCAATTTTACAGTACCAGTAATAGGGGGAAACATTATTATAGCAGAAATACCTTGCCTCATAAACGACGAAATATTAATCATACAAAAAAATTAGCAATGATGCTATATATTTATTAACTTAAATCTAATACAGAAATGAAAAAGTTGGTATTAATTATTACAATGGTGATATTTGCAATGGGAGTTGCAAATGCTCAGAAAGTTACTCAAAAGGTAGTTGATAACAAAGGTACCATCAAGTGGGTACTCGATAGTTCAACAGCTGTAATCACGAAAGCTGATAGTACACTACTCTTTGTTACCCCCCATCAAATGGGTGATACCCTGACCAAATTTGTAAGGTATGCAGATACCGCAACAATGCTGAACCCATATTTGAATAATGCAGAAAATGGCCTTACCAAAACAGGCCAGAAAGTAGAACTGGGAGGTGCGTTAACGAAAGTAACCACAATTACGACAACCGCAGCAAACTTTTTGCAAATTACCGGATTACAGGGAGGTTCCAATACAGACAGTGTAATGGTTGTGAATCCGGCAACCGGGCAATTGAAAATTGTTTCTACCGCAACCCTGTTTAATAATCTAAAAGTTGCCAATGGTTTAACCAAAACCGGAGATTCAATCCAATTGGGAGGCAATTTGGTAAAAGCAACTGCTATTGGTACATCTGCATCAAATACCTTGGCGATAACGGGTTTAGAGTCAGGATCGAAGGTTGACAGCATTTTAGTTGCCGATGCCACAAGCGGAGTTCTGAAAAGAAGAGCCACCGAAAGCCTGATGCAAAGTGGTGATGTTACGATTACAGCAACTGCAGGACAAACAACGATTACCGTAACAGATATGCCGGCAAATGTATCCAAAGTATGGGTATTCCGAAATAGCGCAAAACTGATCGCGAATACAGACTATACTACGTCGGCAGGAACGGTAACCCTTACTCCAACTTCAGAGTGGGCTGTTTTAGCAGGAGATGTTTTCGAGGTTCAGTGGGTTAAATAAAAATTTAGATATAAAAATAAGGTTGTTTAATCTGTTATTAAATAGTTTACCTTATAAATGTTATCTTGGTTGATATCGAAAATTAATGCAGTCAAATAATATAACAGGTTGAACAACCTTTATAATAGATTATTGAATGAGAGTAATAATATTAATTTATATAATATTAACTATTAGTATTCAGTGTTTTGGGCAAGTGCAATTACCTGATTCAAAAGGGACAAAACAAAGTATAGATACCAGTAAGTGGAAACTTTTGGGTTCGGATATTTATTTTAAAAATAATGGGAATGTAGGAGTTGGAACAAGTATGCCATTATATAAATTAGATATTTTTTCAAGCTCAAATCCTTTACGAATTTTAACATTGCCAAATGGAAATATTTTTACGGATAGCATGATGGTTATCAATGCGGGTATTGTAAAAAAAATCCCAAATTCTTTACTTAGTAAAGCAGACAGTACAACAGCTTCAAACGGACTAAACCTGACAGGAAAAGATGTAAGATTAGGCGGAACATTAAGTCAATCTACCACGCTTACCCAAAACAACAACACATTCACGATAGCAACCGGGGGCAGTGGTTTTAATATAGCTGGCTTAACAAACGGGACAACGAGCGATAGCTTGGTAACAGTATTAAACGGAAGCGTAAAAAAAATAGCAAATACCTATACCCCGTCAATTATGAGTGTATATAGTAATACTCTTAGTAACCTTAGTACTACCTATACGGCTGTTCAGTTTAATATTCAAACGATTGTAGATCCAAATTATACAATATCCGGCAATACCAATATTACGCTTTTAACTGCCGGAACCTATCGGATTTCGTATACAGCGAAAGACTCTGTGTATGCTACAACAGGTTCAACTTATTACGTATGTGATTATTATCTGGATAAAAATGGATCCAATATCTTAGGGTCAAACGGGTCTTTTACTCTTCAAAGAAGTACTTTTAAAACAAACTTAATCATGGTGGAGGTAATAGGGGCTTTTAATCAAAATGATGTTATTAAACTGTATGGCAAAGCCTCTTCAAGCTCAGTAATAAGGCAAGTCCCCTACGGAGTAAGCATAAGAATTGAAAAAATAAGACCATAGGAGATATTTCAGATATATTATTTCTATTGTATAATTTGGAATAAAATAGCGTGATGCTTGTTATATGTAATTCGAACAATGATGATTTATAACAACCTTCAGTTGTAAAATACAACCAAAGGTTGCATATTACAACTGAAGGTTGTTATAAATAGATAAAAGTTTTAGTATATTTGTAAAAAGGAATATTAAAATAATATGGTCTTCAGAGTGTTTTTTTACATGTATTAAATTTTAATATTCCAATTCATCCCTACGCCTCCTTTTTCAAGGAGGCTTTTTTATAGGGAAAAATAGATTTGATTGTACAATAAATGAAGAAACAAGGATAAGTATTATAAACAAAAAGACTGAGAGTTGTATTTTACAACTGAGAGTTGTAAAATACAACTCATTACTATTGCTTTAAAGGAGGCCATTTTACTACATTTGTAATGAGTATTAATGAAATGCAGAAAGTAGTCTTTGGTAACAACATTCATTAGTATTTTAAAAATTCAAGCCTCCCTATTTAAGGAGGCTTGAATTTTTAAAAGCAGTTGATTTTATTAATATGTGTTTTATAATTTTGAGAAAGGAATCATACGGTTTCTGAAAGCTTAATATAGTTTATATATACAACGCAACTTACAGTTGTAAACAACAACTTACAGTTGTAAAACACAACTGTAAGTTGTTGTTTATTATCATGTTAATGCTTATATTTGTATAAGATATTAAGCCCTAATGGTTAATAATTACGACCTTGCAATCTTCCCGATTATTATTCTCTCATGTGTGTCTTAATTTTTAAAACTGAGTCATCCTTATTAAGAGTGACTCAGTTTTAATATTAAACAGGATAATGACGGGATAAATAGGGTTTATATATTTTTTTACAGCAGGTTAACGAGTTATGGGTATTGAAAATATATTGCCGTGTAATATGTTGATTAATCTAATAACAACATACCATATTAATGATATGTCATTATTAGATATAATTATAGCAATATTGATAATAATAAATGAAATATTAATATATACAATAATAAAAATATTAGTATATGATAATTGTGCACAAAGGCATCAGAATAGAAATATTAGAAAAGAATAGACTCAGGAATTTAATAAATGGCTTATATTACACGTATAAAGATGAATTTGTAAAATTGGTATTCGCAGAATTAATAGATGAATGCATAGTTGTTATAATGGGAGTAAATTTTAATTATCTTAAAACAGTTAAGATTCATGAACAACAAATAGAGATAAACCCCTATGAAATGGATTTTGGTGAGTATCTAATACAAATATTGTATAAAGATATAATAAGCATAGAGTATGTATTAAAAATAGAAAAGAAGAACTTATGGTAATGGTTTGCCTATGAGTTTAGCCAGTTCCTGGAACCCTTTTTTATACATGGACTTATATTGCTATGAATGGCAGAAAACATGGTAAAATAATTATATGTTTTGATTTGCAATAAATGAAGTTGTTAAAGACTACGGTAAAAGGGGAATACCATATCTGTTATTTGTTGAAATATTAATTTTTTCTAAATTATTACAGACGTATGAAAGTACGAAAAGAGAGATATATTTCGTTTTCTGGATTTACTGCAGTACATTAAAATACATCAAGATTTATATTAAGAGATATGGAACAAAATTAAAAAGGCTTCCTTTTTAGAGGAAGCCTTTTTGTCATTTATCTCGAGAACTATTCAATTTCCCAAACATCACCACTGTTAAGTAGGTCGTCCACACATCTGATTTTTGAAGTCTTTTTAACTTCATCAATTTGATCTTCAACTAAATCATCATATGTTGGATACATAGCAGCACGAATTACTCCCATTGCAACCGGAAAATGAGGCGGAGCCATTTTCGCAAGCATCAGGTGAATACCGGGATCTTGTTGGTATTGATCATGAACCAAAATATCATCAACAGTTATTCCATTTACTCCAATTTCAACAACTTCTAAGCGAGTTCCATTCAGACGAATACCCTTCTTGTTGTCTTTTCCAAAAAGGATAGGTTCTCCATTGCGGAGTAAAACCTGATGATCTTCGCGAAGATCTTTTGCGGTAATCTGAACGTGAGCCTTATCGTTAAAGATAACGCAGTTTTCCAGAATTTCTACAACAGATGTTCCATCGTGCTGAGCAGCAGCAAACATCACTTCGGTCATCAGTTTAGGGTTGGTATCAACCGCACGGGCAAAGAAAGTTCCCTGTGCACCTAAAATTAATTCGCCAGGATTGAATGGATGTTCAATTGTTCCGTAGGGAGATGTTTTCGTAACCGCACCCATAGGCGAAGTAGGTGAATACTGACCTTTGGTTAATCCGTAAATCTGATTGTTAAACAACATGATGTTCACATCCACATTACGACGAATGATATGAATGAAGTGGTTACCACCGATAGCCATTGAGTCGCCATCGCCAGTTGCAATCCAAACACTTAAGTGTGGATTTGCAATTTTAACACCGGTAGCAATTGCGTTTGCACGACCATGAATACCATGAAAGCCATAGGTGTTTACATAATAAGGGAAACGCGAAGAACAACCAATTCCAGATACCAGCACGAAGTTTTCTTTGCGGTAACCGATTTTTGGGAACACGTTTGCAACAGAAGAAAGAATTGCATGGCCACCACAACCTGGGCACCATTTAACCATTTGGTCGCTTACAAAGTCCTCTTTCTTTAACTCTACAGATGATCTTTCGATAGCCATGGTTTATTTCTCCTCTAAAATTTGGTTAAACTTATCTACCAACTCATTGGTAACAAATGGTAATCCCTGAACTTTATTGAACTGTTTATAGTTGAATTGTGGGAATTCCATTCTTAAATAATTTACAAACTGACCGGCATTTAATTCGCAAACAACAATTTTCTTGAAGTTTTTGAGAATGTTCCCAGTATTTTTTGGAAGAGGCATGATATAATTAAAATGAGCCATACTCACTTTTTTCCCCTGACTTTGAATAGCTTCAACTGCAGTTTTTACAGCACCTTCTGTTCCTCCCCAGCTAATAACCAATAAATCACCGCATTCTTCACCTATAACTTTTTGTTCAGGGATATAATTGGCAACGCGTTTTACTTTTTCGGAACGCATTTGGGTCATTAATTCATGATTTTGTGGATCCGTTGATACTGTACCCATAATGTTTTCTTTTTCCAAACCACCGATTCTGTGACGTAAGCCTTCAGTTCCCGGAAGTGCCCATTTGCGAGCCAGCGTAGCGGGGTCGCGACGATAAGGTTTAAAATTAGTATCGTTTGGTTCACAAATCGGAGGGTGAATCTCAGGCAAATCACTCATTTTCGGAATGCGGAAGAGTTCCGATCCGTTTCCTAAGTAACCGTCGGTAAGCAAAATAGCAGGAGTCATGTGTTCCATCGAGAGTTTTGCTGTTTCGAAAGCATAATAGAAACAGTTTGCTGGAGATGAAGCCGCGATAACAATCATCGGGGCTTCGCCGTTACGTCCGAAAAGTGCCTGATATAAGTCACTTTGTTCAGATTTTGTAGGTAAGCCAGTTGACGGGCCCCCACGTTGAACGTCAACAATTACTAAGGGAAGCTCTGTAATTACGGCAAGTCCCATTGCTTCACTTTTCAATGAAAGACCGGGACCTGAGGTTGTAGTACAAGCCATAGAACCAGCAAAACTTGCTCCAATTGCAGAACAAATACCTGCTATTTCGTCTTCAGCCTGAAATACTTTAGCTCCTAATGATTTATGTTTTGCTAATTCAATTAAAATTTCGGTAGCAGGAGTAATGGGATATGAACCTAAGAATAATGGGCGGCCTGATTTTTCAGAGGCTGCTAATAAACCCCAGGCAGTGGCAATGTTCCCGGTAATGTTCCGGTATTTTCCTTTTTCCATTTGAGCAGGAGCAACAGTAATCTGTGACTCAAGAGCTTCAATGGTATCAGCAAAATTATAACCTGCTTCCAAAACCACTTTGTTGATTTGAGCAACCTGTGGTTTTTTGTTAAATTTCTTATCGATGAAGTGTTTAACATCTTCCAGATTCCGGCTGAAGAGGTAATTGACAATCCCCAGTGCAAACATATTCCGACTGCGGTCGGCTACTTTGGTTTCACTGCTTAGCTCTTTAATACTTTCTCTGGTAATTGAAGTAATGGGAGCTTTGATAAGATTATATTGACTTAAGCTTCCATCTTCCAGAGGATTGCTGGTGTAACCAGCTTTTTTGATTGCATCTTCTTCAAAAGAGTCAACGTCAATGATGATGGTAGCCCCCAGTTTTGCCCACTTCATGTTTGAACGAAGAGATGCTGGATTCATTGCTACCAATACATCGCACATGTCTCCCGATGAGTGAATTTTTGTTTTTCCGATATGTACCTGAAAACCAGAAACACCTGCGACGGTGTTATGCGGCGCTCTGATTTCGGCCGGATAATCAGGAAACGTTGCTAAGTCGTTTCCGGCCAGTGCTGCTGCATCGGAGAAGAGGGTTCCTGTAAGCTGCATTCCATCTCCGGAATCGCCCACAAATTTAACCACTACATCTTCCCGCTCTATCACTTTTTTTTCTGCCATTGTGGTATGTTTTTATAAATCACACGCTTTAGAAATATCGGGCAAAGGTAAAGGATTTCTTTTGAACCAAATATCATTTTCGTGACCTTTTTTCATTCAATTAACACCTCCTTTTTTGATCTTTACAATTTTTAAACAGAATATGGTAAAATGACTTGTATTTCATTTGTAACCTGATATTTTTATACCCTGTACCACGTGTAGAATTTCATTTTGTTTGAACTATTTTTCAGACATCTCCGTTATTTAGAATCATTATAAATTTTTTAAATCAACCTGTTGATAAAAGAAAAAGCGACTATATTTGCAGTCAATAAAAACCTATTTAAATTTATACTGCTATGGCATACAAAATTTCAGAAGATTGCACTGCATGTGGCACATGCATTGACGAATGTCCAGTTGAAGCGATTTCAGAAGGTTCAATTTATAAAATTGATGCAGATATCTGTACTGATTGCGGTTCATGCGCTGACGTTTGCCCTGTAGAAGCTATTCACCCTGAATAAGAAATACTCCAGGAAAAAGGAAAACCCGCTGTATAGCGGGTTTTTTTATGCCTATAATTTTTTTATTTTTCAACTTTTGACATTCGCTTTTGTTTAGTAGATTTGTAAATGGAAGGAGAAACACTACATATGCTGGGTTTGCTTTCATTTAAATTGTGATTAAATACGAATCTTCTCAATGGATAAACATTCATATTTAAGTGCTGCTGATCTGGCTCAAATTGAACAATATTACCAACAATATCTCCAAAACTCAGAGCAACTTGATGAAAGTTGGCGTAAGTTTTTTGAAGGTTTTGAATTTTCCAGAACTCATTTCCCATTGAAAAACATCTCTTCAGATACAATTCCGGATGAATTTAAAGTTGTTAATCTGATCAATGCATATCGTGAACGAGGGCATCTTTTTACACTTACAAATCCTGTTCGGACGCGTAGAAAATATTTGCCAACTCTTGATTTAGAAAACTTTGATCTTACTCAAGCTGATTTAGAAAAAGAGTTCCATGCGGGTCATAAACTGGGGATTGGCAAAGCAAAACTGAAAGACATTATTGCTCATTTGCAAACAACCTATTGTCGAACTATCGGAGTGGAATATCGGTACATTCGTAATCCAAAAATTACGGACTGGTTACGTTCACGTATGGAAAGTACCCGTAATCTCCCGGTTTTTACGCTGGAATTCAAAAAACAAATTTTGCAAAAATTGAGCGAAGCTGTTCTTTTTGAGAAATTTATCCATAAGAAGTTTCCGGGTCAAAAACGATTTTCGCTCGAAGGGGCAGAGGCTCTTATTCCGGCTCTGGATGCTATAATAGAAAAGGGAGCCTCTGTTGGAATTGAGGAATTTGTTATTGGAATGCCTCACCGTGGACGATTGAATGTATTGGCAAATATTCTACATAAATCTTATAATCAAATATTTAGTGAATTTCAGGGTCGTGAGTTTGATGATGAGGCTGTATTGGGTGATGTAAAGTACCACTTGGGTTATACCTCTTATACGCAAACCTCAGATGGGAAAAATGTTCGGTTGTCGCTTAGTCCTAATCCGTCTCATCTTGAAACCGTAAGCCCTGTAGTTGAAGGAATTGTAAGAAACAGGATTGACCATCATTACAAAGGTGACTTTAATAAAATTGTTCCAATTCTTATCCATGGAGATGCTTCTATCGCCGGACAAGGAATTGTTTATGAGGTGATTCAAATGTCGGATTTGCCAGGT
>Ga0074193_1002631_pt1 | contig 15590 bp, 13 predicted proteins | sample EPASupsiteHSE605_FD_64523 | JGI IMG/M metagenome (GOLD analysis project Ga0074193, IMG submission 64523) | Bioremediated contaminated groundwater from EPA Superfund site, New Mexico - Sample HSE6-05 | ecosystem: Environmental > Aquatic > Deep subsurface > Groundwater > Contaminated ... | reverse complement strand
GGAGAAGCAGATCGACGCGCTGGCAGAACTGATGAGCATGGATCTGCACACCTCCAAGGCATGGCGAATCAAGGAAATGCTTCGCTGGGTGCGCCAAGCGACTACCGTCAGAGGCGCCAAATGGCGGTTGACCACGTTTCTCAATGTCGCCCGATCACTGACCGACGATATTGATCTCCTCAAGCCGGTCCGCAAAGCCCTGCGAACAATCGAGAAACACCGCGAGGCCATTTGCGCCCGCTGGATCTCGGGGCACAACAACGCCCGAATCGAAGCACTCAACGGTATCTTCCAGGCGGCCAAATGCAGGGCCAGGGGATATAGAAACGACGACACCTTTATCAGCATCATCTACCTGCTGGCCGCACCGATACAGAATTTACTCAAATCCACTTGATTCGTCGAAGAGCCAATTTATCTTGCCTTCAAGCAGCTTGTAGTCGTCAAAATACAAAAACTTCGGTAACGCCGGTGAAAGATAGACGTGCCAAATGTGGCCATTCACCAAGTCCCATCCCTTGGACTCGATTGTGCGCCCCCTCCATTCCGCCGCAAATGTAGCGAGCTTGCTGTCAGTCGGTAACCCAAGTGCCTCGATCTTCAACAGGGCGTCCTCCAATTCCGCCACATCGTTAAACACTTTTTTTGCGTGCTCCAAATCGGCGAGAGGCTTCTTCAATGCGGCGAGAGCCGCCTTCTGGTCTATATGAAAACCTATGGAGCTCGTGTTGGCGATAGTCGTGTCGCGCGTGAAGGTCGTCCCCGCGACAACGATCTCAGAGCCCCCAAACACTTCCTTATTGATCTTGTCGGCGAGGGTCTTCTCGATCCGAAATGTCAGCTCGACAACTCTCTGGTAATTCTTCGTCTCATGCTGAGGGCGATAACGGACTAGGTCTTTACGCGGATAGTCGGCAACGTAGTCGTATTTTGCCTTGCTCAACGGCATCGCTTTGTGCAGGGCTTCGAGGAACGCTGTCTTGCCCGATTCATTTTTGCCGACGAGCACCGTCACATCGCTGGAGAGATCCACGGGCGATGAGTCCTCGATAGATTTGTATTTCCAAACTTGTGCGTTGATTAGGGTGAGCATATTTTCCTCTTTCGTTGCTGTTAAACGGCTATCGTTTCTTTTGCCAGGAGGCTTCTATATTCTCGGGTTCCCGTCGCTTAACAGTTGACAAAGCGACTTGACTCTTTAAAGATCTGCATACAAATTCAACCGTTTCCGCCGTTCTCGATAATCCGGCATCAATTTCTCCAGCAAATGCCAAAAACGCGGCCCGTGGTGCTGTTCCTTTAGATGGCAGAGCTCGTGCATAATGACGTAGTCGATGCACTCCTTTGTCGCCTTGATGAGAATCAGATTCAGATTAATCCTTCCTTGATTGGAGCAACTGCCCCAACGCGACACCATCGTTCTGATAGTGAGAGGTGGTTGCTGGATCCCCTCAAGAGATGCGATTTTGCAACAATCGGTCAGTCGTTCTCGAAAAACCCTATGTGCGTGTTCACGATACCAGCCTGTCAATTGTGATTTGATCGACTCGGGAGTTGGTTCGTTACGGCTGGTCACACGGAGGTAGCCGCGCAGACATTTGACAGAATATTCTTCCCCCTGTTCAGCGTGTAAACGATATTGCCGCCCCAAATATCGGTGACTTTCCCCGTTGATATAACGGCGGGGCGGTTGCTTGGGGAGGTAAAGTTCAAACTCACGCCATGCCTTCTGTATCCACGCCCCGCGTTTGGCAACACGTGTGCGGATCACTTCCACCGGGGTTTCCAATGGCGCAAGAACCTCCACGGCTAGGTTTGGGTGGACGTTGATTGCCAGAGTCTTCCGCCTTGATAGCTGATAGGTGTAAGGAATCTCTACTCGTCCCCACCGGACCAAATCATGCATCATAACCTGCTAATTTCTTCGCAACCGCAATACATCGCTCGATAATAGCATCCATCTCCTCGGTGGACAGCTTGAGGCCGTGGCTCTCTTCCAAGTCGAAGAGGTAGTCGTCCAAATCGTTTTGCATAGCCTTGATAACATCCTCCATGGTCGGCCAATCGCGCTTCTTTCGCTCATCAACCATCTTCTGGATTTCAAGAGCCATCTCGGTGGCGAGAATCCTGACCTCGTCGGGGAGATCTTTATTTGCTTTCAGAATTTCGCCCACCACACCATAGAAAGCAGGCGCTTCCTTGTGCTTGGTCAGTTCCTTGGGGAGATCGGTGTCGTGACCGCGCCGCACGGTAGCCATATATTCCGCTACCTTGCACAGATACTCGGCGTCGCTGATCCGTTTTGATCGGTAGTCATCAATAGCTCGTTGTACCAGATCGGCAAACTTCTTGAAGAAGACCGGGTCTTCGTCCATCTTCTCCCGGATAGTCTTAATTGTCCGGCTGGCAATGGTGTCGGCCTTGGCCGCCGTTCCTACCTTTTCCTCAATTACTTTGTCAAAAGCATCTACGTCGAAGATGTTGACCATACCGGTCACCACCTCCACATCGGGCGACTGGATGTGGCTGTCCATTACCTTACGGATTTGCTTCTCATAATGGCTGTAGTCGACCACTTCGGCGTAGCGTTGCTGTACCGAAGCGCGCAACCCACGAAAGAACTTCAAGTCAGTCTTGTAAATCTTTATCTGGGCTTCCGAGGTCTCGTCGTAGAAATGCTCGGTGGCAAGTGCCACGGTGAGCGTCTTTTGATATTCGCTAAGCGCATCATAGAACTCCTGGCGCCTATCCTCGGGGGCCAGATGCACCTCAAATCCCTCTACGTCCTTTTTGTTCGGCACTTCCTTGAACACCGACCACAGGTCAGAGTGACGCTGGGGGAGTTTGGCCACCTCCTCGCGAGTGTCGATCACCGCTCCGGTCAGGTCCACATCGTCGGCATCAAAACCACCCAGGGCATCATAGGTATTCATCGCCTCGTTCAATTGCCCCAAAATGCCACGGTAGTCGATGATGTATCCAAAATCCTTGCCGAGATAGAGCCGGTTTACACGGGCAATAGCCTGGAGGATGCTATGCTCTTTCAAACCCTTATCGATATAGAGGACGGTGTTGCGGGGCTCATCAAATCCGGTGAGCAGTTTATCGACTACGATTAGGATCTCAACGCCGTCCTCGCGCCCGAAGGAGGCGAGCAGTTCCTTGACATAGCGGTCCTCCGATCCAAAACGTTCCATCATCTCCTTCCAGAATTGGACAACTTCCGGAGTGTCATTATCATCTACCGAATCCTGCCCCTTGCGAGTGTCAGGCTGGCTCATCACCACCTCGGCATCAATTTGACCAAATTCTTTCAGGAACTTACGGTAGAGGATCGCACTGTGACGGCTGTCGGCGGCGAGCTGCGCCTTGAATCCGGTACCCTTGAAGTTATCCGCGTAATGGCTGGAAATATCAAAGGCAATCATCTTAATTCGTTGTTCCGCTTTCTCAACTGCGCCAATGTCGGCCATCTTGCGTTTGAGGTCAGCCTTCTGCGCTTTGGAGAGCTTTTCCGTGATCCGGTCAAACCACTTCTGCATCGCCTCTCTGTTCTGTTCGAGGAGCGCCATACGGCCTTCGTAGAGGAGGGGTACGACAGCCTTGTCCGCCACCGCTTCGCGCATGGTGTAGGAGTGGATGAAGCCGCCAAACTTCCCGGCGGTCTCTTTCTCCTTTTTTAAAAGTGGCGTTCCCGTGAAGCCAAGATAACAGGCGTTGGGGAAGACGCGGCGCATTTGGGCCGCAATGGTGCCGTAATTGGATCGGTGGGACTCATCCACAAGCACGAAGATGTTGGGGCTTTCTTCCTTCACCCCATGCTTGCTGCGCACTGTCTGAAATTTATTGATTATCGTGGTTATTACACTGGCCCTTCCCTCGGTGATGAGCCGCACCAAGTGCTCGCCCGTCGTGGCCTTCTCGGCGGACTTTCCACAGGCATCGAAGGTTCGCCAGATCTGGTTGTCGAGGTCGATGCGGTCGGTGACGATAATCACGCGAGGGTTCGGGATGGCAGGGTGGAGCGCAAGCGCCTTTGCCAGCATGACCATCGTCAGGGACTTGCCGCTGCCCGTCGTGTGCCAGATCACCCCGCCCCGCCGTCTGCCCTCGCGCAGGGAGGATACTCGCTCGACAGTCTCCTTTACGGCGAAGAACTGTTGGTAGCGGGCAACCTTGCGCACCCCGGCATCGAAAACAGTATAACCGTAGGCAAGGTCCAGCAGGCGCTCTGGCCTTAGCATCGCCCACAGTATTCGGTCCTGGCTTGTGGGCAGTCGGTCGCCTTCGGTCCATAGTTCCTCGAAGTAGCGCCGTGCGTCGGCGAGTGCGGCGGCCTCCTTTTCGGCCAGCGGGGTAAATAGTCTGTTTCGCACCTCGAAGGGTGGAACTTTGTTGGCGGCGCGGTGCACTGCTGCACTCATGATTTCGGCGTCGCCCTCCTCCTCCCACACGGACCAGAATTTTTTGGACGTGCCCACCGTACCGTAACGGATTTCGTTGACACTCGTACCAATCAGCAGTTGGGCGTATTGAAAGAGAATGGGGATATATTCGGGCCGCTGGTTGCGGAGCATCTGTTCAATCGCAATATCGATCTGTTTCTCGCCCGCTTCCTTATCCTTGTCGCGACGCTTACACTCAATCACCGCAAAAGGGATGCCGTTAACGAAAAGGACCAGATCCGGCCGCGCCGTGTCGTGGGATTTGGCGCGCTCCACCACGAACTCGTCCGATACGTGGAAAATGTTGTTGCGCCGGTTTTTCCAGTCGATGTAGTGGAGCGAGCGCCCTTTGCGGTCGCTCTCCACAGTCTGATCCAAGCTGGTGCCCAGGGTGAGGAGGTGGTAAATTTTCTCGTTGGTACGCACCAGTCCGTCGAAGGGCTCATCGGTCAGCCGTCGGATCGCCTCGTAAATGTTCACCTCTGAGAACGGATGCTCCTGCCCCTTCACCTCGAAGCGGGCGTTGGCCGCGAGCCAAGGGCTCAGCACCCCGGTCAGCACCACCTGATCTAGACGCCCGGCGCGGTACTTCACCGCCTCCTCGCGGCCCAAATACTGCCATCCGAGTCCGCACAACACCTGGATAGCTGGGATTTTGGAGTCAAAATCTTCGAGGTAAGAGAGTTGCATGCGTCAGCCCTCGGTCACTTCACAAACAAATCGAACAAAAACACATGGAGGATGACGTAACGATTGTCATCGCCTTCACTCATAAAACGAAACCTCCACTCTCCCGGCTCGTTGGCTTTAAGTTCTCCATGAAATCGAGGATGGGTCTTGAGGGCTTCCGGCAACTTATCTTGGATTTCCTTAAATCCGGCATTTTGAGTGTTGAAGAATACCAAGGATGCTTTGCAGTCTCGCCATGTCAGATAGCCAAGGAGTTGGCCAACGGCCTCGGTTACCCCCTTCGGACCACGCCACACCTTACATTCGGCGACGAAGGCGGCACGGTTTTCTTGTTCAATACGGATGTCGGTCTTGCCCTTCTTGCGGAAAGTCTCACCGGTCGCTTGCCCTTCATAGTGGGTGTTGAGGTGGGCAAGGATGAAGTCCCGCAGCTCCTCTTCACCATGTTTAGCGAAGGTTGTGGGCGTCGTTTCGAAGGAACACCCTTCGTGGCGAATAACTTTCAAAATAAACTCGTAATCCTCATCACTGATGGCATGTTCAGCTGGTCCGTTGGCCCTTTGCGGGAGAGGACGGATGACTTTTTTTCTCATTGGCAGATCAACGACATCTCCAGCACCCGGTTTTTTCTTCAAGGGTATATTGAGTGCCTTCAAGACGGTCCCATGCTTGGCAAGCCGTTCTTTTCGGCCCTTGACTTTCTGCTCGATTCTCTGCCGAAGATTGCCATGGTGGTTCGTGACATCGGAAGCACCCCAACCAATCCAGTTCCGAATTTCATCGACGGTTCTATCAATCTCCTGCCGTAGCCTCGCGCCGTCGCCGATAGAGTCTGACGGGTAGGTGAGTACAATGTCAACAAAGCCAACCCCCTCACTCCCTCGAGACTGGCGGATTTTGGCTCTAGGTGGATTCAATGTGAAGCTGCTAGGCCGGCATCTCCACAGCGTAACATCACCACGAAAAGGGAAGGAAACGGTCACCGCAAGTGCAGGAACCATGACTGCACCCCCACGTCCAAAACCATATCGGAAATCATGACTCATATCTATTTTGGTCTCTGCTTGCTCCATCTCCATCTCATCTGGGAAGATTTCAAGAGGAGAAATTTCATAACGGGAGTAGATATGCTCGACGAGTTCCTCATTGGTGGCGCGTTCAAATTGTTCTGCTGTTAAAGCCTCAACAGCTTGGAGTGCAGACTGAATATTACCTTCAAGAACAGCATGCAACTCGTTGGAGTTGAACAGTAAGTCATCTCTCATGGTTGGCCTCTCACACCTTTACCCGCTTTTTTCCGGTCAACAGTTGCTGCATCAGCCCTTTTTTTTGCTCGCGCAGGGCGTTGGCCTTGGCTCGGAGGAGGTCGAGTTCGCGGTCTGCAACTTTTATCACCTTGACAATGGCGCGCTGCTCGTCCAGGGAAGGCAACGGTACATGAAGGTGTGAAAATTCGGGCCAGCGCAGACTCCCACGACGATCAACGGAGGCGCTAGTATTCACCTGAAAGATGTGACGGTACAGTTCCGTTTTAAGAAGTAGGAACAAAAAACGATCATCAATATTTTCCCCTGCTTCAAAAACGGTGTACATGGGGCTTATGAGCGCCGCATCATGAATATTCTGGTAGCCAATGGAGCCTTCCTCAAGGTGATTGGTCGCATATGCAAATTGTCCCCGACGCACAACCTTGTAAGTTGAAAGGTCTTTGCTGAAAATCTGTTTCCCGAAGTATTCGAGGCTATCAACAAGACCCTGATGTTTTGTGCAGGATAAGACGGGAAGAGAATCGCCCTCCTTGTTTGTGATAGAAACGTGCTTCGCTACTTCACCGATGCGTGGGTAACCCCATTCGACAGGATAATCACCCCATTTTGTGCTACGATTTTTTTGAGTTTTCCTAAACCCAGGTAGGCGGCGTTTGCCAGTGAGAAGTTGTTGCATGAGTCCTCTACGGCACAACCGTTTCTCGGCAATCAGCCGTTCGGTAAGTTCGATGGCTCGATCCCAACCTATTAGTAAATTGGCTATTTTTTTTTGCTCTATAAAAGGTGGGCAGGGGATGTGGATAGAGCAAAGCGAAGGCTTGGTAATGTTCATCATACTTTCAGAGGTCCCGTTTGCCCGTTTTCGTATCTCTGATTGAGTCCTCTGTGCGCTAAGAACATAAGAAAGCCACCTGGCATGAAATCGATCCTCGGCGCATACATGAAGTTGCCAGAGCAGGTCTGGCAAAAATGTCTTGGGTTCGTCATTCTCTATATAGGCGGAAGTGCCGACGAGTTCGGGGGTATTTTTCCGATTGAACAGAATGCACCCAGCCAAGGGTGAGACAGATAGGGTGGTCGCAGCGCTTTCTGTCAAAGCCTTATTCTCAGAGGGGAGATAGACGCCCTTCGATACAGCGCTCGTCTTTAGAATCCGCAACTCTCCATCAAAAGCCACGCGCTCTTCAGAAATAACGCTAGTTCCGCCATTAACGGCACGAAGGCATTCGCCAAGCCTAATGTCTCGCCAGCCTTCCGGTAGACCATTTAAAATCATCATTTTCTCAATCCTTAAAAAATCGCTTTGTCATCTCGACAAAAAACCAGGTCCATCCGTTGCCGCTCGTCTTCATTTTTTCCGACGCTCCTTGCCTTCCGCCTTCTCGGTTGCCAGCGTCTGCGTCGCTTTCACCATCCGATCAAAATCCGATTCTATCTTCTGGGTCCGGTTGAACTCGGCATATTCGGCTAGCGCCTTGTCGGTGGCCTGGGCTCTGCTGATGCGCCCCTTGTCGGAAAGCAGCCGGTATTCATTGAAGGTCAGAAACTTATCCACGGCCTGCGCCATGTCGGCCATGGTCATTTGCATGCGGTTTTCGATGATATTCTCGATGTAGTCGAAAAAACCAGAGATGGTGCGCTCTAGCCGTTTGATCTCCGGCTCGCCCAAGTAGTTTTTGGCCACCGTCACATCGGAGGCTAGCACCCGGCCATGGGGTGCGTTCTTCCAGGTAAGCAGGCCCATGTAAGGGGCGTTGTGATCGGCCTTTTCATGAATGATCTCTGCGGCGGTCTGCCCAGTGATGGCATAGTGGAACTTGTTCTGCACCATTGCATAGAAGTTTTGGGTGATCTCCGCCTTCGGATCGTAATCCATGCTGCACTCGGCGAAGATATCGGTGATTTGCTGGTAGATGCGGCGTTCGCTGGCGCGGATAGATCGGACTCGCTCCAGCAGTTCCAGGAAATAGTCCTCACCGAATACCTGCTTGCCTTGCTTGAGACGCTCGTCGTCTAGCACGAAACCTTTTTTGATGTACTCTTTGAGTATCTGGGTGGCCCAGATACGAAACTGCGTGGCTCGCCGGGAGCTGACCCGGTAGCCGACGGCGATGATGGCGTCGAGGTTGTAGTGCCGGAGCATGCGGCGCACCGCGCGGCCACCCTCGTTTTGAACTACCGAGAAATCCTCGGCAGTTGCCGTCTCGGCCAGCTCACCCTCGGCAAAGATGTTCTTGAGGTGCAGGCCAATGTTGTCCGCCGTGGTCTCAAACAGCTCGGCCATGAGGCGCTGCGGCAACCAGAGGGTCTCGCCATGGATCAGTACCCGGACATGCACCTTTTCATCGTCCCCGGCATAGAGCAGGAAGGGCGTCTCCATCGGAACCGGCGGCTGTACTGGGGAGGCGGGAGTTATCTTCTTCCTCATAGTCCAAGCTCCTTCAGGCACTTCGCCATCTCGCCCCTCACCACGTCGAGTTCCATCTCCAGAGCCTCGATGCGCTGCTGGACGGCGATGATATCAACCTCCTCTTCCTCCTCGAAGGTGTCAACGTAACGGGGAATATTGAGGTTGTATTCGTTTTCGGCAATTTCCGCGCGGCTGGCGACGTAGGAGTATTTTTTCTCGGTCACTCGTTGGCGGTAGGTTTCAATTACCTTGGAGACTTCCACGTCCTCCCTGAGTTTATTTTGGTTCTTGTTTTGCTCGAAGTCGCGGCTGGCATCAATAAAGAGGACGTCGGTGCGCTCGCCCCGATCACGACGGAAGATGAGGATGGCGGCCGGGATGCCGGTGCCAAAAAAACAGTTAGCAGGCAGGCCGATGACGGCGTCTAGGAGGTTCTCTTTGATAAATGCTTCGCGAATTCTGCCTTCTGCTCCACCTCGGAAGAGCACCCCATGGGGAACAATAACGCCAACTCGGCCGGTGGTCTCGGTGGTGGTTTCGACCATGTGGCTAATGAAGGCGTAGTCACCCTTAGACTTAGGCGGTACTCCGCGGTGCCAGCGGTTGTAATGCTTGGCCTCCTCGCCCTCCTTATCTGCCCCCCACTTGTCGAGGGAAAATGGCGGATTAGCAACGACCACCTCAAACTTCATGAGCTTGTCACCCTCAATTAACTTGGGCTCCAGGAGCGTGTCGCCCCACTCGATACGCGGGCCGTCCTCGTCGTGGAGGAACATGTTCATCATAGCTAACGCCCAAGTGGAGCCAATGGCCTCCTGCCCGAACAGTGAGTAGTTGTTCGAGCCGTGTGTTGCGCGGACATGGAGAGCGCATTTCAAGAGCAAAGAACCTGAGCCGCAAGCGGGATCACAGATACGTTCACCGGGCTGGGGATCGAGAAGCTTAGCCAAAAGTGTGGAAATTTCTGGCGGAGTGTAGAACTCGCCCGCCTTCTTACCCGCCCCGGCGGCGAAGCGACCAATGAGAAACTCATAGGCATTGCCGATGACGTCAAGATTGCCGATACGCGAAGGGCGGAGGTCAAGCCGTTTGTCGTTGAAGTCCTCCAATAAGTGTTTCAGGATATAATTGCGCTTCTTGGTGTTACCCAAACGCGATTCGGAGTTAAAGTCGACGTTGCGAAAGACGTTGGTGAGCTTGGCCTTATTGGTCTGCTCCACCTGCTCCAGCGCGATGTTGATGAGTTCGCCCACATTAGGTGCCTCTCGATTGGCGTAAAGGTGGTAGAAGCTTGACTCGGTGGGCAGAACGAAGCGCTCTCGCTCTAGCCGCCGCTGGATACGCCGTTCGTCGTCGCCGTATTGTTTCCGATACTCTTCATAATGATCCTGCCAGACGTCGGAGATGTACTTCACGAAGAGCATGACAAGGACATAATCTTTAAAGTCGGTGGAGTCGACCGTGCCTCTGAGTGAGTCGCAGGCACGCCAGAGAATGTCGTTAATCTCCTGTTGGGATATTTTGGGGCTCATTTCTTTTTCCCTTTCATTTACTAATAAGTTCATTGAAGATGCTCTGTCCGGCAAGGCGGTGGAAGCGCGTGGATTCGTCAAGTAGTTGTCGACGCAGTTGAGACTCTCGTTTCTGGAGGTGCCACAGGTCGGCAATACGGTGCTGGGTAGCTATGTCCGCCAAGGGAATGGTGATCTCCATAAACCCCTTGCGAGGAATGGTCGGTGTCCCTGCCCCTGTTCGCAATCCAGTGAGGTGCGACTCGACAAGGGGTTGTTCCAGGCACCAGGCCAGATATGCCGGAACGACATTAGGTCTGGGCTTGAGGATGAAGAAGGTGGACGGGGCAGCTGTGGGCTCAGGCACCGACTCGATCAACACGGGGTACGTCGTGATGCCGCGTGACATATAGAGAATGTCGCCTGGCTCCAAGACATACTTGCTTATGTCCCTGTCGGGGGAGATGCGCAGCCGATCCTCTTCTTTGTAGTTATAAGGTTCGCCTTGGGTCAGGTGCTTGCCCATAACCACTTGGTGGGTGCCGGACGGCTCGTCGCGCAGTGCCCCTTGGGTCGAAAATCCGGGCAGGACCTCGGCGCAATCCATGATCCGAACAATTTGTGTTTTCATGGCCCTACCCGGTTCATGTTAGAAGTCACATTGGTTTTGCAATTAATTCCTTGGAAACCCGTCGCCTGTCGCCGGATTTTTTAAAACAGGTTTCGCTAAGGGTAATGTGCGTACCTAAAGATGTCAATATGTTTATATTGAAAATAACAGGGTAATTAACATACACTGAAAAATAATTGGAGATTTGGATGAGGTCGAGATGTGGCCCAGTGGCCCTTAGCTCCGTCTCGACATCCCGCTCATTGAACCGGACATGCGCGTTTAACGCATCCGAATCTTGGGCAGAACTCGCTATTTCTGTTCGACAATTTGACTACCAGCGGCCTCGATGGCAATTCTCCTCGGTTTGAATCAAAACAACTTTTTGAATCGAAAAGCCAAATCAAAGGTTGATTGCCGGGATTTCAAAGTCATTATTTATCATTAAAAAGGCTTTAAAATTACTCTCCCAAGAAAATTCCATCGCAGCGGGTCATCTCATTTTTTTCGTCAGCGCTCCAGGTCAGGGCGTGCATGATCCGGCAAAAGCATTTTTGCTCTTTTTCGGAACCGAACCACATCGAGCTCGGACAACTTGCGCAAACCGTTTTGATAGACTTCTTTAATGCTAGCAAGGTGGGGCTTGTGATCTCGGGTCCAACTTCTTTCTTTTCGAGCATAAATTTTCCGTTCGATGGTATTATCTTTAAGCTGAATATCTTTTCCAAATCGGGCTTGGCCGTAAATAATCGCCGCTTTCTGCGTGGTTTCGTCCAGGGAAAAATGAACTTTCTTTCCTGTGTCCCGGATAGTCCCGCCTTCAGGCAGAGTGAAAATAACGATACCATTGTTGTCGATAGCATAACGAACTCCGACAAACATTTTTCGGTCGTCCGTTTTGACTATCCGTTGCAAGGCTTCCTGGGCCATTAACTGGTCCATCCGAGTAATGGCAATCAGACCGCCACGATGTTTTGTATTGAGAGCTGCTGCGGTAATTTTTTGTTCCTTTTCCAAGGCATTTAATCTGATCTGCCGTCTGGACTCATGGACATCGACAAGGGTATTTTCCTGGAGAGGGGCCTCGTCTTGGTGCTGCGTCCGGGCACGCAACACGTCCAGAGCAGTTTCGTTACCCTGTTGTGCCTGCCACTTCAGGTATCCATTCCAATTGTGAAACGGGTACTGTTTTCTGGCTTCTTGTAATCGTGCTTGCCCGGCGGCACGATTCTTTTCCAGGGCTAACCGCTCTTCGATTCTGACTGTTTGCCGGAGTTTGCTTTTGGTCTTTCGAGGTAGGATGCGTTTTTCAATGACAGTCCGCTGTTCGCTGTGATGTTTTTTAACCAAGAGCAGGTCTGCGGTGTTTTGATGCAACACCATCTCCATGTGCTCCTTTCGTTTTTCGATCAGTTCCTTGTATTGCTGATAGAGTTTCGTTCGTTCACCGGAACGAGGTTGCACCGGTTGCCGGTCATATTGTTTCGTTGGCGCTGCCGATTTATCAGAACCAGCATATTCGCCCAGACGATCCGTTAGACGATTGTTTGATAAGCTGCGGTCAATGGCGCTGGCCTTGATAGCACCTTTTCCCGTGCCGCTCACCACAACCAAACCGTTGCCGTGCGGCTTGATCTCCATGCCGTATTCGGCCAAAGCGGCATGTGCCTCTGCCCAATTTCCAGCTGCCCCTAACTTCTTCAAGATGCCGTCTTTGTGCTCCAGGACAAACGACTGAAAAGATTGTTCGCCTGAATGGGCTTCCATGCTTGCTGCTTTTTGTTCTATCTGCGGTGATGCCTCATGGCCTTGACTGATTCCATTATCCACGACCAGGCCATATTTCTTCTCCATTTCCCGGCAGGCTTCAGAGAGCTTATAGAAGTCGCGGAATGGTTCACGTTTAGTGAACAACTCCGGATGGATCATGTTGTACGCTACGTGCAGGTGCATGTTGTTGGTATTCTTATGTACCCCGCACACTCGTTGATGGTCACTGAAACCAAGGGCCTCCGCAAAGGCCGCTTCGATACCTCGCATGGATTCCGGGTTCAGCTTCGCCTCGTCTTCCGGCCTAAAACTGACCAACAAATGGTAGGTCTTGCCGCCTTGGCAGCGGGTATTCATACCCTGCGTGGCCTCAATCTCGATTAAAGCGCCGGCGTAAGTGTCGGACAAACACCCTTCATGCCAGGCGAGTAGCAATTTTTCGCCTTCATGGCTTGCATCTGCAATGTATAACCCTAATTTTCTGTAATTGTCGTTGCCCGGTTTGGTGTTGATACGTTTGGCAATCATCTTCCCAACACAATTTTCAGTATTTGCCGAGCGCTTGATTCAATCCCCATAAACACTGAGGCTAAAAGAATGACCACTACCCAATAAAGACCGCGCGCTATCCACACCACCGTCCAAACTGCACAGGGTAGGATGATCAGCACAGAAGAGATTTTCCCGACACCATTCAAGCCATCTGTTTTCCAGGCGAACAGCAAGAGGGCGCATACACTGATGTAAACGACCAACGAAACAAGATTGAATAACATTTTCATCAGCCTGGCTCTCTGGATTATTTGTGAGCAAATCCTTTAATCAAGTTGTCGAACTGTTTTGCCACAGTATCCTTGGCCTCCTCGATTTTCCGTAAGGTGACTCGCAATTCATCAGCATGTTGCCCGGCTTTCCCTTCTGATAAAAACATTTTGAATAAGCCTCCTAACCTTCCAAGATCAGCATTAGCCTTGGTTAAGGTCAATATTGCTTGGTGATCAACTGTGCTTGGTACTTTGTGACCCAGGCAAACACGTTTGACAAACGTAGAAAAGGATAATCCCGCCTTTGCCGCCGAATCAGCAACTTGCTGGTATTCCTTATCTGTGAGGTAAGTTGTTATTCTTTTTTTTGAGCTTGGCATAATCTCATTTTTTTGGGCAGTTGCGTTGAGCCGCAGGCGAATAAGCTGCTCCCGGAGGGCAGGGTGTCAAGAGCGAGGTAACGCTACTTGACCTATCCTGCCCTCTACTCCAAGGAAAAATAAGTAAATTTTAACAATAATCCGACAGATGAATCCGAATTTCTGGCTAATCTTCCTTTCTTCGGACTTATTTTATTTAAGTTCGGATTATTATTTCTTATTTCGGTCTCATTATTCTAAATTCGATCAATCAAGTTTTGATGGGGAGTTGAAACGTTGACTTATAAGGTCAACGGCCCCTCTCGCCTGAGAGGGGGCGAGGTGAGCATATCTCATGGTAACGTGTATGCTGCTGTGTCCCAACAATTGACTCACCAATGCCAAGGGCATACCGTCCTGAACAAGCCAACTCGCAAAGGTGTGTCGTAGCGTATGAAAAACGATTTTTTGCCGCAAGTCAGTAACGCCTTGATTAAACTCACACTTCTCTATAGCTTTAGAAAATATCTTTGGAGCTTTACTCTTAAAAATTGGATCGCCAACACTCATTATTAATTTTTTTTTTGATTTAGTATATCAATAGCTACGTTATTCAGAGGTAAATTACGGTTCCGACATGATTTAGTGTCGGACACTATTAATAACCCACTATCAAAATTAACATGCGTCATGTTGAGTTTAAATATTTCACCTCTCCTCAACCCTGTATTCAGAGCAAAAAGTGCTATATCATGCCAGTTCATAGATTTATCAGATTGTTTCAGCATATTTAAAAGCAAATCAGCTTCTGTTTTACTCAAAAACCTCTGCCGTTTATTATCAAACCTAGGCAATGACCCTTTAAAGCTTGGAACTTGTCCTTTGAAATATCCCCATTCAACAGCTCTCATAAGACAACGTCTGAGTAAAGATAAACAATGATAAACAGTTTGAGGGCTAAGCTTTTTATCTTCTAAGCTTCGGCGAAGCATCAAATAATCTCGGCTTGACAATTGCTCTAAAGTCAATTCACCCAAAACAGGAGCTATGTAATTATCCCATCTTCCAGTCTCGATTACTCGACTATGTTTTGTTGAAGATCCTAATACAGCCACACGATACAACTCCCAAGCCTCTTCTACTTTCAGCAACTCCATATACTCACTCCTTAAATTTGTGGTTCGGTTAGCTTTCTCTTGACAAGTGACAAAAGCTTACATTATACACAAAAAAGCGAGTATGTTCAGGACACCGGCCTTTCACGCCGGCAACACCGGTTCAAATCCGGTTGGGGACGCCAAATAAAATCAGGGTGTTAGCTCATTTGGGCTAACACCCTGTTTTCGTTTTACGGGCCTGATACGGGCCGGACGTTTCGGCCACATCCTGCAAACCGGGAAGCGCCTCAATCGCTACCCGGTTTTTTTGTAGCTGGTGGATGTATCTTTCGGTCGTTGAAAGGTGATCGTGACGAAGATGGTTTTGAATTTCAACCAAAGGCACGTTTCTTTCTGCAAGCAAAGAGGCGGTCAGATGGCGGATACCATGGAAACCAAACCGTTTGACACCTGCTTTGGCACAAAGCCTTTCAAACCAATGCTGACGTTTTAAATACGGCTTTCCACTTTCAGACAAAAAAACAAACTTTCCCTTCCCTGTTAGTGCGTATTCCGGACGAAAACGGCCAGCGTTCCGGCGGGAAAACGGCCACCATTCCGATGGGAAAACGGCCGGCGTTCCGATTGGAATGCGGCCGCCATTCC
>Ga0074193_1002629_pt1 | contig 15597 bp, 14 predicted proteins | sample EPASupsiteHSE605_FD_64523 | JGI IMG/M metagenome (GOLD analysis project Ga0074193, IMG submission 64523) | Bioremediated contaminated groundwater from EPA Superfund site, New Mexico - Sample HSE6-05 | ecosystem: Environmental > Aquatic > Deep subsurface > Groundwater > Contaminated ... | reverse complement strand
ATTAAGGTTGCGCTTATTTTAATCGTATCATTTGCAATCACATAATATGCTTCAATTATAATCTTTTCATCATTCTCGATCAGATTATCCTGTTTTGGATAAATATTTAATGTTGCAGATACCTGTCCCTGAGGAATAACAATTGAATCTTTAACCTGTTGATTGTTATCTGTAACATAATCAACTCCATTTATTGCGTCTCCAAGAATTTTGTATTTAATGGTCAGGGCTGATTGTGCTGAACCTATTCTTTTAAAAGTAAATTTCCCATAACCACAACCTTCGTACGCCAAGGTATCGGCTACACTTCCCCATGCACTAATTGTTTGAGGAACTGAGCTAAAGCTTTTTTCAAGCAGAAATACTCCTGATTCAAACACATTATCATACGAATCTGCAATTGCGATCCTGATATGATAAGTTTGTCCTGCAATTACCGACGCCTTTGCTTCCATCGGAACTGTAAATCCGTCAAATTGAACAGAGGGATTTTGCATAGGAGTTGTTCCATTGCCATTATTTACATAAAAAGCCGTATTGGTAGATATACAATTCCCTCCCTGAATGGAGCCATCGTTCACATTATTTATTGCCACCGGATCATTAGAACCCGGAATTAACGCAATATTTTTACTGGTATAATTTCCTCCTCCGGGCTTTGGTCCTGTAAGAAAAAAGGCAAATACATCGTTAAACGTTGAGCACACATATTCAGGATATTCTTCAGAAGCAAATACATATATAAAACTCAATGAGTCTGATTGCGGAATAAAATCAAATTCAAGAATTGCTGCATCATGTGTTGTGAAACCAGCAGGAAGAGATGCCAGAACTGTTAAACTTGAATCACCGGGTAATCCAAGCAATCCAAAGTTCGGATTACCATTTTGGCTGTTATTCGGGCCTATTGCATCATACGCACGACCTGTTGACAGCAACAACCCGCTCGTTAGTCCAATATTGGAATTTGTACCGTTAAACGAAGCGATTGCGGTAAGACTTCCTGTAAACTGAATATTAGACACATTAACTCCCGCTCCCAAAAGCACATTCTGAACAAGGTATTGCGGAGTAAAGTTTGTGTCAACCACAAGCTGCGAATGAGCAACAAAGGTAAAATTCGCGCAGATAATCCCTATAATGAGTTTCTGAAGCAGATTAGATCTTTTCTTTTCCATTTTACCGGTTTTTTACAAATGCGAAAGTAGATTTGCAAATTCCGGTTAGAAAATAAAAAAGGTTGAGCGTGAATAATCGAGCCCTTTTTGTAGTTAAAACGAGGTTGAGTGTAAAATCAGAAGAATGGCAGAAATGGGTATTATATAGGATATAAGACCTTGACTCCGCTTAGTCTGACAGCTATCTCATATTGAGTTTCGAAAATCGGAAAGATATATTTACGATGATGTTTTTCAGAAATCCTCAAAGCATTATCGATCCAACAGAACAGATAGCAAACCTTTCACAAACTAGAAAGGTAAGCTTTCCATTTCGTCAATGGCATCCAGATTAGAAGGAGTAAAAGCACGTGGTTCATTCGCCGGCATTGATTCAGCACCCCTGTTTTCGTCACCCTTCACCATCCATGCGCGTGCTTCGGTAAACCAGCGCCCATTATATTCCTTACTTTCCAGGTCAAAAGACACTACCGCATTCATTCCTTCACGCATTTCGGTTTTATCAATCTTATCTCCCCAAAGGGTAAAACAAACTTTTTTGGGATATTGTGACACTGTTTCGAGGATGAATTCCTGTTTTTTCCATTGACCATTACGTCCGTCACCTGTAACAACAGGATTAATTTTGATGATTCTTCCGCTGATTTCCATAGAGTTGTTCTTTTTACTTTTTTCGGCTTGTCACTTTTTATTAAGTTTTGCAAAAATAGATCTTTCTCTATTCTGTGGTTGGTTATTTTTGCATTGTTGATAAGTTTTTCTAACAACAGATATACGCAAAACAATGCATGTTAATATCTGTTTAGAAAATTAACTACTATTCAGCATCCAGATATTCGTACAAAAATGACTTCGGATTAATTTGAAATTCACTTATAGATAACACGATAAAACAAATACAATGAAAAATTTTGAATTTTGGAATCCTGTAAAGATTCTTTTTGGCAAAGACCAGCTCAAACAATTATCTAAACAAATTACCCCTGAAAAGCGAATTCTGCTTTTATACGGAGGTGGAAGTATTAAGAAAAACGGGGTATACCAACAAATTGTTGAAAACCTGAATGGATACACTATTGTGGAGTTTGGAGGGATTGAGCCCAACCCACATTATGAAACGGCAATGAAAGCTGTTGAGCTGATCAAAGAGAGAAAACTTAACTTTATCCTTGCAGCCGGTGGCGGATCTGTAATTGACGCGGCAAAATTTATTGCCGCGGCAACATTATTCGAAGATGGCGATCCATGGACGATTCTTTCACAAAATAAAGCTGTAAAAAAAGCACTGCCTGTCGGAGTTGTGTTAACACTTCCGGCTACCGGCTCGGAAATGAACAGCGGTGGCGTAATTACCCGTGCTGAAACGCAGGATAAATTTGCTTTTGGCTCAAAAGTCACCTTTCCGCAATTTTCAGTTTTACTTCCCGATGCTGCCGGAACACTTCCTCCGAAGCAGGTTGCAAACGGCATTGTGGATGCGTTTATTCATGTTATTGAACAATATTTGAATTACCCGGCAGATGCTCCGATTCAGGATCGCTTTGCAGAATCTATCCTGCAAACATTAATCGAAGTAGCCCCTGTTGTTTATAAAAATCCGGCAGACTACGATGCAATGTCAACCCTTATGTGGAGTGCAACCATGGCATTGAACGGGCTGATTGGAACAGGAGTTCCAAGCGACTGGTCTATCCACATGATCGGGCATGAACTTACAGCTTTCCATGGAATAGATCACGGACGCACACTTGCCATTGTTCTTCCAGGCTTATGGAAAGTACTTCGCGAAGAAAAGCGTGAAAAACTGCTTCAATATGGTCAGAGAGTATGGAATATTACCGGAGGCAATGAAGATGAACGAATTCATAAGATTATAGAAACTACCGAAAACTTTTTCCACTCACTGGACGTACCGACCAAACTGAAAGATTACGATGTTGATTCAGCTACAATCGATCGTATTGTAAACCGTTTCACCGAACGAAAATGGATGGCAATAGGCGACCGTCAACTGGTAACACCCGATGTTGTTCGCAAGGTATTGGAAACACAGCTCGTGTAACATAACTTTCAAAACCATTTCCAACCCCAAAAGTGGTCGAAGACCCTTTTGGCGGTTGAACTAAAAAGTAATCCCCAGAGAAGTCGAAGACTCTGTAGTTTCAATTCCAGCATGGTACGATTGGTAGATACGATGAAACGAAAACACTAAGCTTCATTGAGCGTCATTTCAATTCCAGTATGGTACGATTGGTAGATCCAAAGCCAACACATAATATTAAATTAAACAATGTTTCAATTCCAGTATGGTACGATTGGTAGCCGTTGGTTCGGCAAAAAATAAAAGCTGTTTTCCAGCTTATTACAATACAAAAATAGCCATTTTTCTTACACAAAAGTAGTCGACCTGCAATAGTATAAATTCCCCTGAGTATCGACAACTTCTATAATTTATTAATTCCCAGTATGTCAAAGATCTATTTCCGTTTTTAACGGCTTATGTTTTTCTGTAATTTATTATTTTTTCTGTCAGCGACAACTTATAATATTTGTTCAAGCGGCATTGGCTCGCGACCTACAAGCGTTTTCTCCAACCACTTTTCCTGCCTGCTTGAAAAAATGATTATGCTGTCTTCTCCCAAATCCATAATTTTTTGGGCTTTCGAAGTTAGCTCTTTTAATTTCACACTGGTGATTTCTCCTTCAAATACTGAATTTTGGATCCAGTTTAAATATTGCCGACAAAGCTTTAGCATCTTCCCTACTCTTTTTTCGCCTATGTCATATACTAAGATTACGTACATACTTATCTGTTTTTCAATGTTTTTTACCAATAGATTTTAAATGGTTTATAAGGCTCTATTTGCATCAGGTGCTTGATCAGTTTATAACATTCGAGCCTTATCAGATATTTGTAGCTTACATTACGTTTTAATGATCGGTGCTGAATGGTTTCGGTTAAGCGATCTTCGAAGTTCTGAACAAAAATCTTTCGTCCGGAATCATTTAACAAACATTTATTCAATTGCTTATCAAAATGCCTGTCTTGTATCTCTTTCTTATTTAATACTTTAAAAATAAGTCGATCCACAATAATTGGCTTAAAAATTTCAGCTATGTCTAATGCAAGTGAGTATCTTCTTTCGCCCGGTGAGTGTAAGTAGCTGATTGCAGGATGTAGCTGTGTTTGATGAATTGCTCGTAAACACTGACTATAACACATCATATTCCCAAACGAAATCAATGCATTAACTTCGTTTTGAGGTGGCTGCTTTGTACGATTTCCCATTTCATAATTTTGAATTATCAGGTTAAATGCTTCATAATATCGCATTCGTATATTTCCTTCAATTCCCATTAATTGATCTACCTCTGTTGTTGACGGAATACTCTGGGATAAACCTTCTATTTCATTGATGATGGGCTCAAGATCTTTTCCCCGGTTATTATAGTACTTTAGGTTCTTATTCATGTTGTAAGCAGCTCCTTCGATAAACTTTCGGGCAATCTCTATCCGTTTGTTTTTACTTTGATAGAATGAGGTTTGAGCTAGCAAAAGTTTCCCGGAAATCAAACTGTCGCGAGGCATAAAAGATCCTGTATAGTTTTCGTAATAATCGAAAAAATGAACAGGAATATCGTTCTTTCCTAAAAAGTTATACAACGTACTGTTTGCATCAAGAGATCCAAATATGTAAAGCTCATCAATACCCTCAACCGGAAGGTATCGAGGAGCCAATTCCTCTCCCGTTTCATTTGTAGGGCTGAACTTTAAGGTATTATCCTTGCGGGATAAACGCCCTGGGTTGAATATGTAATAGTTTTTTTTCATAATTAGCAAATTTTAAGGCTAAGGAGACTGAGAAAATTGATAGAGATTGATAAGCTCCCCCCTTCAATCTTTTTCAATCTCTTCGCTCCAGCAAAAATCATAGTAGCTGCAATTCTTACAACTGCTTTGTTTTAAACGTTGCGGACATTCTTCTGAACTAATCATTTTTTCTATTTTCTTTTCCATTTCTTTAATTATTACTCTGTCGGGCTCCGTCAGATATACTTCTTCAGTCTGGCGCATTTTGGGATATTCGAGGATTCCCGATACTCCTTCTACCCCATGTTGTTCCAATACATAGATGTAATATTTAAGTTGCCATACGTGAGCTTCTTCGCGAGCATCCGACTTTTTAATTTCATGTATTACATTGTTCTTGTGATCAAAAAAGTCGATTTTAATACCTCCAATCTCAATTTCTTCATAACGTTCAGATCGTTGTGGATAAGTAGTTTCGTGAATCAGTTTGCCCTCATACACTAAATCGGAAGTGTGTTCCATTTGAATTCCATTGGAAAACAGCCAAAGTTTCCGATGACAGATTTGATAATAATTAAAATGAGTTCCGGTAATATTCATGATTGAAGAGATTGAGAGATGTTTACAAAACACATATTCTATTGATTTTATGTTATAAACCTAACCAATTATGAATTGCATCTATAGCTACTTTTTGTTCGTGCATATATTTGAAATTTGCCTCATCATCAAACCAGCCAATTACAGCATCGCGCTTAATTTTAGAAGGTTTTAATGAGATGCAGGACAAATAACTGCTCTAGGGATAATCGCAGGGGTGTTCACAAAATTTATGATGTACAGGGTTATGATGAATATAAAGAATTACTTGTCTTAAATAATATTCATCTGTAATGAGTTTACGGTGAAACGGGTGTTCAAATAAACTTCCTGTACGTTCATTTCTTTTATTCAATGACTGTGCATACGCATTAAACAGGTGTGAAAACTGATGCGAGGGATGGTACTTTTTTTTCAAACCACCTTCGACGGTCGAAGACCCCGAAGAGGGTTGAGGTGAAACCCTTTTGGTGGTCGAAGACCCCAAAAGTGGTTTCTGTAGATCCGCCGTAGATTCTGAAGGCGATTGAGAAGAAATAAAACCAATTTCATTCTCCTCCTTAATTTTCACCAATAAATGGAAGTGATTTTTCATCAATACCCAGGCATAGGTGTCGGCTATGAGCGGAATATATTTGTCGTATAATAACAGAAAACGCTTGTAATCTGATTTGCAACGAAAGAGATCGCACCCGTCAATCCCACGATTGTAGATGTGATAAAAGTTTCCCGCTTCTAATGGTAACTTTGGATCAGACATTTGTAGTTTATTTTTTCTGTTTTCTGCTCTTCATTTCGAACATCCTTTCGGATCTTCATTCATAAAAGGGAAATTTGTTTTCAAACCACCTTCGGGGTCTGTATTTATAAAAGGGGAGGCAAAATCTCAAACCACCTTCGGGGTCTTCGACCGCCGAAGGGGTTTGAGGTGAAACCCTTTTGGTGGTTGAAAACCCCAAAAGTGGTTTCTGTGACCAAAGAATCAACGGTTAAGTTTTTTAATCATCTTCCGGACAATCTGTTTCTTTAATACGCTATTGTGTTCCATGTTTTTATAGGCTTCAGCCAGTTCCGTTGATACTTTAAATTCCGTATGAATATCTTCTATATCAATCAGGATTGTTTTTCGGATGGTTGGATATGGTAAAAGATAATTCCAGTTTTCGGGATCATGGAAAAAACTTCGGGTTGCCTTTAAAAGCTTCTGGTTAAGAACTTTATATTCGCCATCCTTTTCATAAAGTATTGGAAGCGTGTTAATCATATTCTGTAACCATTCTTCCCTGAGCTTTTTGTACACCAGTTTCTTTTGAAAGTAAAACAGCTCTTCGTTTATAAAGCCTAAGTACGAATGAACATTTTCAGCGTTTACGGCATGGCCTGCTTTAAAGATCTCGCGATAACGGTCGATGCAGTTCATCGTAACCTCTTGTTTGAATTTCTTTTTTGAGAAAAGATATTCTATAAAGAAGGTGATAATTCCAATCAAGGCCGGGACTGCAATTCCCCAAAAAGGAAGGGAGTGTAACATACTGTCATCCTGCTTACTCAGGTTTTCCGACAGTTCTCTGATCGCTTGCGCAACTTGATCCGGATTCATAATTTAAGGGGTTAGGTGAGTGAAATACACTACATTATTAAATTATTATTTTCTTTTTCTTCGGCATCTAACAGCAACCCCAAATCATCGTCATATTTTCGATCAATGACAAAGAATGATTGCTCTTTAAATTCTTCTTTTCGCAAAAGTTGAAAATGATCTAAAGAATCTCAAACGAAGAAATTTCTTTAACTCCGATTAACCCTCCATCTTCTGAATACTCCAAATCGACAAAATATACCCCAAACAACCAATTCTTTAATTTTGAAAGAATTTTGGGATCGGTTATTTCGCCATTTAATCGAATGGAATACGGGACATGATTTACTTCGATAAGGTATTCCTTTACTTTACTGATTTGTACACTTATCATGTATTTAGAAAGAATATCCCTTTTGAAACGAGTATAGGCATACTTCTCTTCATATTTGAATTCTTTCAGATTTTGGATAAACTCACCTCTTTGGAAAGAAGAGATCACATTAATATCATTGATTTCCCGGAAAACTTTTTGTGCATCGCTTTTTCTGTCGGACATGAAACCAGAATCAAGGATTTGTAGCATACCGTAAAAATTTTTTAGATATTTTCCTTCAGATGGCAGCATCTCAAATAAAAGTTTCACCAAAATGTTTTTATCCGATTCCGTAAGATTTAAAGTAATTTTTTCAAGTTTTTTAAAATCAAGCTTTGGCTTTTCTAACCATTTCTTGTATTCTGATTTTTCCTTTACAAGTTGATCTTCATCATTTTTGTCATATTCGGGAATTCTGCCATTTTCAATAAGTCTTAGGGTAATCCATAATAAATCTTCGTTGTATACATATCCTCTTCCTGATTCAAAGACTTCTTTTCCTTTATTGTTTTTGCCATTGGAAACCACAATAAATACATTTTCAGGAATATTACCCTGATTATATCTTTCTTCGATTACGCTTTTTAAATTATCTGATTTTGGATGTGCTTCACGTAAAACACGTCCCATTCGTTGAATCAACGAATCCCATGGTGCCAATTCTGTATATAGGTAGTCTGCATCCAAATCAAGGGAAGCCTCTACAACTTGTGTAGCCACCAATATTTTTGGACGTTTATCGTCTCTTGAATTATCGTTATTCCCAATAAATCCTGCCAATTCGTCTTCCTTATCTTTTCGGTGTTTTTGTGTAAAACGGGAATGAAACAATTTTATATCAACACTTTCTTTCGCTGCTTTTTGTAAATCATTGAAAACTGACTGGGCTTGTTTCACCGTATTTAAAACTACCAAAATCCGACTTCCTCCATTTTCATTAGCTTTATTTATTATTTCCTGAAGAAGTTCTTTCGAATAGGAATGTTGGTCCTCCTTGTAATCTTCCACTTTCAATTGAACCTTGTGTTTCGAGAAATTGGCAAGTTCTGTATCCTTTTCGAAGAGGTTTAATGTTTTAAATTCTGTGCCAATTCTTCGGTCAATTTCCTTTTGAATAAAGGAAGGAACGGTTGCTGTCATCAACAAAAACTTTCCACCCATTTGAACAATGTGTTCTAAGAATTTGACCACAATAGCGGCTGCCTTGGGGTCATAAGCCTGTACTTCATCGATGATAAGCTGGGAATACGAGAATTTTGCAAAAATCTTTTCATAAGCAGGAGGACGAAGACCATAAGGAAAAAACTGATCCCCGGTAGAAACAATTGCGGGAGAGGATAATTGCCGGGCAAATTCATAAATCCGCATTGATTCCGATTCTCCACCTTCACCCAAAATGTAAACATCAGCATCTGAATGTAGTATTCCAGTTTTATCCTTTCCAAATACTCTTTTTGTCCTGTCGAATATCTGATTTACAGCCGTTCGTAAAGGCAACGTATAGAAAAACTTGGCACCATTCGACCATAGGTATGAGAATTCTGTTTTACCCATTCCGGTTGGAGCTAATAAAATTGTATTCTTATCTTTTAAGTCCTCGACATACTGAAACTGCCAAATTTTGGCCGGATTGTAAGATGAACCAATTTTACATCTTAGCTCTTCTTCAATTTTAGCTTTTATCTCGTCATAATTGATACCCTGAATTTCAACATTAGCAGGTGACACATTTTCTTCTGCTTCACTTTCAATATATGAAGCAAAATGATCGCAAATCATGGTAAAGCCACTGATTAATATCCAATCTTTCAAATGGGATGACTCCAGTTCAATTCGTTGAGGCATTCGGTACAACTGATATGGAGGCACAACATAATCGGCAAAACGAATTCCATTGTTTAACCCATCAAGCCATTTTTCATTGAGCAAAGGGTTAATCAATCCATTGGGTTTAATTTCTGAATAAACTTGTTTGAGGTTTTCCTCAATCTTGTTCCATTTTTTTTTGTCAGAAACTAACTTATTCAAACGCTCAAAAACATCGGTATTGCCTTCCAGTATATCAAAGAAGCTTTCTCTCCAGTGATGATAAGCAATAGCCGAAAGAATATATTTAATGTAGGTTTCAACCTTTTGTTGATCTGCAAATTCATTTTTCAATTGCTCCTGAAGTTTTGGAATATCTACCAATAATGCAGACAAAATAGAATGAGGAATATTGGTATAAACTTCAAATGGCTCATAACTGATATTTCCTAATGTTTTCCTTTGGAAATAGGGTAAAACCTTTCCCGCATCGTGATATTCGATCACGTTTTTTATTATTTCGCGTAGAGATTCTGATTTTATATTGTCCGACTTAACATTCGGAGAAAGGAATTGAAAAACCTCTGATACATCGTTGATGTGCCGCCACAAGGAGATTTCCTTATCTCCGATTTTGCTTTTCGCCCATATTTTTGTTTCCATAATTTCAAGCATTCATTTGTTAATTTTTCATTGGCTATGCAGTCCCGTTAGGGACATCATATCGGTAGAAAATAGTCTTGCATACCTTAATAAGTGCCGTCAGGTACGTTATATTCGATGCCAACCGGTTTGAATATATATCGGTCATCGTAATCAATCTCAAATTCTTTCAACATTTCAAGATATTCTTCGGTAAAAGTTTTCTTTTTGTGGTGAACTGATTGATTATTGATGTAATGGATAATGTTTGGAATCTCAGATTTGCTGTATGAAAATGCGCCATAACCTTCCTGCCAAGAGAATCTTCCCCGAATAAGCCTTTTATCATTGATCCATTTTGAAGAACTGCCTTTTATATCCTGCATTAAATCGGATAGCGATTGAAAGGGGCGTAAGCCGAACAAAATGTGAACATGGTCGGGCATACCGTTTATGGCTAATAATTTATGGTTATTACTACTGATAATCCCGGTAATGTATTTATATAATTCATCTTTCCACCTGTTTAGGATGATGCAATCCCTGTTTTGGACTGAAAAAACAGCCTGAATATGGATTTGTGTATAGGTATTGGCCATGATCAGTTCTATTTCGTCCCTGACGGGACTTTGGTTAAACGTTAATTTATTTTCTACCAATATAAAGTCCCTAACGGGACAAAGAGATACCTCTGGTTTTTACATTACCGACTTTGAACTAAATCAGCGAGAAATACCGGAATATCTGATTCTTTATCATACAGATATTCTAACCCGATTATTGCTCCATCATTCAATATTGTACGGATATACTTAAAACTTCTTTCTGCATGTCGATTGAAAGTTTTATCGTAGTCCTTTATCGAAACAAAGGTTGGTAGATTATAAAATAAGCCATCGGCCATGTCAAAATCGAATCGAAACGATTCCGGAATATAGGTGTACTGTGGAATCCAGAAGAAGTGGTTGTAGTTTTTATCTTTTGACGATGGAATTAAATCGACCATCTCAATGGATTCGAACACCAACCAATCTTCAGCTCGGCCAAGATGGACTGTTTCCAAACGGTTAATCGGGTTATGCAAACACGCTTTCAGTTCCAAAAGGAAGCTCTCGTCACCGGTAAGATGAATATTTAGGTGCATATTTTCGAGCATATCAATACGCATAGGGCTTTGTCCTCCAATGTGGTTGATTTCCCCATTCTTTTCGCGGCTTTCTGTACTGCCAAAATACTTCTCATGACTACCTTTACTCAGGTTCCGAAACCAGATATATTCGGTCAGTTTTTGTTCAAACCGCCCGGAAACAGAAAGTTTGCACGCCGCCAACTTCTTATACTGCTCATTTTCCTGATAGTCAATTCCCAACATGTTGCACAGAAACCCAATAACCGTTGAATAAGGCGGTATGGGGTACGTATGTCTGCGCTGATAGGTAAACGGCATACGGTAATGAGCAGTAGGTTGGTATATCTTAATTAGCAGAGCTTTCATTGGTCTCTGGTTTTGTTAAGTTCACTGCTGTTAAAAAGGCATCCCAAGTTTCGGTTTTTATTAAAGCGCCTAGTTCTTTGGGATATTGCGCTTTAAGCCTTTCACAGCCTTTCACAAACAGGGTTCCATTTAGCCACCCATTATTAATTGCATCTTTAATTCCAATTACTTCAAAACTACCATCATCTGTTTTTTTTACATCTATAAAAGAATGAAAGACCGGAGATGGAACAGTAACATCACCAACAATTGTAAATAATGGAACAATCGTATTAGATTCACTGCTCGTGTGAGCAATCAATCCACTATGAATTGTGGTTAAAATATCTCTGATTCTTTTTAGTTTTATTTTTGGAGACAATTCAAATGTTACCCAATATCTTTTGTTTTGAAGTTGTCCAAATTCAATTATTCCGTTTTCAACCTCAAACCGATTTTTATTCTTGTCTGGTTGAGTATTATATGCTATTAATCTAAGAATTTCCTCTTTGGGAGCCTTTTCTTTTTTTTCATTTTTCTTATCATTATTTGTTTCCACTTCTTCAGTTGTTTCTCCTCCTTTTTCTTCTTTTTGTGGTACATTTTTTAGCGTAATTGTCTGCTTTTGTCCGTCAACTTCCACAATTGGAACAATCCATTTGTCAACTCCTAATTTGTCAGAATCTACAGTAAATGTGATTTTGTAAAAAGAAGTGTGTTCTTCTTTGTTAAATGGATTGGGATTGGCTGAGCTATCAAGACTTCCTTGTTCTTTTGCTCTTCTTACCAAATCATGATTTGCATACATTCCCATATCTTGTTCATAAGGAAACATTGAAATCGCTTTAGTAATGTGTAATGGGGTTTTTCTTGTTTGTCCTTGAGTTGTGTTCATATATCCAAATGCATCAAGTTCTTCGCAGGTTAATATATCATCTGCCTTTATATCAAACTGAAGGACTTGTCCATCAGGTAAAATTTTAGCTTCTTTCCATTTTTTTGCACGGACTAAAGTATTAAATAAATAATGTCGAATAGCGCCTTTACTCAAATAGGTTTTTTCCTCACCATTTACATTCAGTTTTTTTACAGACAAAATATTGCCCCCTATTTTTTCATTCCTATTTAGGGCAGAACCTTCAAAGATCACGGTCATTGTGATGCTTGGAATATTATTATTTGTTGTCATTTTCGTAAAGTTTTAAAGTTAATTATTCCTGATTGTTTGTTTTTTCTTCAATTATTCCACTCAAAAAAGAGAAAATAAGTACTTTGAACATTTCATTGTTGGGATGTTTAAATGCGAAAAGAAGTTTCTTGTCGAATGAAGCATTCACGCTCATGTATATCCTCAGAAAACTGTAGAAAACATCGTCGCGTTTACCAGCGCGGGTTTGTTCCATAATACGATAACCCATTTTTTCAAATGCATCTTTGAGATTTTCATTCTGTTTGCGATGCCGATACCCTAGAGAATTCAAATCATCAATTAAATCAGCATAATTCTCGTTGGCGACTGAACGATAGAGCTTTTTCATTTCGTCATCGCCATCCTGTAATAAGTCCAGTAATCCCTGAATCTTATATTTAGCCTCTTTAAGTTGGTAAAGTGCTGTTTTAAAATCGTCGGGTTTAATGGAATTATCAGTTACTCTTTGTTCCAAATCTGCTACAAACTGTTGTAACAAATCTTTTTGAATTACTTCTTCCATATTATTTCGTTTTTAATTGTTCTTCAATAAGTGCATATAATTTCAGTATTTTATTCGCGACAAGCCGTTGGGCAGTTTTGCTGTATTTATTCCGGAAAAGGAAAAGATAGTCGTTAATGAATTTCTGATCTCCTTTATTAAAATCATCCTTCATGGAGATTTTTAGAATCCTATATGCCAACTCTACCAGTTCTTTATACTTTTCATCAAGAACGAGATTGAGTATTTTAAACTCTCCAATATCACTCAGCAAAGTTGCAATCCGTTTATTGGAAATTAATTGAGTGACAGAAGAAGGCAACGAATAGTATTCGATAATATCTTCATATTGACCGTTTTCTTTTATCTTTTTGGTAATAGCAATAATTTCTATATTCATTCCTAGCCAAAGACCTAAAGTGGCATTTGATTTTGCACAATATTCTATCACACTCATTGCCAGTAATGATTTGTTATTATTGTTTCTGCTCCATTCAAAGGAATTATTGATTAGCCGATTCAATTCATACATTAATTTAAACGATGGAGCATTCACAAAAACTTTTGTCCAATCATTCAAAGCGGTAAAAGAAAGATGCCTGTTAAGTAACAAAAAACTACAGGTATCACATAGCTCTGTACCTCCAATGGATTTTTTATTATTCCAAAAAGAATTGGGCATTCCCTTTGTTCCATCACTTCCTCCTAATTCTTTGTAATGCTCACTTGAAAAACGATTTTTATAGCTTTGTTTTCCTTTTTTCATACAAAAAGAGCATGTTGGATTGCTGTCTTCATATTCAAAAAGAGGTGTAATAAATTTTAGAAAAGAATCAAAAACTGCTGGAGAAGTTTTTGATGGAGCATATAACAAATTTGAATTTGCATTAAAGAATCCACGATAAACCACATTGAATAATGTGCCCCAGATATCTTTTATTAGATCATCATTGTTTTCATCGAAATCATTCTTTAAATTTTTACCACTGGAAATAAACCATTGCCAAATAACTTCAGGAACTTCAAACCCTTTGTGATTTCTTTTGTCACTAAAAGCAGTTGAAATATCACCTTTAATAGTTCCATCTCTAAGAAGTAAATCAGCAACATTTATATTACACCGTTCAAGGACTGATAAAAAACCAACCACTCCCGCATTGTACAACCAATGTCCAGGATACAGTTCGATGTATTTTTCGGTGTTTTCCATATCAATAGGTTTTTACAATTTCCAACATCCCGAACCCTTGCGAACGCCTTACCCCAATCCCTGTATCGTAAACCAATTGCAGTACTTGGGTTGGTGCTTCCAATACAAATTCACCCAACCATGAGGTCATGGTTTGGTTGTAATGTGATAGTGGCAACTTTTTCATCGCGTTAACCTCAAATTCAACCATATCCTCTGAACAAGGGATTTCAAAATTCCTTGCTTGTTCTGCAATGATAAATTTGAACGCTCGTATAAATTCAGGTTTAGTTGGTGACAGATAATTCAGATTATTTCCTTTATCGTTTACCAGAATTGGGCTAATTGTCCGGAACAATACTTTGTTGGTTTGAATTCTTTTTAACGGCAAAAGCTGGATGTATTCAAGCTCAAATGTTATTGGATAGTTTTCTCCAATTATGATTTTCTGTTTTGCTCTTAATCCATTATAAAAGGCGGTAACCAGTGTTTCTTCATCAGAAGAAAAAAGCAGGGAAATTTTGTTTCCACAGAGCATTTTGTTTCCTTCAATTCCTTTGTATTGGGAAAACCGTACCGAAAAAGTAAATGGTTTATTTACTTTTCGCTTTTGTTCTTCAGTACCGTAAAGGCTGGTGTATAATACGGGATCATATCTCATGAAAACACTTTTTATCAGCGCCATGAATATGCTCCGGTAATCTTTTACCAACCAATCGGTACTCATTGTTAAATCAGCTTTTAGTCTCATATAAATCTTGGTTCAATTTAAGTTCATTTTATTAATTGTAGAGCACTTTCGTACATTGAAAAGTGTCACCCTGTTTTGTATGTAGTTTCTTTTTTCATCTTATTTTTCATATTACTGTTGTTCGATAATGAAAATTCTAAAAATATTTAAAAGCTTGAAATATAACATTTCTACGGGACTTTGAAGTTATAGTGATTACTTTTTATTCTACCAATATTTTGCTCCTAGTGGGACAACCTCATTAGAAATACAATTTTATCAGACAGTAATTTAATACATATATTAAGTTGAACAGGGACAATATGAGATTTTTACTGAATAACATTTTTTATATTTGTTTTACTGTGGGATAATGCAAAATTATTTCTCCTTTATGTCAATGTATGTCATTACTTATTAGTAGATATACTTTTTTGCTTTTTCGATCATTGCATTCTGTAACTCTTTGTTATCCAGTATTCGAACCTGATCACACAAGCCCATGCAAAAGCGAAGTACTC
>Ga0074193_1002626_pt1 | contig 15612 bp, 18 predicted proteins | sample EPASupsiteHSE605_FD_64523 | JGI IMG/M metagenome (GOLD analysis project Ga0074193, IMG submission 64523) | Bioremediated contaminated groundwater from EPA Superfund site, New Mexico - Sample HSE6-05 | ecosystem: Environmental > Aquatic > Deep subsurface > Groundwater > Contaminated ... | reverse complement strand
CTAAAATCTGAAAACCATTACAAATACCCATTACCAATCCACCGGCCCGAGCAAATCCTTCTAGGGACTCCATTGCCGGTGCAAACCGCGCGATTGCTCCTACCCGCAGGTAATCGCCATAAGAAAAACCGCCGGGTAAGATGACGCAATCAAAACCGGCCAGGGATTTTTCCTGATGCCAAATATACTCCACTGGCTGCTTCAATACACTTTTTATCACATGGTAACAGTCCGCATCACAATTGGACCCCGGGAAAACCATTACCCCAAATTTCATTGTAAAGGCTCACCGCCCTCTTAAAAATATGTTTTTTATTTAATTTAGGTTTTTATTTGTTTATTGACTATTGTTTGTTTTATTGTTTTATTGTTTTGAATTAGAGTTTCTCAACTTCAAAAGTAAACTCTTCAATGACCGGATTAACCAGCAGCCGCTGACACATCTCCTGTACTTGTTTCTCAACTAAGGCCTGATCATCACTATTGATTCGAAGTTCCATATATTTTCCCAACCGTACATCCTCAACCCCGGCATACCCCATAGATAACAAGGCTTTCTGAACCGCAGTACCCTGGGGATCAAGGATTACCTTTTTTAAGGTTACGTGTATTTTTGCCTTAAACATAAACCATCTATCCCTCACTTCCATAGCCTGATACCCAATTAAATCAACACTACCCTTGAATCCTCCGCCAGATTTCGGCGTATGCTTCTTCAACTTGGCCTAAATCCCGACGAAATCGATCTTTATCCAACTTCTCCCGGGTTTCCAAATCCCAGAAACGACAAGTGTCTGGAGAAATTTCATCACCTAAGAGCACCTTACCCTGGTGCACGCCAAACTCTAACTTAAAATCAACTAACTCTATCCCTCGAGACTGTAAAAATTCCTGCAAAACCTGATTAATTTTTAAGGCTAAATCCGTAATTTCGGCTATTTGCTCAGGGGTAGCCAGTTTTAAAGCAAAAACCACGTACTCATTAATTAACGGATCGCCTAAATCATCCCGCTTATAGTAAAACTCTAGAACTGGTGAAGCAAAAGAGATTCCCTCTTCAAGGCCCAGCCTTTTGGCCAGACTACCCGCCACTACGTTGCGCACTACTACTTCTACCGGGATAATTTCTAAACCCTTGACCAACATTTCCCGATCATTTAATCTTTCTACAAAGTGACTGGGGATTCCCTTTTCCTGTAACACTTCAAAAAAACGAGTTGAAATCAGGTTATTTAGTACTCCCTTATCTTCAATGGTACCCTTCTTTAAACCGTTAAAAGCCGTAGCGTCATCCTTAAAATCAATAATAAACAAATCCGGATCGTTCGTTCGGTAAACCTTCTTGGCTTTTCCTTCATACATCTGTTCTAATCGATCCACCATCTCGACTTCCTCCTTCAGCTACTCTAATAAAAGATCTTAATCCAGTCCGGCTCGGCTAAAGATATAATCTACGTTCTTCAAGTGATAACTGTAATCAAAGAGACTCCGAACCTCATCCGGACTAAGTTTATCCATAATCTCTTGGTCCTGCAGTATCAAGTCTATAAACATTTGGCCCACTCGCCACGCTTCCTGGGCATTTCTCTGAGTTAAAGCATAAGCGGTCTCCCGAAGCACTCCCTTATCTACCAGCGCCAACATTAACCGCTGCGAGAAAACCAACCCCAGGGTCCGATCTAGATTTTTCTGCATATTTTCCGGATATACCAGCAGGTTGTCCAGGGTATCAATAAACTTGGTCAGAATATAATCCAACAAAATTGTACTATCCGGGATGATCACTCGTTCCGTGGAAGAGTGAGTCAGATCGCGTTCGTGCCATAAACTTACGTTTTCCAAAGCGGCTATGGAATTGGAACGAATCACCCGGGCCAATCCCACTACCCGTTCCGGCGTAATCGGATTCCGTTTATGAGGCATAGCCGAAGAACCCTTCTGCCCTTTGGCAAACATCTCCTCAACCTCTAAAATGTCGGTCCGCTGTAAGTTGCGAATCTCAGTAGCAAATTTCTCCAGAGAACTAGCAATTAAAGCTAAAGTAGTCATAAACTCGGCGTGCCGATCTCGCTGGACAATCTGAGTGGAAATCGTGGCCGGTCTCAAACCTAATCGTTCACACACAAACTCCTCAACCTGAGGATCAATGTTGGCAAAGGTCCCCACCGCGCCGGATATTTTACCTACGCTGATGGATTCTCTAGCGATTTCCATTCGTCGAATATTTCTTTCCGTTTCTGTATACCAGAGTGCTAATTTAAGTCCAAAGGTTACTGGCTCAGCATGGATGCCATGGGTACGCCCCACCATCAGGGTATACTTATGTTCCCGAGCTCGGCGAGCCATAATACTCTTAAGCTGCCCTAATTTTTTCAGGATAATATCCGCGGCATCCCGCATCTGCAACGCCAAAGCAGTATCCAAAACGTCGGAAGAAGTCATACCCAAATGAATATATTTGGATGAATCCCCCACATACTCAGCTACACAGGTGGTAAAGGCTAACACATCATGCCGAGTTATGGCTTCAATTTCCGCGATCCGCTGAACATCAAAACGAGCTCGGTTTTTAATCTCCTCCACTGCCTCTGACGGAATCTGCCCCAGACGCGACCAGCCCTCACAAGCTAAAATCTCAATATCCAGCCATTTCTGAAACCGACTTTCTGCTTCCCAGATTTTACCCATCTCGGGAAGGGTATAACGTTCAATCACTTAGATTCCATTCCTTTCAAATATTGATCTACTCCCAATTGAGCTAATTTCTCTGATTTTGCCTCAACCTCTTGAGCCTGACCCAATTTATACTTTCTTACCTGTTCCCGAATCTCGGGAAACTTCACCCCTACAATTTGGGCCGCTAATATAGCCGCATTCCGTGCTCCATTGATACTGACCGTGGCCACTGGAACCCCGGCCGGCATCTGCACCATGGAATACAAGGAATCTACCCCTCCTAGAGCACTGGTTTTCATCGGGACTCCAATAACCGGCAACGTGGTCCAAGCCGCCAGTACCCCTCCCAAATGGGCCGCTCCGCCGGCAGCGGCAATAATTACTTCCAATCCCCGGGACTCAGCGGATGCTGCATATTTTTCCGCAAGGGCCGGGGTACGATGGGCTGAAGCGATAGTTATTTCATAGGAAACACCCAATTTACCCAGGGTTATGACTGCCTCCTGCATTACGGACAGATCTGAATCACTTCCCATAACTATCCCCACCAGAGGTTTCTCCATCCAATATCCCCTCTTCAATTATTTAGTTAATAGCTGCTATAATAATTAAAAGCCCAGATAGGTAGATTTCACCGCTCAACAGGGAAACCTACCCGTCTGGGCTTTTATCCCTACGGTGTAACGAGAAAACTCGTCTGTACCACTTGGACCAATCCCCTCATAGCGAGGGTGGAACCCTAGGTACACTTTCGCCTGACAGGTCGGGAAACACAGACCAAGTACCCTTGGCCCTATCCTCCCTACCAAATTTGTTACAAAACATAACAGGCATTCATTATTACCTCTTTATCGTAGCAAAGCATTTTACAACTGTCAACCGACTCTAACCCTATAATTATCTTAATCCGACATATTTCATCATTTGATGTTAACATGGAAAAATACTGCCATCTTGACTTTTATAAATCATCCCATCAAAGGTTAGTAGAACGTAATTATTTAAACTAGAAGGACGGTTCCCCCTCTACCCAACGAGAAGCAAACCGCCCTTTAGATACTAGTATTTTGTAATTTCCCTTTCAATCCATTTTCCCATATCGGGGTCATTCCAGGTAGTACCATCAATAAAAACTACTTTGTCTAAACGCGCTTTTATTATTAAAGCTCCCTTTTGAATATACCATTTCCCAGAAACCGAAGCATTGGGAAGAAGCTGATTCTTGTTTATGATGTGCTTATTACTGCTATGGGATGAGGTATCTACAATTGGATTCCCACTTTTATCGAACAGGAGCAGGTCAAACTCTATTTGGCCAATAATTTTGTTTGTATTATTGGTATAACTGATAGTTGCTTCATTATACATTGGGGCATCTTCGGCCTTAATACTATTAATCACAATCGGTGCCTCTGCTAGATTTTCAAACCCCTGTTTTGTTTGCATTACCTCTTGTTTCTGGTTCTGCACAACTCCGTATCCGATTAAGACTACAATCGACATTAAAAAGATCATTGCCCCTAACAGAACATCTTTTGGTTTGATAACCGCCACCGCCCTCTGTTTAATAGATACTTAATTTAGTTATACCCATAATTGCCATTTCTAATTATTTTTACTTAATACATTAGGATATTTCGTTAAAATAAAAAGTGGGGGTTATGATACCACTTAAAAAGTAAAATCATAAGCCCTCACTTTGTTAAGCGTATACAACATAAGCAAATTGTTGTATACGCTTACCCTAGATGTCTTGGTAATATATACTTTTCTACTCCCAATCTTGCCAAATCTCGGGCTGGAACCCTACTGTAGCTTGACGACCATTACGTACAATAGGCGTTTTATAAAGTTTAGGATGATTTAATAATATTTCTTCCCTCATACTACTACCGCCGATTCGGTTCATATTCAGTTTAATGTAATCTTTGGCTTTTTGATTAATTAAATTATTAAGCCCTAAAGATGCTTTCACACTTTCAAGCTCACCTTTACTTAAACCTTTTTGGTTAAGGTCAATGAATTGATATTTAATATTTCTTTCCTTAAAATATCGTTCAGCTTTCTGTGTATCAAAGCATTTTTTCAAGCCAAAAACTTGAATATTCACAGTTTCTTTTACTCCTAAGACAGAATTTGCTTCACTCGACCGACAATGCCACCAACAAGCCTAACCTTTATACCATGGGGGTGATTAGAAGAACTGGTAAGTATGCTTTCGACTATTCCTTCGGTTACTTTTCCAGTACGCTGATCCTGTTTTTGAACGATAGAAACCCGTATACCTTGCTTAATATTATCACGTATATTTCCATTCATTATCTATTCTCCTTGAAAAACCTAGTAATCTGTCCATCTTAGCAAACCGTTTGGCATTAGTGTTTTTTCGAAACTTGGCTCTTTTCGTTTTCACACAGCCTGATGGATAATGCGAGCTTGAATTATTATTTAACAAATATCCAATCTGCTCATAATATATGGAAAAGTTAACTTCCAATAACACCCATTTATTATGCCCATACTTATAATTACTCTTTATTTATAATAAAATCAGACATTTTAACTTCTTCCCATTCCGTTCCTTTGGGAGAAATATTAGAATATAGAGTTATTAAATCATTTTCATCTATAACAGCTTTTAACTGGAAATTCATTTCTTTTGGTTGCAAGTATTCATCGTATAATTGTTGATAGTTACTATCGCCACGTTCCTTCGCTTCTTTAATATACTCGACTTTATCTGGGTCTTTATCATAATTTTTATGTATTAACTTATATAAAAAAATAGCTTCAACGTTTCCATTCACGACTTCTTCCTGATAATCTAATATTTTAAAATCTAATAACTCATAGTATGGAGAAAAAACATTGATACATTCTTCTTCCATATATGCACTTATTTTATCATAGTTTATATCACCCGTTGTTCCTTCTGTATCAACGGCATTATCATTACACTTAATAAAACATATGCCGTTAAAACGATACAGTGTTGTGGTGGTTTTCATTTCCCCGATAGGGGTTACTCCATCTTCGCCAAGCTGATGGGTTGTTTCCCACGCATAAAGCTGTTTACCTTCCTGATCGACCTGATAACTGCCTACCTTTTTGTAGTATGTTCCCGGGGTAGAGACCATCGACCTTTCCAACAAAATTCCCTGCCATGCTTCAGTAAATTTTCCTTGATCCAGGTACCAAAGATGCACCTTGAAAAGATCTAGCCCGGTTCCGCCCGTTCTGGAAACTAGCTTAAAAATCTTTTTTCCCCCAATTTCAAGTGGATCATCGAAATCCCAGTTTTCAACTTTCCAGTCATGTTCAGCAATTAACCGGTATTCTCCGGCGGGGTCCTTATCGAATATAAAAAATTGGCCCAAATGAACTGCTCCATCAATTTTAGCCATAATCTCCAAATCATCGTCAGCATCCATATTCACCAATTCATAGGAGAGTCCCTCCATGAAATAGGAGTCATCCTCATACTTGCCTTGGTTCTTAATCCATGCTGCAACTTGTTGTTTAGATATGGCCCCGTTTGAAAGCAACGATAGACCAGTGATATTAACAGTATCCCCGTTCCATTGCACATCTGCACCTAATGACTCAGCAACCCACCTGACGGGCACCATGATCCTGCCATTTACTAGTTGCGGCGGGACATCCGGCTTAATTTCTTTGCCGTTAACAATTAGCTTTACAGGATCGGCAGCAAAGACCATAACAGTAAAGGTACTAAATAAAACAACTAAGCAAATTAGGATTACCGCTTTCTTTTTCATTATCCATCCTCCGCTTTAATAGTTATAACCTGCTGGGTAACCTCTCTCTTCTCAAACTATAAATAATCTCAGTTTAAGATAAATGCTTTTCCGGCATATAATAAATTGCTCCCATTATTGCCTTTTCTATTATCGTTTTTAGCTGCTCCACGTCATTTTCGGGGCTGACCCTTATCGAAAGGTCAAGCCAAATATGCTCCTTAAACGGTAGTATCGCGCGTACCTCTTGCCATTTTTCCCCTGTCTCCAAACAAGGAATAGTAGAATGATTCGCAGCTTCTTCATTTAAATCAACCTTTCATTACGATAATCCGAATACCGCTTAATGTCTTAACATTTCTTTTCATCCAGCCTTCATTCCACCGGTGGCTACTCGATATACGCATATAGCGAATCCGCCGTTTTTGCCGGCCGCTTGCTTCATGTTCCAATTCTATCTTATTTCGTCTCTTTTCGTGCATCCAACTCCTGGGATCCATTTTTAAACCCATAGCTCATTGTTCATCTCATTTTCCTTTTTATGCCCAAAGTATCTAACAATAGGTTAACGCGACAGAACTAAGTTTAGCTATAATAAATACCATCATTTTTGAAAAAGATAAAAACTCAAGTATATTCTTTAAATCTTGGGACATCTCTTGTCTAATTAACGCTCCTGTTTTATTAAATTCAGCACTCATTTCCATATCTCTTTATATTCAGATGCTATTAGAGGCCATCATATTTCAATAAGTTGTAAAACAAAAAGTGGGGTAGTATGATGTCACTTAAATAAAGTAAAATCATAACCCCCACTTGAGTATGCTAATTTCTCTCAAACCATATCAGATCCAGGTTTGTCTATACCCATTACTACTCCCACTCAATCGTGCCCGGTGGTTTAGAGGTGATATCGTAGACTACCCGATTGATTCCCCGAACCTCATTAACTATCCGCGAGGATATCTGCTGCAGTAAATCATAAGGCAGGCGCGCCCAATCCGCCGTCATGGCATCATCGCTGGTCACCGCCCTAAGAATGATCGGATACGAATAGGTACGTTCATCCCCCATTACCCCAACGCTGCGCATGGATGGCAATACTGCAAAAGACTGCCAGATCTCCCGGTATAACCCAGCAGCCTTAATTTCCTGAAAGACAATGGAATCCGCCTCTCGCAAAATATCCAGCTTTTCCCGAGTAACCTCGCCCAATATCCGGATCGCTAAACCCGGGCCTGGGAAAGGTTGCCGCCAAATAATTTCTTCAGCCAGACCCATTTCAGCCCCGGCTTCGCGGACTTCATCTTTAAACAGCCACTTCAGCGGTTCAATTAGTTGAAATTTCATATCCGGCGGCAGACCGCCCACGTTATGATGGCTCTTAATGGTGGCCGCGGTTTCGGTACCGCTTTCAATAATATCCGGATAAAGAGTACCTTGTACTAGGTAATCCACTTCACCCAATTTACGAGCCTCTTCCTCAAATACTCGAATAAATTCAGTGCCGATAATCTTCCGTTTCTCCTCCGGGTCAGTCACCCCGGCTAAGCGGTTCAAAAACCGCTCTTCAGCATCTACATAAACCAGATTAATATGAAATTCCTCACTAAAAGTACGCTGAACCTGCTCTGCCTCCCCTTTGCGAAGCAGACCGTGATTAACAAAAACACAGGTAAGCCGATCCCCCACCGCCCGGTGTACCACCCCCGCTGCTACTGAAAAATCTCCCCCGCCACTCAGCGCACAAAGCACCTTTTTATTACCCGCGAATTCTCGAATCTCCTGAACTTTTTCGTCTATAAATGACCCCATGGTCCAGTCAGCCTTACAACCACAAACATCAAAAAGAAAATGCTGCAAAATTTCTTGCCCCTGCGGGGTATGTCTTACCTCGGGGTGAAACTGAACTCCATATAGCTGCTGGTTCCGGTCAGCCATGGCTGCTACCGGGGCCTTATCCGTACTGGCCGTTATCTGAAACCCTGGCGGCGGACTCTCCACATAATCTCCGTGGCTCATCCAGCAACTAAGCTCCGAATCTAAACCCTTAAAAAGACAGTCCTCGATTTCCCTAATCGCTAGCGTTGTCTTACCATATTCCCGAGCAGTGGCTCGCTGTACTACTCCACCCAATTCTTGAGCCATTAATTGCATCCCATAGCAAATACCCAGGATGGGAATACCGCATTTAAACAGCCGAGGATCACAAACTGGGGCCTTCTCAGCATAAACACTGGAGGGGCCCCCGGAAAAAACAATCCCTTTGGGGTTAAGCTCCCTGATTTTTTCCAAAGGGGTGCTGTATGGCAGCATCTCACTATAAACATGCAGTTCTCGAATGCGCCGCGCAATAAGCTGATTATATTGTCCTCCAAAATCTAAGACTAGGACCATTTCTTTGGATTCTTGTACTGCCACCAGAAAACCTCCTACTAATCGTTATTCATCTTCAATCACTATAATATTTTTAAAGGTATACTCATCACGTTCTAACACCGCTAAATATGGATAATGCCGATATTTTTCTGCGTAATCCAGCCCATATCCAACGATAAACTCATCGGGCACAGAATAGCCCAAGTAATCCACTTGAACCGGGGTCTTACGTCGGCTTGGCTTATCTAAAAACGCACAGATTTTGACGCTTGCAGCCTTTCGGGATTTTAAATTCTTAGACAGGTAATTTAGAGTAAGCCCGGAGTCAATGATATCTTCCACAATTAGCACATGTCGGTCCTCGATACTTTCTTCTAAGTCGTTGAGAATCCGGACTACCCCCAATGACTCCGTCGAAGAACCATAACTGGATACATCCATAAAATCAACCGCTACTGGGATTTTAATTTGACGAATTAGATCGGCCATAAATATAAAGGCACCCTTCAATATCCCGACTACTAGTAACTCTTTCCCTTGGTAATCCTTGGTTATTTCTTCTCCTAGTTCCTTAACCCGATCCCTGATTTGCTCCTCAGAAATCAGTACCTTTCTTTCTCGGTAAAACATTGGTTTCTCCTCTCCCAAACCAGTTATCTAGACCAGTACTCGTCAACTGGATATTCCCAGATTTAAACAAACTCTATACTCATCCTTCGAGTACCTATATCCATTCGAAAATTGCATCTCATCTCAAAATCTGAAGAAACTATATAACATAAGGAATAACAAAAACTTAATATATTACATCTACATTATTTTAGAAATTATATCATAAGCCATAACGAAATCCCACCCAGCAATCTTATCTGCGCTAGGTGGGAAATAAAGCAACCTATTTTAAACGCTTATACCTGTGGAACCTCAAATTGGATGGGCTGGTTATAATCCTTAAATTCGGTGGTGATTGTCAGCAGACTCTCCGGGTTAGTTTTGCTGCGGGCAGTTAACTGTCCCTTTCTGAGCAAGTGGTCTTCCCGATCTACCCAAAATTGAAAACGGAAATCCTGCCATAAAACTTCTAGAAGCTGGTTTTCTAAATCTGCGGTACACTCTAATACCCAGCAATTCTTATCCTGAACCTTTTCTTTACCAATGTTATTTACCTCAATTACCTCTTTAAAATTAAAATTAGCTAGCGGATTTACTTCCATCATCAAAATTTCCTGACGAGTTAAATCATACCCTTTAACCGTATACCAACGATTAGTGAAAGGATCTTTATTATAAGAAGTATCCCCCACCTGATATAATTCAATTGGGGTGTTTACCATGGTCCCTCGGAGATGTAGATCGTGTGGATCGGCTTTCTCCCCAGTCACATCACTCCAGGTTTGATTCTTGCCATCTATATAAAGTTGGGAAACCATTGTATATCGGTAACTTTGGGCCTCGAATGCCTGATTAAGGGCTTGGGTCAATAAATCTTCAGCCGGAATCAAATAGTTCGAAGTTTTAAAATAGTATCCCCCGGCTAAGATTAACCCGATAACTAATAATAGGCTTACAACTATCGTTTTCCATTGTTTGGGAAGGTTAATAATTAAGGCCCGCATATAATTCCTCCTAAACCTCACTCAACATATTTTATTTAACATCGGGCCTAATTATTACGAAAATATCTAATTCCTTTTCCAATGCCATTTTAAGAAGCCAATAAAAGGCACATAAAAAGCACCCAGCTAAGGGTGCTTAAAAATTTTTATTATAATAATATATAATATTCCAGAAAAGATATTTATTTGTGGTTACAGCTTATGCCATTATGGATAAATCTGGATAAATTGCCAACTCACCAGGAAGAATTTCGATGTTAATAATTCTAACAAAATCAAACACTGATACTCCATCAACCTTGGATGCAAAAGCAGTTGAAAGATACGGAGATTTATTTAGATTTAGACTAATTCGATTGCATAACACATCAATAAACTCCCGGTTTCCAAGAACTTTGGTCATTTCAAACTTGCTATCCATCAAGGACTGAAGAATCTGTACCAATATCCCGGCGATAAGATAGGCTACTACTTCATTTGAAATAACATCCTGCGGCTCAACAATTTCAAAATCAAATTTCCTCTCATGCAGATCAAAAATATAACGCTTAAGTTCGGCTGCTGTGAAAACCTCGGTTGGCGTTGAAGATTTGAAGAGTTTAACATTTAATTTGAAATTAATTTGGTCCTTAAGTAATTCAATATCCACATTTTCCAAACGTTCAATTAAATTTAAATTACTGCGAAGATAATCGTTGATCTCGGCTTGAGTAAAGACCAATTTATTACCTTTCATTTTACTCAAAAAGCCTTTAGTTTTGAGAATTTTGATATACTCCTTCAGGCGTTCGGGGCCTATTTCAGCCTTTTTGACATTCTTATTACGGTCTGCATTTAATTCATCACCTATTGTAAGATTTCCTCCAATCATTAGCCTCCACCTCCTGCGTTTTTAATTTTAATTACTCTATAGCTTAAATATTATGAGTATACAATCAATTATTCGCCGTCTTCCCCTTAAATTCCTCTATTACAGTAAAATAACATATCCTTTTTTGAAAATTACTGGACATCTGAACTTGGCATAGTCTTTACATCTAATATTACAATAACCGAATAAGTTAGATACCCTACGATATACTACTTATTTATATTTATATTTATCATGTATTAATTATGTCAAAAAGAAAAACCGCCTTTTAATAAGACAGTCTTTCTAAATTCATCCTGCTTGATGGGCCTTTTCTTGAACTACTGCTAATCTTTAGAACTGCTTTTATCATACAAATTATTACAGGCTTGTTTAAAGAGTTCATCCATTTTGATATTATCTGACTGAATCGCAAATCCTATTGCTACTTGAACTGGGATATGGGGATTACCTGCATTGAATTCCTCAATTTTCTGCACAATCTGTTGAGCTAAATCATCAATATCCATGGCTTTACAATGCGAAAATAGTACGGCAAACTGATTATTACCGATACGACTAGTTAATATATCATTTTGACATATACAAATTCGAATTAGGTTGGTTATTTCTGTAATTACAGTTTTATAATCTTCTCTTTCAGGATCCTGTCCCGACAATGACAATCCTTCTACAGCGCAGATAAGTAATCCTGCTGGATAATAGCGTCCACTCTCAAATCTACGTAGTTCTTCCAAAAAATAGGCTCGATTGTAAAAACCGGTTACTGGGTCATGGAAACTAATATACCTCAACTGAGCCTCAGCCCGCTTACGTTCTGTAATATCCCGAATAGATTCAATGGCCCCGATCAGCTTGCCCTGGCTATCAAATAATGGCCTGGCTTTAGCCCAAAAAAAGGCTTGTCTCCCTTGTACCCGTGGAATATCTGTTTCAACTTCCAAGGTATCTTTCTCTTTTTTTATATAAAAGTACTCTTTTTCAATCGCTTCGTTAGACATTAATACTAGATCCACCAGAAGCGGTCTACGTACCCCGTAGAAAGGCAGTGCATATTCATAATCCCCTTTACCTAGTATGTCCTCAGTCTTAACCCCGGTCATTTCTTCAATGGCTTGATTCCACGCAATAACTTTACCCTGTAAATCAATAACTAGAATTGCATCCGGCAGAAAATTGATAATATCCGCTAAACGTCGCTCAGAATTTCCTAAGGCAATTTCTATTTGCTTACGCTCAGTTATATCCCGAATGGATTCAATCGCTCCCACAAGTTGGCCATCCTCATCATAGAGAGGAGCTGCCTTTGCCCACATATAAGAATCTTTGCCTTTTACCCGGAGACCATCCACTTCAATAATGGCGCTATTTTCTTCCCGATGGACATATCGATAAAGATTCTCGTTCAATTCCTCCGGTCGCAGAATAAAGTCAGCTAAAATCGGCCTCCGTACCCCGTAAAAAGGTAGCGCATACTCAAAATTGCCTTTACCTAGTATGTCTTCTGCCTTGACACCGGTCATTTCTTCAATTGCTTGATTCCAAGCAATTACTTGACCTTCCATATTTATGACCAAAGTCGCATCTGGCAATAAGTTAATGATATTAGCCATCCACTTTTTAAATTCTTGATCGACAACAGAGGTATTCTTGGTTATAGTCATGCAAATCACCTCTTTTTATATTAATTAAAGTAAATATTCTAGAGATTTTATTTAACCAGCCTTACAAAAGGGTGTCCTGAAAGAGTATGCTACTCTAAACTATCTAAGTAACGCTCTACCGATAAGGCCGCTACTGCCCCGTCTCCCACAGCGGTAGCTACTTGTCGCAGGTCTTTATCCCTTATATCACCAGCAGCAAAAACACCGGGCATCGAGGTCTCTAAACGAGAATTGGTATGAATATAACCTTCTGAGGTAAGCTGAACTATACCTTCTAAAAAATTTGAATTGGGCACCACCCCGATATAAACAAATACTCCTTCTACCGACAGTTCTTGTTCTTCCTGATTTTCAGTGTTTAACAGCAGTAACTTTTGCACACTTTTTTCGCCTTTAATTTCTTGAACCTTAGTGTTCCAGATAAAACTGATCTTCTCGTGTCTAAAAGCCCGTTCCTGGGCAATGCGAGTTGCTCTAAGCTTATCCCGACGATGAATAATATACACATGTCGTGCAAAACGAGTTAAGAAAAGGGCTTCTTCTACTGCTGCATCTCCTCCGCCGAGTACCGCAATAGTACGTCCCTGATACAAAGCACCATCACAAGTAGCGCAATATGAAACGCCTCGACCTACAAAACCCTCTTCGCCAGGTACTCCTAACCTTCGAGGATTAGCTCCACTACAGACAATAATCGTACGTGTACGATATTGACCTTCAGCCGTAAATACGGTTTTAACTTCCCCTTCTATTTCTGCTTGCTTAACTTCTTGATAACGTAACTCCAACCCGAAACGGATAGCCTGTTCTTGAAAATTTAACATCAGGTCCGGGCCAGAAATTCCTTGGGGAAAACCGGGGTAATTTTCAATCAAGTCCGTGGTAGATGCCTGACCACCGGGCATACCTTTCTCTAACAGGAGTGTTTTTAGGCGCGCTCTTGCTGCATAGAGTGCGGCAGTTAATCCGGCCGGACCTCCACCAATAATAATGGTATCATATGTCTCCACATTAATCCTCCTCTACATGGATTCACCCTAAAATATACACCACAAAATATGGGGAATAAATATTCAATATTTTATTATTAGTTTTATTCTATTATAAACTATAAGTGACAAACTTATTTTTACATTTAAAGATAATTAATAAAAATATACTTACACAATATTCCCCAAAATATACAGGCCCAAATAACCAGTAGCTACTTTACAAAACAACAACTCTACTGTTATAATTGAGTTGTTGTTAATTAAATACTTAAGTTAAATTATCTTCAAACTACTATCATCCCTTAATTAACAGCTTAAAAGCCAGCTCTTCCTAAATGGTTTCATAATTACACATAATTACACATAATTACACATAATTACACAGAATTACATAGAAAAAGCACATAAAATTATCGCCAATTAAACTTCACCATTGGAAAGGGGGCATATCGAATGATTAAAGTTGGATTGGTTGGATTGGGTCGTACCGGTTCTTCCGTTGCCAAAGGTCTTCTCTCTGACCCTGAAATGTCTTTAGTAATGGCTGTGGCACGACCTGGAAGTGCCAAAGTAGGTAAAGATCTTGGCGATATCCTAGATTCTAGGTCCACTGGCCTGATTGTGAAAGGAAGCAACCGGCTGGATCGAGAATTGTTGGATACTAACCCTGATGTTATTGTTGACTTTACAAATCCGGATGCCTGTCTCAAAAATTTAAGGGTTGTGGCTTTGCATGGAATACCGGTCATCATCGGGACCACCGGATTTTCCTTCGAACAGTTAAATGCCGTGCAAATGCTGTCCCAACAATTCAAGACTACGGTGGTTTATGCTCCAAACCTTTCTCTTGGCATTAATGTATTACTTAATCTGGTCATAAAAGCTGCGGAAATTTTACCTGATTGGGATATTGAAATCATTGAAACCCACCATCGACATAAAAAAGATGCTCCTTCTGGTACTGCTCTAAAGATTGCTGACCAACTGGGAACCTTCCTGGAAATTCCGGAAGATATGCTTGCCTTTGGTCATGACCGATTTACCCCCAGAAAAAATGGTACGATTGGAGTCCATGCCATTCGCGGCGGTGGGGTTACCGGTATTCATCAGGTAGTTTTTCTTAGTGAAAATGAAAGATTAGAAATAAAGCATGAGTCTCACTCACGGGCTAACTTTGTGGATTGTCTTAAACGGGTTATTAAATGGATAATTTCGGCCAAGGTCGGCTACTTTACGGTAGAGGAAGTCTTGGGCTTGGCAACTGCTCCTAACCACCACAATAAGCCGGAACATATTCAAATTGTTGGCTAGACCCCACTCATAATTTGATATATTAATTGGCATATACAATCTTTATAATGTCAAAGGGAAACACCGCAGTAAACTACCACGGTGTTTCCCTTCTTGCTCTAGTCTTCCAGTAAAATATTTAATTTCAATTTACAACGCAATAATTTGCCACCTACAATATCAGCAAACCAACCGCCATGATAATACCTGACCAGATCAGGGTCATAGTGCAGTACCCCATGATATCTCGAATTCCCAGCTTGGCAATAGCTAATAGCGGTAAGGCCCAGAAAGGTTGTATCATATTCGTCCACTGATCCCCGTAAGCAATAGACATGGCTACCTTGCCCGGGTCAACGCCTAGGG
>Ga0074193_1002623_pt1 | contig 15644 bp, 14 predicted proteins | sample EPASupsiteHSE605_FD_64523 | JGI IMG/M metagenome (GOLD analysis project Ga0074193, IMG submission 64523) | Bioremediated contaminated groundwater from EPA Superfund site, New Mexico - Sample HSE6-05 | ecosystem: Environmental > Aquatic > Deep subsurface > Groundwater > Contaminated ... | reverse complement strand
GCTGCCCGGGATGGCGGTAATATTATGCAATAAACATATTTCCCTGCCGAGTTTTGACATGAGCATCACGGCCTTTTTCAGAACGCTGGCTTCCCGGTTGCACTGGGCCATCCACAGTGTTTGGCTGGTCGTGCTTGCTGGCCTCCTGTGCGCCAACGTGGTGGACGATTATTTTCTGCTTCAGGAAAACGAGCTGCGTCTGCTGCTCTCTGAAAGCAGCATTGCCGTCAATATTGTCAAAATGGAAGTGGGCGGCATCACCTATCTGCTGAACTCGGTGGAAAGCGCCGCCATTTCCTCCTTGGACGAAGACCAGCTTGCCGACAGGGTGCAAGATATGGTGCGGGATAATCCCTTTGTCGCCGCCATTGCTGTCGAGCTCAACGGTGCGCCCCGGGCCTCCACTGGCGAAATTTCTTCTGCGTCCACAGCCGTTTTTTCCCGTTCCACCGCAAAGGACGGGCTTCCCTCCGTATCTGTAAGCATTGCCCTGAAACCAGAATTCTGGGGATACAAACTGGCGTATGCGTTCAGTCGCGCAGATGCCAAGGTTGCAGTCTATACGGCCTCTGGACGTCCTTTGCTGCCCTTTGCCGACCTGGACAACGCTGAAAATACATTTCTGGCGGAGAGCATTGCAAACATGGCACCCGATGCGGCGGCCTTGCACACCCAGCCCCTGCGGGCTGATGGGGCGCGGTCCATGCTTACCTTGCAGCAGGCGGCAGCGCCCTTTCTGGAGGGCGGTCCCCTGGTGGTGGGAACAATCATCAGCGGCGAAAACAGCTATGCCCACTGGCGTAGCGACCTGCTCGCTCAAGTGCTGATATGGCTAACTGCGGCTGTGCTCTCAACTTCACTCCTGGTGATAGAAGCGCGCAGACGCCGCCGTTCTGAACTTTCCACAGAAAAACTGCAAAGCGCCATGCGCTCGCGCGACAAGTTCATCAGTATCCTGATGGACCACGCGCCCATCATGGTCTCCTACTGGGACGCGGAGCGGCGGTGCCATTACGCCAACAGAATGTACAGGGCATGGTTTGGCAAAGGTGAGGAGGAGATCATCGGCATCGATTTGCAATCCTTGCTTGGCGAGGAGCTGCTTGTCAAATGCGCCCCCCTTGTTAATGCGACCCTGCGCGGCGAACCACAGGATTTTGAGCAGGAAAGGGTCAGGGCCGACGGCTCAACAGGCTATGTGCTGTCCCGCTACATACCGGATATGGATGGACGGGAGGTGCGGGGTTTTTTTGTTATTGCCTCTGACATTACAGAACTCAAGCAGACACAGCAGAGCCTGGAAAAACGTATTGAAGACCTGTACTCGCTGGCCACCACAGACGCGCTTACTGGCTTGAACAACCGCAGGAATTTGCTGGAAAAAATTCAGTTCGAGATTGAAAGGGCCAAGCGCTATGGTCTGAACATGGTCTTCTTTATGCTTGATATCGACCATTTCAAAAAGATCAATGACACGTACGGGCATGATACGGGTGATGCCGTGCTGAAGGGGCTTGGCGCGCTGCTGCATGACACCATGCGTACCTCTGACCATGTGGGGCGGCTTGGCGGTGAAGAATTTGGCATTCTGCTAGCCAGCGTTGTGCCCGATCAGGCAGAGGCCATTGCAGAGCGCTTGCGCAGGCGCGTGGAAGAAATGGTCGTGTGGCACAACGAAAAGAACATTCGTTTTACAGTCAGCATTGGCCTGGCGGATTTACAGGCAGATGTGGAAAATCCCCTGGAAGACATGGTGAAGAGGGCAGACCTTGCCCTCTACCGGGCCAAGAACAGTGGCCGAAATCGCGTATGCCTTGCGGACAATTTGTTGCCGCCTGCCGTGGATAATTCGGAGGGTCAGGGTTTTGGCGCATAAAAAGAACGCCCTTGCGCGGCAGGTGCAGACCTGCCGCGCAAGGGCGTTTCTTCAAGTATTCAGAGGGATTGCGTCTTAGCGCACCTTCAGCTTGAGAAAGCGCTTTTTGCCGAGTTTGACCACGTATTCCCCGGCTGCAAGCGGGGTGATGGCGTCTTCGCAGCGTTCTCCATCAATGGAGAGCGCGCCTTCTTTCATCAGGCGTTTGGCTTCGCCACGGCTTTTAACAAGGCCTGCGGCCTCAAGAAAAAACGGGGGAGTGCTGTCTTCGCCGCAGGCGCACTGGTGCTCGGGCATGTCGTCCGGCACGCCGCCGCCAGCAAAAACGGCATTAAAGCCCTGCTTTGCTTCATCGGCATCTTTTTCGCTGTGGTAGCGTGCCACCATCTCGTGGGCAAGATTTTCCTTGGCGGCCTTGGGGTGCAGCTCGCCGCTGGCCACGGAAGCCTTGAGGGCTGCAATGTCTTCAAGGCTTTTGGCCGAGAGCAGCTCATAGTAGCGCCACATAAGCTCATCAGAGATGGCCATGACCTTGCCGAAAATCTGGGAAGGCGCTTCGTCAATACCAATGTAGTTACCGTAAGATTTTGACATCTTGCGCACGCCATCGGTGCCTTCGAGCAGGGGCAGGGTCAGGATGCACTGGCTTTCTATGCCGTAGTGCGCCTGGAGGGTGCGGCCCACCAGCAGGTTGAACTTCTGGTCAGTGCCGCCCATTTCCACATCGCTCTTGAGGGCGACGGAGTCATAACCCTGACACAGCGGATACAGGAATTCGTGGATGGATATGGGACGCTGTTCACGGAAACGCTTTTCAAAATCATCGCGCTCCATCATGCGGGCAACGGTATAGCTGGAAGCCAGCTTGATAAAGCCCGTGGCGTCCATCTTGCCCAGCCAGGCCGAGTTGAAGGCAACCTCGGTCTTCTGTGGATCAAGAATCTTGAAAACCTGCTTTTTGTAGGTTTCCGCGTTGGCAAGAACCTGCTCTTCAGTGAGGGGGGGCCGGGTTTCCGAGCGGCCGGAAGGGTCGCCTATGCGGCCCGTAAAGTCGCCGATAAGAAAGATGACATGGTGCCCCAGTTCCTGAAAATGACGCATCTTGTGCATAACAACCGTATGCCCGAGGTGCAGGTCAGGAGCGGTGGGGTCAAAGCCCACCTTGATGCGCAGCGGCTTGCCGCGCGCTATCTTTTTGCGCAGTTCGTTCTCGTCAATCAGCTCGGCCATGCCGCGCTTGATGGTGGCCATTTGGCGGTCAATATCCGTCATCACCCTTACCTCTGTGCTGGCTTCGGTAAAAAACGCCGGACCAAAAAAAGAATATGCGCCGACGTAGACGGAAAGTGATACCCCCAAGGCGGCGATAGTGTCAAACCATGCCGCAGAGAATCAGCCAGCCTACAGGCTCAGCAGGGAGGCGACGCGGCTGGCGCTCAGGCCGCTGTGAACGGAAAGCGCGTCCATGGGATTTTGCGAGATCATGCTCATGGTGTCGTCAAGCACGCCGTCCACTTCGTCATCTGCCAGCAAATTGGGGGCGCTCAGGCTGACAACATCGCGGGAAGGCGCGCTGGCAGCTGTGTTGTCATCTTTTTCCATGGCAGGGAAGGCAAAGGCCGGAGTGGGGTTGAGTCCGGAAATTTTCATGGCGGTATCCTTTATGTTGATGACCTGCATGGGTCAAATTTTCCGCATGGCGGCAATACTGCCACAAATCATGCAATTTTAGGGCCATAAAACCCGGATTGGGAGAAGGGTCAGTAGGGTAAGGTCGTGACAAAAGCAGGAACGTTGCGGCTACTTGCGCCTAAGCGGATTCTTGCTGATCCTTTGACGCATCGGCGTATTTGGTGAGGCACTGACGCAAACGGGGGGAGCCGCCCTTGACGTTGAGCCAGCGCAGCCGGGCGCGGCGGGCGCTCCAGTCCAGTTCTTCCTGAAAGCGCAGGCGCACGGCAACGCCCTGGGCGTCAGGGGCCTTGCCAAAACCTGCCCGCTTGGCAAGAAAAACGTAGGGAGGCACAGTAACTGGCACCACGCTGGGCTGGAGAAAAAACAGGTAGGTTGCATCGGAGGTGAAGGAGGGCATCGCCAGTTCTTCCGGCATGCAGACGCATGCCCCGCCTTCTGAAACATCCAGAATGCGGGTGGCTGGCGGGGCCACCTGACTGTACGCCTCGAGCATGATGCGTAAATCGTTGGTGGTGTCGGGGCGCTCCGGCTCGAGCAGCACGCTCGACATGCGGCTGTATTCGGCGCGCCAGGGTATCCGCTTGCTGCTGCGCAACTGCCGTACAGTCACATGGCGTGAAAAGCGCAGGCTCAAATACAGCATTTCGCCACTGGGCCCCACAGCTGTTTCGAGAATCTGCGCGCTACCGTAAACGCCAAGGCGCGCCGTCATATCCTGCGCAATGTGCCGCTTGACGCTGAAGTAAAATTTGCCCTGGTTTATTAAAGCCTTGGGGTTCTGGGGCTGCATGCTCATGGAACGCACAACAAGCTGGGCCTCCCTGCCGTTGACCTCGCGTACCAGACCCTCCACAGATATGCAGGCAGTTTCGCCGCACCAGATAAGGCAGCATTCAAGGTGTACATTGGCCCCGGTGTTTTGTGCATCGGCCAGTGCCTCATGGCAGCTTGAGTTCCAGAGGCAGAATGAAGCGTCTGAATTCATGGGACAGCCTTGAATGAGTTGGTAAAGCTGTGTAGATATATCAATATTGTTATTATGTCAATGTGTTAGTGGTATTTACTTGTATAATATGCAGTCCGATTGTGCCTAAGCTGTTACTTGTAACAGACTTTTTGTGAAAGGTATCAGGTTGCATATGTTGTGTTTGGTGGGAACGCGGGCAAGCCTCAGCCTGCTCCAGATTGCTGGTCGCGTTGATGGCATCAACGCTCAGAAGGCCGTCTTCCACAGGAAGACGGCCTTCTTCAATATCCAACCAGGCAAAGCCGGCATATCCCCATTTTTTAGCAGACGCGAGCTATGGGGATGTGTGCGTCTCCGGTTTTATGCCTTAGCCTTCTTTTTTGACTTTGGACTTGGTCATGGCAAGGCCAATACCTTCGAACAGTTCGAAGATGGCAAAGCCATACCACAGGGTGTAAAGCACATAGAAAACCAGCATGCCAACCATCAACAGAACGTGCTCGGACACCTTGGCGGCGGTCACGCTGTAGAAGTTGTTGCCCGGCTCAATGGCGCGGCGCAGCACATGATCCACTACCTGCGACTCGGTAATCAGGCGCTGCTTTTGCAGTTCCTTGATGCTGGGCGAAAGCAGGTACCACCATGCGGAAGCCACTTTAAGGGCATTTTCTCCACCGTATTTCTGCGAAACCTTGTCCGTATCGTTGTGATACAGGGCATCGGAATCGTCAGTGGCGGAGGTGAGAATCTTGCCCAAGTCGCCGGTAAAGGTAACCTTGCCGTCAGTAGCGCTCACATCCGTGGCACCCGCAGTTTGCAGGACCATGGCGGCAACGGGGGCAAGGGCGGCCTTCTTGAGCTTGACCGTAATCGTCACTACTTTGCCGTCAACTTTTTTCAGGTTTTCACGAACGCCGGGAATAAAGTAGGACGAACCCTTGGAGAGCTCGTTGAAGACGTTATCGGCGTATTCAAGGCCGGTAACGTGCTTGCCGTTTTCGTCACGCAGGATGGGCATGAGCAGGGTGGCAAACAGAGCCAGAAACGAAATAAGCATCAAGCTGCCCCGGAAGAACGGGGCTTTGGCATGAATAAGCATGATCAGGCCTCCCCTCTAAGCTTGCCGAGGTTGAAGAAGAACTTGCTGAACACCCAGATGCCGAAGAAAGCAACGACAACCCAGAAAACCACGTTGCCCACATCTTCAATAATGCCCACCACACTGGGCGACCAGTTCAGCACTTCAAGCTCAACGAGCTTTTTGGGCAGGGTGGCCGCACGGTTGATGAAGCCGGCAATGATGGAGATGGCGTAAAAACCGCGAATGTGGATGCCTTTGACTACCTTGGTGGTCAGAGCGCCCACCTGGATGCCCAGCAGCGAACCAAGCAGCATGCCGACAGCCAGCGTGTAGAACACGTAACCGTAAATGGCGTACTGGCCGATGGAGGCAAAACCAGCGGTAAAGATAATCTGCAGAATGTCGGTACCAACGGTGGTCATGGACGACACGCCGAAGATGTACACGAACATGGGGAAGGTGACGAAACCGCCACCCACGCCCATGATGGCGGCCAGCATGCCCACGATGACGCCGCCCGCGGCAACGATCCAGCCGGAGATCCGGCGGCCGCCGGGAATGAGGTCTTCGTCAAAGGTGATCATGGGCGGCACGGCCAGAGCCTGAAGCTTCAGGGCAACGCCTGTCATACCGGCGCTGCCGCCGTGCGCGTCCTGATTCGCCGCGGCGGCGCCGCGGGAGCTCTTCAAAAAGTCAAACAGGGCATAAAAGCCAAGAAAACCCAGCAGCACGGCGTAAATGGTGCTGATGAACAGTTCGGAAAGCAGCGGGTCAGCGTTGTACAACCCTTTGTTGATCGCGCCGCCAATAACTGTTCCCACGCCGGAGCCTACAAGAAAGGCGATGGCCAGCTTGGTGGAAACGTTGCCCAGTTTTTTGTGCACCGTGGTGCCCATGATGGCTTTGGCGAAAATGTGGAACAGGTCAGTACCCACCGCCAAAATGCCTTTCACGCCCGCCGCCATAAGGGCAGGAGTAATGATGAAGCCGCCGCCAGCACCGATACACCCGGTGATCAGACCGGCTGCAAGGCCCACGGCGATGGAAGCCAAAAAGATGGTGTTGGTGTAAAAAGCCGGGGCATAGGCGGTTTTGCCGCCCAGCATTTCGTGATACTCATAGGCTTCGGCCAGGCAGCCCGCCAGAATGGGAACTGCAAGAGCCAACAAGATGAGCAGCTTTTTCCTGCTTTTGAGAATGGAAGTGGAGACTTCCAAATCCCATTTGGCATAAGCCTGGGAGCTGCTCAGCAGAAACTCATACACCTGTCTGCCAAAACTCATACTCTCCTCCAATACGATTGTTCCGGCCAATGGCCGAGGTCGTGGCCCCAATACAAACAAACCGTCTAAGGCAATGCCGTGCGTCGCGTCACACACAGCTGGGTTCTGTCAGTAGATATGCTTGAATTCTTTGGTTTTTTATCAATCTCCAGCTCAAAATATCCTGTACCCAGTCACTCTGACATATTAGCCGGAATTTGTAAAAGAAATTTATCACGAGCAAGGCTGCTCGGTCTGCAAACTTTCCAAAAATAGTCCCGGAATTCGCCAGTTTTTCGCTATGCTGGAATGCTCAATAACCTCGGCAAGATATGAAAAAGCGCTCCCTCGCATTGCTGTGGGGGGCGCTTTTTCGCCGCATTTGTGAAATTCAAAACAAGCTATTTTCTGGCCAGGCCCTGGCTCTGACCAAAGATGACAAGTTCCATCCAGTCCAGCCCGAAATCAAGAGCGGCTTCATCGCCCTGCTGGCTGTCTTCCATGATGGCGGCCTTGCGCTGATCGCTTATGTCCACATGCGAGAATACACGCATGTTTGTGATAAGCTCACGGAACTTGTCGATCTGAAACAGACACAGCACTATCATAGTTACCAGTCGGGGTTCAAGTGGTTGACCCGTTGCCCGTACCATGGCCATGAGGCGCATATAGCGGTCGTTGGAAGTGTTGAAGGGTTTTAGTTCCTCATTTTCCAGCCACTGATGGGGGGTACGCACGGTACCTTTGTCAAAGCCAAGGCAGTGCGGCTCGCGCACCACAAAGAAGCGTTCCGAAACGCCGTCTGTTGCCATTTTCGTGCCGCGCCCCAAGGGGTAGTAGCGGCAAGCGCCGGGCCTGTCTTCGTACACAGAGCAGCCCGCGGGGGTCACAAAGGGGCAGGGTTCGTCCGGGCCGTCAAGCATGCGCAGCATGGGCAGGGGAAAGCCCGTGTCGGGAAAGGAACGCATGGTGGTAAAGGTTCCAAGAAACTCTTCGCTGCCAATGCCCAGATTGCGGCGCAGGCGCAACACGTCATATGGGGTGAGGGGCAGGGTGAGTTCAGCGCAGCAACGGTTGAAACAGGGAACATCGGGGTTGCAGTCGAAGCAGAAGGTTTCGTCAGGTTTCAGTTCGGGCAGGCTGTCGAGAAGTTCACGGCTGGCGTCAGAGGACATGGGCGCTCCTGGTTGCGTGCCCGTGGCGCGGCGGCGCGGGGCGGGGAAACAATAAATGCCCGCCGCGCGGGCAGAAAGCGGCCCGCTTGCGCAGGCCGCCTTGCCGTTATGTTGTGCTGCCGCCTGTGTGGACGGCTAATGCTAAATGACCTTGTTCAGCGCGTATTCAATGATACCTTCCGCGCCAGCGAGGCGCAGAAGGGGAATCAGATCGCGCACCACATCAATCTGCACCACGGATTCCACCGAAAGCCAGTGGGTGTCGCGCAGGGGCGAAACCGTGGGCGAATTGAGCGAGGGCAGCATTTCAAGGATGGCGGCCAGATTGTCCGCTGGCGCGTTCATCTTGAGGGCCACCAGATTTTCTGCCTTGAGCGCGCCCTGGAGCAGCAGATCGAGCTGTTCTATTTTGGCGCGCTTGGCGGGGTCTTTCCACGCTTCTTTATTGGCAATGAGCACGGGGTAGGAAACCATGACCTCGTCAATAATGCGCAGGCCGTGAGCGCGGATGGTGGTGCCGGTTTCGGTCACTTCCACAATGCCGTCAGCCAGGCCTTCCACAACCTTGGCTTCGGTCGCGCCCCAGGAGTAGAATACGTCAACCTTAACGCCTTCGCGGTCAAAGTAGCGCTGCGTCAGGCCTTGCAGCTCGGTGGCGATGCGCTTGCCCGCGAGGTCGGCGGCCTTCTGGTAGGGCGAATCGCCCGCTACGGCCAGCACCCAGCGGCAGGGGCGGTTGGAGGTCTTGGAATATACAAGGTCGGAAACGCGCACCACTTTGTCTTCGTGGTTGCGCTCGGTCAGCCAGTCAAGGCCGGTGATGCCCACGTCCAGCACGCCAGCTTCGATGTATTCGCCGATTTCCTGCACGCGGCAGAGCGAGGCAGTGATCTGCGGGTCGTTGATGTCGGGAAAATAGTTGCGCGTATGTTTGCGGATTTTCCAGCCCGCGCGTTCAAAAAGGTTGATGGTGGCTTCTTCCAGCGAGCCCTTGGGCACGCCAAGCTTGATGATGGGCATGGTATCCGCGCTCATGACAGTTTCCTTCTATCGACCGTAGACTTTTTTGGGGTCAAAAACCTGCGGGGAGCATTCCCGCACCGAACCTTGCTTCAATTCCCTGTAAAAGCAGGAGCGCCGTCCTGTATGACAGGCGGCCCCGCCGATCTGCTCAATAAGCAGCAGTATTGTGTCATTGTCACAATCAAGCCGCAGGGAACGCACTTTTTGTACATTGCCCGATGTGCCGCCCTTGTGCCAAAGCTCCTTGCGGCTGCGGCTCCAGTAATGGGCCTCGCCGGTTTCAAGGGTTTTGCGCCATGCGTCTTCGTTCATATAGGCCAGCATGAGCACTTCGCCGCTGTCGCAATCCTGGGCTATGGCGGGCAAAAGCCCCTTGCTGAAATCGGGCTGAAAGCCGGGGTTGCCTTCCAGAGCCGCGCTGCCGTCAGGGGTAGCGGACATGGGGCCTCCTTTGTTGTGTCGGCTGGCAGGGCTGTGCGCGCTTGCGTTGTGCCGACAAAATACGGTGTCTAATAGTGCGGTTTGTTCCGCGCAAACAGTTAAATCTACCTGCAAGAGCCGCAGGACGCAAGAGCTGCGTTCCTGAGACGGCATGGTCTGCCGCAAAAGACGCAACTTGCGAATCCATGCCGGGTGTGGCATGCTGGCACGTTAGCAAAACTCTTAGTTATGGCGGGTGTGCCGCCGGGAAAATACATGGCCGATTACGATTCCACTGTGAATGAGTGTGCGGATTCCGCTTCTGACGCCGCGTTGCACGGCATTTCCGTCAGCGAACCCGATGACGCCCTGCCCAGGGTTACCCTTGACGAATTGCCCGAGGCCGTGAGTGCGGCCTGCCGCCGGGCCGGCTGGCAAAGCCTTATGCCCGTGCAGTCGCTGGCCTTGCCCTATCTGCTGGCCGGGCGCGACATCATGGTGCAGTCCCGCACTGGCAGCGGCAAGACCGGCTGCTACCTCTTGCCCATGCTTCCCCATATTTCTGCCGACCTCAAGGCCCCGCAGGCTCTGGTGCTGGCCCCCACGCGCGAGCTCGCCGTTCAGGTTGAGCGCGAGGCCGCTGTAATTTTTGCAGAAACAGGCATCCGTACTGCCGCTGTTTATGGCGGCGTGGGCTATAAAAAGCAGATGGATGCCCTGCGCGACGGCGCGCAGGTTATTGTGGGCACGCCCGGTCGTGTGCTTGACCATTTGCTGCGCCGCACCATGGAACTGCGCGACCTGCGCGTTCTGGTTTTTGACGAGGCCGACCGCATGCTTTCCATCGGGTTTTATCCCGACATGAAGGAAATCCAGAGCTATCTGCCGCAAAAGCGCATTCATACCTGCCTGTTCTCCGCCACGTATCCGCCCCATGTGCTCAAGCTGGCGCGTGAATTCATGGCGGAACCGGCCATGCTTTCCCTCTCGCAAAAAGAAGTGCACGTGGCCGAAGTGCAGCACCTCTTTTGCGAGGTGAAGCCCATGGATAAAGACCGGGCGCTCGTGCGCCTGCTGGAAACGGAAAACCCCGCCTCCGCCATTATTTTTTGCAATACCAAGTCCAACGTTCATTATGTGACGGGCGTTTTGCAGGGCTTTGGCTACAGCGCCGACGAGCTTTCCGCGGATCTTTCGCAGTCGCGCCGCGAGGCCGTGCTTGAAAAAATCCGCGAGGGCAAGCTGCAATACCTTGTGGCTACAGATGTTGCGGCGCGCGGCATTGACATCGCGCAGCTCTCGCACGTTTTTCTTTATGAGCCGCCGGAAGATCACGAAAGCTACATCCATCGCGCAGGCCGCACTGGCCGCGCGGGTGCCGCCGGTACGGTCATTTCGCTGGTGGACGTGATGCAGCGCATGGAGCTTGACCGTATCGCCAAGCACTACAAGATCGGCATAATGCCCCTGCCTCTGCCTTCGGACGAAGACGTGGCGCGGGTAGCCGGGGCCAGACTGACCGCCATTCTTGAAGGGCGGTTCCGCAATCTGACCGGGCTTGAACGCATGCGCGTTGGGCGCTATGCCCAGCTTGCGCGCGATCTGGCCACGCAGAGCGATGAAGAAGACAACGTGCTGCTTCTGGCCATGCTGCTGGATGCCTGCCATCAGGAAAGCCTGTGCGAAACACGTTTTCCCGATGGACGGCCCCGCGCCTCCGAAGGCCAGCAACGTCCGTCGCGCCAGCCCCAGCAGGGGCGTTCCCGCGGTGCCCGGCCAAAGCCGTCCGGTGGCCGCAGTGCGGACGCCGTGGAAGCCAGGCCCGCTGCCCCTGAAGGGCAGAGCGGGGGATCAGCCCCGGATTCCGGTTCTGATTCTGGCGCTGACGAAGGAAAATCTTCGCATTCCGGCAAACGCCGTCGCCGTTCCTCGCGACGCCGTGGCGGCAATGCAACCGAGGGTACTGCAGGGCAATCTGCCGATGGGCAGGGCCAGGGTTCGTCCCAAGAGGGCGAGGGCTAGGCATTTGGGGATCTTACGAGCAAACAGTTAAGTGTGACAGCCATGCAGAACAGTGACGATCTCACCACGCAGGAGGCATCGACAGACGGTGCCCCGTCTGAAGCCGCGCGAGCGGCTTTGGAGAATTTCAAGGCATTGCTGGCCGATGCCGACTTTACCCTTGAGCTTGAACTGCTGGGCATCAAGCGCATGCAGTTCATGCGTCGCCGCCAGATGCAGTCGGAACTCATGGGGCTCTACATGGCCCTGTGGCGACTGGCGCTGGCGCGGTCTTTTCCTGTTGACGCTCCGCGCATGTTTGAGCTTTTTCAGCAGGAATACGTGCGGGCGCACAAGGACAAGCACAGCAGCCATATTGTGCAGCGGGCCAATGAATACTGGGCCATGCTTGAGCCACGGGGCGATGGCGACTTCAGCGAAGTTGCCCGGCACCTGTGCTCCTTTTCCACGCAGGATCCCGGTCAGGCCAAGAGCATCAATCTCAAGCTGGTGCTGCATATCCGCAAGATTTACAAACTCGTTTTCGACCGGCTCATCTAGCCGCCGGGCGTGCGTTATCTGTTCGGGAACCGACATATATAATGAAAATCGTCCATTCAGTTGACGCGCTGGGCGCCCTCGCGGGTGCCGCCGTCACCATCGGCAATTTCGACGGCGTCCATCTTGGGCATCAGGCTCTTATCCGCCGCACCCTCGAGGTTGCTACGCAGGAAGGCCTGACCCCGGTGGTCATGACCTTCTGGCCGCATCCCCGCCAGGTGCTCTTTCCCGAGCGCGGGCACATGCCCCTCACCACGCGCGAAGACAGGTTCGCCCTGCTTGAAGCGCTGGGTGTTCCCTTTGTGCTTGAGCTGCCCTTTACGCGCGAACTGGCCTCGCTGGATGCCGGAACATTCGTGCAGACCATTCTTGAACCCATGCATCTGCGCCGCCTTGTGGTGGGCTACGATTTTACGCTGGGCCGCAACCGTGGGGGGCAGGTCACGGTGCTGCGCGAGCTTGGCGCACTGACCGGCTTTACCGTGGAGCAGCTTGAACCCGTGCTGGTAGAAGGCACGGTTGTCAGCTCCACGTCTCTGCGCGGGCTCATAGGCCAGGGGGATGTGGCGAGGGCCGCGCGCCTGCTTGGGCGATTCCACGGTTTCAGCGGCGAAGTTGTGCACGGCGATGGGCGCGGGGCTGGCCTGGGCTTTCCCACCGCCAACCAGCGCAAGCCCGAAGTGGTGCTTCCTGTGGAAGGCGTGTACGCCACCCGCGCCACCCTGGAGGGCCACGCATGGCCCGCAGTGACCTGCGTGGGCCGCAAACCCACCTTTGGCGACAACGAGCTTGGTGTTGAAACTTTTTTGCTGGAAGACGGCAAAAACCTTTATGGTCAGATGATGCGCCTGGAGTTTGTGGGCCGTGTGCGTGGTGAAGAACGCTTTGCTTCGGTGGACGCCCTCAAGCAGCGCATTGCCCAGGACGTGAAGGACGCCCGTTCCCTGCTTGCACAGGCTGCATTTTAGGAGGGCCGGGGGCGGCTGGAGAAACCATGATCTGCGCCGACATTCATAACCATACCGTTGCTTCGCACGGCCTTGCCACAGTGGGCGAAATGTTTGCTGCCGCACTGGCGCGCAATCTGGTCTGGTACGGTTTTTCAGAACATTCCCCCCTGCCGCCCGGTTATTCCTGCCCCTTGTACAAGGGCGACCTCTCCGTGACCTTCCCTGCCTATGCCGACGAAGTACTGGCCTTGAGAGAGCAGACCGCCAGCCCAAAATCTGGCGCGCAGGCCCAACCGCGTGTACTGCTGGGCATGGAGCTTGACTGGCTGCCGGTCAACACACCCTGGATGCGCGATATGGTCAGCCGCTATGCTTTTGACTACATCATCGGCGGGCTGCATTTTGTGGACGACGTGCCTGTAGGCTCTCCCCGCAGTTGGGGGCCGGAGGTTGAGCGCCAAGAGCGCTTTGCGCGCTACGATGCCTACTATGATGTCATGCGGGGGCTGGCTGCCAGCGGCATGGTGGATGTGGTGGCCCACCCGGATTTCATCAAGGTGTGCTGCTTTGATGATTTTCAGGCTTGGCTGGCCCTGCCGGGCAGCACAGACCGCATAGCAGCCGTGCTTGAGGCCATGCGCGCCACAGATACAGCCATGGAAGTTTCTTCGGCAGGCTTGCGCAAACCATTTCACGAACCCTACCCCGGCCCGGTCATCATGCGCTTGGCGGCAGATCTGGGCCTGCGCATCAGCTTTGGTTCAGACGCGCACAATATGGAAGACACGGGTTCGCACTTCACGGAATTGGCGGCCTATGCCGCGTCCTTTGGTTTTACGCGCAGCCGCATCTGCGTGGCCCGCGAGCGCAGGGAACTGTCATTCTAGCCCTAGTGGCCCCTTTTGCTCACATCTCTGCGTGTGCAAGACATGAAAAATCCCCGTTCTTCGCATGAAGAACGGGGATTCGTTTTTGTGTCCGGCAAAGCCTTATTTCAGCAGGCCCACAGTCTGAACAATAAATATCTTCCAGCCTTCGGTCAGCGGGAGCTTGCCGTCCAGCGCGTGCAGGCCGGACACGTGCACATAGTTGCCAAGGCCTGCTGATGCGCAGAAAAGTCCGGCATTCTGATACAGGGAGCCCACATGCGCCCCGCCCCATTCATTGTCCTGCGGTACGGCGTAGAGCAGGGTGAGCGAGCCGCCGCCCATCTGGGCGCGCCAGTCGCCATCCAGCACCTTGACGAGGGCGTGGGCGGGTTCATAGAGCCATACGCCGCTTTCAAGGGCCACGTACAGACGCACATCCTGACGGTTCATGGCCGTGGGGGCGGTTCTGCGCCCATCCTCGCGGTTGATGCCCCAAGTCGCCCACAAAAGATCGCTCAACTGCTGGGGCGAAAGTGCCGCGCCGCTGTAGCCCTTTCTGGTAGAGTGGCGCTGGGCCAGGGCCTGCATCAGCGGCATTCCGCCGGTTTTGTTGGGTGCGGGCAGCTCCATGCGGGCGGTGCTGTCCGCAGCGCTCACAGCCTTGGGAGCGGCGGGGATAAGGGCAAGAGCCGCCAGCGATAGCAGCAGGGAAAGTGAGTGTCTGACGGTACGGATCATGGTGTTCTCCGTGTGCTGGTTGGTTTGTTCCAGTAGCGGTTCGCTATGAATTACAGGCAAGATTCGTGTTCCGCAAACGCGTAAGGTCGAGCAGGCCGTTACAGCAGAACGTTCAGATTTCGCTTTTGGGGGAGCGCTCCAGCATGGTACCCAGCGCGGCGACCGCGTGTTCGCCGGTCAAGCCCAGGCGGGGGGCCAGTTGGGGGAGATTTTCAACCGCATCGCAGGGCCGCACGTAGAGCGGCTCCACATCTGCATCAAAATAATCACCGTGACGGGCCAGCAAACACAGCGAGGCCGTATCCGGACAGACCAGCCGGGGCATGGTGAATGGAGAGTCGGTCTCCTCTTCTACGGGAACCATACGCATGCCTTCCAGAGCCGCAAATGCATCGGCATTGCGGGCAAGGCCGCTGCCGCAGATGTGCGTACGGCGGTGCCTGTCGGTGCCATCCGGCAGGGGCGCTCCCTGTGCGGCCTCAATACGGCGCATGGCCTCCTGCGGTGCGCAGAGGTCAACAGCCTGCGTGGGCTGGGCCGGAATCTGCGGCCCATACGACATGAAGGGCTGGCAATGCACAAGATTGCGGCGTGCGTGCGTGAGCACCCATACTGGGGTGCCGTAAAACAGGTTGTGCTGGAGCACGGCGCTGGTGGCAAGAGCCTGCATGTAGTCCAGGCCCGCCAGACGGGCCTTCCCCACGCGGCGCAGGGCCGCGGCGGTGGTAAGCACCAGCCGTATGCCCGTAAAGGAACCCGGCCCGCGCACGCAGGCAATGCGCCGAAAGTCGGCGGGCTTGATGCCAAGACTGCTGCAAATCTCTGCCAGAGCCGGAGCCAGAATTTCAGTCGCTCTGTCGGCCTTGTGCCATTCCTGCACGCAGATCAGCCGCTCGTCTTCGGTGACAATGATCTGGAGCGCCCCCTCTGCGGCATTGAGGATAAGCTCAAGCCCGGTGCCGTTCTGCATTATGAGCCGCTCCCGAACCAGCCGGTATTCTTGAGGATGCGCCACAGGTCGTTATA
>Ga0074193_1002622_pt1 | contig 15648 bp, 15 predicted proteins | sample EPASupsiteHSE605_FD_64523 | JGI IMG/M metagenome (GOLD analysis project Ga0074193, IMG submission 64523) | Bioremediated contaminated groundwater from EPA Superfund site, New Mexico - Sample HSE6-05 | ecosystem: Environmental > Aquatic > Deep subsurface > Groundwater > Contaminated ... | reverse complement strand
CTATTGTTTTATCTTCCTGATTCATGACTCTAACAATGCTCTAAAACGTAGAAATAATTTCCTATATATTATAATCTATTTATCTGGATTAAATCGGCCAGGGTCTTCAGTATGAGTCTGAAGCCTGGATTAGAATTTACATTCTCATTCCTATGTGAAACCTTTGAATAAATTTAGTCCGTCTTAATGTAAAAAATTCATTTTTCCTTTTTTAGAGTCAAATATAAATAGAGCTGTAACATTATATTATATGGGCAGTGGGGAAAATAGCGTATGTAATTGGATTTCTCTAAATTGGAAAAAACCTCTTTCATGATCCCCACTCCTTATAAACTATGAAAAATACAATTTCTTGAATCTTTCTATTCTCTTTCCAGTCTTCCATAATATCTTCATTGAAGACTTTTATAAAACCTGATTTCCGACACCGTTATGATATGGCAGTAAAGAAATATTGTTCTTAAATGTCCTTAAAAAAACATGTAATTTTTCTCTCTTCTTGGGTTGTAAGTTCTGAGTCCTGTTGCTTCTAATTATTGTCGAAAATGGATCAGTTTGCATCTAAAGTATAAACACATAAATTCATAAAACAAAAACTTTATATGCGAATTTTACGTACTTCTTCCAGGCAGCATTGTACATAGATGAACATCATCTTTCCCGTGGCGTAAAATCATGGTGAAATAACTTAAAACAGATTTTAGAATTCTCAAAATTGTTTTAATAAATAGCTTGAGAATTCAAATTCTTTTCAACTTCATCTATTCCTTCTATATTTATCAAACTTTATCAAACTTTATCAAATTGTTAAAATATTACCCTTAATTCGAGATGAGTTTATTGACTGATAAAAAATTGTTAATGGGTAATGAAGCCATTGCACTTGGAGCGATAGAAGCCGGAGTCCAGGTGGTTACAGGATATCCAGGAACTCCCTCGACTGAAGCTCTGGAAACGATTGCCCGATATGCAAAAAGGTGCGGAATCTATACAGAGTGGTCGAGCAACGAAAAGGTCGCACTCGAAACGGCTGTCGGAGCAGCTTATTCAGGGGCAAAGGCGCTTGTGACCATGAAACAGGTAGGACTAAACGTTGCATCCGACCCTCTTATGAGCCTGAGCTATATCGGGGTAAAAGGAGCTCTTGTGCTGCTTGTTGCCGATGATCCAGGGCCTCATTCTTCTCAGACCGAGCAGGATACAAGGGTTTTCGGGCACTTTGCAAATATTCCTGTCCTTGACCCTGCAACCCCTCAGGAAGCCTACGAACTGACAAAACTGGCTTTTGAGCTTTCGCATGAATTCGAAATTCCCGTTATTCTAAGAACCACCACGCGTGTCTCTCACAGCTGCGGAGATGTCGAGGTCAAAGCTGCAGAACCTGCTCCTGTTGAGACTATTGAGGAGGGTTTTGTAAAGGATAGGCGGTGGACAATCTTTCCGAAGCTTACGGCCGAACGGCATCCATGGCTTGAAAGCGTGCAGGAAAAGCTTTCCGAACACTTTTCCGAGCTTAACTTAAATTCTGTATTCGGATCGGGAAAAATCGGGATTATTACCTCAGGTGTCTCAGCCCTGTATGTAAAGGAGGCTGTGAAAACTGTCAGGGATTTTGAAGAGTTGTTTACACTCTTCAGGGTCGGGACGGTATATCCTTTCCCGGAAAAGGCAGTCCTTTCTTTCCTGAAAGACATTGACCAGTTGATCGTGGCCGAAGAGCTCGACCCTTACCTTGAAGAACAGGTCCTACAGCTTATAGGGAAGTTCCACCTGCCTGTTGATGTTTACGGAAAGAAAAATGGCTTTTTCCCTGTTAGCGGGGAATATAATGTGGATATCGTCACTGACAGCATCAACCGTGCACTTGTAACGTGTGGAGAGAGTTTGCGTCTTTCTCATGCTTCTCCTGCCGTTTCAAGAGAAAAGCTTCCTCCACTTCCGATCCGGGCTCCTACACTCTGTGCCGGTTGTATGCACAGGACTGTTTTTTATGCTTTCAAACAAGCTGCAAAACAGCTTAAAAAAGAGGCTCAAACTGATACGATTTTCTCCGGGGATATTGGCTGCTACACTCTTGGAAATGCCTATCCCCTCAACATGGTAGATACCTGCCTCTGCATGGGTGCAGGGATAAGCCTTGCAGGAGGGCTCTCACGTACAAACCCGAAAGCAAAACATGTAGCTTTTATCGGGGATTCTACTTTTTTTCATTCAGGCATTCCTGCAGTGATAAACGCTGTCTACAACGGAGCTGACATCACCCTTGCAGTACTTGACAATCGGACAACTGCAATGACAGGACACCAGCCCCATCCTGGCGTAGGCGTGACCGTACTCGGAAATGCTTCAAAAGCCATTGAAATTGCAGACGTGGTCAAGAGTTGTGGGGTTGAATCTGTAAGGACAATAAATACTGTAGATCCGGACAGCCTTGAGAGTTGTGTAAAGGCCGCAAAAGAAGCCATGAATTTCAATGGGCCGTCGGTTCTGGTCTTCAAAGGCAAGTGTGTAGGGATTACAAAACCCGACAAATATTATAAAATAAAACCTGAAGCCTGCAAAGGCTGCGGTTTCTGTATAAAAGAGCTTGGCTGCCCTGCTCTTAATCTTGACGGGGATAAACCTGTCATACAGGACAACTGCAGCGGCTGTGGGCTCTGTGCACAGATCTGTCCATCGGAAGCTATCTGCATAGGAGGCGTAAAGCTGTGAAATATGATATTCTTATTGCAGGCGTTGGTGGGCAGGGTGTTGTGCTTGCTTCCCGCTTGCTTGCACTTGCTGCGATGAAAGCCGGATTCCATGTAAGCACTGCCGAAACCATAGGGATGTCTCAGAGAGAAGGTTCGGTCAGCAGCCATATAAGGATAGGAGACGAAATTTCAGGGTCACTTATCCCCATCGGGCAGGCAGATCTGCTTTTAGGCCTGGAGCCTGCAGAAACCGTACGCAACCTGCCTTTTCTTAAGGAAGGCGGAAAGGTTCTGGTAAATACCCATGTCATCCCACCGGCATCGAGACCGCCTGGGAGCCCTGAGTATGACCCTGCAGCTTTGCTCTCCTTTTTGTGTACATACTACCCTGATGTTTTCTGTTCCGATTTTACGGAGCTTGCAGACGATGTAGGGACATACAGGGCTGCAAACGTTGCAATGCTTGGGGCGGCGGCAGGCGCACGAGTATTACCTTTTAAGGAAGAAATTCTTAGGGAAGTGCTGGATGCCGAAATCCCTGAAAAGTACAGGGCTGTAAACGATGCCGCATTCGAACGCGCAAGGAAATGTATTAGATTTATCTCCGACGCTTGAACTGGGGAGCAGAAGGTGAAATAACATGTATGAAGCATCCACTGAGGCTGAACTTGATCACAATGAACAGCTTTATCATCCTAAGATCTCGGAAGAAGATACCTTTGCAAAATTGAAGGCACTGCTGAAGCGCGTAGTTGAAAATAGTCCTTTTTACCAGAAAAAGTTCAGGGAAGCAAATATCAATATCGAGGACATAAAGTCACTTAAAGACCTGAAGCTTCTTCCATTTACGAACAAAGAAGAACTCAGGGATGCCTATCCTCTTGGGTTACAGGCCGTTCCTGATTCCGAGGTTGTAAGGATCCATTCCTCGTCCGGGACTACAGGAAAACCCATAATTATTCCTTACACACGAAAAGATGTGGATGTCTGGGCCGAAATGATGATGCGCTGTTATATGCTTGCAGGGCTTACTAACCAGGATAGGATCCAGATTACTCCAGGATACGGGCTCTGGACCGCAGGGATAGGGTTTCAGCTTGGAGCCGAACGCCTTGGGGCAATGGCCATACCTACAGGCCCGGGAAATACCGAAAAACAGCTTGAAATGTTTGTTGACCTGAAGTCCACGGCCCTTGCAAGCACTTCTTCTTATGCACTTTTGCTTGCTGAAGAAATTGAAAACCGTGGGCTTAAGTCCCAGATTCACCTAAGAAAAGGCATTATAGGTTCGGAGCGCTGGAGTGAAAAGATGCGCAGCCGAATAGAAAATGAGCTGGGGATAGAGACTTTTGATATTTATGGGCTGACCGAGATCTACGGGCCAGGAATTGGCCTTGATTGTGCTTTCCATGAAGGTATGCATTACTGGTCTGACTACCTGCTCTTTGAGATTATTGACCCTATTACGGGCGAGCAGCTTCCTGATGGTACGCTTGGAGAACTTGTAATCACCACTCTCACAAAGGAGGGAGCTCCTCTCATCCGCTACAGGACAAGAGACTTGACCCGAATAATTCCTGGCCTCTGTAAATGCGGCTGTCCTTTCCCAAGAATTGACAGGGTCCTTGGCAGGTCAGACGACCGCATAAAGTTCAAGGCTGTTAATATCTATCCGGGCCAGATCGAAGACCTTGTCCACAGGATTCCTGGCGTAAGCAGCGAATATCAGATCCTGCTTACCCGTAAGGACGGAAGGGACAGCATGATCTTCAGGGTTGAGATCGAAGACACAGAAGACCCCTCAAAAAAAGCAAAAACCGAAAAAGCTCTGGGAAAAGCCTTTAAGGACTTCATAGGCGTAACCGTGGATGTTGTTGGCGTAAAGATAGGGGAGCTTCCCCGCAGCATGAAAAAGACAAAAAGAGTAATTGATGAAAGGGAACTGTGAAATTCCCCTTTTCCTTTCATCCCAATTTCTTCTTTTATTTAATCCATATTTCAGTTGCTTTTTATCGACCACTTCTCACTTCTTTTTATCAGTTCATGTTTCAGTTGCTTTCTGTCAACCCGTTTTTCACTTGTTTTTTATCAACCACTTTTCACTGCTTTTCCAACCGTTCACTTATTTAATTGTCAATATTATTTTATCGGCTTTTCACGGAGTATTAATTTTGTCCCCCTCTGTATGGGATAATTTTCCAGTAACCTTCTTTTCATTTCCAGGATCAATTTTATATACAATAGTCCTGTGCGGATATGGGATTTCTATCCCTTCCTTATCAAAGCGTTTCTTAATAGCTTCCCTGATTTCGCATCCTGAACTGTGTGCAATGTTCCTGTCTTTAAACCAGACATTCATGCGGAGATTTACTGAAGACTCACCCAATTCGACAACATTTACTTTAACTTCTCCTCTCTCCCTGAAATCAGGGTCCACGGGATGAAGCACAGGGGAATCAATAAATCCCATTCTAAGCGTTTCGGACTTGATTAAACTGGGCTTTACAACACTATACTGAACTTTCTGCGGAGGCATTACATTTGGATGTTTTCGGGCTTCTTCGATCATGATTCTTCTAGCCTGATCAATGTCGGCATCATAGCTTATTCCAACGTCGATTGGCCAGATTACCGCAGGATCTTCTATTGTCCAGTTAATTATTGCTTCATTGCTGATTACGGAATTAGGGATTATAAGCCGTCTGTTATCCCAGGTTATGATGACAGTGTGTCTGAGGTTAAGATCAGTAACTTTTCCGTACTCGTTCATAATATTAAGCCGATCTCCAACCCTGAAAGGTTGAAAAACGGCAAGAGAAATCCCTGCAATTATATTGCTCAGTGTATTTTGGGCCGCAAAACCGATAACTATACCGGCAATTCCTGCCCCAGTAAAGAGGGCAACCGAGAGGTTTCGAAGACTGGGAATGCTGAAAATAACAACAACAATTCCCATGAAATAGATTAGTGCGACTACAATATGTCTGAACATCCGGAAAGATGTCGGATCCATATGCAGCCTGTTGTTCGCTTTTACGAAATGGTGTTCCAGAAGACTGTTTACGTTCCGTGCAGTAAGGACAGTGACCAGGCCAACAAAAAGTATGAATAAAAACGTACCTAAGTTGTCTGAAAACCATGTAAACGCCTGCTCTAACCTACTGTCAAAATAAGACATATTTTCTACAAAAGAAGAGGTGTTATTGGGGGTTTCCATATTGTGGTTGTTTGGCAAGATGCTTTAAATAAATATTGATTTAAAAAATACAAAAATGTATAAATGTGAAGTTCTAAACAAACTACTTCAGTATAAATAAAATAGATTAATAGAATTGGTTTTTTCATATCTGTTAAGAAGAGGAATAAGTGAGAAGAATAAGTGAGAAGAATAAGTAAGAAGAATAAGTAAGAAGAATAAGTAAGAAGAATAAGTAAGAAGAATAAGTAAGAAGAATAAGTGAAAAGAGGAATAAATAGGGAAAGGAAGTGGGTCTTCCTTTCTCTGGTGCATGCAGCAAGTTTCTTTTTAACCGGATTTCAGGATTTTCATGAGACCTGCTTATTTACTTTTTTCTCTGGCATATGCAACAATAGCATCTTTAACTCCGTATTTAAACGCAACCACGATTGCAATTCCCCAGGCAAGCGGCCCAAAGAACAGGTATAGAATACCTGTGTCAACAAGCATAGTATCCAGTGCCACCAGAATCACAATGAGGAATAGAAAACCTCTCAGGAGAGGAAGAATAATTTCTGTTCCCTCTATATTCATATCTCTGATCGTAGCTGTGATGTAGTCCATCACTATATCGATTGAAATGATTCCTATCAACAGGATCAGAACACCTGTAAAAAGGCGTGGCAAGTACTCGGTAATGCTTATCAGTAACACGGTAAACATTGTCAACTGCAGGATATTCGATGCGGTTGTAAGAAAAATCAGATACCCAAACAGCTTGATCAGTCCGGAAATAATTCCTGAGGCTGTCAGTCCTCCTGATCTGACAGCCGATCCGAAAGGCATACTTTCAAATTTCTCGTCTACTCCCATCGAAACAAGCAGATTTTTTATCAGATCCCCAATGAAGTCCACAATCAAGAAGCCTATAAGCAGTACAATGAATGCGGAGATCACAAGTGGAATGTAGTATATTATCAGGTTGATGAAACTATTGACTGCCTGGATATTCAGAATGTTAAGTATAATTAAGGCAAATATGATATAAACGAGCCACCGGATGACTGCATCAAAAAAGCCAACCGTGCTCATCTGTCCTCTTCTTATCATTCTACCTATTAAGGTTTTGTCAACAAGATCATCAAGTCCTACCTTATCCAGTACCCTTGCACCTACTCTTCCAAGAAATGTTCCCAGGATTTTTCCTATGATAATGAGAAGAATTATTGCTACCAATGTCGGAATAAAAGCTATAAACTGATCAAGCATATTATATATACTACTCATAATTTGATTTTCAACCATACCAACTACCCCTATATCAAATTCTAGTTCAAAACTGACAATCTTTCCAAATTCCCCAATTTTTGGAAATATTTAATTATTTATTAATATAATATTCTATTAAATATATAATACATATATTTATCTGCGGGCATATAAAAGCTTTTTTTTCAGATTGGAACTCGAGGTGTATTGAACGTGAACCAAACTGTTTTAAAAGTTCAGTAAAGAGATTAGGACAAAAAGTTATGCACAGACTTAAATCAGTGAAACTTTAATTACTGAATGATCTATTTTTTATTCGAAGGTGAGGCAGAGAAATAAGCATGGTGGTTTCTGGAAGAAGAGTATCGCAAATTGGGCTTGCACCCGGATCGCTTGTCCATGTAGGAGAAAAGAAGGTCGAAGAAGTAGTAATCCGAGTTTTGGCCTATAATAGTGAAAAGCTTGTAGATAAAAAGTTGGAGAAGATTGAGGAGTGTTTGGAGTTTAAAAATCATCCCGATCTTAACTTCTGGATAAATGTGGATGGACTGAATAGGATAGATATTATAGAAAAACTCGGAGGTTATTTTAACATCCATCCCCTTACCCTTGAAGACGTACTCAATACACGGCAACGGCCCAAGACTGAAGATTACGACTCATATATTTATTCGATTTTAAAGATAATTCTTCTTGATCCGAAAAAGGAAGAGCTCACTATAGACCAGGTAAGCATCATCTTCGGCTCCAATTATATCCTCTCTTTCCAGGAAAGGGAGGGAGATGTTTTTGATACGGTACGGGAAAGGTTTGAAAATCCGGCTTCTCGCTTGCGGAAAAATGGAGTAGATTATCTTGCCTACAACCTTATTGACGCTGTGGTCGATAATTATTTTTTGATCATGGAGCGTTTTGGGGATGATATCGAATACCTTGAAGAAGGGCTGGTAACGCAGCCAAGGCCTGAAACCCTCAGGATTATTCAAAGGTATAAAAGGGATATGATTATCCTTCGGAAATCTGTCTGGCCTCTCAGAGAGCTGATAAATGGCTTGCAGAGGGTTGAGTCCGATCTTATTAAAGAGACTACCCGGATTTACCTGAGAGATGTTTATGACCATACAATCCAGGTAATAGACACTGTTGAAGATTTTCGGGACATTTTGTCTTCAATGGTTGATGTCTACCTCTCCAGTTTAAGCTACAAGATGAATGAAGTTATGAAGGTCCTGACAGTCATAGCAACGATTTTTATTCCCCTTACTTTTATAGTAGGTATTTACGGGATGAATTTCAAATTCATGCCCGAACTCGAATGGCACTGGGGCTATCCTGCTGTAATGTTGGTAATGACCTTTTTAGCAGTTAGCATGTTTATCTATTTTAAGAAAAGGAACTGGGTTTGACTTTCTTTTTTCTGGAGAATTTTCTTTTATATCTTCATTGGGAATTTTCAGAAGCTATTTTCCTGAGCTTCAGTTGAGACAATGATCTAAAATTTTTAAGTAATTCTTCAAAAATGATACTAAAAAAATATCATTTTTTTGAAAACATTTCCTGAAGGTCAGTAATTTCCGGACTTTTTTTCTATTTTTTACTTGTGTAATCTCATTCAAAGCCAAAATTTTTATAAAGTATTATCTCTATATTAAGAAATTTAGATAATTTATTAAAAAGTGTTAGTTCTCGGGATATTATGTACGGCTATTATAATCCTCCTTTTTCAGTCGAACAGGAAGGAATTGCTATTTCCGTTGAGAAAGTCGGAGAGCAGTGGATATACAGAAGGAAATTCGGAACGGAAAATGTAGAGAAAATTATCCTTGGAGATAATAAACGCCTGATTGTAAATCCTGTAGAGCCTTTAAACACCCCTAAAGAAATTACTCCAAACCTGCTTATAGAATTTGAGAAAACCCTGTTGCTTGCAGGAGGAGCAAAAAGAAAAATTTTTCTGACTTTTCCGATAGAAATAGGCATTTTTATTGCGGATAAAGAAGACAAAAATCTCCAGCTTCTTGATGTGACGAGCCTGGTGAGACAGAAATTTACCCTTTATGGGGAGGTTTCAAACGGAGTTATCTGTAAGCACTGGAAAAGCCAGATATATTCTATTTCTCCTTCCCCTAACCCTCTACAGGAGGGGATTATGGAGCTGACCATTCGAAATGCTTCCTCGGATTGGGTAACGATTTCAAAAGTAGTTTTCAGTGCATACGGTATGAAACTTTACTATGCCGGTGATGTTTTTATGCGAGCCCGTATGGACATCCTCAACAGGAACACTGCTGAAACAGGCTTCGAGCTGCAGCACATTGGTGGAGAGTTAAAAAGCAGTTCTCTAAAGGACTTTAAAACCAGAAAAGAGGCTTTTGGGGTATACAGTCTTCAGAAGCTTGGTTTTGTACCCCTCAAATTTTATATGGGGTGGGGATTTTGACTATTGATCTTGATATTCTTGATGTCAGCCTGCCTATTTCAGACGGTACCGTAACTATGGGATCCGTACTAAAGTTCATACTCATTCTCTCATTTTCAACTTTTTTTGCCAAAATTTTTTCGCTTTATCTGCGCAGGTCTCTCAAAGATAGAGTCAGTAAGGATGTGGGTGAGACTATCATCAAAGTCCTTTACTTTGGCATACTTGCTACTGTGTTTTTTTCTAACCTGCCTCTTATCGGAATTCATCCTTCAGGATTTCTGCTGGCAGGAGGGGTAGCAGGTATTGTCCTTGGTTTTGCAAGCCAGAGTATTGTGGGGAATCTGGTTTCGGGTTTTTTCCTCATGGTCGAAAGGCCCATAAAAATAGGAGACCAGGTTCAAATCAATGATGTATCAGGTTATGTCATAGATATTAGGATAATCTCTACCCTTATACGGACTTATGACGGACTTCTTGTTCGCATCCCTAATCAGCAGGTCTTTACAACAAATATCACAAATATTGTAGGACACCCTGTCCGAAGGTTTGAATACATAATCAGGATTCGTTACAGTGACGATGCCAATGCAGCAATCTTTCTTATTAAAGACCTTATTGACAAAGAACCATTTGCTCTCCTGAACCCTTCCCCTTCGGTTTTCGTAAGCGATCTTGGAGACAGTTCGGTAAATATTACTGTCAGGATCTGGGCACCTGTTAACGAGTGGTTCGGGATAAAAACCAGAATTTTATGGGATATAAAACAGACCCTGGAAGAAAACGGCATAGAAATTCCTTTACCGCATCGCGTAGTTCGCATTCAGACCGATTCAAAAAAGGTTCCTGAAGAACTGGTGCCGATGCAGGAAAAAGAAATCGAGAGTGTACTGAATTACGAAGAAAGAGTTTTAGTTTGAGTAAACGTGTTGCTGAGTAAACCTGTTACTGAGTAAACCTATTATGCAGACAGGTTTACTCACACACTTTTTAGATTTCCAAAAAAAACAAGTTGAGTCCGAAATAAAACAATCTATTATCATACTTGTTACAATATAGTAATCAATCCAAAACGAGTACCCTTTTTGTATAAATTAAGTGAAAATCTGAGATCATAGTGATATACGAAGTCAATGAGATTAATGAATCAATGAGACTAATCAACCAATGAGACCAATTGAGATTAATGAAATCAATGAGACTAATCAACCAATGAGATTAATGAAATCAATGAGACTAATCAACCAATGAGACTAATCAACCAATGAGACTAATCAACCAATGAGACTAATCAATTAATGAGACTATGAAACAGTGGTCGTTAAATCAACGCTAATAGAAGGACATTAACATATGGACATTTTGATATTATATCAGGAGATGGCTGTCGTATGAAATCTAAATCGGTTAAAGGACTTATAGCTTCAGGGATGTTCAGAGGGCCTCTCGCTCTCGGAGCTTTATTGTCTCTTGCAGTTTTTCCGGAAGGCGGGAATTCTGGAAAGCTGGAGAAATCTTATGAAGGCTCAGGAAATAGTACAGGCAGTACAAATGATTCAGGCAACGAGTGTACTTCCGATGCGCTTGATCCAGGTAAGGTTCCAACAGAATGGAATGATGCATATCTTTTCGGCAGCAGGGAAGATGCTTCAAAAGAGCTTGAGAGATTAAAAAAAGGAACACAGGAGATAAGTGAAATTTTCCGTCCCAAATTTGAAAAATTGTCAGGACCTGTTATGCTTGAATACCTGGAAAATGAAAAGGCTTATTCAAAATCACTTGATGTCCTGTATACTTATGCATATACTCAACTCAGTAAAAACGTAAACGAATCGTTTCTTATCTCCCTGCTTGGAAGTACTCAGGATTTGCTTACGGAATATAAGAAAGCTGAGGCCTTTGCAACCGTAAAACTGACCTCGCTTGAGAAAGATGAATGGGACAGACTCTTTTCCGAAGAACCCGGACTTGAAGCTTACAGGGCCTATCTTGAAGCTAACTACATGAGATTTATAGAGCACAGACCAAAGGATGAGGCCCAGGCTGCGTATCTTGCAGAACTTGAAAACCAGCGGATGAAACTGGAAACTGAAGCACTCTCCGAAATCACGAACACAGTTACGAAGGCAGGAGAGATCACGCTTGAGAACGGAGAGAAATTTTCTGTCAATTCCCAGTCCTACAGTACTTTACTATCAACAGATCCGAGTCGGGAAAACAGGAAAAAATGTTATGATAAGAGGTTCTATCACCTGATTGAAGAATCCGATTCCATGGCATCCCTCTATTCCAAAAAAGCCCAGCTTGATGACCTTTTTGCCAGAGAGTTGAATTATACGGATTTCTATGATTACAGTTTGTATAATTTCTATCTTACCCATGTCCAGGTTGATGACATGAATACTGTCTTCAAGCAAAGGAAAGAGGTTTTTGAGGCATACAATGATTTTCGAAGAAAAAAGCTTGGGCTTGATACTCTCAAACCATATGACCTCATGCTGCAACTGACGGACCAGCCTGGAAAGAAATACGCTTACATAGACGCCTTGCGAGAGATTCAGAAATCCTACTCCAGGATGGACCCCAATTTCAAGGAAATCTTCCTAAAAATGGCAACCGGCGGTTTCATAGACGTATACCCTGACCCCGAGCATGGAAAACAGCCTGGAGGCTATTGCACCGATTCCTGTGCCCTGAAAGCTCCACCTCTTATCTTCATGAACTATGACGGCCTTATCAGGGACCAGAAAACCTTAACCCACGAGCTCGGACATGCCATTAATTTCTACCTCATGGGCAATTCCGTTGACTATCTTTACTGCACAGGTACGATCTATGAAATGGAAATTCCTTCCACTTTCAACGAAGAGCTCTTTGTTGACTACATTGTTGAAAATTCCGATAAGGATACCGCAGTTGCAGTCCTTTCCCAGCAGATTGACGATTACCATAACTTTTTTACCAGACAGCCCCTGATCACGGAATTTGAATACAAAGCCCACCGGCTCTGTAAAGAAAAAGAAACGGTGAGCGGAGCAGAACTCAATGCTATCTGGACCGACCTTTCTAAAGAGTACAGGAGCAGCTCAGTTGAGTATTACCCTGAAGATTCCGCAGAATGGACTTATATCAACCATATTTACCTGACAAGCAACTACTATACCTTCAACTACGCGGTCTCAAAAGCAATTACTCTCGCTCTCTTCAAACAGTACAGAGAAGACCCTGACGCTTTTAACAAAAAATACATTGCCTATCTCTCAGCAGGCTCGACAATGCCTCCGGAAGAAAAACTCAAAGAATATTTCGGGATCAAAATCGACAGACAGCTCTTTGAAGACGCGATGGACGTTGTGGAGTTGAGGATTCGGGAATTGTATAAGCTGGCAAGGGAAGAATGATTTTGAAGGGGATTTGGGGGGAAAAATTCTTGAAAAAAAGGATTATCTGGGTACGAGGAAGCTTAAGGGGAACTTATAACGGAAAAGCAGAAAAAAGCTCAATAAGCAGAAATTGAGAGCTTTCCAATCAATTTGAAGAGGATACGGTAAATGCTTAAAAAGAAAATATGCCATCAAGGACTTTGTTTTACAAAAATAAGCAGTACCAATGTGAATGCATGGGAATTATTCTTCATTACTAAAGTACTTTCAATTTAATAGATTAAACACCCTTTGTTATTTCATCTGCAATTAATTCCGCCTGCTTAAGCACTGTTCAGATCTCCCCTGTCTGCCCCGTCTTTTCGGTAGCTTACGTTTATACCCTCCGTAAGCATTCTGTGAAACGCCTCGTTGTTAGAGATCAGTTCAGGAGAGTTCAGGCGCCGAACCTGCCTGATAGCGTCTTCTCTCGAATCTGCCGGAATGTCAGGATTGATCCTGCCAACGGCTTTTCGCAGGCGTTCCAACAACAGTACATCTTCGAACCTGTCCCGTTCAGGAGTGTCGCTATCCGGAGCAATGTCCGGGGCGTAGATGTACTGGTAACCCTGACATTCAAGGAGTTCGATGGCGAATTTTTCTATTTCGGATTCGGTGATTTTAGTTGTAGTCATCCGTATTCTCCCTGATTCGCCGTACTTCTTTGTCAAAATCGGAGATGTAATTTTTGTCCTGAATTTTCCTGAATGTTTCATATTCCCTGGCAGCCAGGGCAAGAGCAACTTCATGGCTGATCTTTCCGGCATCGGTGAGGATTTCGTATTCGCTGAACTTCAGGAAAGCATCCAGTTTTTCAATCCAGTCCTTCATGTACATCGGCTTATTGCGAATAGCCTGTAATTCCGCATAATCGATGTACATGTTGACTATGCGGTTCAAATGGTCAAGTTATGTTTTATCCAGATAATTTTTTGCTATGGTAACGTCACGCGGCATGATTTTGCCGTCGGGCCCTTTTCGCCATGACGTCAGCCCCATGTTCTGCTTATCGCTTCTGGCCCGTGTGACTATGATTTCTGCGGCAGTCTGTCCGGTAATGGCAAAGTGGAGCTTGTTCTGTACCGTGGCGAAGAATTTGCGCGTGTCCTCCGTCTTTGGCGAATAGTCAATAGCAGTGGCGTAAATATCGGTTATCTTCTGGTACATCATCCGCTCACTGGAACGGATATCCCGGATCTCTTCGAGCAGGTCGTCGAAATATCGCGTACTGAACCGGGAACCATACTTGAAACGGTCGCTGTCTATGGCAAAACCTTTGTGGATATATTGCTGGAGGATAGAAGTTGCCCATTGCCGGAACTCTATGCCGCGTTCCGAGTTTACCCTGTACCCCACCGCGATGATGGCTTCGAGGGAATAGCATTTTACCGTACGGGTTACCTTGCGTTCCCCCTCTGTCTGAACTACCGAGAAATCCTCGGTAGTTGCAGCTTCATCAAGTTCTTTATCTTTGTAGATGTTTTTAAGGTGCAGAGAGATATTGTCTGCGCTGCATCCGAATAACTCTGCCATTCGTTTTTGTGGCAGCCAGACGTTTTCATTGGCATAGAGCACCTCAATGTTGATGTCCCCTTCAGGTGTCTGATAGACTGTAATCTGGTTGTCGGGCAGTTTCTTAGTTGTAGTCATCCGTACTCTCCCTGATTCGCCGTATCTTTCTCGCGGAATATACAAAGTGCATTTTTTGCACATTGCTTTCTTCATCCAGTTCCCCACTGCTGAAAATGTTCTGAATATGTTTGGTAATAACACTCCTGTCTTTACCGAAAAGTTCCCCCATAGCCTTCTGTGTCAGCCAGATGTTCTCGTCCTGCAATACAACCTCTACCTTAACGTCCCCTTCGTTAGAAGTGTAGAGGATGAAATCTGACTGGTTGCTGGAAAGGTGGTTTTTATTCGCGGTCATGTTTAAACATTATTCTTAGCAAGTGCTTCATATTCTTCTTGTGTCAATTCTGATTTTAAAAAATCATCATCTAACAGTTTAATAAAGAAATTACAATGATTATTTGTTTTTAATTTAAATTTTGTCTTGTCTTCATTTGTTTCAATATTATCTTTTAGTTTAGGATTGCTTGAAACAAATGAAATTAACTGTTCGTTAGGAATTTTCTTTTTGATTACTATTGATGAAGACATAACTTTTATGAACTTCCTGGCATGTGAAGGATTACTTACAAGATAGGAAAATAACTTGTCCTCACCTTCAATTATCTTGACTTTTGTTATTTCTTCAAAGTAACTCGTAGCTCTTTTATTACATCGGTAAATTGGTAAAACTTCTCCAAAATCCCATAGTTTAGAATGTAGTATTTATCATTGTATTGCAAAATATCAAATTTACCTGTGATTTGTACTAATTCACCATCAAACTTTTCTAACCGATGATCTGATTTTACTAGTTTTATTACTTTGCTAGGTCTAATTAAATTAACAGGATAAAATTTAGTATACAAATATATGCCATGTTCAGAATTACTGATTTTAACAATAATTCCATTATAGTCACGAGGCTAAATAATGCAACTGCCCAATGAGATACAATAAAGTTTTTCGTTGCAACAATTACAGGCGTAACTATAGATCCTAAAAAGCGAATAATAGAATGTGACTTCCTTTGTCATCTCTAATTATGTTGATGACAAC
>Ga0074193_1002621_pt1 | contig 15651 bp, 12 predicted proteins | sample EPASupsiteHSE605_FD_64523 | JGI IMG/M metagenome (GOLD analysis project Ga0074193, IMG submission 64523) | Bioremediated contaminated groundwater from EPA Superfund site, New Mexico - Sample HSE6-05 | ecosystem: Environmental > Aquatic > Deep subsurface > Groundwater > Contaminated ... | reverse complement strand
GCTCTTTTAAAAAACTTGTTTGTGTTGGTGTAACTTTCGTTACCCAACTGTTTGTGTACTCAAAACGAGTACCGCACATCTGGCTTATTTTAACCTTACTTACATTGTTTAGTTTTCAAAGAACACCGAACCGTTTGTTACGGTCGAATATTATGTTAACATTTTTTTCATAACCTGTCAACATTTTCGTTTTTTCCCATTACCGTGATCGGCAACTCACTTATAATAACACACTCCGATAAATGGTGTCAACTATATTCAATAAAAAAGATAGATATGTCACATAAACCATTTATTAAGGTTTATGTGACATATCTAATCATAAGACACCCACTTCTACAAGTGGGTGTCTTATGATTAGATTCAGTGGGGGTAGACTCCCCTACTGAATCCTCGATGTTCACTACATTTTAATTTTTTCTATAATCTTCATTATCATTTCGACTCGGTTAAACGGTACAATAAAATAAAAACCATCTACATGATCTTTAATTTTATTAGCGATTTCCACAGCAATTTCAATCCCCAGATTCTCCGCTTCTTCTTTTCCCATGTCCTTATCAAATTGATTGATGATTTGATCTGGTATGCGAATGCCTGCCACTTCATTATTAATAAATTGGGCATTTCGATAACTGACAAGCGGCATAATTCCTCCTAGGATTTTTACATGATTATACTGTTTCAGTTGTGGCAACAACGCAATTACATGATCATCAAAGATAGGCTGCGTTAAAAAGAAGGTAGCTCCCATTTCACTTTTTTTAAGCATTCGTGCAATTTCGCCATTATAATTTGTTGCATTTAAGTTTAAAGCACCTCCGATTTTGACTGGATTTTGTGCAAAAACTTCTTTATTCATGATGGATATCAGTTCTGCAAGCTTAAAAGAGTTCAGATTAAATACGCTTTTTATATCATTTTTATCGCCTAATGCAACCGGGTCACCTGTTACGACTAATACATTTCTAATATTTTCAATATGAGCAGCCAACAGAGCTGATTTCAAAGCATTTACATTCTTGTCTCGACAACAAAGATGCGGCATAACCTCTATTCCAACTTCTCTTTTAATCTTTGCTGCCATCATAACAGAATCTACTCTTGCTCTGCCCATAGGCGAATCTGCTATGGTTATGATATCAACTCCATGTTCTTTGCAAATCCGCGCCTTTTCTAAAATCAATGCCGAATCAGCATGAAAAGGCGGATCTAATTCTACTGCTATCACAAATTGTTTCTTTTTCATTTTTTCATAAAATCCATCTAAGGTTTTACAATTGAGATCGGGTACTTCTTTTGTTATGGTATCTTCCTGTAGAAGCTGCCTCTTTGAACTCGCCTGAATAAGCTCAACCATTTGTTTGATATGAGCGGGAGTCGTACCACAACAGCCACCTAAAATTTTCACTCCTAATCTACTGATTTCTTGCATTTTTTCAGCAAAATAATTAGGGTTTTGAATATATACCGTTCTTTCATGTACCACTTCCGGATACCCAGCATTGGGCGATATCGCAACAATATCATCTATAAAAATATTTTTCTTCAATGAATTATATAAATGAGCTGGTCCAACTCCACAATTAAATCCATACGCATCAATGTTTGGATTGTTTTTGACATCAGCCATAATGTTTTCGTTGCTAATTCCTTTTCTAGTAAACCCTTCCGGCGTTGTTGCAAATTGTGCCAATATAAAAGTAGAATCATCCTTTTCTTTAATATACTTTGCAATTTCTTTAAGAGAAGCAGTATCACTAAAGGTTTCAAAGATAAATATTTTCGTTTTGCGCTCTAGAAAAGTATCGATTATAAATTTATATTCATCAATAATCTTTTCTTGAGCGATCGCAATGGTATCAACAATCTCAGGAATAGGTCCTATACTTGCTGCAATAAAGATATTTTTATTGTGAGAAGCAGTCTTTGCTATATCGATTGCCGCAACAATAATTTTTTTCACTTCACTTCTTGGAATATCTAAAATAATACTATTTGCTGAAAAAGTATTTGTTTTAATTAACTTTGCCCCAGCAGCAATATATTCTCCATGAATTCTTTCAATCACTTCAGGTTCTGTAATATTTGCAAATTCCGAAAAAACATTATATTTACCCGTAATCTCTGCATAATAAGTTCCCATAGCACCATCTGTAATTAAAATATTCTCATTCAAATACCCTTTTATCATACGACTCCATCCTTACACTATATTTATTGACTTTTATAGACTTGTTTTTTTGCGGTTTAGTATCTATAGCAAATTTACAGAAACTCAACTTGTCTATCCGAATTCAGATATCAGAACAACTGCGTTTAGTTGGTAACTTGTCAATGCTTTTCTTCTGGAAAATTTTATATTTCTTTATTCTAAAATTCCATAACACTGTATATATTTCTATAAGGGCAGAGTTTCGGCCTCTGCCCTTATACCGAATATGGGAGGTGACTGTAATGCGTCTTGAGACGAAAAGATTCAAGCTAACCGTCTCAGACTGGCTACTTCTAATTTTTCTACGCATCATCGCCGAATTTTTTTTCTAGTTACTCCCACTATTCTAAACTGAGCGTCCTTGTTCCCGCAAGGGCGCTCAATGCTTTATTTTACGCTTATTATATTACAATTAGAACTTTTTTTACGTTACTAATCATGTTCTATTATCTATAACCTTACAATCAAGTTGCGCAAAGCCTCGCATTATAGCATCTCGTACCATTTTTTTCTGTTCAAATTTAGATTGATACATCGCCTTATCAGCAGCGGTAAAAATTTCATTTAAACTTTGCTCACTGCCTTTTGTTCGCTGTGCAAACCCCATAGAAAGATATAATAAATGAGTCTCATCCTGTGCTCTCGCCGTTTGTATAACAGCGTCAATTCGAGCACAGACCGTTGCTAAATCCACTACACCTGTCACCAATATCGCAAACTCATCACCGCCAATTCGGGCAATGACATCTTCTTTTCGACAGGCTTCCTGCAAGGTAGCGACAAGCAACTTGATTATTTTATCACCAAATTCATGGCCCAATGTATCATTGATAAGTTTTAAATAGTCCATATCACAAATAATAATACCTACCGTCTCATCGATTTTCCCCAGACGTTCCATTTCCTGATCAAAAAAAGTACGGTTGTAAATTCCGGTCAGTGAATCATGTAATCCAATATAATGCAAATTATGATTCGCAACCTCTAATTCGGCAGTAACGATATTAATTAAATGTGTCAAAGCCTTGAGTACACCCCTACTTCTCTCTACCACTTTATCAGCATGTGATAGACAAACAGGTGCTAAACAAGAGTAGTCCTTCTGTTCTATTTCCCGTTGCGTTTCATCGCGTTCCGTTAGTAACAATACTGTCATTGTAGCATTTAGCAAATAATTCTTTCCATCAGCATGATAGTACTCGCCAAAAGTAAAAAAGCCTGATGTCGGCGCTATATTTTGAAGCGGTGCAGTCTCAATACTACTTAACTCCTGCAAAAATCCACGTCGGCTTTCGCAAGAATAAATAAATATGGTTTCCACATCTTCTTGCAGGATTTTGAGGCATAGCTGTTCTATCATCTCCAAAATCAATCCAGCATCCCCAAAACTCAATCGGACGCTATCTCCTTGTGAAAGTTCTCCAGCAAATCCGATGGAATCATCTTCATAGTAAATCATCGGTGTTCTAGCCATTAAAAATCCATTGTGATTAACAATTAAAGGAAACTCAATTGTATTTAGAAAGTTACACGATTTATCAATCCCTAAATAACGACGATATATCTGGTATGCAGGTATGCTGTTAATCGTATATACACGATTTCCTTTCACCTTAGTAATTGTCATTTCCTTACCAATAGGTTGCCAACCTAAATGCGAATACGAGCGAACCTTTAGTACCGTCCCTTCCAAAACAACTCCAACAAAACCATGATCAATAATACCATGATTATAAAAAACGAGTTCAGAATTCACCTTACCGCTATTTCCCGCTCTACCGCCTGCAACCAACAATTGCGGATTCTCCATCTCAATTCCTTTTAATACTTGATCAGGAGTCGTCTCTTTCCCCGCACCAAATAATAGCACCACGTTAGCCATGTCACTACCTAACGTTGCGGCAATATGTCTTCCAAGTACAAAATCACCCTGACCCTCATTATGAAAATTTCCGATACGAATAGTCGTATGCTGAAAGGCACTAATCACAAGCACTGTTTCTTGCCCACAAACTTCTCCATTTATAATTGCCCCAGCAGTAGTAGCCCCAATAATGTAAGCCACTGGTAACTCCGCTGAAATGACCACTAATAACTGTTTAATATATCCGGGATCATTGCGTCCGCAAAATACTTGTACCAGTACGGATGTATTTTCCTGCGAAAACAACATCTGCTGATGTTGTCGTACAAACTCAGCAAATTCAGCCTGATTTTTATAATACGTACTGATCGTTTTCACCAAACTCCCCCTTATAATGTTATATATAGTTAGCGAAATTGTGATAGACGACTTGCTTATGTGACGTACTCAATAACCTCGCTATTATTTCTTTTATTCATATATCTTCCCCTTAGCCGAGGGGCATCTTTTAGATACATTCTTCCATCTTTTTATACAAAATTCCTTCCAGCTTAAAGTATTTATTTTCATATATACATCGCTCTTATAAGAAAAAGCTTGGTTTCAAGCAAGTCCTCAAACGCAGATAGAAGGCTCAGTGCAAATTCTTAGTTGCCCTTACTTGTATTTAAGAAAGTGTCATACACTCTGATTACACATAAAAACTGAGATGGTACAAGTACCATCTCAGTCAAATCCTCCACAGCGACAATATATTATTTCCCGGTAATTTTTTTCATTACATCCGCCGTAATATCTAAACCACCACAAACCACTTCATTTTTAGAAATCACGATCGATAACCCTTTTTCAGCAACCACTGCATTTGCAGCAACTAAAATTTTATCCGTAATTGGCTTCAAAAGTTCTAACCGTTTTTGATCCAATCGTTGGCGAAGTTGTCGATCAAGATTTAGTTTTTCTTGATCATTAAGACCAGGTGATTTAGTTTCAAATTCTAGTTTCACGGCATCCTGCTCCGTTTTGAGAATGGCATTCGCCTGCGCAGTATCAGGGTGCTGATTGATCAGATAGAGAACATCAACATATCCCACTGAAGCAGTAGCTGCTGGTGCAGCCTGGACGTTACCCCAAGTTCCTAGTATCAAACATAGAGCAAATGCTAAAGAAAAAAGCTGTTTTTTCATTGTAATCATCAATTGATTGAACCTTCTTTCATAATATATTAAATCACTTCTTAATCCTAATATCATTCTCTTCATTTTGTTATTATCTCTTGCTCCATTGCAAACTAACTACTAGTCCCAACACACATCTAGTAGCTTCAATCCACCAATCACGTTTAGCATTAATTAACATAATTTGATCTTTACTTATATAAAATAACATATTTTGAATAAAAGTGCACTATACTAAAGTATAAATTTTAATAAAATACTATTAAATTCTATATTTTTTAAACCACTTAAAAATATACTTTCCTAAGAAAGCACTTGGCTTCGACCAAAAATTCAGATACAGGTAGAAACCTTAGTTTTTCTTACTTAGAATCTGGAAAGTGCTATACCTTCTGATTCCGCAAAAAAGAGTTATGCTTTAGCGAATTAAAGTTCACTATTGCATAACTCTTTTTTTACTACAGTGTAATTTTTACTTGCTAGTAGTGCAGCGATCTACTAGATACACAATAGACTGGTAACTAATCCCGCTTCGATGGGACAGTCCCATCTCGCAAGTACGGCTATTGGAATAACCTGCACTACAATCGTCTGGAAGACAATCCTTTAGCTCCGCAAGGGCAGATTCATTCAGTTCAGGTACTTCAAAACCTTTATCACCAGCAAAACCACAACATCTAACTTTTGCCGGCATAACAACCGTCTTTGCACAAGCCTCCGCTACCGTTTTGAACTTTTCCTTAAGACCCAGTTTAGTAGAACTACAAGTAACATGAACCGCTATGGTTTCTGGTTGCTTGGTAAAATTTAACTTATCTATTAAATAATCATGAATAAATTCTAATGGCTCATACATTTTCAGTTTTTTACTCATCATTTTTCTCATTCGATAAATACAAGGACTGGTATCACAAACAATTGGATATTCGCCATTGTTACTGCATGCAACTAAAGCTTTCTCCAGCTCATTACTCATATTATCAGCTGTTTCAAATAGCCCTTTACTTTCAAACGGCATACCGCAACATAACTTATCCATCTCAGCAGGAAAAATGATTTCGTAGCCGGCTTTTTCCATCAAGTGAATCATTGCTTCGCTGAGCTGACGTTGATCTTTATCACCCACAGCAGGTCCACCCATCATTCGACTGACGCAACTTGGGAAATATACGACCTTACGTCCTGCGATGCCAGGTTTCGATTTAGAAGGATCTGGCGTAGTGCCTGCTCGGACTAAAGATGGATTCCACTCTGGTATGTGATTGCCACTCAATGAGCGCAGTCCTTTGGTAATACCCGTCATAACGGTTGTTCCCAAAATAGAATGAGCGAGACTTGCAGTTGATAGCCCTAATTTTGCCATTGTCGATACGCATGAGAAATTTTTAGAAATCAATCGACCAATCGATTTCCCATTGTCGCCCATTTTTCTAGCTCTTTCATGTTTTGTATACTCTCCAGTATTGATGCCAACCGGACAGCTCGTCTGGCAAAGCCCATCAGTCGCACACGTTTCATCACCGAAATAAACATAGTCTTCTTCTAAACGTCGAAGACGCTCATTGTCTTCCCCTGTTAATTTTAATCTAGCAATCTCACGTTGTACGACAATACGTTGGCGTGGTGTGAGAGTAAGATTTTTGGAAGGACAGTTAATCTCGCAGAAACCACATTCAATACATTTATTAATAATATCATCCGTTATCGGCATAGGTTTAAAGTTTTCCAGATAAATTGACTGATTTTCCGTAATGATAACATCAGGATTTAAGATATTATCGGCATCAAATGCTTGCTTTAATGCTCGCATAATCCCATAGACCGCATTACCCCATTCTAGTTCCACAAACGGAGCCATATTGCGCCCAGTACCATGTTCTGCTTTCAAAGAGCCATTATATTTGTCAACAACTAGATCGCATACATCCTTCATCAGTGATTTATACCGCTCCACTTCTTCTCCCGTATCGAGATGTTGCGTAACTACAAAGTGTACATTACCATCCAAAGCATGTCCATAAATAATACCATCATTATAATTGTACTTATCCATAATAGATCGAAGTTCCAGTATCGCATCTGCCAGTCTTTCTTTCGGGAACGCTACATCTTCAATAATAACGGTAGTCCCTGGTTTTCTTATACCACCAACTGCCGGGAAAATACCTTTACGAATATGCCATAATTCCTCATATTCACGCTTCACATCGGTAAAGGTAATCGGCAATACGGTTGGTATAGAAGCCAAACGTTTTTTTACGCCCTCCATTAAAGTAGCCAAGTTTTCTTTTGTTTCTGACCGCACTTCAACGAGCAAGGCAGTTGCCTCAGCATCTAATGTTTTTAAATAGGCAGGCATCGTTGGTTCATCTTCAACTGACCGCAAAGAAGCACGATCCATCAATTCCGCAGCAGCAACTAGCTGACGATCAAGTTCCATAACTGCCAAGCAAGCAGCTTTCATATCAGGAAAAATCATCAGAGCCGAAGCCTTATGAGCATGATCAATAATCGTTTTATAAGTAATCTCCGTGATAAAACCCAACGTTCCTTCTGAACCAATCATCAAATGTTTAATAATATCAAAAGGATCAACATAATCAACAAAAGAGTTTATGCCATATCCGGTAGTGCATTTGATTTTGAACTTACGCTGAATTAGTTGTTTTAATTCTTCGCTTGCCCCGATTTGATCACGTAGCTTTTCAATTTCTCGAATAATATGAGAATGAGTCGTGAGAAACTTATTGCGTGAAGTAGCATCTGCAGTATCTAAGATAGTACCATCAGCAAAAATGATTTTCATATCTGCTAATGTTTTATAGCTATTATCCGCGGTACCACAACACATACCACTCGCATTATTAGCAGCAATACCGCCAATCATTGCATTATTGATGGTAGCAGGATCTGGGCCAATTTTTCTAGCGTACGGCTTTAAATAGTCATTCGCCTCTGATCCAATAATCCCAGGCTGTAGTGATATCAACGTTCCATCGTTATTGATCGAATACTGCGTCCATCCTCGAGTAGCCACCAACAAAACAGAATCCGTGATTGCCTGCCCTGATAAGCTTGTACCTGCCGCACGAAAAGTCACGGCAACTTTCATCTCATTGGCAACTTTCAAAATATCTGCCATTTCTTGTGGAGTATCTACTTTTATGACTAATTTAGGTAATAAACGATAAAAACTAGCATCAACACCATACGCTAGCGTTCTAATCGGATCAGCAAAAACTCTCGTTTCCGGTATGAACTTTACTATAGCGTGGTAAAAACCTTTATACTTGTCCGAAAGTTTTAGAATATCGCTATCCACAGTTTTGATTCCCATATTTATAGCCTCCTAAATTGCATTTATTTGTAATATTAGCATAAAAATCAGAACCAGTCTGTGATATATATCACAAAATATAAAATATCTTTTAATAATAATTTTCCATAGAATTTTCTTATGTTATTTTAAAGTGCCTCCTTCTCTTTATGTCGTTAACACTATTCTTCTTATATTCCCATAAAATTACGAAATCCTTGCCAATACCCGAATTGTTTCACACTATTTTGACAATTACTTGCAATTATTGAACAATAAAAAACGGGGCGATCGCACTAAACGCATAATCCAGATCAATATGCAAAAATCATTCATTTGATGTGCAAAATTATGCCTCTCAAAGAATACATTGCATATTGATTTGTGAAAATGCTTAGTTTGACAGCCCCAGACATAATAATCTAGCGATTATGTAGGATCATTCTTGAGAAAATTATAGATAATTTCTAATGGTTTGCTATATGATTTTCCTGATACACCAACAATAAACTGGCAATCAGGACTTTTGCAGGTATGTTCACCACTGCAGTATTTGGTAAGTATTTCACTTGTAAATAGACGGTCTTCCATACTAAGTGTATACGCTGAAATTTGTTGCGCAACCTCCTTGTCTAGCAAAGAACATTCAATAATTCTATTAATTGTAACGGTTTCTCTCATCCTTCTACCTCCTCTGTAAAACTCTATTTGTAATAATATAACAAATAATCAACGTAAGAGATAGGCAGATTGGATTAAATTTCGGTTAAGAAATTGTTAACTGGCTCATTATAAACATACATGTATGCAGTTTTTATCGAATTATAATCTCTCGCTAAACAAAAAAATAAGTTGACATTTTTTGTAACAATTGGTACAATTTAGATAGACAATTTGTCGAAGATCGTTAGAATAATAGGAGGGGTTGTATTATGAAATCAACTGGTATTGTAAGAAAGGTGGACGAGTTGGGCAGGATCGTAATTCCGATTGAGCTACGCCATACGCTAGCGATTGCAGTAAAAGACGCTCTAGAAATTTATGTCGATCGCGATAGCATCATCCTACGCAAATATGAGCCAGCTTGTTCTTGTGTGTTCTGCGGAAATGCTGACAACGTAACAGTATTTAAAAATAAAAATATTTGCCAAGAATGTCTCGATGCAATGATCGAAAAAGCCGTCTGATACATGATAAAAAAACTCAACAAAAAAGCTCCTACATCATAATTGATATAGGAGCTTTTTGCATTATATACCATAATAATATTACAAAAACTACTACTTCGTTGAGGCAAGAGGCTCGACAATGATAAATTGATTATCACGAATGACACTCAAGTAGAACGGCCTTACTACATCGCCATCTTCATTAAAAGAGAAGCTGTCGATTAAACCTTTGAAGTCCTTTTTCTCTAGAATTGCCTGTCGCAATCCCAAAGAATCTCCATTCGTTTTTTCTAAAGAAGAGCTAAGCACCATAGCAGTTTCATAACCGAAGGTCGCACCAAAAGAAGGAAGCTGACCAAAACGATCTTGATAGAGTCTTTTGAAATCTAGAAAGTCAGGTGATTGGCTATTGAATGCATATGCTTCTTCAATTTCCATTCCCTCTACATTCTGCCCACCACTATAGATTAAGGTTGCCGTCTGTGCCCAAGCCGAAGCAAATAAAGGCACCTGCCAACCTATTAATCTGGTCCGTTGGACAATCATAGCGGCATCTACATCAGAGGTGATGATGAGAATACCTTCTGCATTGTTTGCACGTAATTCTGATAATATTGGATTAAAATCAGTCTTGGCTGTTGCTGAAAATCCTATTTCACCAACCAAAACTCCTCCTAAAGATCGATATTTATCAGCAAATATGCTTCCGTATTTTGGGGCATAAGCAGCATTATCGATATCATATAAAATAGCAAGTTTAGTCAATTTACGATTTTGATAAATATGTTTGGCAAAACCCTTTGCACTATCCGCAAAATTGGGATACACCCGCATAAAATACTCGAATGTACCACTTAAATCTGGCGTTGAGCTACTAGGGCTGAGCATTAGAATATGTGCCGGATTGGTTACTTGGAGACCTGCTATTGTTTGTCCGCTCGTTGCATGTCCAATAATCGCTACTACACCACTATCAATCAATTCCTGGTCTGCCTTCTTGGCACCATCTGGATTCCCAAGATCATCACGGATAATCAGTTCAATGGGTCTCCCCTTTATACCACCAGCAGCATTTACTTTTTCTAGCGCTAATTGGACTCCATTACGCTCTTGCACTCCAAGCTCCGCTTGTTTTCCAGTCAAATCAGCGACAAATCCTATACGGATCGGTTCTTTTTTTGTACATCCCAAAAAAGATAACCCCAGTATTCCAACGACTACACTCACAACAACAACGCGCCATAAAAGTTTGAACTCTTGCTTATAAACTTCCATCCGTAACACTCCTCTTTTATATGATTTTGATTATGTATCAGATGGTCATGGTAAGAGTATGAGTCTGAAGTTTATTATTTTCTTATTCCACCTTCAAAAAGAAATCCCTTTTTTGTCATTTACTCATTTTATAAGCAGGACTTTTTTTACATTGGAGGAATAAGTTTAAGATATCAATGATTGTAAATCTTGATGAATACCAACAGAATACCGGGAGGGACTTGCCTGTGAGAAAACAAGAATTACCCTTTCTGAATCATCTTTTATTACAATTACTGATTCGTCGTTTCTTCTTGCCTCTACTAATCATATGGATGGCAGCAATTAGTGGTGCCAGCTATTTTTTAATACATACTCTTGTGAATCAACAACAAAAAATCGTACGCTCAATAGTTCAAATGATTGATACTCATTTAGATCAGGGAGGACGTATATTAGATGTTGTAGCTATGATGGCTGAAACTACACCACTAGAAGACATGACTCCTTTTATACAAAGCACCTGGGAAGCTTATAAGCATTTTGATACCATTTATTATTTAGATAAGAATAGTAAGATCGCTCTACTGGTACCTTTTGACCCTATGTACCTGGGACTAGATATGTCAAATTTGCCAAATTTTCAACACAATTCAGCAAATAACAATATTACTATTTCCCGCCCCTTTATATCACTGCGTACAGGTGCACCAACCGTCTACCTAATCCGGCCTCTTTCCCGTGGTGGGTGTGTAGTTGGCGAACTGAGCCTGGCAACATTTCAAAATGAAATCGCAAGGTACAAAGATACAATGGAACAAGGCTCCATCTTCCTTTTGGATCAATCAGGTACACTACTTGCTCATCCTTTGTCAGATTTAGTGAAACAGCAAACCAATATGAGTCACTTAAAGATTTTTAACAAAGGACTCCGTGAAGATGCTGTTATGATTTATGATGAGGGAGGAACAACATTTTTGGGTAGCACAACTCAGATCCCACGAGTTGGCTGGGTTATTATTGACCAAATTTCACTAGTCGTATTACTAGGCCCCTATGCTATGACTTTTGGGACGACAATGGTCGTCATGCTTTTGATATGGCTAGCCTCGGTGTGGTACCTACGCAAACAACTTCAGCGAAACGTTGTCACCCCGCTCGTACAATTGAGCCAAAGTACAGATGCACTCGCCACTGAAGATTATAGTAAGGTCAGCCTCTTAGATACTATGCCTACCGCTTTTTTTGAATTATCTAGTTTAGTTCATGATTTTCAGTGTATGAGTAGTACCCTTCAACTACGTCAAATGGCACTTAGGGAAAGTGAGGAACGCTATCGCGAACTATTTGAAAAAGTACCAACTGGACTGTTCCGTTTTACTATGAACGGAGAAATCTTAGATGTGAATCATGCATATATCAGTATGTTTCGATTTCCAGATCGTAATACATTGCTGGCGATGAATGCTTTTGACTTATATTTGTCATATGAGGATTGGAAGCACTGGCAAGCGATCGTGGAACAAGGAAAGACCGATCGCATTGAAATAAAGATGCAACGGTACGACAAAAGCATTATTTGGGTAGCGATTCGCTGTCTAGTCGTGCGAGATAGCAAGCAACAAATTTTATACTATGATGGTAGTATGGCAGATATCACAAAACAAAAACAAGCAGAAGAAGCTCTTCGCAAAGCTTACGATGAACTCGAATCACAAGTTAACGAGCGAACGAAAGAGCTGGCCTCTAGCAATTCTCAGCTTGAAGATAGCAATGCACTGTTAGAAGAGGAAATTGAGGAGCGTATTAATACCGAAGAAGCTTTAAAAAAGGCCAGAGATCAAGCACAAGCAGCCAATGCCGCAAAAAGTCAATTTTTAGCCAATATGAGTCATGAAATCCGTACACCCATGAATGGAATTATTGGTATGACAGACTTGACCCTTATGTCAGAACTCGACAGTGAACAAAGAGAATATCTAACGATTGTTAAATCTGCCTCTACCTCTTTGCTACGAATCATCAATGATATTTTAGATTACTCTAAAATCGAGGCTGGAAAACTAGATTTGGAGCATGCACCTTTTGATGTGAGAGCAACATTTGGGGAAGTAATAGAATTATTTAAAATCGTAGCCGAGCAAAAGAAAATGCCACTCAAACTGAATATCGATGACCAAATCCCAACGATGATCATTGGCGATTCCATAAGACTCCAACAAATACTCTCCAATCTTGTTGGTAATGCAGTAAAATTCACGGAAAAAGGTGAAATAGTAATTAGTGTTGATTGTGAAAACAAATTTGATAATCGCATCCAAATAAAAGTAACGGTGGCTGATACGGGAATCGGAATTCCGGAAGACAAGCTTGAAAAACTATTCAAACGCTTTAGCCAGGTAGACGACTCCATTACTAGACAATTCGGTGGCACAGGCCTCGGACTTGCCATCTCAAAAAAACTAATTGAAATGATGAATGGGTCTATCTGGGTGGAAAGCACAGAGTCTGTAGGAAGTAGCTTTTTCTTTACCGCAGTATTTGGCATAGAAAAAGATGCCTTATTCATAAAGAAAGATTTCACTTTTGATCGTGATAAGTTACAAGATAACGATCTCATACAAAGGAGGATATTAGTAGTTGAAGACGATGAGGTCAGTAGCAATCTAATCTGTATTCTTCTTAGAAAAAAAGGCATCCTGTTTCAGACAGCACAAAATGGTCAGGAAGCAGTGTCACTGTATAATCAAGGTTCCTTTGATCTTATCTTAATGGATATCCATATGCCCCATATGGATGGTTATTCTGCCACCGCTTTAATACGAGAAACAGAGAAACATACCTATAAGCACATACCGATTATCGCCTTAACTGCTCACGCACTCACTGGCGATAAAGAAAAGTGTATGGAAATAGGAATGGATGACTATCTGTCAAAACCTATCGATCTGAATGATTTTAACAAATTAATTGAAAAATGGCTTGCTTGAGTTTGCCTACCGAAAAAGAGGTCAAGTCCCCTTCTTAATGACCTTTATGATATATGATCCGTTCTTAATCAACTAATAGCCGAGCTACTACTTCAGTCCCAATCTCTAAACAATCACTGTTTGCTGGAATATCAAGCAAGGCGTTAGCAGATATCATGCCTGATAACATACCATTTCCTTGAAACCCCATAGGTTCCGCATACAGAACTCCATCCTCAAATTCGCAGCGCGCCCAGATAAAACGCCGCGATTGACTCGGCTTCGTAAAGGATTTTTTTAAGATAGCCCTGATCTTGGGACGTTCAAAAGTAGCAGCACCTGACATTTTTTTGAGCAAAGGTCGTAGTAAGGCTTCAAAAGAGACATTAGCAGATGCCGGATTGCCTGATAAAGCTATCAGCAAGGTACCCTGCCAGCAACCTGCCATTACTGGCATACCTGGTTTCATCGCTAGCCGCGTGACTAACATTGGGATATTCAGCTTGGCAAAGAGCTGTTCCATTAAATCATAATCACCAACAGATGCCCCACCAGTGGTAATATACATTCCAATACTTTTATGACCTGTGAGTTTCTGCTCGATAAGCTCTAGATCGTCACATACATGTCCTAAAAGAATCGGTTCACAACCAGCTTCTCTAACTTTTGCCATTAACATATAATTATTGGAATTACGAATTTTCCCTGGAGAGAGTGGCTGCTCTACACCAACAAGTTCAGTGCCGGTAGCTAAAATAGCGACCTTCGGCCGATCATACACTAGCGGTTTGTCCTTTCCTAGCATAGCAAGTAGTCCCAAAGCGCCATCACGAAGTACCGTTCCTCGTTGTAATACAATTTGCCCTTTACGAATCTCTTCCCCCTGCTTACAGATATTTGGGGTGAAAACAGGAGAAAATATACTTACTCTATCTTGATTGACTTTTACATCCTCTAGACGAATGATAGCATCTGCTCCCGCAGGAATTTTGGCACCTGTCATGATCCGTGTCGCTTGGCCTATTTCTACTGTTTTACTAGGCACACTACCCGCTGGCACATCATCTATTTGTATAAGTTCTACAGGCTGATCGCTAGAAGCATGCTGTACATCCGCCCTTCTTACGGCATAGCCATCAAGTGGCGAGCGATCAAATGGCGGAAAATCCATCTCGGCTATAATATCTTCTGCTAATACTCGCTGATAACACTCTGCAAGAGGGATATGATTTGTCCCTTGTAAATTTACTTTTTCCAACAATAATACTAGAGCCTCTTCCAGTAATAATGCCATCTTTAGCGCCCTCTTTCACTCGTTATCATATTCTCTAATAAATTAGCTATGCCCTCAGCATCTTCCAAACCAAAATGTGGTATCTCATTATAAATCAGATGATCAGCCACTACAGCAATCGTATTGGCTTTTTTGCCAATACACGTTGCGTCCTGACATTGGTAATTCACTTCAATTTGCGGTTTCTGTTCTTGTTTAAACCCTTCCGTTAAAATCAGATCTACATTTTTAATGAAAGGAACTATATCGTCGATAGTCGATGGATGAAGAACGAAATCGCTAGTCGCGATGGCTATAGTCAATCTCTAAAAACAAATAAAAAAGTAAAAAGTATGCCCTTTTTATGGTATTGTTTAATTGCTAAAGAAAACAAACCAAAGGAACATACTTTT
>Ga0074193_1002619_pt1 | contig 15661 bp, 14 predicted proteins | sample EPASupsiteHSE605_FD_64523 | JGI IMG/M metagenome (GOLD analysis project Ga0074193, IMG submission 64523) | Bioremediated contaminated groundwater from EPA Superfund site, New Mexico - Sample HSE6-05 | ecosystem: Environmental > Aquatic > Deep subsurface > Groundwater > Contaminated ... | reverse complement strand
CAATACACTCATCCATTTGGGAAGTACCGAGTCGATTAAGAATTTTTTGCAAGAATTCGACGGACTGGCGATTGTATCGAAAAAAGCTGTTCAAAATGAACTGTACTTGAAAACACTTGTCAAACTTAACGTAACGGGATTTGCCATTCCACGAAAACTCCGCATAGCTTATAAACAAGGACACAAAAGCCAACAGGTTGAGTTATTTGAGGATTTCTTACTGCATTATAACATATAGTTATTGGCTATAAATATATGGCATTTGCTTTGATTATGGAGAGCCAGTACTTTTGTAAGCAAAAAGTATTGGTATGAAAAACGTAATGGTATTTAACTGGCTCTATTCATTTATTATTTGTGTATGTTTTTTCCCGTTTATGTCTCCGGCTATTGCATTATTCATTGGCATATTGCTTTCGATTCTTGGATTGAGGCACGAAAACATCCATAAATACGCGTCAAAAATCCTTCAGGCATCGATCGTTTTAATGGGGTTTGGAATGAGTTTGAACGCCGTAATTTCATCATCAAAAACCGGTTTTATTGAAACAATTATTTCTGTAACCACGGTAATGTTACTCGGAATCTTGCTTGGTAAACTCTTTAAAGTTGAGAAAAACATTGCGTTGCTTATTGCCACAGGAACTGCCATTTGCGGAGGAAGTGCCATAGCAGCCGTTGCCCCAATCCTTAACAGTAAAAACTATCAAAACTCGTTTGCACTTATCGTAGTTTTTGTGCTGAATGCTGTTGCCCTGTTTTTGTTCCCTTTTATCGGGCATAAGTTAGGGTTAAGTCAGGAAACTTTTGGAAACTGGGCTGCTATTGCCATTCACGATACCAGCTCGGTAGTGGGAGCAGGGGCAATTTATGGTGAAAAAGCTTTGCAGGTTGCCACAACGGTAAAACTTATCCGTGCCCTTTGGATTATTCCGCTATCGTTGATTATTGCATTTATGAATAAAAATGATGAAAAAAAATCAATCATATTTCCTTGGTTTATTTTGTTATTCGTGCTTGTCATCGTATTTGCCAACATTTTTCCCGGCTTTCAGGCAAGTTACGCACATTTTAGCTGGTTAGGCAAACGTGGGATGGTCATAGCATTGTTCCTGATTGGCTCAAATATCACTGTAAGCGAAATAAAAAAATCAGGTCCACGGAGTTTTGCACTTGGAATTATTTTATGGGCAGTTATAGCTGTTGGTTCATTATTCTTTTTAACCCGATAGGCAATGCCAAACAAATAATCCAAGAACAACTTACCGAGAGAACCGATATCGTTTATTAATTTTTAGAATATCTTTGCTAAAACATTCGATATAAGCGAGTCCATGATTCAGATATTTAAATCTATTGATGGTCATACGGAAAATCAGGTTAAGCTTAAAAAGGATACCGTTTGGCTTACTCAAAGCAAATGTCCTATTTATTTGAGAAAGATATACTTAACAACACAGAAAAGCTAAAACGACTATTGGATAATTTGGGCAGTCGCTAATATGCGTTAAGTCCCATTAAAGCGGGCTATACCTGCTAATAGTTGTGTGACATTATGACCCGTCCTGGAATATTCTGCGCAATTTTGAAAATTTAAAATGGTAAAACAAATAAAATACAAAAAAATAGACTCGGCAAAGCAATATTGGGAGCAACTTATTTTAACTATTTCCGGTAAAACGATAGATAAACATAAATGCGTAAACTCTGATGGAGCTGTTTATTTTCATGAACTGGCAGAAGGTGTAAATGTTGTTATCTATAATATTGAGCCAAAATCAGATTTGAAAAATGAATTGGTTTTTGACTATTCAGAAGCTGAAAATATTGATTATATCATCTCCTTTTCACAAAGGAATGTTGAGATAATTAACCAGACAAACACAAAATATGATATTTCCGAAAGTGTAGGCTTTATCATGATGGACAAAGGACATCGCCTGATCCTTAATCCATCAATATTGGGGTATGATAGTTCTGTTACGATATATTTAAGTAAAGAAGGAATACATCAACTTGGTTTGCAAGATTATCTATCGGTGCTGGAAACTATTGATATTCGTTTTTTCGATACTTTTGAGGATGTTGGTCTGGTGCTTATGAATATTATGAAAACTTTTTTATCTGATAGCCCGATAGTATATCCTTTGCAACAAAAATTAGCCGAAGTTCTTATCTATATCGCTTTTGAACATTTATATCAACAAGAAAAAAATGTTTTTGATGTCCAAAACAATTCCAAAGATAAAACCCGATTATCACAACTATATCAGGTGCAATCTTACATCTACAAAAACATTACTGATAAGCCGGATATTAATTTTTTGTCGACGAAATTTAAAATGTCAAGGGCCGAACTGGAGAACGATTTTCTAAGCTTATCCGGTAAAACCATCCATGCTTATTATCAAAACGTTCGCATACTAAAAGCCCGGGAATTATTGGTTTCTAAAGAAAAAACGGTTAAAGAGATTAGCTTTTATCTGGGTTTTTCCGACGTCCCTCATTTTTCTCGCAGCTTTAAAAAGAAGTTTAAATATTCTCCAATAGAATATATAAAGCGATATAAGCTTTAGATAAGAGAAATTAAATAACATTCAACTCTTTCCTATTTTTATTCAAGACATTCGCTATTAGATTTGCTTAATTTGCATTCACCTTTTTTGAATAAGAATTATGAAAAATAATATATGGAACAGGGACTACATAGCCCTGATACTTGCCAATTTTTTAAGCTTCTGCTCTTTTTATATGTTACTGGCGGCACTTCCTCTGCACATGGCAGTAAATATGCAGGTAGACAGTAAAATAATAGGCGTTGTAGTGGGGATTTTTTCTATTTCGGCTTTAATCAGCCGTCTGTTTGCAGGATATTTGACAGACATTTTACCACGAAAAAAATTCATGTCCGTTATACTGGCTTTTTTCGTACTTTCTGTTGCAAGCTATCTGATTTCAGCATCTGTAGAGGCGTTGTTTTGGGTACGATTATTTCAGGGGCTATGCTGGGGTTTAATCACAACTTCATTAAATACAATTGTAATTGATGTAATGCCCGTTAAGCGACAAGGCGAGGGAATTGCATATTTCAGCACAGGAAGTACTATTGCTATGGCATTGGGACCGGTAACCGGGTTAACCCTTTTTAATCTATATGATTTTGACATAGTAATTTATGCCTCATTAGGTATAGCAATTGCCGGTTATATTTGTAGTTTGTGGGCTCGAAAAGATAGCTTTCATAAAACGGATAATATAAGAAAACCCAACAATATCAATGATTTTCTGCTTGTTAGAGCATTACCTTTTTCATTCAAATATTTACTTATTTTTTTCTCTTACGGTGTCATTCTTGGTTTTATTACGCTATTCGGTAAGTCGTTGAATATTAACAATTCCAGTTGGTTCTTTATCGTTTTTGCGCTAGGTATATTAATTTCCAGAATACTTTCTGCAAAATTATTAAATAAGGGGTTTTTTGATTCAATGAACATGTTGTCTATGTTGCTGCTATCTATATTGTTTGCATTAACAGCAATATTACCCTCTATAAAAATGTTTTATATACTTGCGTTTTTTAGTGGCATCGGATTTGGTATTTATATTCCTGTCAATCAGGCAATGACTATTTTTATGGCAAAAAAGAGTCAACGAGGTGTAGCTACAGCTACATTTTTTATTGCTCTTGATATAGGTATTGGATTAGGAATAATGCTAGCTGGTTCTATACTTGAAATGGGCACTTTTACTGATTTATTTATTATAATGAGCGCGCTATCTGTATTAGGTATGATATATTATTGGTATATTTATAGACCAATTTTTAAAAAGAAAAATTTGATATTGCACAACAATAGTCAATAAACTCTAACATACATTAAAGTATTACTATATAAGCATATTCCGGATAAAATTGTTTAGGCGAAAATTTAAAAAATTTTCAAAATGAAACAAGTTAATTACAAAATATCAAGCATAGCTAACTTGTGTAAGATATTACAGTCCAAAGAAATAGATTCCTTTTCTAACTTTCAATCTCAACTAGTTCAAGTCTATTCTGCAAAAAACGATAGTAAATGGTATCTGTCTATTGGGAATGAGATAAGAAAGGTTTTTCCGTTATCTGTTATTATAGGAGCCTCCTCAGTAGGGGAAATATGTGATGGCAAAATGTTCACCGACTCAACGGTGATAATATTCTCGTTTTTTGAAAACTCATTGCTTAATATTTTCTCATATGAGTGTAAACTAGGAAGCGAGGAAGCAATAGGAGAAGCATTAGTTAAAGATGTAGAAACATTGAATGCAGATGTTAAGGGAATGCTTTTGCTTTCAACGCCAGTCACTAGTGACGCCGGGAAATTATTTAACAGAATTACTGCCGGTAATTTGAGCTATCCGGTTTTTGGAGGAGGAGCAGGAGATTATGCAAATAAGCGAAAAACGCTGGTCTTTGATGGGACACACTGTTATGAACAAGGAGTTATATCTGTGGTTTTTTCTGGAAAGAGCCTATGTATTGAGCCATTTACATATCTTGGCTGGCAACCGCTTAGCAAAGAGATTACTATAACTGAAATTGGTGAAATGTCGGTTAAGTCTCTGGACGGCAAACCTGCATTTTCGGTTTATGAAAAATATTTAGGTATAAAGGCCGACGATAATTTTTTCCAGAACAGCCTTGAATTTCCATTTCTCATTTATCGGAATGGTCAAATAATTGCTCGCACACCTTTTTTTGTAAATGAGAAAGATGGTTCAATCCAGATGGTGGGTGACGTACAAGTAGGTGAGAAATTTAGAATCGGATATGGAAATCCCCAAATGATTTTAGCAGAATCTGTGCATATTCAAAAAAAGATGCAGGATTTTAATCCTGAGGCAATTTTTTTATATACTTGTATATGTAGGAGGTTTCTGTTGCAACAGGATGCTAATCTTGAGACGGTGCCATTTAATAACATTGCCCCAACAGCTGGCTTTTATACTTTTGGCGAGTTTTGTTCCAATGGCACTTTTAATTCACTACTTAATTCATCCATGGTTGCAGTGGGTATTCGTGAAGGTGCTAATGGTAAAGAAATAGAGCATGATGAGTCGAAATTAACCAAGAATTACAAACCGAAATTGGATCCCTATACAAATAAGCACTCCAGAATCCTTTCACGTCTATTGTATTTTATTAGTGTAACCACAAAAGAGCTTGAAGAACAGAATCAATTATTAAAATCCCTAAATGAACAAAAAAATGAATTTTTAGGGATAGCCGCCCATGATTTGAGAAATCCGATTGGAATCATTCAAGGTTTTTCTGAGCTACTCGAAGAAAGTATAGACGATGAATATAAGGATTATACTAAAGTGATAACAAAAATGAGTTCTAAAATGCTCAATTTACTTGACGATCTTCTGGATATTTCTAAAATTGAAGCGGGTAAGCTGGATCTTAAAAAAGATGAAATAGACTATAAAGCATTTGTTACACAGAATGTTAGGATGAATGAATTTTTGGCAAGGAGTAAAGGAATTAAGATTGTTAGCGATTTGGGAATGTCGGAGCTAATTGTTTCTATTGATAAAGAAAAAATAGATCAGGTATTGAATAATCTTATAGGCAATGCCATAAAGTATTCCTACCCCGACTCAACAATAACCGTAAAAGTATTCAAAGCACTAAATCAAATTGTCACTCAGGTAATAGACAATGGACAGGGTATTCCTGAAAAAGAAATTGACGGATTATTTTATCCATTTAAACAAACGAGTGTTAGACCAACGAGTGGTGAAGCGAGTCATGGATTAGGTCTTGCTATAGTTAAGAAGATTATTGAAGGCCATAATGGGCACGTAGATGTAACTAGCGAATTTGGAAAAGGGTCAGTTTTTTCCTTTTTCCTGCCAATATGACCCCAAAGAATTAATAATTATTCCGTTTTATTTGATCAATTCTAAGTAAATTTGGCTATTATACAAAAAACATAAATGAATAGGAAAATAGCCATAGTTACCGGGGTTAGCCGCTTGAAAGGAATTGGCTATGCAATTTGTACAGAATTAGCCAAAAGTAATTTTGATATTTTCTTTACCTATTGGACAAGTTACGACAATCAAATGCCTTGGAAAGTGGCTATTGACGAACCAAATATAATTCAAAACGAAATTGTAAAACTCGGTGTAAAGTGCGAGAAGTTAGAATTAGATCTTTCACTTGTAAATTCGGCAGAATTACTACTCAACGAGGTTCAGGATAAATTGGGACAGGCATCTGTGCTTGTAAACAATGCGACTTACAGCACACAAACTGATATTGACAATTTTTCAGCAACCGAGCTGGATAAACATTATGAAATCAACCTAAAAGCAACAACTTTGCTGACAATAGAATTTATAAAAAGGTTTAATTTAAAGCAAGGTGGGAGAATTGTTAATTTGACTTCTGGACAATCGCTAGGAGAAATGAGTAACGAAATTGCATATGCTGTAACAAAAGGTGCAATTGAAACTCTGACAAAGACAATTTCTCAAAAAATTGCGAAAAAAGGGATTACGATTAATGCAGTAAATCCAGGTCCGACAGACACAGGTTGGATGGACGAAAAATTGACCGCAATAATTCTCGGAAAATCGCCAATGGGAAGAATTGGAACGCCGAATGATGCTGCGAGGTTAATCGCTTTTTTAGCTAGCGAAGATTCAGAATGGATAACAGGACAAATAATTCATTCTGAAGGTGGTTTTACGAGATAAATAGCGACATACATTAAAAAAATAATATGACAGAATTCTTTTATGATTTTGATTCAATTAAATCAGAATTATGCAAAAAAGAACATTCTACTAATGAGAAATTGATATGGTAATAGATGGACATTCACATGCCTGCGGTAAATTTTTAACCGCAGAAAGTATTGTAAAATCGCTTGCCGGTAATGGAGTAGACAAAGTAGTCCTCGTGCCCGGCGAACTAAATAGTAAATCTGAGTATTCTTTGCCAAATCTTGCGACAATATTCCCAGAACGAAATGTAGTAAAAGTAACTAATTACATGACTAAGTTTGTAATGAAAGTAACAGGGAAAGTTAAAGACATTCCTGCTGGAAATGAATATGTTTATGATTTAAAAACAAAGACTGAAGGCAAGGTGATACAATTTATCTGGATTACAAAAGGAATAAACAATACTACTGAATATCTTGATAGAAAACTTGCAGCCTGGAGTTTTCAAGGAGTTAAATTGCATCAATGTTGGGAGAAGTTCTCGGTCGATTCTGATTTTTTTAAAGAAGTAGCCATTTGGGCAGAAAATCATGATTTACCTCTTTTTATACATCTATATTCCGACTACGAAACAAATAAAATAATCAGCTATAAGAGAAAACATCCTAAACTTAAATTGATTGTCGCGCATTTGTTTGGATTTGAGCTGTTTATAAAAGCTGACTTTAAAGATGAAAACTTGTATTTCGACACATCTACGTATCAATTGATTTCAAATTTTCGTTTGAATAAAGCCATAGATTTTTTTGGTGCCGATAAGATTCTGTTCGGCACTGACACTCCCTATGGAGGGAAAGACAATATTCACAAAAATATTAATAGAATAAGTAATCTTAAGATTTCAAGTGAAGATAAAGCCTTGATATTTGGATTGAACATGAAAAACTTACTAAATCTGTGATTATAATACACAAATACTAAAACAGCGGTTAAATTTATGAAATGAAAATACTACTAACGGGTTCGTCCGGATATATTGGAAAAAGACTTCTCCCTATTTTAGTTGAAAACGGTCATGATGTAATTTGCTGTGTGAGAGACTTAAATAGATTTACTCCTCCGGAGTACCTGAAGTCCAGAATTAAGATCATTCAGGTTGACTTACTCGATAAATCCACACTGGATAATATTCCGCAAGAAATTGATGGAGCTTTTTATTTGGTTCATTCCATGTCTGCTTCATCTGACTATCAATTGCTGGAACAAGAATCTGCCGGGAATTTCAGAAATGCAATGAATAAAACTAAGGTTGAGCATGTTGTTTATTTAAGCGGGATAGTAAATGAATCCGTATTATCAAAACATCTGGCTTCAAGAAAGAATGTAGAAACAGAACTTAGTAAGGGGAATTACCATTTAACTACATTAAGAGCAGGAATTATTATTGGCTCAGGAAGTGCCTCGTTTGAGATAATGCGCGATCTGGTAGAAAAACTTCCTGTTATGATAACACCAAAGTGGCTAAATACTAAATGTCAGCCAATAGGCATATCAGATGTCATATCAATACTCTCAAAAACGATGCTGAATCCCGGGACTTATGATAGAAATTTTGATATAGGCGGCCCGGATATATTGACTTATAAGGAGATGCTCTTAGAATTTGGCCGCATGAGAAATTTAAAGCGTTTCATTTTAACTATCCCTGTAATGACGCCCAAACTTTCGTCATACTGGCTCTATTTTGTAACATCAACATCGTACAAACTTGCTGTTGCACTGGTCAACAGCATGAAAATAGAGGTGATTTGCCGCAACCACGATATTAATGAAATATTGGGAATACAACCCATGAATTACCGGGAAGCTTTAAAGGGAGCATTTAGCAAAATTGAAAATAACGAAGTGATTTCCAGTTGGAAAGATGCTTTCATAAGCAGTGATTTTAATTCTGATATTTCTGAGTTTATTCAAGTGCCTACATTTGGTTGTTATAAAGACGTCAGAGAAAAAACCTTCGTTAACAGAGAAGATTGCATAAATAAAATCTGGAGCATTGGAGGCGAGAATGGTTGGTATTACGGAAACTGGCTTTGGGAAATAAGAGGTTTTCTGGATAAATTGGCAGGTGGTGTGGGTTTGCGAAGAGGCCGTACTTCTGAAGATACTTTAAACGCTGGAGATGCATTAGATTTTTGGAGAGTATTATATGCCGATAAGGAGGATGGCCGGTTACTCCTGTTTGCTGAAATGAAATTACCTGGTGATGCATGGCTTGAATTTAAAATTGTTGAAAACAAATTGATACAAACTGCCACTTTCAGACCATTGGGATTAATTGGAAGGTTATATTGGTTTTGTGTTTTCCCTTTCCACGGATTAATTTTCAAGGGAATGATTAAAAAGTTAACTACACACAGTACACGGTTATTATGAATTAAAATGCATATTTTATGGAGAATATTAAAGAAACAACATATGATAATTTTAAATGGATTGACATTGTTAAACCTCAAAAGGATCAACTCGAGAAAGTAGCAGATGAATATAAACTGGATTACTTTCAAATATTAGACAGCATGGAACACGGCCATTTGCCTAAATTTGAGAAACTTCCGGAATATAATTTTGCTATACTAAGAGCCTATGTTGGCGGGAACAATAATAAACATTCCACGGTTAAAGAACTATCTAATAAAATAGCTTTTTTCTATAACGATAAAAAAATAATTACCATTCATAGAGCAAATTTTGAATTTCTTGAAAATATTGATCAAAAATTCAATAATACATATCAGTTACTTATATTTATTATAAGCCAAATGTTAGAAACATATATACAACCATCAATGTGGCATAGCAATAAAATAGATGATGTTGAGAAAGTCATTTTTCTAAAGGATTATACAAAAATTTCTTTGGAAGACCTATATTTTCAAAAATCTCAAACACGAATATGCAAAAAACTATTAATGATTACGCAAGATGTTGTAAATAAAATAGTTGTTGGCGATGATTCAAAAACAGCATTGCAGGACGTAAAAGATAAAATATTAAGTCTCATACTAATATATGATGAAGTTGCTGAGGATGCTAATAATTTGATGCATACATATTTGTCCGTTACTGCAAAAAAGAGTAACGATGTTATGAAATTACTAACTATTTTTTCTGTATTTTTCTTACCCTTAACATTTTTGGTTGGCGTTTATGGAATGAATTTTGATTTTATGCCGGAACTCAGATGGAAATACGGCTATTTATTTGTATGGATAATGATGGTGATTATTAGCTTAGTAATCTATATCTGGTTCAAAAAAAGAAAGATATTTTAACCGTAACGACTGAGAAATCATGGGACTGACTAACATAAAAATTAAACTCAAAAACTTGGACCATCCTCGGACTTACTTGCAGACCTAATGCTGTTTTACGCTGAGACAGGTGTAAAATTCACCAACGACTTTGGCGACATTGAGGAAAAAGATGAACCAATAGACTTAGGTGTCCTTTTAAATGACTGAAACAGAACGGTTGATGTTGAGGCCGTTAACTTACGGTCAGTTAATGAAATATGCAAATTGCAATAACGCTTTGGAAACAGAGGGACTAAATAAAGTAAAATCAATAATTGCATCAAAATTGGGGAGACATCGGCAATGTGCGTAAGCTTCAGTGCGATTTTTCGATGGAATTTAGAATCCAATTTAAGACATTTTTAAGGTTTGAGAAATTGAACAAATTTTGACTTTGAAAATGGTACAACATTTGTGCTTGAATGCTAAATCAAAAAATATACTATTATGAGTTTTAGAATAATTTTTTCACTTTATCTTCTTTTTATAGGAACACATCTTTTTGCTCAGGATAAGATTTTTAATGTTGAAAACATTATCAAGCGAGAAATGCAAGAAAGACGGATTCCTGGGTTACAAATAGCAATTGTACAAAATGGAAAAATTGTTGTAAACAAATCTTATGGTATTGCAAATATTCAGGATAATGTTTCAGTTACAAATAGTACAATTTTTGCTATTAATTCCTGCACCAAGGTTTTTACCGGTGTGGCAATTATGCAATTAGTGGAAGACGGGAAAATAGATTTATCTGCACCTGTTTCTAATTATTTAGACAGTCTACCTAATGAATGGCAGCCTGTAACAATAAATCAAATGCTGACACACACTTCTGGTTTTCCTGATTTGCTCAAAATTCTTGACCCTTTTGTTGGAAGTGTCGGCAGTTTAAAAAATGAAGAAGCTATTTGGGAAAAATTGAAAACGTTACCAATGGACTTTAAACCAGGCGAAAGGTTTAGCTATAATCAAACTAACGGATATTTATTAGGGAAAATCATCAACAAATTGTCTGGCAAGCCATTTGCCCAAATGTTTTCAGAAAGACAATTCCAACCTTTGGGTATGCGCAACACACTTTTTGGTGACTCTCGAGATGTAATACTGCATTTTGCTCCAACATATAATTATAGACAAAACATTGATGGGAAAAGATTGCCTGAAGAACGATTGGTCAACAATTATTATGAATTTCCTTATTTCCGCAGAACGGCAGCGGGATTAAACTCTACCGCTGAAGATATGGCAAATTGGATAATTGCCTTACAGACGGGAAAACTTATAAAATCAAAAAGTTTACTCAATATCATGTGGTCGCCAATTCAGTTTAATGACGGTAAGTTTACACCATGGGCTTTGGGTTGGGGAATGAATAAATTCAGAAAAAAACATAAAGCTGTTGGCATGTCAGGTGGTGGTCGTGCTGCATTCCTTGTTTATCCCGATGACGGGTTAGCAGTAGTTGTACTAACCAACCTTGGGGGAGCTTTCCCGGAAGACTTTTTAGAGGAGCTGGCGGGGGTTTATAATCCTGAAATAATGAATGCTGACCCAGTAACTTTCCTAAGAATAAATCTAAGAAAGGCAGGCTTTGAAAAAGCGATTGAAATAGCTGAGAAAGAAAAGAAGATAAATCCACAATTTATTCCAAGCGAATTTGAAATAAATGAATGGGCATATAGAATGATGGCTAAAAATCAACTTAAAGAAGCCTTAGAGATTTTTAAATTAAACGTACATTTGTTTCCGAACAGTTCAAATGCATACGATAGTTACGCCGAGGTTTTATTAAAAACAGGGAACAGAGAGGAAGCCATAAAAATGTACAAAAAATCGATAGAATTGAACCCTGACAATAAGAACGGCAAAAAGGTATTAGAGCAAATAGACAAGAGTAAATAAAAAAGAGGATACAAGACAAGGCTAAATTGGGAAGAATATTAGACATAGAAGAAATAATGCCGACCGCACGTGTGTCCTAGCAAGGTGGGAGAACTTAAGAATTATCAATATCATTGGAATATCCTATTTTGTATCGATTTACATAATTGATCTATACAAATTAGACAATACAATAATTTGTTAAACAAAAAATTACAGACAATGTTTGATATCAGAAAAATTCAGGAGCAAGCTATTTATAACGCTGTAAAGGCAGAGAGCAACGATGCAACAGCTCAGAAAATCGTAAATAGAAATGAAGAAAATAATCCAACATGGGTGAAAAACACCATGAAAAGATTGGAAGACAATTTCGATAAGTCAACTGTTAAAAAAATCAGGATGAATTGCCAATGTGGATATGGAATGGACGAAAAATCAGCCTTATTAAATGAGCTTCTTGAGTCGTCCTCAAGTTTGGAAGAATTTGCCAGTCAAGAGAAGGCACGTGCCGCCGGTTTATCCTTTATTAATGGCGAACTTTATTTGCAATTCCCTTTTTGTCCGTGTCCGATGCTTGCAGAAGTAGATAAACTGGAAACAAATACCTGGTGCCAGTGCACGACAGGTTATAGTAAAGTGATTTTTGAAAAGGCATTTGGTTGCGGAGTTGATGTTGAATTGCTGAAAAGTGTTAAAATGGGAGATGATATCTGTCTTATGAAGATTATTCCTCTTGGCATAGTGCAGTTTTGAATTATAATCACTGCTAGTCATTTAATTATAAATCGGGGAAAATGAGACATTTATTAAACCTCATTATCATTTTTTTAATTGGTTGCAATAACCAAAATGCTAGTAAAAATTCGCAGACAGATAATTGTGATGATTTAACAAAGAAGTTATCGCAATGGACAGATTTAGAAACCATTAAACCAACACTTTGTTTTAGCCCAACAATAGAAAGACTAAAAAAGGCAAACGAAATTCAAATTAAGCAATTTTGGGACAGTATTATAAGCAAGGGTACACCAATGGTTGAAAAATGCAGGGACAGCAATAGTTTGATTATTACTTTTTTGTATCGGAACAAAGATAACAGGATCAAAGTTCGGATAGATATAAAAAACGGATATCTGGGAAATGGTGCGGGTGATATGATGCTACTTCCGGTCAGGAACACAGATGTATGGTACAGGACTTATAAAATACCAATAGATTTGACCATATCGTACCGTTACAATTTAACAGATAGTTCGGGTACAATAAATGTTACCGATAAATTTAACAACAATCTTATTCCTGTTGGGTTGGATACCAACTACAGCTATAACGCTTTTGATTACTCGCTTGATAGTTCAAATGTCTGGTTTTATGAAATTGAAGGAGTTTCTAAAGGAACTTTGACAGAATATGAAATAGAAAGTAGGATATTGAACAATTCACGAAGTGTAATGGTTTATAAACCATTTGGATATAGTGAGAAAACTGAATATCCATCTATTGTCATTTTTGATCAGTCGTTGTATCTTGAAAGGGTTCCATTACCCATAATATTAGATAATTTAATAGCTGATAAGAAGATTCCGCCATGTGTTGCTATTATGATTGATAATCAGCCAGTAGAAAGGCGGGAGTTAGAATTGCCAATCTACAAACCATTTGCAGATTTTGTAGCTTTGGAGTTAATGCCGTGGGCATATCAGAATTTTAAGATTTCTAAAGATCCTGATAAATCGATAGTTGCAGGAGTAAGCTATGGTGGACTTGCTTCTGCTTATATTGCTTTAAATTACTCAAGTATATTTGGGAATGTCTTGTCACAATCGGGTAGCTATTGGCGTGGGATAAAAGTAACTGACAGTATTCCGTGGTTAACAGAACAATATAAATCATCACAAAAATTGCCCGTCCGTTTTTACCTGGATTGTGGATTACAGGAGACGGTTATGAGGAGCTTTAGTAACTTTAATTTCATCTTGAATCATAGAAAAATGAGAGATGTCTTAAAATCAAAAGGCTATGAAATATATTATCAGGAATTCCAGAGCGGGCACGACTGGACCGGTTGGCGAAAGACATTACCCGACGGATTAATGGTATTATTCGACAAAATGAAAAAATAGAATTACTGCTACTACTAGCTACTAATGAGCAGTTAAACAAATAGTTATATAAGGTAAATGCGTATTTCGCCGTTTTACAATGAGCCGACTAGAGATAAATAATGTAGATACTTTTATTGATGGTAAATTGACAATAATGATTTTTACTGAAGGAACAGTTTTGGGTCCAAAACGATTGATCGACCATTTTAATCATACTAAATATGTCCCTATTAAAAATTGTATTGCCAAGATTAATAGTTGGAGTAGTAATGGTGCTCAGATTATTTATCTAACCTCAAGAAGAAAAGAATCTTCAATTCAATCTGTTAAGAGGATACTGGTAAAATATGGATTCCCCGGACAATATCTATATTATCGTTCACGCGGAGAAAAATATAAAGATATAGTCGAAAATATTATGCCCGATATTCTAATTGAAGATGACTGTAAAAGTATTGGCGGCAGATGGCAAATGTCCATCACGAATATTGATAGGGCAATTAGGAATAAGATAATATCAATTATAGTAAAAGAATTTAAAGGAATAGATTTATTGCCAGACAATCTGACGGAATTGATGAATTATAAAAATAACTAATTCAACAGATTAAAGAAATGAAAAACATTAAAATTATAACGCTTTTAATAATCGTCAGCATATTTTCTGTAAAAACATTTGCCTGTTCTATGTTTTACTACTTAGACAGCAAAACAGGTAAAATTTATTTTGTAAATAATGAAGATTATTGGTACGACGTAGAACCGTACCTACAGATTATACCAAGTTCAAAAAGTGGATTAGGAAGAATCTGGTATGGTTGGGAGAACCATGGACAGGGCGGAGTGAACGAGAAGGGATTGGTTTTAGATGGTGCGGTAACCTCAGAAGAAAGAATCCCTCATGGTTATACAGACCCCCAAAAAGGCAATCTTACAGATGAAATTTTATCGAAGTGTGCCACAGTTGATGAAGCTGTCCGATATCTGGAGGTAAAAAAGATCGCTTTAAAATATGCCCATGTCTTCTTTGGCGACAAAAGTGGTAAAGCTATAGTAGTGGAATGGGTTAACGGTATTAAACAGATTGTTGAAATTAAAAACAATAGACTGGTAGCGACAAATTTTAATCTCTCAAAGATTGGCAAATCCGAAATTACTTGTTGGCGGTATAAAGTAATTCAGAAAGGTTTAGATGAATTAGATGAAAAAAAAGATAATACCATCGACTTAAAAGCTGTTGCTGATGTTATAGCTAAAGCAGTTCAACCACCACAAAAAAATTCAACGGGTAAAACAGGAGGGACATTATACTCCACATTTATAGATTTAACTGAAATGAAATTGGTTTTGATTTACAAACTTGATAATTCAAAGATTCAGAAACTAGACATTATAAACGAGCTGAAAACTGGAGAGAAAAGGAAGATTAAGTTATCATAAACAACCGATAGTTGTTGAATAACAACCAAAAGTAGCGCAATAACAACTATAAGTATTTGATTTTTTTTGATTATGGAAATGAGCACGAATAACTTTGCAGTATCAAAAAAATTAAACAAATAGCCTTATGTTAAACACTAAAAAGATTGGTAATAAGAT
>Ga0074193_1002617_pt1 | contig 15675 bp, 15 predicted proteins | sample EPASupsiteHSE605_FD_64523 | JGI IMG/M metagenome (GOLD analysis project Ga0074193, IMG submission 64523) | Bioremediated contaminated groundwater from EPA Superfund site, New Mexico - Sample HSE6-05 | ecosystem: Environmental > Aquatic > Deep subsurface > Groundwater > Contaminated ... | reverse complement strand
CGCTGCCGCGCGAGCACATAACATTGCCATATCGTGTGCAGCAGATCTTAGTCTTGTCCGGCAATACCGTGCGGCTCTTTGCCACGATGACCTTCTCCATCATCGCCTTGCTTGTGCCCATCGCGTTCACGGGATAAGCTGCCTTATCCGTAGAAAGGCAGATAACGGTATTGACGCCCTCGTCGATCGCCGCCGTCAGCACGTTATCCGTTCCCAACACATTCGTCTTGACCGCCTCCAGCGGAAAAAACTCGCAGCTGGGAACCTGCTTCAGCGCCGCGGCATGAAAAATATAATCGACCCCATGCATCGCGTTTTTGACCGAAGCCAAATCCCGCACGTCACCGATAAAAAACTTGATCTTGTCTGACAACTCCGGCATCCTCGTCTGAAAATCATGCCGCATGTCGTCCTGCTTCTTTTCATCGCGCGAGAAAATGCGGATTTCTCCGATGTCCGTGGAAAGGAATCGGTTAAGCACGGCGTTGCCGAATGAGCCGGTACCGCCGGTGATCATAAAGATTTTGTTTTTATAAAGTGGCATGCTTTATCCCTCTATAATTTTAAACTATTCAAGTTTTCTATGCTTTTTTTTATTTGTTTGTAGTTCCACCCTATACCCGCACATAAAACGATACTCATTGCAATAATCATGGAGACGTATTTATTCAAACCAAATGTAATAGCAATACGATTAAGATAGCCAACCGTAAATACAGTAACCGTCAGGAATGACAATGTGCGAACAACATCCTTCCAGTCAAATATATCGCTCAATCTTGTTTGGATCGTATTATTTGTTTTGATTAACACAGCTACTGTATAAACTAACGTTATAATAAGTGTCGCAAATGCAGGGCCAGCTACTCCAACGACTTTATAAAGCAGAATATTTAACACAGTATTTGCCGCAAGAGATGCTAATGAATACCACATTAGGATCCTTGACTTTCCGCTCGCAGTTAAAATTAAATGTATACTTGCAAAGCGAACCATACTATCGATGATATATATTATGAACACCTCAATACCTGGTAAGTATTTGTCAGAGTAAAGAAATGTTAATGCTTGTTGCGAAGTGGCAAGAAAAGCTGCGCCAAATGTCCATACGCTGTAGTAGCCAATTCTCATATAGTTGGAATACAAAACGATCGTATCCTTCTTGTTATTGGAAGATACGTACCTCATAATAAGCGGAATCAACACCGTAGCGTAGGAAGTAGTAATCAAATCAAACGGTAACACCCTTGAGCAGTTTGCATAAATCGCCAACGTTTCAGCATCTGCCATCCTTCCAATAATCAATTTATCGATATCCCGGAGAAGATAATTTGTGAAAGCATACACGCCCATCGGAAGCGAGTATACAAGAATTGCTTTCATGCTCTTATATTGTAACTTTAATGGATTGATAACAAAGCACACCTTTGAAAAAAGGGCCTTGAAAAATATTAGCTGCAAAAAATCAAGAATAATATAAGCAATAAAAATCATCTCAATGCTGCCGAAGAAATGTACCGACAAATAAATAACTGAAATTTTAACCAATGAAATAACTAAGTTCCGAGCAGCAATAACTTTTGCCTTCCCTGCGGAAATAAACAATATTTGGTAAAAATACATGATGTTTTCAAGCACCGGCTTGAATGAAACTAGAATCAAAAGCTTGTTTAGCATATTATTAGAAAAATAAGAAGCAATCAAACCCCTTCCAAATGCGATTACTGCTACAAAAATAATACCTACCACAATTTCAATAAAATATATCGTGTTGACTATTTTTTTCTTGCTCTCAATTTGCTCTTGCGAGTTGTTATAGAAATAATTCAGCGCATCACCTAATCCGCACATAAGAACAGATGTTCCGATTGATATTACCAGCCCTACTTGAGAATATGTGCCATAATCCGAAAGATTCAGTCCCACGGAAAGTATTTTAGTTGTTATTATTGATGTAAGTGTCGTTAGAATCTTTACAAATGTCAGAAAAGCTGAATCCCACGATGCACCTGTTAAGTTACTTTTTCTCATTGTATTAATGATTCGTTAGGTGTTTTACTACCTTAGCTGGATTCCCGGCAACTACAGAATACGGTGGAACGTCATTGGTAACAATTGCCCCTAATGCCACGATAGCTCCTTCCCCTATGATTACTCCTTTCAATATTCTGGAATCCCTTCCGATCCACACATTATCACCTATTACAACCGGTTTGCTTTTCGCGTATTTCCAACTCCACAGCTCATCTGTCAAGAAATTATCACACTTGCTCATATTCATGCGCATTTCAGGTTCAACGGGATGATTATTGTTATCTACAATTAGAACATTATTTGCAATTATTACATAACTACCGATTGAGATGGATTCTTTTGCCTGAAGTACTGTTTGAGAACCAATATATGTATTATTGCCAACCGAAATATTCCCTCCGCATAGTGCCTGAAATAGTGCGCCTATTGTATTGTTATTTCCAATTCTTATGCAATTTCGTTTGCTATCAACATGTGCTTTAGCAGATGACATAAATGTATTATTATCACCTAATACAGCATTTTTTGCAAACTTATACTTTGCGATTAATGATTTGAATGCACGCAACTTCATCATTAACATATTATTTCAACCTATTCTCAAGTAAACGTTGATGCTCCATGACTTCCTCAGGCGTAAACCTATCGTAAATTCTTAATGGGGGTGTCCCTACATAAATGGAATACGGGGGCACATCTTTAGTTACAACAGCACCAGCGCCGATTATACTTCCATATCCAACCTTAACCCCTTTGAGAATAATTGCACGCGTCCCTATCCAACAGTCTTCTTGAATTATTACATCCTTATCAAACTCGCCGCCAATTCGGTCTTTATCAGCATCAGTAATATCAAATAAGTGTTTGCCAATAACATGTATAGGATGGTCTCCAGTATATATTGTAACATTAGGTCCAATAAGTACCTTGTTACCAATAATAATCTTTGCTCTTGAAGAAACGAAATAAGCGCCTGGGCCGATTCTGACATGATTCCCAACTTCTATATGTCCGTTAAAAGTGCAATTTTTATTTACGATTATGTCTTCTCCGGCCTTCTCAAATTGCCTAATTCTGTACTTTTGTATGATACTATACATGTATTTTTCTATTTTGTTCATATTTGATTTCCTCCTTTGGGGGCAGCATAGCAATCCAACATAGAATCACCCATAGACACCTATTATTCAAGGTGTCTAGAAACGAAATCTGCAACAATACTCCTAAAAACATAAAGAATATCGCCTTGTCGTTTTTGAAAGATCTGACTATCATATTAGCAAGGAAAGTAGCTAAAAGGATAGCTCCGATAAAACCAGTTTCGCTTAAAACTTCAATATATGTATTATGTGCAGCCTTACCATAAATGTGAAAATTACTACTCAAGCCACTACCAAATATTGGGCTCTCCATGAATAATTCGAGTGAATGACGCCAAATATCAAATCTTCCATTATCATTCGCAGGGGCAATCGACGATACTCTTTCCCATTGTCCAGCAAAATTATCCGAAACAAATTTAAATAACACAATAGCAGTAATTACAATAATGCAAATGGTCAATAGTTTTTTCCATAAAGTAGTTTTCATTCTAAACAAATAAGTAAGAAAAATTACTGTAGAGATAACTGTAACAGTAAGAAAGTTTCCTCTTGATGCTGTATAAATAACCGATATAGCAATTGTTATATAAAGTATGACCGATAAAAACTTTTTTTTTGTATATAGAAAGTCATAAAGTAGTAGCGACATTGCCGCAACAAGGGGAATACCGATAAAATTAGGATCAAGCGATGCTCCGAATAATTCAATATTTCCATGCAAATATCTACTTTCCCTAAACATATAACATGAATATATTGTAAGCACTGCATAAAATGCACTTGAGCCTATAAATACCTTTTTTATATATTTCTGCTCACTACTGCTTAATTTGATTGAAAAGAGCAAAAAACACAGTATTATTTGCGAAATATATTTATATGATGGAAGATATCCAAAGATAACAGTGACTGGTACGGTTATCAATAAGAAATATAACAGCATCATTTTTGCAACGTTCATGCTGAAAACATCTTCGTTTTTTCTTGTAGAAAAAAAACTCAAAATAGTTATTAACAAAGTTATGAATGCTGTGATTGTTCCAAGATTCAAAAAAGATGTCTGAAATAGCATCAGAATCATGAACGAGGCAAAACATTTCACGACTCCACGAATCCTGATTTCATTGCTAATATTTGTATACGTCATTGCTACTCCAACCTGATGTTTTTATCTGTCAGAAAATGTCTTGTTGTATATTTCACATAAGCAATTTACATTGTCTTCGATAGTATAAAGCATACTTTTCTGTTTGTTAGCTTCCTTCATAGTGAGAAGCTTTTCAGGTGATGTGTATAGCTTTTTTATAGCTTCTGCAATTTGGTCTGAACTTCCAACGTCAACCCATATAGCGTTATTGTAATCAAGAATTTCCGGCGTCGCTCCAACCTTGGTAGAGATTATTGCACAGCCCGCTGCTAAGGATTCTAGTATTACTAGCGGCATTCCTTCGTGATAAGATGGCAGTATTAGTACGTCCGCACGCTTGTATAGTTTGGACTTTTCAATGCCTGATACATAACCGCAGGTAGATATTTTCCCATCCGAAGCTTCTACAAGGGATTCGAAATTAGACTTAATTGAAGAATCTGTCAACTTTCCACAAATATCAATATGATAGTCCAGTTTGTCTATTTTTTTTAGTGCTGTCAGCAATTCTAAAATGCCCTTCTCACGATGAATCGCTCCGACAAACAACAAATTTAACTTGGCGTTTTTAGGCAGATCTTCAGCATTGGAAATATGAGGAATATTATGAAAATTGTATAAAACCTCACATCTTTGCGGGTCTACTCCCGCATCAACAAACTGATTTCTAATATTATCTGACAGAAAAACTATTCTATTAATATATTTATTGATGTACCTTATGCACATTCTTTTAAAAGGTAATATCCTGTTGAAAACAGTTCCAATCTCTCCAACATGCACTGTAAGAACTGTCGGTATTTTATGTTCTCGAACAACAGCCTTACACAGTAATACATCCTTTAGAAATAAAAATTCCCGTGAGGTATGGATATTAACCAAGGTGTTTGAATCATGGCTTATATACTTGCATAATTCTCTTTTTTGACGCACTGCATATCTGATATTATCAAGTTTGGATAGGCGGCTAGTTTCACAAGTCTTCATCTGATAATCAAACAATTCTAAGCTGTACTCTTTATTAATAAAGTACTGAGAGTTTGCCATATAATCATTTATTATTGTTACCACTCCGCCGACATATGCTTGTTCTTGTGTTGTACTCTTTATACACAAAATTACTTTTTTCATTTCACACCCCCTTGTAAGTTCAATTATTGCTTTGACTTGATAGAATTTCTCGCAAAATGGTTCAATCGCCTTTTCTTGAACCAGCGCATCCTTGTTTCCCTTGATAACTCACCAGGAATCTGCGTACTTGTGTGATTGTTTACTTCATTTACTGGTACTTTTTCAGCTTTATTATGAACGCAACAGACGCATGGAACTCAATAGTTCTTCTGCAACAGCGACATCATGCACGTTCTCGGCAGAAAGTTTAACGTGAATCGGATTCCCCAATGCGCCAACAACCGCGTGAATCTTCGTGCTACGCTTGCTGCAACTTACTCCGATGCATTCGTTTTGGCATTAGTTGTGGAAATCGCATTCTTTTTTTTGCAGATCCCACGCTTGCCTTGTGAGACCTGTAGCAGTTACGTCAATGCTGATATCCTATTAATCTATATCTGAACCAAGATCACTGAACAAATCGCTTAAAGATAGTTAGTCACGCTCAGTATCGCTCTGGCAAGTCTCTCCACATTGCTCCACTATGTGCGATCCACAGTATTCCATTCAGAATCAGCCGCGTCTCTTTGCGTGGTCTGCCTTTGTCTCCAGCTTGCCGGGAAGATACGGCTAAATGCGTTCGCATTCAACATTCATGAGTTCATAACGTCGAATTACTGTAACCACTTCTTGCATCTATGTGTATAATTCGACATTTCCCTGAATTATCCTTTTGGAAATACACTCCAATACACGATGATTCACTTCCAGCTTTAAAAAATCCTGATTCGTTTAGCTGATTTATCGCGATCGTAGTGTGATCAACTGAAAAAATATCAACAGAAATTATGTCGTGATCATTCGAAACACACTTCTCGCACAATTTATTGATCTTATTAACTCTCCAATATTCTTCATAGTTATATAATCTATTAGTAACATACAATTCTTCTTATAATTAAGTTGTAAAGATAAACGTTATTATTTTACCAGCCTGAATTTTTGCCGACTTATTATTAAGAACCCAATTCCGTCCACTTTCGCATTTATTCGTATATTCTTCTTTGTCTAACATCAATATAGAATCAATTGTTTTTGCTACACTGTCAACAGAAATGTTATCTATTGGGACTAAATAGTCAAAGTACTCTTTTTGAATTCCTTCAAGTCGAGTAGATATTACGATAACTCCTGCAGCTAAATATTCGAGAATTTTCGAAGGAAATGCATATTTTGTAATTTGTATGCGCGGATCACGTAAATTAACAAGGATCTTTGCTTTTTGTTCGATAAGTAATACCTCTTCATTAGTCAAATTTCCTAAATACTTTATCTTGTTTCCTGCTTTGTTTTTGACATACTCCGAGTCCTCTCCATCACCGCAAATCCATAATTCTTTGACCATAGATGATTTTATGCAAGCTTCAACAAGGATAGGAATATTGTTCTGCTTACCCATTCCTCCTGCATACATAACAATATTTTCTTTATACTGCCTAGGCAAAATATCCAGTTCCGGAGTAATGCCTTCTACAACAACATAAGGTTTATTCCTAACTGGTATTATTTTCTTCATTGATTCCGAAAACAAGATATACTTATCAACTTTTTTATTAAGTATTCCTTGCAGTTTATTCTTGATTTTTCGCTTAAATGATATTCTGTTACCCGATGCTCTGAATTGAGGTAATTCTGAACAAATTGTTATTATGGTTAAGTTCAACTTCCTTTTAAGTGATAAGCACGCAAGTGCCAACACGGGATGAAGTGAGTAAAATAGAATGTTACAATTTTGAATCTTCAAATCTATTAAATATTTTCTAAATGCATTATATGCTGCAAAACAATCTGATAAAGATTGCGAAAATGCAAATACATCAACAGGATTATTGTTAATGTAAGATTCTTCTTTTCGAAAATGACCAGTTATTGGAAAATAGGATGCAATTAGTAAGTTTTTATGCGGTAGGATATTCTGAATCTCATTTAATAAACGCTTCTCGAAGTTTTGCCTAGCACGTGACAAATCGGAATTGCCCTCTTTGATGGCATTCTCAAATGTGTCCTCATCAACATAATACCCGATGTACAATAATTTTCTATTGATCTCATTTCCTGTATCCATAATACTCACGCAATGCTTTATCCTTTTCTTTTCCCTTAAGATGTCCTAAATGAAGAGACTCCTTCTTTAGTTTTTCCAAGTATTCATCAGTGGACTTAATAACACGAGCCGGTGCGCCGCATACGACAGTATTATCCGGTATATCCTTTGTTACAACGCTTCTTGCTCCAATAACTACATTAGAGCCTATTGTTACACCAGGTAAGACCAACGTTTCTTCACCAAAATAAACGTTATTCCCTACACGTATCGGCTTCGTAATTTCCAAGTCAGGAATCTCATTCCTAAATATCAAAGTTCCACCATCATGTGCGATGAATTTGCATTCTCCAGTAATATGCACATTATTACCTAATGTTATAATCCACGGCTCGGTGCCCCAACTTACTGGACCATATACATGAAGATTCTCACCTGCATTTACTCCAATATGCCTAGCATATTTCTCTGGTAATAACCTTCGATAGAGTTCTCTATACGGAACAATGAAAATCTTAAGTATGCGACTTAGCTTCATTTCGTCCACCGTTTACTCCCTCAATGTTTATTAAGTTTCCCATTTCACGATTAAATGACGCTGGTTCCAAGAGTTGCATACCGCCGCCGTTACAAAAAGTCATTTCACCAAATATGATATTGCCATTAACATTATACAGATCAACACGAACGTGCTTGAAAGGTTTCGAAAGGGCCTCAGCAATATATACCATGTCATCGTAGATAATAGGTTTTCGTATTATTGATGCATCAAACGGTTCTCTTTTTAGCTTAGCGCTTAACAAATTCAAGCTCTTGTCGTAAATGTTCCGCTTTGCTATAAATGAATGCTTGCCGCAAGGATCTGTTGTCCCAATATCTACAGCAACAAACCCCACCGCGCCACCAAAACAAAAGAAACGATAATCAATTAGTCCAATTGGTTCGTTTGATTCTAAGTATTTCTCGCAAACCAATTTAGGGGAAATATCTCTATACTGCCATTCTCTAGATTCATAGTAATAATTTCGCTTTAACGCTTGCTCAATCTTATTCAATTTATTCAATGAATCAGGATTGCTTTGGTCAATCAAGGCGTAAGTTCCACTATCATGATTTGTCTTAATGAAAAAGCGTTCTGGCAGGACCGAAAAATCAATTTCATTAACTGAGTTAAAGACACCATAAAGTTCATTCAATATATATCCAAAGCCACATTTGTCTATATATGCTCTTACAGAATACTTGTCGGCGCACTGTGTTTTCATATGGTCACGATCATACAACGATAACCATAATAACTTGTCGTTAAAAGTTTCTGGCTTGTCTAGGTTAAGTCTCACGCCCGTATTCTCTAGAAATGATCTTTCAACATATTCCCTGTCACTAAGCATAGATCTTTTTTCCCTGACTTTGTTTGCAATTGCAGAGTAATATTTGTAACCCGTTTCGTTTGTAAAGAGCCATTTCTTAACTAAGTTTTTAATCTTATGGTTCATGTCATCACCTCAAATGCTAGAATACTTCTTCCCGAAATATTCTTTATGCTTAATTACATATCGAGTAGCAATTCTTTGCCGAATCCACAAGATCTTATTCTTAAGCGGGCTATTTAAGAATTTTTTCATTTTATTATAGTAGTATTGCATCTCTTCTTTTCTATCATTTTCCGCGCTCACAAAATCACAATTATCTCGAATATACTCGCAGTCTATTTGGGAAGAGTCCTCAACTATCTCAAATTTATCCGAATGATATATAAAAGCTTTTGGCGCTCCTTGATTCCAGGTAATCAAGGATTTTGGATGTTTCTGTTGGAAATGGAAATACATGTACTCATCCACACCAATACTGCCCTCATCCGTTATATACTTTCTATATACATGTCCTTGATCCCACAGTAAAATTTGATATTTATAGTTATTAAATCTCGATATCCATGTTCTTGAATGTCGCGGTGAAAGGTCTGCATAGTCTGAGCAAATATAATTCCTCAGTTGGTTATCAACAAATATCTTCATCATCCCTGCGTGTTCACAAAACGAATAATGAATAGGAGACGAAAATACTGTCTTGTAATCATATATTGCTCCTAAAAGCATGAATGCTTCATTAATTTGATCACAATTTCTATATAAAATCATATGTCCAAGAAAGTTTATCCTATCATAGCATCGTAAAATGTCATCCGTTATAAAATGACGAATATCCCCCCATACTTGGTCAATATCACAATTACCCCAAAAGTCATAATTTTGAATATCCTCGGAAAAAATGTACCCGAAGGCTGGTTTAAAGTCGCAAAGATTATATGGAGTAGGTAAGCAAATCTCAAAGTTAAATTTCGATTGAATCTTTGCTCTGAATTTCTCAAAAGACATTTGCTTTAAATATATGTTTTCAGGCAACTCAAAGAGAATCGGAATGTCTGTAAACAAGAAGAAATCAATCAGCTGATCCTTTAAAAAGCTTGCAGAATAACACCACTCTCGAAAATATTCTGGAAACTCCCCGTAATATGGAACAAGAAACACAATTTTTTGCATATGTACCTCATTAAATTATAATTAAATGTTATCTAGACAATATTTTCTCAATCTCTTTCTCGTAAGCGCAAACAACTAGATCACGCGAAAAGCTCCCCTCGATAAACTTTCGGCCTTCAGATCCCATAGATTCTCTTTTCTCGTTACCCAAAGCAAGGAACTCTTCAACTTTTTCAACAAGAGCATCCACATCTCCCCCATGAAAAATGTAGCCAGTTTTGCCTTGCATGACCGTTTCATGGCATCCTGGATTATCAGTCGTAATAAGGAACCTACCACTTGCAGCATTTTCTAGAAGAACATTACTAATTCCCTCACCATATGTTGACGGATGAATAATGGCGTGTGCTCTTGCGATCCACGGTCTCACGTCTTTTTGACTTCCTCTGTAATTGACGATCCCCTGTTCACCAAGAAGACTTAATTCCTCGTTATAGTGATATTCTGTCGGCTCAATAAATCCGAGCATATTAAACTCAGTGTTGGGAAACTTAGCTTTAATTCTCTTCGCGGCTTCAATATAATCATCAACGCCTTTATCATGCATTATGCGGCCTATGTAGTTGAAAACTACAATTGAACCGACAATGCCATTGCCACCGTCAGGATATGGTTGTAGAGGGTATCTTTTAGTATTTACCCCGCTTCCAGGGATCAGTTTGTAGTCGCCTTTGATCATTCTATTTTCTAGAGCAAGTTGCATATTGCTTGAATTTTGAAACATCACACAAGCTGCGTGACTGTACGCTTCCTTAAATAGCCACATGATAAATCTCTTCATGAATCCTCTTTTATTCAATACACTACCAAGTCCGGTAACGTTATTGATATACGGGATCCCAAGTTTCTTAGCCGCAAAACTGGCGTATACATTAGGCTTTGCTGTATAAGTGAGTACAACACTTGGTTCATACTTTTTTAGTAATTTTCTATAGTGGGAGAATAGTTTATAGTCAGCAATTACATTTGTCCCTCTACGGTCAATTGTTGGATCATCATAAATATATGGAATATCCTTCATCAACTCGAGTTTCGGCCCATTCGGACATGAAATAAGCACTTCGTATCCAGAATTAATAAGAGCTTCAATCAGTTCTTTTCTAAAGCAATATATATCATCATCGTTGTTTGTTAGCAATGCAATTACTGTCTTGTTTAACATGTTTTCTCCTCAACACAGAAAAAGAAGCTGCTCATTTTTTCAGTAAAATTCTTCTTTATACTCTTTACCCAGCACCGCGAATGCAGTCATAACCATGATTTTCATCTCGTAAATAAAGGAAAAATGCTCAATAGCTTTTAAATTGTAGTGCATCTTGATTGGAAGGACATCATTGACATATGCTTCATCGACGTTATCTGCCCCACTCAGAAGCTGATCCTCGTTTCTAAAGGATATGCTTGCCTCCGATGTTACCCCGGCAGGCAAAAGTAAAGTTGCTCTCATTTCAGGAGTATAAAGATCAACATACTTGAGTACTTCAGGACGTGTTCCCACAAACGTCATGTTGCCTTGGAGAATATCAATTAGCTGACACAACTCATCCAGCCTATACTTTCGAATGAATCCGCCTATTTTCGTGATGCGGCTGTCATTTTTTAAAGTTACTGTGTCTCCCTTATCGGCTCCTTCGGTCATTGAACGGAACTTATGAATCCGAAACCGCTTGCCATATTGTGTGATCCTGATTTGTCGAAAAAACACAGGCCCGTTTGAATCTATCTTGATCGCAACGGCCAGGATCAAACAGATAGGGGATAAAATAAGCAAAAGCACCAAGGACACTACTATGTCAAACACTCGTTTAAGAATGAGCGCACTTTTTTTATCACGTAGAATATCGTAATACTTGCGAACTTGCTCTGTCTGCATGTCTATTGGTAGGTCTTCCCATTTACGCAATATCATGCTAAGTATTCCTTAACAACTCTCACATAATTACTAATAACAAAGTCTACTTCCTCATCCTTTAAGCAAGTATGAAGCGGCAGCGTAATCTCGTTCGCAAATTGTGCATATGCGTTCGGGTATTCCTTGATGTCATATCCCAGATTCTTATAAGCTGTATGCATCGGTAGCGGTTTATAATGGACATTACACGCTACCCCGGATTCCGCCATTCTGACAATGATCTCTTTTCGTTGTTCTAACGTGATACCTGGTATTCTCGTGATAAACAGATGTCCCGACGATGAATAGTCATTTGTGTAATGCGGCAAAACTTGAACGCCCATTGGTACAAACGCCGCATCATACTTCTTAATGATCTCTCTACGCCTTGCTAGAATCGCAGGATACCGCTCAAACTGCTTTAGTCCGATTGCAGCAGTTATGTCTGTCATGTTGCACTTATAGTAAGTTCCAACGATATCATATTCCCAAGCTCCGAGTTTTGTTTTCGCTAGCGCATCTTTGCTTTGTCCGTGGAGGCTTAAAAGCTGAAGCCTGTGGTAAATCTCGTCATCATTAACACCTTCAATATGTCGCCATGTGAGTGCTCCGCCCTCCGCAGTCGTCAAGTTCTTCACGGCGTGAAAGGAGAAGGAGGAGAAGTCGGCAATGTTTCCACACATTATTCCATGCCATTCTGCCCCGAATGCGTGTGCAGCGTCATCAAGAATTGCAACTTGTCCCAAAGCCTCTTGAATGGGTGATGTCGGCTGATAAAGATTTCGCTTGCTATTTGCAATTGCGACTATCCGATCAAAATCACACGGAACACCGCCGAGATCGACAGGGATAATTGCCTTCGTATGCTCGTTGATTGCCATTTCGAGCGCATCATAGTCCATTTCGAAGCTATTTTTTTGTGTGTCGATTAAAACGAGTTTTGCCCCAACATGGCATACTACCGAAGCAGTCGCAGTGTATGTGTATGCTGTTGTAATGACTTCATCACCCGGTCCTACACCCAGAATATGGAGAGCCATCTCGGCACAAGCAGTCTGAGAATTCAAGCAAACACAGCGTGGTGTCCCCTTTTCGGTCAATCCAACACCAACATACTCAGCAATACGCTTTTCAAAAGCTTTTGTTCGCGGTCCAGTAGTAATCCAACCCGACCGAAGGGCTTCAGACACTTCTTCGATTTCTAATTCAGAGATATCTGGAGGAGAGAAAGAAATATTATGCATCTAGTACCTCGAATAATCTGTTTATGATAGATAGAAACACTATGCATGGATCAGACTTTTAATCCCTAAAATACAAATCCCTCGTATACACCTTGTCGATCACACTATCTAGGCATTCATCGTATCTGTTCGCCAATATCACATCTGCTTCAGATTTGAACTTCTCGACGTCATTCACCACGGTGCTATTGAAGAAGGAATCGCCATCTTGCAACGTCGGTTCAAAGATGATGACCGTGATGCCCTTTGCCTTGATGCGTTTCATGACGCCCTGAATCGCCGATGCACGGAAATTGTCGGAGTTACTTTTCATCGTGAGTCGATATACGCCAACCGTCTTTGGCTTCTTTGCAATGATCTGATCAGCGATGAAATCCTTTCGCGTGCTGTTGCTCTTCACAACAGCTTCAATCATGTTCTGAGGAACTTCTGTATAGTTTGCGAGAAGCTGTTTTGTGTCCTTTGGTAGGCAATAACCGCCATACCCAAATGACGGATTGTTGTAATGGTCGCCGATTCTCGGGTCCATACCAACACCGGTGATAATTGCCTTTGTGTCAAGTCCCTTCGTCTGCGCATAGGTATCCAGCTCGTTGAAGTAAGCGACCCGAACCGCAAGGTAGGTGTTCGCAAACAGCTTGATTGCCTCGGCTTCGGTCGGCGGGCAAATCAGAATCGGTATATCGCCCAAGCATGCAGCGCCTGCAGAGCCGGGGACCCCCTCCCGCGCGGGAACTCCGGAACGCTTTGCTTCGGTTTCAGCACCTTCACGCAGTAGCCCGGCAAAGAGCGCAGCAGTTTCGTTTTGTTCCGGATACGTTCCGACAACAATTCGGCTGGGGTGCAAATTGTCGTAAAGCGCTTTGGATTCGCGAAGAAACTCCGGGCTGAAGATGATGTTGCTGATGCCGTACTTTTCTCTAACACAATCCGTATAACCGACAGGTACGGTAGACTTAATGACCATCAGCGCGTGCGGGTTGACTTTCAGCACATGCTCAATAACGTCCTCTACCGCAGAGGTATCGAAGAACTGACCAACATCGTCATAGTTTGTCGGAGCCGCGATCACGATAATTTCGGCAGACCCATAGGCCAAATCTTTATCCACAGTGGTGGTGAGGTTCAGCTTCCGCTCGCCAGCATTTGCCTCTTTGAAAAAACGTTCGATCTCTGCATCTTGAATTGGGCTGATGAACCGATTGAGTTTCTCTGCTTTGTCTGGCGTTGTCGTAACAGCAATCACCTCATGATTCTGCGCAAATAAAACAGCCAAAGACAACCCGACATACCCAACACCCGCAACCGTGATTTTCATGATCCTATTCCTTTCGATAATTCAGTTGATTTTTAATGGTACAAACAGACAGATTTCTAAGGCACATTATTTTTAACTTCTATTGAGAAAACTATTCAAGAGTTCACGCGCTCAATCAAAAAACCGCCTTTGAGTTTTCACTCAAAGGCGTTGCGTTTCAAAATTCAATTGATTTGGGAGTCTGTCACGATCTATCTTGATAACGGCATAGCTTCGCCATTCCGGCTAAGTCGGATACGTTGAAGCATTGATCCCTTCGACTCTAGCACCACTGAACTCTCAGCATCTGCACGTTCGATGGTATTTATTGATCGATGATTCTTTTATGGAAACCGCTTAACGCACCACTCTGCCGGCTTGTTAAGCTGGATGGAAATCCTGTTACCTGCTCACACGTCACTGTTCGTGCTCACCCGCGACATTCATGTAACACAATTCGCATGGTTTTTTACAATTCTATACTAGTTTTCGTGTGCGGTCAACCCGATACGACTGTTTATGGAGCTGTTTCTGGTAAATAGTAAGCACCAATTTTGTCAAACCTTGATCAATTCATATCGGTCAGATTCCTTACGTCGGAAGAATTTGCAGCATCTTCTCAATCTTTCGATAAAGAATTGCCCGATTCTCTCATCTTCTTCCACAAGTCATGCACAAAGCTCGGTCCTCTACCAAGCGCAACTCCGGTAAGCGCATAGAGCACATACAAAAGCACCGGCTCCGAAATTTCCACCACCCCTGCGAGGAAGTTGATTTTCGCTACGACCGCAATCACAATACCAATGCCCATACTCACGATTTCCGCGACGGTGATCATGCCGGCGGTCTTGTCCCATATGGGCTTTATCGTCTGCACGATCGCCTCCACAAAGAGCGCCAGAATAATCAAATTTGCTAAATCCATAATAGTTCTCCTTTCATTTAACCCACAGCATCATCGCTGTTGGTTTCTGTTGTATTGCCCTGTCCAGTGAACGGGTTTGCGCGATTCAAGATCAGCTTGCCCGTCTTGAGTCCAGAACAGATGAAGATTTCCGATCCCCAGAAGCCGTACCAGAGGCGGGAATACTCTGTGTCGATCCAGAAGCCGTATTGTACCCTTAGCCATAGCAGCACCGCGGTATAGATCGTTATCGCATCCATAGACAGGACGATAAACTTCGTCAGCGTGGGTATCTTTG
>Ga0074193_1002616_pt1 | contig 15678 bp, 14 predicted proteins | sample EPASupsiteHSE605_FD_64523 | JGI IMG/M metagenome (GOLD analysis project Ga0074193, IMG submission 64523) | Bioremediated contaminated groundwater from EPA Superfund site, New Mexico - Sample HSE6-05 | ecosystem: Environmental > Aquatic > Deep subsurface > Groundwater > Contaminated ... | reverse complement strand
ACATGAAGCTGCTGATACAACAGTTTCACTACCATCAAGAATATTATGGTTAACATTATAAACGATTGTTTTTAAATCCCCTTTGCCAGGTGCTGATAACAATACTTTTTTGGCTCCTGCTTGTATATGTTTTTCAGCTTTATCCTTTTCATTAAATTTACCTGTACAATCAATAACTAAATCAATATTTAAGTCTTTCCAATTGCAATTTTCTGGCTCTCTGATTCTTGATGTAAGTATTTTTTTACCATCTACATACAATACATCACCTTCATAAGAAATTTTATCTACCATAAAATTTCCTTGTGCTGTATCATACTTCAATAAATACGCCAATGTTTCAGCATCAGAATTCGTGTTGATAGCAACAACTTCAAACTCATTATCTTGAATCATCAACCTTAATGCCAATCTTCCAATTCTTCCAAATCCATTAATAGCTACTCTAACCATAGTTAGCCTCCTAAAATATTTATATTTTATTATATCATAAAGCAAGACGTAAGTCTTGCTTCACAACGATTCAATAAAAATACTGAAAACAAAGACGTCAGTCTTTTTTTTAGTATTTTTATTATATCATATTTTCGAAAATTCATGTGAAATTCCGAAAAATTGCCTATTATAATTGCAAAATTTTCTTTGCTGCACCTTCATCAGTGATGAGAATAAAATTATTGTTAAATTTTGATATTGCATAAATTGCTTCTGCTTTTGAACTTCCAGCTGCTACTCCAACAATATTTTTAATTTCATTGAAATTTTCAAGACTTATTCCTACAGAATTTGTTTGCATCTTCATACAACCATTCTGATCAAAGTAATATCCAAAAGCTTCAGCTATAAGATTTTCTGATTCTATCTTTTTAAATATTGATGCATCTGCTTTTCTTCTTAAAGCCATATCTTTTGCATTCCCTAATCCAAAAACCAATAAATTAATTTTCTTAATGTCTTGTAAAACTTCATTAATTATTTTATTGTTTTTTAAAGCATTAAGTTCATTATAATCCAAATTATCAGGAATGTGTAATAATTTATACTCAGAATTTAATTTTTCAGCTAAATTGGCAGCAATAGTATTTGCTTCTATTTCTAAATCTTCACTTAAAGCTCCTCTTGCAGGTACGACCAAAAGATTTTTTATGTTTTTTTTCTTTTTCATTTGGTTAACTACACAAGCCATAGTAGTTCCGCCTGTAATTCCTAAAACTGTATCATTTTTAATAAGTTCAATAACAATTTCAGCAGCTTTTTTACCAAGTTCGCTAAAAGTGAAACTATCATGTTCAACATCGCCTGCTACAACAGCAACTCTTCTAAGGTTTAACTTTTCTTTTAATTTTAATTCTATTTCTGATAAGTTTTTTATGTAATAAAATGTTTTCTGAACTTCTGTTAGCATGTTGCTACCTTCATGTGTCAATATAACACCAGAAGATTGAATTTCTATAAGTTTAATTTCTTTTAATTTATCTATTTCAGTTCTCATAGTTCGTTCTGTAATTCCAAGTTTAGTAGACAGAGCTCTCCTGCCAATCGGCTGAAATACACTTATAATTTTTAATATTTCATATCTTCTCATGAATAGTTCAACAGTTTCAGGAACTATTTGACTTTGAATTTCAAGAATTTTATTTACATCCATAACTGCCTCCGGGATATATTTCGTCCCTATTGTACGTTTTGCGTCCCTGTGCTTTTATTCTATCATATTTAATTATTATTGCAATACCTTTTTTGTAATTTTTTTGAAATTTAAAAGAATTGTTGAGAAGGGTTGAAATATTTCCGGGGGATTTATGTTATACTATATATATTTGTGACGTGTTTTATATGCGTTATAATTAATTATAACATACTATTTATTAGATGTATAGCACTAATTTCTTAAGTTAATAATACTTTAAAACCGAAATAAAATCAATAGTAATTAAGAAAAAAGGACATGATTAAAAACCATATCCCTTTAAAGTATTATAGCAAATGACATGCAACTTTATGAACATCACCATATGCTTTCAATGGAGGAATTGATTCATGGCATATTGGTTTTGCATAAGTACATCTTTCGACAAACCTACAGCATTCTTTTGGATTTATAGGACTTGGGATTTCTCCTTTTAACATGATCCTTTGCTTGTTTTTAGCAATGTGAGGATCAGCTTCAGGTATTGCTGATAAAAGTGCTTTAGTGTATGGATGCATTGGATTTTTATATAATTCTACTGCATCAGCTTGTTCAACAATCATTCCAAGGTACATAACTATAACTTTATCTGAAATATATTTTACTACGCTTAAATCATGTGCAATAAATAAGAATGTTAATCCTCTGTCTTTTTGCAACTTTTTTAACATATTTAAAACTTGTGCTTGTATTGATACATCAAGAGCTGATATTGGCTCATCGCACACTATAAATTTTGGATTTACAGACAATGCTCTTGCAATACCAATACGTTGCCTTTGTCCACCTGAAAATTCATGAGAAAATCTTGACATATGGTCCCTGTTAAGTCCTACCGTTTTTAATAAATCTTCAATTTTTTCATCTAATTTATTTTCAGATATATTCTCATGAAGTTTAATCCCTTCTCCAACAATATCTTTTACAGTCATTCTCGGATTTAATGATGAATATGGGTTTTGAAAAATCATTTGTGTATTTTTGCAATATTCAAGTTTTTCTGCTTTGTTTTTTGCATTAAATATGTCTTTTCCATTGTATAAAACATTACCTTTTGTTGGATTGTATAATTTAACAAGACATCTTCCTGTTGTTGATTTTCCGCAACCTGATTCACCAACAAGCCCTACAGTTTCACCTTCATATATATCAAAAGATACATCTTCTACAGCTTTTAATGTTTCTTTTTTGCTTATTTGAAAATATTTGCTTAAATTACGAACTTGTATCAGAGGTTCCTTTTCTATGCTCATTACAGCACCTCACTTTTTAATTGTTTTTTGCATGGAAGTAAAACATCTTCCGCATATTCATGCTGCAACCAACACATAGTTTTATGCTCATTTGTTATTTTGTATTCAGGAGGCATTGTTTGATAACAAACTTCCATAGCATATTCACATCTTGCGGCAAAAGGACATCCCAAAGGCGGCGAAAACAAGTCTGGAGGTGTTCCTTCTATTGGTTCAAGTTCTTCATCCTTTTCTGTTTCTAAACTTGCAATAGAACATAGAAGACCTGATGTATATGGGTGTTTAGTGTTGTAAAATATATCATCTGCCATTCCACTTTCAACAATTTTGCCACCATACATTACTAGTACCCTATCACACATTTTTGCAATTACTCCTAAATCATGAGTGATTAAAATAATTGATGTTTTTAACTTTTTCTGTAAGTCTTTTAATAAATCAAGTATTTGTGCTTCGATTGTAACATCAAGGGATGTAGTAGGTTCATCAGCAATAATGATGCTTGGATTGCCTACAAGTGCAATTGCAATCATAACCCTTTGTTTCATTCCTCCGCTAAGTTCGTGAGGATATTGGTTGTATCTTCTTTCTCCATCTGAAATCCCAACCATTTTTAATATATCTAACGCTTTTTCTTTTAATTCTTTTTTATTATATGAATTCCTTTGAATAAAAATTTCTTCTATTTGCTTTCCTATTTTCATTGTTGGGTTTAATGAAGTCATTGGGTCTTGAAATATAAAACCTATTTCTACTCCCCTAATTTTTCTCATTTCTTTATCTGTCATTTTTGTGATTTCATTACCCTTATATTTTATAGAACCTTTTTCAAAAAATCCTGGTGGTTCAGGATTAAGTCTAACTAGACACTGTGCTGTTACACTTTTCCCACAACCTGACTCTCCAACTATTCCAACAATTTCTCCTTCATTGACATCAAAGCTCACTCCTCTGACTGCTCTTACAATTCCTCCATAAGTGTAAAAAGAAAAACTTAAATCATTTACTTCTAACATTTTCTCCATTTTTTCACTTCCTTTGTCTACTCAGTACCTCTGAGTTTAGGGTCTAATGCATCTCTTAGTCCATCTCCTAAGAGATTTAATGCAAGCATTGTTGTACAAATAAAAAATGATGGTATAAATAATTGATACGGATAAATTCTTAGCATTTTTACACCTGATTTAGCTAAAATTCCCCAACTGCATTCAGGTGGCGCAATACCAAGTCCTATGTAACTTAAAAATGCTTCATTGAATATTGCCTTTGGTACTGCCATTGTTAAATTTGTAATTATTAAACCCATAACATTAGGTATAATATGTTTAACTATTATTGTGAGATTTGTTACTCCAAGAACTTTTGCCGCTGCAACAAAATCTTGTTCTTTAAGCCTCAATACTTCACCTCTTACAAACCTTGCAGTTCCAATCCAGCCAACTATAACCATTGCAACAATTAAAGAAGTTATACCAGGCCCCAAAACTACCATTACAAGTATTGAAACAATAAGATATGGAATACCGTACAACACATCTATTATTCTCATCAATACTGAATCTATAGCTCCACCATAATATCCAGATATTCCTCCAACTAATCCTCCGATTACCGTATTTAGTATTGTAGATATAAACCCTATTGCCAGTGAAACTCTTGCACCTCTCCAAACTCTTGTCCACAAATCTCTTCCAAGTTCATCTGTTCCAAACCAGTGAGTAGAAGACATAAATTGATTCATTCTTGATGAATCAATATCTTTATATCCATACTGACTGATAATCGGGCCAAATATTGCTAGTATAATATATATTATCAATATTATTAAACCGGAAAATGCAACTTTGTTTTTCTTGATCCTTCTCCAAGCATCTTTCCAATAAGTAAGATTAGGTCTAGATATGGCTTCCATTTTTTCTAAATTTTTTCCCACTGTTTTAAATTGTGATTTGTCTATATCTTTTATAGCTTCATAGTTTTCCATATTGCACCTACTTTCCTGCTACTCTTATTCTTGGATCAATTACTCCATATAAAATATCAACTATCATATTAGCTAATACTAAAAAAGCTCCATAAAAAATTGTCATTCCTAATATTAAAGAATAATCTAAATTTTGTACACTTTGTACATAATATTTTCCCATACCTGGTATTGCAAAAATAGATTCAATTACAAATGTTCCAGTCAATACACTTGCTACTGTTGGGCCTAAAACTGTGACAACCGGCATAATTGCATTTCTAATTTGATGCTTGTATGTTATTCTAAATTTTGATATTCCTTTTGATTTAGCTGTTTTTATATAATCCTGCTGAACAACTTCAAGCATACTTGCTCTCATAAGCCTTGAAACCATTGCTAAAGTATAAAATCCAAGAGCTATTGAAGGCAATACGGTATGCTTGATTCCTTGATATTGAGCAACAGGAAACAACCCCCATTTGATACCAAAAAAGTATTGAAGCAAAGCTCCTATTATAAAATCAGGCACAGATGTACCTACAATTGCTATTACTACACAAACATAATCTAGCTGTTTCCCTCTGTACAAAGCTGCAATAATCCCAAATATAATCCCTAGAGATATAGAAAGAGATAATGCTCTCATACCTAAATCAAATGAATATGGAAATGAATCTGCTATTATTTTATTTACAGACTGATTGACATATTTCATAGAATATCCAAAATCACCTTTTACAATATTTTTCATGTAAGTTAAATATTGTACAATTAATGGCTTGTCAAATCCGTAGTATCTTTCAATATTTGCTTTTATTTCTGGTGTCATCTTATCGTTTGAAAATGGATCTCCTGGCATTAATCTTACTAATATAAATACAACTGTTGCTAATACCCATATTGTAACAAGAGAAATTCCTAACCTTTTTAAAATATATTTACGCACAAAATCACCTCTAATTTTTTAATATATAATATAAGATTTAGAACTTTTAATATATCCTTTTCTAAATTAAATAGTTAAAAGGTAATAGTAAACTTTATATTTATAGTTCTATTAGTTCTCTAATTGAGCTTGTTAAAACTTCATTGCCATCCTTTGTAATCAATATTTGATCTTCTATTCTAACTCCGCCCCAATTTGGAATATAAATACCAGGTTCTATAGTAATCACATTATTTATTTTCAATGTTTCATTTGATCTAGGACCCATAAATGGAATTTCATGTACGAACAATCCTATTCCATGTCCTATTCCATTGTAGTGATATTGAAAGTATTCTGTATCTTTTATTGCATTTATTGAAGCTTTGTAAACATCTGTTGCCAAAGCCCCTTCTACCATAACAGCAGTTGAATCTTCAAGCATTTTCTTTTCTAATGCATATACTTCTTTTTGCTTTGGAGTTGCCTTTCCAACTACAACTGTTCTTGTCATATCTGATAAATAACCATTGTAGCCGCAGCCATAATCCATAAGCACAAAATCACCGTATTCTACTGTTTTATTTGAAGGTATTCCATGCAATAATGATGTCCTTTTTCCTGAAATCAATATATTACCATAAGGTTTTGTGTCAGAACCTTCCATTACCATATAATGTGATAATTTTGAAGCTAACTCTTTTTCTGTAATTCCTACTCTGATGTCTTTAATAATTCTATCAAATGCTCTATCTGCAATTTGACATGCAACACGAAGATTGTGTATTTCTTCAGGTGTTTTAATTGATCTAAAGCCTTCTATTACACCCGTTAATGAAATTGCTTCTGCAGTTATCCCAGATGAAAATTCTTTGTATATGTTATATGTAACAAAATCCCCTTCAAAAGCAAAATTTTTAATATTTAATTTATCTATTAATGATTTTACTGCATCTGCAAGAGTTTTTCCTTGTTCTCTCCAATTAATAATATTAAAATTTGGACATTCAAGACGCGCTTGTTCAGTGTATCTTGGATCTGTTATAAAATAACTTTCTTTATTTGTAATGAATAAATACGAATCATCACCTGTATATTTACTTACATATCTTACATTTTGAGGTCTTGAAATAAAAAACCCTTCAATTTTATTTTCATTTAAATAGTTAATAAGTTTTTCTAGCATTTTATCTCCTTCATTACCATATTCTTTAATAATATTTAAAATTAAAGATGATTCTTTTATAGAATCATCTCTAATAATTAATATATAATCACCTAAATTATTCTACAATATCTGCATATAAATAGTCATAGTTAATACCAACAAAATATGTTTCAAAGCCTTTAACTTTAGGATTTATAAGCATAGCATTTCTTCTTAATTGAAGAGGAACAATTCCACCATCTTCTAACAATGTTTTTTCAGCATTAAATAAAGCTTCCATTCTTTCTACTGGGTCTGTATTAGTTAAAGCTTCTTTTATGTATCCATCATATACTTCACTGCTGTATGAGCCGTGATTGTATGGGGAACCTGTAGGCCATAATTCCAAATATGACATTGGATCTGGATAATCAGGAACCCATCCAGTAACTACCATTTCAAATTCATGATCTGATTCCATTTGTAATCTTTGTTTATAAGGAACCTGTCTAATTGTAACTGTAATTCCTAAAGCAGTTTGAATTTGATTTTGTAAAACTTCCGCTTCAATTCTAGTACGTTCTTGATCTGTAGTTAATAATTCAATATCAATTTTTGCAGGATCAGTAACTCCTAATGCTTCCATAGCTTTTGTTAAATGTTCTTTTGCTTTAGCAGTATCACCTTTTAAAGGGAATGCTTCATATGGATATTCATCACCATAATCGCCTTTTACACCTTTAACTTGTGGCAAAACATATCTTGTATTTGGTTGATATAGATTTTGGCTACTTAACAATATGTAATCTTCACGGTTAAGTGCATAGTTTATAGCTAGTCTTAAATCTTTGTTGCTTAATTCATTACTTCCGTCCATGTTTAATTTCATAAAATCATTTGCGCCGTCATTGTAATAAATAACTTGATCTTTATAATTTTCTAAAACTTCTGCTGGTACATTAACCTGATCAAGTTCTCCTTGTTCAAACATAGCAACTGCAGTCATTGGATCGGCAACAGTTAATATATCTACTTCATCAAGTTTTATAGCTTCTGCATTCCAATAATTAGGATTTTTTTCAAGTATTATTCTATCTTCATGTTTCCATTCCTTTACTATAAATGGACCACTGTAAACATTTTTATCTGCATCAGCTGAAAAATCCTTACCATATTTTTCAACTAAATCTTGTCTTACTGGACATAATTGAGACATAGAAAGCATGCTTAAGAAATATCCAGTAGGATTATTAAGTTCAATTGTTAACGTTTTATCATCAACTGCTTTAACACCTAATTCTTCTACAGCCATATTGCCAGCATTAATTTCTCCTGCATTTTTAATTAAAGATGTAACTAAAAATGAATAATCACTTGCAGTAGCAGGATCTACTAATCTTCTAATACCATATTCATAATCCTGTGCTTTTATTTGTACACCATCACTCCAATTAGCATCTCTTAAATGGAATGTGTAAATTTTACCATCTTCTGATATTTCATAACTTTCTGCCATTCCAGGTTGTATTTCACCTATATGATTTCTCATTAAGCCTTCATAAATGTGAAAACCAACTGTTGCACTAGGTATTGAGTTCATTAATTGCGGATCTAATGTCGGTGCATCTGCAGTTAAAGAGTATCTCAATACCTTTTTTTCTGGAGCAGTAGCTTCTGGTGTAGTTGTAGCTTCTGTCGGTTTTGCTGGCTCTTGCTTTTCTCCAGGTGTGGAACATGCTGCTAATGATAAGCACATAGCAATTACTAAAAACATTGATATTACTTTCTTTAATTTTAACATTTTACCCTCCATTTTTGTAATTACTTAAATTTCAACAAGTAAACTTATTGATTTTTACTATTAAATACTTTAATATTACACCTCCTAACATGTCTATTATATTATATCCTTTATTATGCATAAATAATGCCATATTTTAGAAATATGGCATTATTTTGCAAACGTTTTATTGTTTTGTGTAATTTTTTATTGAATTAAATAATAGAACACTCATTAAATTGAGAAAATTTGTAAATCAACATTTATTATAATAGCATTTATAAAAGAATATATAGAATAGATAAATTTTATAATTAAAATTGATAGGTTGTACTACTTTTCGTCACATTGTGTAAGATAAATCATCATATGTCAAGATTTCATGACATATGATTAATTTTAAAATCTTCTTCTCATAGAAGAAGCAGGAATTCTCATTTCATCTCTATATTTTGCTACAGTTCTTCTTGATATGTTTATTCCACTTTCACCAAGTATATCTGCGATTTTTTGATCACTTAAAGGCTTTTGTGTACTTTCATTATTGATTAAAGTTTGAATTTGTGTTTTTACACTTGTAGATGAAACGCCTTCACTATCATTCTCATTATTTAAACTGCTTGCAAAGAAATATTTTAATTCAAATATCCCTTTTGGTGTTTGAACATACTTTCCATTTGTAGCTCTGCTTACTGTTGATTCATGAACACCTATATCTTCTGCTACATCTTTTAAAACCAATGGCTTTATGGCAGTATTACCTTCGTCAAAAAATTTTCTCTGAAACTTAAGAATTGATTCAGCTACTTTATATAAAGTCATTTTTCTTTGTTCAATACTTTTTATCAACCACATAGATGAATTCAGTTTATCTGTTAAGAATTTATTAGCTTCTTTATCATCTAAATTATTTATCATATTTTTGTAATACCCGCTAATTGTCAACATAGGTAAATTGCTATCATTAACAAGAATTACATATTCACCATTAATTTTTTCGATACTAATATCAGGTACAATATATCTTATATTGTCACTGTCTACTATGAATCCTCTAGCTGGTTTTGGTTCAAGCATTTTAATAATATCAAAAATATTCTGAACTCTTTTAACTGTAATTCGCAATTCCTTAGATATTTTTTGTATTTTATTAGTAGCAACATCTTCAAGATATTTTTCAACAATAATATATGCATTTTTATCTTGAATGCCTTTTTCTTTAAGTTGAATCATTAAACATTCACTTAAATTTCTTGCTCCAACTCCAACAGGATCAAATGATTGAATTAATCTTAGAATTCTTTCTATTTCAACAACATCTTCATTTAATAAAAGGCTAATATCCTGCAATGTACATCCAAGATAACCTTTACTATCCAATGACTCTATAATGAATTCGCCAATTCTCTTTTCTTTTTGTGTTCTAACTGAAACTCCAAGTTGAAGCATCAAATGGTCTTTAAGAGACATTTTTTTAGAAGTGTATGTTTCAAAAGTTTGTCTTTCTTCTGAATTAACATTGTTTCCATAAGCTTTATAACTTATGTCATCATATTTTTCAAGAACTTCCTTCCAATCTATTTCATCTTTAGAATCATTTTTTTTAATTTCAACAGGAGCATCATCTTTAGAAACTGCTTCAGAATTTTTATCTATGGACTCAAGAAAAGGATTAACTTCCAGCTGCTTGTCTATATATTCCATTAATTCAACATTATTAAATTGTAATATTTGTATTGCCTGTCTAAGTTCAGGCGTCATTATAAGCTTTTGAGTTTGGGTAAGGTTTAATTCAAATCCCATCTTCATATTATCACTCCTCACTAAAGCTATATATATTATATCAAATTTTATTTATTTTTCAACTTTTTTTATTAGGTCTTGCTTGATATATTTAACTACACTGTCTTCTTTATTAGTACCAATAACCAAATCAGCATAATCTTTAAGTTCTTGCTGTGCATTTCCTACAGCTATTGAATTATCTGCCATTTTAAACATGTCAATATCATTGTTATGATCTCCAAACACAGTTAAATCATAATCATTCATATTTAAAAGTTTTACTAATTCTTTAATTGCATTTCCTTTTTTTGCTTTACTAGAATAAATACTAGCCCAGTACCAATCTGTATAATAAATATCTTTACTATAGTATATGTTTAAATGAACTCCAAATACTTCTTTGATTTTAACAACAAGTTCATCAAGATATTCTTTTTTATTTATCAATGTAAAACAAATAACTTTTTCATTTAAATAATTTTTATTTAATTTAGCATTTATGAGGGTATTCTGGTTTATTTCCCTTCTATCCTTCAGATATAAATCCATACCCTCACTTATATTTTCTTTATAGTATAAATTGGTTTCCACGCCATTAAAAGAAGATATTAATGGAAATTGTTCATAATCATTAAAAAGTTTTAAAAGTTCTTCTACAATATTTTCATCTATATTGTTTGTTATTAACTTTTCTCCAGTTTTAATATCTGTTATAAAAGAACCATTGAATTCTATAACAGGTAACTTTAATTCTATTCCTTTAAACATTTCTTTTATAGAGTATACATTTCTTGCAGTTGCAACTGTAAAATTAATATTATGTTCATTAATAAGTTCATTAAGCTCTTGTTTTGAATAATCGCTAAGGTTTGCATTTTCTGTAAGCAATGTACCATCTAAATCAGAAATATATATTTTCTTCATGTTCACCTCCATATTATTATTACATTATATCAAAATTGTTATTCAAATGCTAAATAATTTTATAAATAATAATTAATAAATATCTTGATTTTTTTAAATTTATAATATATACTATGATTTAATTTAATACCATGGATGAAGTTGGAGGAAGATACAATCGACCGTCAACTGACATAACTCTGGAGAGACTCTTTTATGGGCACCGAAGGGGAAAGTTATTTTATAACGAAACTCTCAGGTAAAAGAACGGAGATTTAAAATGCAATTTGTATTTTATGTTTTTGTTATATAAAGAGACTTGAATAAAGTCTCTTTTCATTTATTTAGAGATAAAATTTCAATATGAATACAATAATTAATAGGAGGACAAAATGAAAGCAATTTTAACAATCATTGGTAAGGACAAAGTAGGCATTATATCAACCGTATCTACACTTTTAGCAAATAGGAATGTAAATATTTTAGATATTAATCAAACGGTAATGAGAGAGTATTTCACTATGATAATGCTAGTAGATTTAGAAAATATAACAACAGAATTCTCTGATTTACAAAATGAATTAACTATCAAAGGCGCTGAAATTCAAATGGATATAAAAATTCAACGTGAAGATATTTTTGACAAGATGTACGAAATATAAATAAGTTTAAGGGTGGTAAAATGATCAATACAAAGAATATTATAGAAACAATAAAAATGGTAGATAAATATAATTTTGACATTAGAACAATCACAATGGGCATTTCACTTTTAGATTGTGCTGATACTGATGGAAATAAGTCCAGAATTAAAATTTATGATAAAATTACAAGATTAACTGAGCATTTTGTGGAAATAGCTGAGCAAACAGAAAGAGAATTTGGAATTCCTATTATAAATAAAAGAATATCAGTAACTCCAATTTCTATAATAGCAGGTTCAAGCAATGATACCGATTATGTAAAGTATGCAGAAATTTTGGACAAGGCAGCTGACGTAGCTGGTGTAAATTTTCTTGGAGGCTTTTCAGCATTAGTTCAAAAGGGATTTACAAAAGGAGATAGAATTCTTATTAATTCAATTCCAGAAGCATTAGCAACAACAAATAAGGTATGTGCTTCTATAAACGTTGCTACAACAAGAGCTGGAATAAATATGGATGCTGTTAAATTAATGGGTAAAATAATAAAAGAAACAGCATATCTTACAAGGGATAAGGATAGCATAGGATGTGCAAAATTAGTTATTTTTGCAAATGCAGTAGAAGATAACCCATTTATGGCTGGAGCATTTCATGGAACAGGTGAATCTGAAACATGTTTAAGTGTTGGTGTAAGCGGTCCTGGAGTAGTTAAGCATGCTTTGGAAAAAGTAAAAGGTGAAGATTTTGAAACAGTATGTGAAACTATTAAAAAGACTGCATTTAAAATTACAAGAGCAGGAGAAGTAGTAGCAAAAGAAATATCTAAAAGGATGAATATTCCATTTGGAATAATGGACTTATCTTTAGCTCCAACTCCAGAAATAGGTGACAGCGTAGCAAGAATTTTAGAAGAAATTGGTCTCGAAAGCTGTGGTGCCCACGGTACAACAGCAGCACTTGCATTGTTAAATGACGCTGTAAAAAAAGGTGGAATTATGGCTTCATCAAATGTCGGAGGTCTAAGCGGTGCATTTATACCTGTTAGTGAAGACGAAGGTATGATAGCTGCAGTCAATAATGGTTCTTTAAATATAGAAAAATTAGAAGCTATGACATGCGTATGTTCTGTAGGATTAGATATGATAGCAATTCCTGGCGATACTCCTGATTCAACAATTTCAGCAATTATTGCTGATGAATGTGCTATTGGTGTAATAAATCAAAAATCAACTGCTGTAAGACTTATTCCTGTTTATGGCAAAACTTTAGGAGATACTGCAGAATTTGGCGGCCTTTTAGGAAGAGCACCAATTATGGCTGTTAGCAAATTTTCTAGTGAAGATTTCATAAACAGAGGCGGAAGAATACCAGCCCCTGTACATAGTTTTAAGAATTAATTAATTAAGAATGCAGAGTGCGGAATGCAGAATTAAAAGAAGGATTTGTGGAAACACAAATCCTTCTTTTAATTACAATTATTGATTCTTTATTCTTAATTCTGCATTATTGCTTAGCAGTCTAGTTGTTCTTTTGAAACAAATTTAGCATCTGCAAGAACTTTAATTGCTTCCATAGTTTTAGTTTCATTTACTAAAATTATAGGTCCTGTACATCCCATGCCGCTTTCAGCATAAATACCTTTTTTCCACAATACTTTTACAGCATCTTCAAGATCCATTATTTCAATTCCAGAAATTTGCGAAGTAACAACTTCTTTTTTAGGTGCAGCTACTTCTTCAACAGATGATTCTTTTTTAGATGCCTTTAAACCATTTAATATTTCTTTTAACCCAGCTTTATTAGCTTTTGCAAATTCATCTTTTGCAATTTGCAAGCAATTTCCATTAACTAGTTCAGCTGCATATTTTATAGCTCCTTCAACTAAAGGCGCTCCTGAAGCTCTTGAAATAATCATTATTAATTTATCAAATCCTTCACCTATTCCAGGTCCATATCCATATCCAATTGATTCATAATTTCCACCTGTTGTATATGAAGAAAATATTTTAATCATTAAGTTTCCTGTTAAAGAGTCCATTACCATAACATCACATGATGCCATCAATAAATCATTACCTCTCATAACAGAACCCCCATCTGCTCTTTGTGACTCAGCAAATGTTATATCATATCCTTGAGACTGCAATTTCTTAAGGGCTATTTCAGTTTGTCTTGCACCATCAATGTTAAGTATTCCAACTGTTGGATTTTTAATGCCACATGCTTTAGCTGTTATGATGCCATATATTGCATTTTTAACCATACCTTCAACTTTATCCGTTGATGAAGTACCTGTAGTTGTAGCAATGAACATTTCTTTTCCCTTGCCTGGAGTAATAATTCTTCCTACTGTTGACACTCCTATTGGAAATGGATAGTGCATTGTAACTGCTGCATCTATTTCATTAGAACTTAATAATGTTTCCATCATTTTGTGAGCTTGATCTTCTGTTTCTATTTTAGCAGTTTTTATTCCTTCTGCAGTCTGAGTACCTATAACTGTTACTTCAATTCCACTTTTTTGTGCTTTTAAAGAAGCTTCTATTATATTTCCTTCGCCATGTTCACTGCCCATAGCTGTAATGCCTATTTTAGGTTTTTTTCCATATTCACCAGTTGTTAATGTATCTGCTAACTGGTCAAATATTTTACCTATTATTTGATTTACTTGTTTTTCCGACATGTCTCCACTCCTATTCTGATAAAAGATTTGAAGCGAAATTTTTCAATGCTTGTGCTATCAGTCCTTTAATTTGTTCTTCTGATACAGAGCCTTGTTCTTCTGTTTTTCCTTTGTTTGCTTCAATTACAAATGATACTCCATCAAAAAGATTTGTCATTCTTCCGAGGAACAAGCTTCCTTTCCCAATTACCATTGCATTTTTAATTTTTCCATCAAGTATGTCTTGTCTTCCAAATCCTATAAATGGCACGCCTGAAGGTATGTGTCCTTGAGTTGGAGCCCAGCCTACCATACCGTGTTTATCAGCAAAAGTTGCTAGCTCAGCTTTTTCTATATCTCCTCTTTTTACTGCCATTGTCATCTATACTATCACACTCCGCGAGCCTTGTTTCATAACCACATAGATCATAAATATCTATGGCAAAGCCAAATTCAGCAATCTCCTGGTTAACTTTCGACATTTCCATATATCCTGTCTTCATTCTTTCTCTAACTCGGTATCTCTTTCTCTCCTCAATATATAGTATTATCGCTTCTCTAATAAATTCACTTATATTTTTGTTATCTTTATTTAAAATTTCATCACATTCATCTAATAAGCTCTCCGGGAGGTTAACAACAATTTTTTTTAAATCAGTCATATTACTACTTACCCCCTAAAACAAATATCATATGTATCCTTATAATTATTATAATGTATGTACACTTAGCGTGTCAAACAGGGGAGGGTAGATATACGTCAATAAACATGTTGTATATAATAACAGTATTTCCAATTTATTATTTAATAACCTATAACATTGATTATATTTCCAATTAGCACAGGTTTATATGTAAATCATGCATTACCTTCGAGATAGTTTTTCACTCTTATAATCTCTCCGTTTTTAATGTAAACCCTG
>Ga0074193_1002615_pt1 | contig 15686 bp, 17 predicted proteins | sample EPASupsiteHSE605_FD_64523 | JGI IMG/M metagenome (GOLD analysis project Ga0074193, IMG submission 64523) | Bioremediated contaminated groundwater from EPA Superfund site, New Mexico - Sample HSE6-05 | ecosystem: Environmental > Aquatic > Deep subsurface > Groundwater > Contaminated ... | reverse complement strand
TGATATGAAAGACTGGCGCGATTACTTTGATAAATTAACCAGTTATGAGATACAAATTAACAACCAGTGGGCAGACATACTTAAGGAGCAGGGCCTTACCCTTCGCGATCCTTCAATGCGGGAACGTTTTTTTGATGAATTAAGAAAGCTGTACGAGAATAATAAATTACCCGATTTCATAACTGTTATGCCCGAAAAAGATACCCGAACTCTCACTCGTTCGGTACAATTCGGATTGGATTGGATACTATAATATCTTGTCTAAACTCTCCCATTTTTACTGTTAGTGATTGAGTGAAATTTATTACGTTCTATGAAGGGAATGAATCTGATGTTCCAGCAAGGCCACCCCTCTATTATTGGCATAGGTGAGTTGAAACCTACTTTGGATGCAGGTGGCAGAAGTACCCTGGATTTAATGGCTGAAGCAGCTGCCAAGGCGATTCAGGATGCAGGCCTTCATAAAGATGAAATTGATGGTCTCCTGGTTACTCCCCCCAGTGAGGACAGCTATTTTCTGTGGCCTTCACAGGTGGCGGAATATCTGCAGTTATCCCCTACTTTCATGAATATGGTAGAATTAGGCGGTGCCAGCGCTGCCGGAACAATTGCCAGGGCTTCTTTAATGGTGGATGCAGGAGTCTGTAAAAACTGCCTGTGCCTTAGCAGTGGAGTTTGGGATAAACAGGTCTTTAATACCCGTGAAGGTAAAACGGCAGTGATGTCCCAGGCAGAAATTGATTATGATTTACCTTATGGCCCCATGGGCTTTAATTCCGGTTACGGCCTAATAGCCCGTCGTCATATATCTGAATATGGAACAACATCTGAACAATTAGCAAAGATCGCTGTAGATCAGAGAATCAATGCTATGGCCAATCCTGATGCTCTGTTCAACCAAAAGCTACTCACTGTCAAGGATGTATTAGAATCACCCGTCATCGTTGATCCTTTGCACCTGCTGGAGATTGTAAGACCTTGCAGCGGCGCAGCAGCCGTAATCGTCAGCCGCTTTACTCAAGCTAATAATACCCATGACCCGATAGAAATTCGAGGCTTTGGCGAAGCCTACACTCACAATTCCATTACCTATGCACCCAGCCTAACAATCAGCCCAATAAAAATGGCAGCGGAAAGAGCTTTCCAAATGGCCGGCGTAAAGGCCCAGGATATCAACCTGGTTTCTCTTTATGACTGTTATACTATAACGGTGTTAATAAGCCTGGAGGACATCGGGTTCTGCCGCAAAGGTGAAGGAGGTAAATTCGTAGAAGACACCGACCTGACTTACAAAGGCAGTCTGCCCTGCAACACTCATGGCGGTCAGCTTTCCTGCGGTCAAGCCTCATTTGCAGGAGGCATGTCCCATGTTACCGAAGCGGTTCGACAACTGCGAGGGGAAGCCGGCCTGCGCCAGGTAAAAAATAATGATTTGGCTCTGGTGAACGGGAATGGCGGAGTCATGAGTACACAATGCTGTTTGATTCTGGGGAGGAGGTAAGTATGACCGATTATAAGAAAACCTATTGGGATAAACTAGCCTCTGGCAGCCTTTGTTTGCAGTTTTGTACGGCATGCAATAAATTTATCTTCTACCCACGCGAACTGTGCCCATATTGCCTGGAGCGCGGGCTCGAATGGAAGCCAGTCAGCGGTCATGGGAAGATATACAGCTATACCATCGTGTATGTAAGCGCACTGCCCGAATTCAAGGAAGAAACTCCGTACATATATGCAGTCATAGAATTAGCAGAAGGGGTAAAGATGCCCTCCAACCTTATCGATTGTCCCCTGGACAAAGTTAAAGTTGGGTTGCCCGTTATGCTTGCCTTCATAGAAAGAGATGGCAAAACTGTTCCGGTCTTTAAACTGAGTGAGGCGGCTTTATCAACAACTCCTCTTCCCTTCGAAGGGAGCCAGTTGTGAGTATCGTTAAATCAAACCTTCTGCTCCTGCTCGCCGCAGCCATCTGGGGATTCGCTTTCGTAGCTCAAAGGGTTGGGATGGAGCACGTAGGTCCATTCACTTTCAACGGCGTGCGATTCCTGCTGGGCAGTCTATCATTGATTCCGCTAATATTATTTTTTCGAATTGATTCCCAGACCTCGCGAATGGGATTTAAGAGTGAAGTGCTGTCGGGGCTTCTGGCCGGTACAGTGCTCTTCATTGCGGCTTCTCTGCAACAGATAGGGCTCATATACACCACCGCAGGCAAGGCAGCTTTCGTAACCTGCCTATATATTGTGCTGGTACCAGTGATGGGCATATTCCTGCGGCAATCGGTCGGCAGGTGGACCTGGCTGGGATGTATTCTAGCCGTCGTGGGACTTTACTTCCTCTGTATAAAGGAGTCGGCGTCTATCCAGATCGGGGACTTGCTGGAGCTGATTGGAGCATTCTTTTGGTCCTTTCATATCCTCATCATAGGACATTTTTCCCGTAGAGTTAACATATTGAAATTGTCGTTTTTCCAGTGTCTAACCTGTTCCGTACTCAGCCTCGTGACCGCAGCCATCACCGAAACAATGATCATAAGCAGTATTTTGGCTGTGGCTGTACCCATTCTATATGGTGGGATTTGCTCGGTGGGTATTGCCTACACACTCCAGGTGGTGGGGCAGAAACATGCTCCGCCAGCCCATGCCGCTATCATTCTCAGTATGGAAACAGTGTTTGCGGTAATTGGAGGCTTCTTGCTGCTCGGCGAGAGAATTGGGGGACAAGAGATTGTTGGCTGCGCTCTAATGCTGACCGGTATGCTGGTATCCCAACTGCAGAGCCTACGAGCAACCACGTAATCCCCCCCTCCTCCACCAGGCCGATACGGATATTTGGGGGACCCGGAATATATGTAAAATATGTTATAATTTCCATGGAAGCCCCGTACTAATTCCCCATCAAAAACGGGTTCTGTATGAGACAATCCTTGCCGTTTAATGTTTTAGACTGGTTCCAAAATGGACCTGAAACTGGAGGATGATTATGAATTTTATCGGCAACATAATCTGGTTAATATTAGGCGGAATCATCGGTGCCATACTCTGGGCTATAGCAGGCTTATTATTGTGTATAACCATTATCGGTATTCCCTTCGGATTGCAGTGTTTTAAGATCGCCGGTTTCGTATTGTGGCCTTTTGGCAGAGAAATCGAACCGGGTAATTTTGGTGTGGGCGGACTGATTTTAAATATCATCTGGATTATTTTTTGCGGATGGGAATTGGCTGTAACACACCTGGTCATAGGTTTGATTTTTTGCATAACAATTATAGGTATCCCCTTTGGCCTCCAGCATTTTAAGTTCGCCCTGCTCGGGCTCATGCCTTTTGGAGCCAGAATAATACCTAGCTAGTACTAACAATACCAGCAAATAAAATCGGACATAAATTCTTTGCAAACCCTTTAATGCTTATTGGATGATAGAACTCATCGAATCAGTTGCACAAACGAATATCCCAGCTTAATCCCATAAAATATAATTATAGAGCCACAGACGATATTAATCCACCGCATAGCGGTGGAATTTATTTTGGTGCGGAATAGTGAAGTGATGGTCGCCAGGGCTAAGAACCACAAGGAAGATGCCAGGCAGACACCGATGATGAAGGCGGTTGACATGTTGGGTGGCAGTGTGGCCTTGAATCCCCCCAGTAACAGTGACCCATCAATTATGGCCTGTGGGTTAAACCAGGCGATGGCAAAGCAGATTCCGACAACTTCAAATAGGGATTTACTTTCTGCTTCCAGGTCGTTGGATATCTGCGGACGCGAGCGCATAAGAGTAATTCCTATGTATATGACCAACAGGCTGCCGGACAAGAGAATAATCCCTTTAAATACCGGGAAGGTATCAACCAAGACGCCAACTCCGAAAAAGCAGGCCAAGGCCAGCGATATGTCAAAGAATATAATTATGAATGCAATCTGAAGGGCCTTTTTCATGGTCTCCCGGGCAGCTGTATTTATCAAATACAGGTTCTGAATGCCAATGGGAGCTACATAAGCCAGGCCCAACAATAATCCCTGCAAAAGGTATTTAAACATCATTTCACCTTATCCGATGAAAGCCACATTATTAATATTGGTATTGCTTATCTAACCTGCCCATCGCCCTGAATTATAAACTTGCTGGTGGTCAGTTCTTTTAGTCCCATAGGACCGCGGGCGTGAAGTTTTTGAGTGCTGATGCCCATTTCAGCTCCGAAGCCGAATACTCCGCCGTCAGTGAAACGAGTGGACGCATTGGCATAGACTGCGGCGGCATCAACCTCGGCTAGGAAGCAACGCACGCTGCTGTAGTTATCACTAATGATGGCTTCGCTATGACCGGTGCCATATTGATTTATATGATTGATGGCTTCATCCAGCGTCTCTACCACTTTTACTGCCATGATCAGGTCCAGATACTCCTCGGCCCAATCTTCCTCGGTAGCTGCTTTAATACCAGGAACTATCCGCTGGCTGTTGATGCATCCTCTAATCTCTACTCCGGAATCCTGTAAATCTTTGATTATTCCAGGCAGATACTGTTCGGCTACATCTTTATGTACCAGCAAGGTCTCAGCCGCATTACACACCGAAGGTCTCTGCACCTTGGCATTATGCACTATTTTGAAGGCTTTCTCATAGTCGCCATCTTTATCGATATACACATGGCAATTGCCCATGCCGGTCATAATTATAGGTACGATGGCATTTTCCAACACTACCTTTTTCAGACCTTTGCCACCGCGGGGTATCAATACGTCCAGATAATCATGCATTTTCATCATAAACACGGCGGCCTGCCTATCCTCGCTATCCACCAATTGGATGGCCCCGTCCGGTATCCCGCATTGCAGGGCGGCGTCGGAGATCAAACGAGCGATAACACGATTAGAATTAAGGGCCTCTTCCCCGCCTCTTAAGAGGATGGCATTTCCTGATTTAAGGCATAGGGCTGCCGCATCAGCAGTAACGTTAGGGCGGGATTCATAGATGATACCAATTACCCCCATAGGAGTCCGTATCCGGCTTATATCCAGGCCATTTGGCCTCCGAGATGCATCGATTAGCTCTCCTACTGGATCAGGCAGTGCAGCTATATCCCGCAGGCCCTGGGCCATATCACGAATGCGGCTTTCATTCAGGGTAAGCCTTTCCAGTAAGGCCGATGTTAACCCCTGGCGAGCTCCCTGTTCCAGATCCTGCGCATTGGCAACCAGTATCTCAGCCTGCCCGGCTTCCAGGCTATCTGCCATAGCTTGCAAGGCTTCATTCTTAAGATTGGTCGATGCAGTTGCTAGAAAGCGGGCTGCTTTCCGGGCCTTTATACCCTGATTTATTAATATTTCCTGAATAGTTTCCATGTTAATACCTCCACTATTAGATAATTAATGACCATGACAACGGGATTCCAGTCCTGATGATAATCGATTAATCCATTCCATAAATAAAAGAAAGTCCGCGCAAATCATAGAAGTCAGCGATATCCGTGTCTATCGTTCCTATTTCCGGATCAGCATTTAATCCATAAGTTGTTCCGGTGAATTACCTCATCATAGTCTTTCTCTCCCAGAATCTTATCTATGTCACCCGATTTTTTACCGGCAATACTCCTTATTTCCTCGGCACTGTAATTGGCCATACCCCTGGCAATCTCCAGGCCATCACTTGACAATACTGCTACAACTGTACCCCGTTCAAAGTCACCTTCTACCTCTGCAATTCCTGAAGCCAGCAGACTCTTGCCCTTTTTCAATAAAGCGGTTGCTGCTCCCGCATCAACGATTAATTTTCCATGTAATACGGTTCCAAAGGCTATCCATTTTTTACGCGCCTGCATTTTTTCGTCCCGCGGAACAAAAAGGGTACCCAGCTTTTCTCCGGCAATAATTCGCCGGATTACATTTTCTTCGCTGCTGTTGGCAATAATCATCGGAATCCCAGCCGCCATGCAGATACGAGCTCCCCTTAGTTTGGTAAGCATACCGCCACTGGAAAATGCTATGCCGCGATTGGTGGAATTCTCTTCCATATGTTCGGTAATTTCGTATACTTCACTCTGAAGACATGCTTCTTCGTGAACACGTGGATCCATATCATAAAAACCATCTACATCCGATAATATAATTAACAAATCTGCATCAACGATACCGGCTACTACGGTAGAAAGCATATCGTTGTCGCCGAATTTTATCTCCTCTACTACCACCGTATCATTTTCATTAATAATCGGTATTACCTTCATAGTTAAAATTGCCAGGAGGGTATTGGTAGCATTCAGATAACGCATTCTTTCATCTAGATCCTCACGGGTAAGCAAGACCTGCGCTACTGTTTTCCCATATTCAGCAAAGAACTTCTCATACATATGCAATAAAGCACCCTGACCGATTGCAGCCAGAGCTTGCTTTTCGGGCAGAGTCCGAGGCACCTTTTTCAAGCCCATGCGATTTGCACCCGTTCCGATAGCTCCCGAGCTTACCAGCAAAACCTCAATATCCTGGTTATGCAAATCAGCCAGTTCCCGCACAATACGTTCCATACGCCCCAGGTTCAATTGACCATTAGCATGAGTTAGGGTACTGGTTCCTACTTTAACTACAATTCTCTTGAATCTTTTAAATTCTTCCCTCATATTCCCAACACTTCTCTTTCAACAACTGAATCCCTCTCAACCTAACCTATAGAAAGTCCGCGCAAATCATATATGTCCGCGTCGGTCACCCTCCGGGTACTACTGATGTTCACTAACTTTCACTATTAAGGTTGCCGCGTAGATTGGTCCTAAACCTATTACTATTCGCTATAATCAAATTCCATATCTTTAATCCTAACCGTATCTCCGACCTTGATCCCCTTTTCCTTCAGCGCCTCGTCCAGCCCCATTCTGGCTACAGTCCTTTGAAACCTCTGCAGGGATTCTTCCTGACTGAATTTAGTCATAGTAACCAAGTTTTCAATACGTTTGCCCGAAACCTGGTAAACTCCGTCGATCAAATCGATTGTAAAAGGTATATCTTCTTCAAAACGTCTTATTATCCTGGATTCACCTCTATATTCTTCTGCCGGGATAGCCTGCAGCAGAGCATAAGTCTTTTCTATTAACTCTTCTATACCCTTCCCGCTAACTGCAGAAATACCATAAACCTTGTCACCATATTTCTCCTGCAATGCTCGCAAATTTTCCTCAGCTCCTGGCACATCCAGTTTGTTAGCTACTATCAGGTAAGGACGGTTAAGCAGTTCTGGGTTAAAATATTCTAATTCATTGCGCAGGGTTATAAAGTCCTCCATAACATCCCGTCCATCCACCTGAGCGGCATCCAGTATGAAAAGAAGCATCCTGTTCCTTTCGACGTGACGCAGGAAATCGTGTCCTAATCCTACACCCTCATGAGCTCCTTCTATCAAACCAGGTATGTCGGCAATCACGAAGGAATTTTTATCTCTGGTTAAAACAACACCCAGGTTGGGAACCAGAGTAGTAAAGGGATAGTCGGCTATTTTAGGCCGGGCAGCTGAAACTCGTGATATGAAGGTGGATTTGCCCGCATTAGGAAAGCCTACCAGCCCTACATCAGCCAGCAACTTCAACTCCAGCCGGATCCATTTCTCTTCCCCCGGTTCACCATTCTCAGCCATAGAAGGAGCCTTGTGAGTAGCGTTGGCAAAGCGGCTGTTGCCTTTTCCTCCTCGGCCTCCACGTGCAACCACTACTTCCTGCCCATCAGCAGTCAAGTCTGCGATTACTTCACCGTTGTCATCATCTATTACGATGGTTCCTAGTGGAACCTTCACCATCAGATTCTCACCCCAGGCTCCGTGCTGGTTCTTACCAATTCCATGAACGCCTCTATCGGCCTTAAAATGCTTCCGATATCTGAAGTCCATCAATGTGCTCATTCCTTCATCGGCAACAAAGACCACATTTCCTCCCCTGCCGCCGTCACCCCCGTAAGGGCCGCCCATGGGCACAAATTTCTCCCGGCGAAAGGCCACACAGCCATTGCCGCCGTCTCCGCCCTTAACATATATCTTAGCATGATCAATAAACATTAACTCACTCCTTGTTAACCCTGATCCCCATCTGACTTTTCTCCCACTCTTCGCAGGAGAAGAACATATCTATTCCCCCATCATCCTCGTAAATGGAAAGATATACTACTACATCCTCTTCCGAACCAATCCTATTCTTATTCAGAACAGCCATACTCTGACACGGTTCACCACTTGCTTTTAATATTTCCCATGAATCTATATCTATATCCTCATATCGAAGTGTGATTCCCATATCGTATGCCATTAATATCTGATCATAAAAATAGAGGGAGGCCTTGCCCCTTAAATTCTCAAAGACGATCCTTTCCGAATTCATATCCACAATTATGGCACGAAGGTATTCCTTTACCCGTTCCGGCTGCCCCATGTCAAGATAGCCGCCGATGACTTGTAAGTGATTGGCAAAATCGTGCCTTACTCTTCTCAGTAAATCTACCATCTGTTCAGCTTCCAAACTTCTCGCCCCCATGTTATTCCTAATAATAACAAAAACCCCTGAAACATTCCAGGGGTTGGTAAATCGATGCAGTTTTCGGGCTTTATCTAAATAGTAGCGGTTTCCTCAACAGGATAAACACTGACCTGCTTTTTAGTTTTGCCTTTTCTTTCAAATTTCACATTGCCATCAACGGTGCAGAATAATGTATCGTCTCCACCTATCATGACATTTTTGCCAGGGTGAATTTTGGTACCTCTCTGCCTGACAAGTATATTCCCAGCTAAAACAAACTGGCCATCGCCTCTTTTTACTCCGAGACGTTTGGATTCACTGTCTCTGCCGTTCCTGGAACTGCCAACACCTTTCTTATGTGCCACGTTTAAAACCTCCCAGTTAAGTACTTTAGTATATTGTAATTATTCTGCAGGAAATCAGCCCTGCTTCTAACCTTCGATTTTTTCAATCTTGATCTTGGTATAGGACTGCCGATGACCCTGTTTCCTGCGGTAATTTTTTCTCTTTTTGTATTTGTAAACCGTAATCTTCTTTTCTCTGCCCTGTTCAATTACCTCAGCGATAATCTGGGCATCTTTTACTGTCGGAGTGCCGATCTTGGTGCCGTTTTCGTCTTTAACCATCAACACCTGATCCAGGGTTAATTTGTCGCCGACTTCACCTGCTAATTTTTCAACCTTTAGAATTTCTCCTTCGGCAATCTTGTACTGCTTGCCACCTGTTTGAATTACTGCGTACATTAAAACACCTCCACATTTCTTAGACTCGCCGGTCCCAAGGTAGGCTGTGCCATTTTAAAACCCGAACCGCGCGGTTGCAAAAACGTGCAACCATTTAACAAATTAACATATAAAGTGCCTCACGTCAAGCAGGATAATACCGGTTGGATTCAACCGAGATTATATTATAATCGGAAAGATTGAGCCTTTCATTGGCAACCAGTTTAATTTTTTTGCCTGTCACATTCTTGATATACATCAGGTTCTTTTCATCATTCATTATAAATTCCAGCAGGTGCGGGTGCATTTCACACACAATTTCATCGTTTTCCAGATAGCCCATGTTGGCCAGCTTTCTTTTTACCTGGCAGGCCAACGATAATATATTAATTGTATGACCCCGTCCATGACAATTAGTACATTCATCATTGAAGACCTGCGCTATGCCATAGCGGGATTTTTTACGAGTCATTTCGAGAAAACCCAGCCCAGTCATACCAATGATTCGGGAATGAGCCTTATCTTTCTCTAATTCCTGGCGAAGAACTGCAATCACATCCTCCTGATTTTGCTTGTCCTTCATGTCAATAAAATCTATTAATATAATACCTCCGATACTGCGCAAACGGAGCTGACGGGGAATTTCCATTGCAGCTTCCATGTTCAGTTTATGAACCGTATCTTCAAAATCATCTTTGCCGGTAAACTTTCCGCTGTTAACATCAATTACTGTCATAGCCTCGGTAGCATCAAAAATCAGATATCCGCCACTTTTTAACCATACCTTACGGCGCAGGGCTTTGCGAATATCTCTTTCAAGGCCATACTTTTCAAACAAATCTCCTTCAGTATATTGTATTGGTGTAGAATACCCTGCATCCTGCTTGTTGATAAATCGTTCAATTTTATCTTTGAGCTTAAGATTGTTAATAATAATGCGGCGTATGTCACCGTCGAGATAATCACGCAGGGCCCTTTCAAGCACATCTACATCTTCATAAATTAAAGCAGGAGCTTTGTTCTTATCATATCTATGCTTGATCTCTTTCCATACTTCCAGAAGCCTGCGCAGTTCGCCCATAATTTCGTTGTCTTCTGCCTCGATACAAGTAGTACGCAATATAATACCCACTCGATCCGGCTTGTTTTTTTCTATTAAATTGCGCAGGTAGCTTCTGCGTCTGTCACCCACTATCTTGCGCGAAATAGATACGTCATTCTGAAATGGGAGTAAAACCAGGAAATGACCGGGAATGGTAATATCACCTGTTACCCGGGCTCCCTTCTCAGCAAAGGCCTCTTTTTTAACCTGTACCATTACTTCCTGCCCACTTTTCAAGACGTCTGTTATGTTGGCACCCTTACTGGAAGATACCCGAGCTATATCACCCGCGTATAAAAAAGCATTCTTGGCCAGTCCAATGTCTATAAAGGCACAGGAAAGACCTGGTATAACATCTTTCACCCGGCCTTTATAAACATTGCCCACATTTTCTTCCTGATCTGCCCAGAATACCTCAACCAAACGGTCTTCTTCTACTATTGCCACCCGTGATTCCCACGGATATATCTCGGCAATTATATCTCTAGTCAACTACTACACCTTCTCTAGTGAAATTCCGTTTTACCGGAAATGGTCTCCTTTATGTTTCACTTAACTTCCATTGGTGAATAGAAGTTATCTCCCTTTTTAATATAATTCCCCCGTCGCCAAAAATCCAGCATTAACTCCTTGCTAATACCATTAATGACAAAGACATCTAGTATTTCATCAAATCTTATATTAAGGGGTTCATTAACACTAACCTGTACACTTATAACTTCCACTTCACCCTGGGGCTCAACTACTATCCCAAAAATCCCGGGCCGCAGATCCTTTTGCTGCTTCTTATTTTTGCCCCTGCTCTGTACTAATATTTCGCCCTGGTCTAAAATACGATTGGTGATATCTCCGATCTCAAGGTCGTTCTTCTTTATCATAAAAGCATAATCAGCGGCATTTACTACCTTCATCAGGGATGGTGTACCAGCAGGTATCTCCCGACAAATATTTATATGCATACCTGGAGGAAGGGCACTGTTCATCGCTGCCATAAATTCACTCGCAGACATAGACTGCAGCTCCAGATCAAAATATTCCTTCTCTCCCCAAAGCCCTACCGGTAAAATTGTACCCATAGACATCCGAATATGCGGATTAAACCCCTCACTGAGCAGGTAAGGTATCCTCGCTCGACGCAGAGTACGTTCCATGAGATGCATCATATCCAGATTAGCCAGAAACTTCAAATCCGGGCCTACACTATATTCTGCTCGCAAGCGCATTTTGCCCTTCCTCCTTTAAGTCAAGATTTACCTCGAAGCCAGGGCAAATACCGCATCCTACACACCCTGCCTGACGGCAGTCGGGGGTAGGGAGACCAGTTGATGCCAACTCGTTTTGTTCGCATAAATAAGATTTGTTTATCCCGGTATCTATAAAATCCCAGGGGAACAATTCAGCGTAAGCGCGTTGTCTCTCGACGTAAAAGGCAGGGTCAATCTGGCAGTCGGAAAAAGACTCCATCCACTGCTTGAATTTAAAATATTCCGACCATCCATCAAATTTACATCCTTTTTGCCAGGCTTGATATATAACTTCAGCCAATTTCCGATCCCCTCGGGCTAGTACTCCTTCCAGCATGCTGGTTTGGCTATCGTGGAAACTTAATTTTACATTTTTTATTTTTCGGCTCTTTAAATAGCTGCGCTTTTCGTCAAGCTCGGCAATACTGGCTTGAGCACGCCACTGGAAAGGAGTATGTGCTTTGGGTACAAAACAGGCCAGGCTGGCCCGTACTTCTACCGACCGGCGCGAAAGGCGGCCGCCGATAGATTTCACTCTGGTCAGCAGTTCCAATATGCCATCCAAATCTGCTTCCGTCTCGGTGGGCAGCCCCATCATGAAATAGAGTTTGACAGAGTTCCATCCAGAGCCAAAGGCTGCTTCAACGGCTTTGAATAGATCTTCTTCGCTTATGTTTTTATTTATTACATCGCGTAAACGTTGGGTTCCAGCTTCAGGTGCCAGGGTAAGCGTCGTCTTGCGTACTTTCTGTACCTCATTGGCCAGATCGATAGAAAAGGCATCTACACGCAGAGAAGGAAGCGAGACCCCAACGCCTCTTTCCCCATAAGTTTTCACTAAATCCTTCACCAGCTGGTTTACGCCCGAATAATCCAGAGTACTTAAAGACGCCAGGGATACTTCATCATAACCGGTATTGTGCAGCTGGCTCTCAGCTTGCCTTTTTAAAACTTCTACACTTTTTTCCCTCACAGGCCGATATACCGTGCCCGCATGGCAAAATCTACAGGCGCGCTGGCAGCCACGCATAACTTCTAGCACAGCTCTATCATGAACAATCTCCATATATGGCACTATGGGTTTTTCGGGGAAGTAACTCTTATCAAGGTCCCGAACCAGACGTTTGCTAACTTTGGCTGGTGCCTCTGGACACTCGGGGCGCATTATCTGAATAGTCTTGTCCTGTTTATATTCAACCGTATATAAAGAAGGTATATAAACCCCTTCGATAGAAGCTGCTTTCATGAGCCGTGATTTGCGATCTAATTCCTGGTTTTGCTGCAGGCAGTCCAGGAACTCCAGAATCAGCTCTTCTCCCTCACCGATAAGAAAAGCATCAAAAAACTCCGCAAATGGCTCCGGATTGAATACAACAGGCCCTCCGGCAATAACCAATGGGTCATTCTCCTGACGCTCCTTGGCCCAGACGGGGATGCCTCCCAGATCCAGCATATTCAAAACATTGGTAATCGATAATTCGTATTGCAGAGAAAAGCCCACCACATCGAAGCTGTTCAGGGGGGTAAAAGACTCCAGGGAATACAAAGGAATTTCTTTCTCCCGCATTAATTCTTCCATGTCTGGCCAAGGAGCAAAAGTCCTTTCCATTAAATGCCTGCTCTTATCATTGACCAGGCCATATAATATCTTGCTCCCTATGTGCGACATGCCGATTTCATAAACATCCGGAAAAGCAAAAACCATTTTCATCTGGCTTTGTTCCCAATCCTTCTTTATCATATTCAGCTCACCGCCAGCATACCGTGCCGGCTTAGAAACAAGCGGCAAAATATCCCTAAATAGTCTGTCCTTCATAACCTGCCTCCATTACAAGGGACTACCAAAAAATGATAGCCCCTCAGAAAATCATTATTACTATCTTATCATAAAACCTTATCACACACTAAAAGTCATAAAATCGCTATAAATTTAACAATCCCGCAGCCGAGCACCAGGTCCTTTTTCAAAAAAGCATTCGATCAATTCCGCTTCGCTGCGCATCCCAACCAGGTGATCAGCTTCATCTACAGCGACCACCACCATATAATAGCTAGGCCGGGTTGATTCCAGAATCTTTTTCAGTAGGGTATCTTCGCGGCTGATAATCTGTTGGGATGGAAGAACGCCGTGTTTGGCCAGCTCACTTTTCTTATTAACCAAATAACGCATAAAGGCGTAAGCCACCAATTGTCCTTCACGTCGAGCGGCCCAGTACAGCAATAATCCTACCAGTATATAATTTGCACCACTATGCTGGTAATAAACTTTGTATATTCCCACAAGGCTTAGAATAACAGCAATAATCTTACCTAGAGCTGCTGACCGTGCGGTAGCTTTTTTATAACCTATAACACCTGATAGAAACGCTCGTAAAATTCGGCCGCCATCCAAGGGAAGAGCCGGACACAAATTAAATATACCCAGAAATAAGTTAATGTTTATAAAAAGAGGCAGGTATGAAGAAGTGATATCTTCATGCAGAAAATAAAAAATCCCCGCCAGGGATAAGCTGACTACAGGACCGGCCAGGGCAATATATACTTCACGATCTGGTTCAAGACCAGTAAAATCCTCTATTTTGGCCTGCCCGCCGAAGGGAAGCAGTTCAATTTCTGCTACCTTTACGCCCAGAACCAGAGCCATTACCACATGGGCAATTTCGTGAACCAGCACGGCGACAAATATAATGAGAACCTCCCCGGTTAGGCCCAGGGCAATATATATCGCACAAAGCAGCATAAAGAAAAAGTTTACCCGGATGCGCACCCCGGCAATTTTCCCTAACCGCATCGCTATTTAAATATACTCTGGGGGTTGACCGGTCCATCTTTACCTCTAACTTCAAAATAAAAACTTTCTCCAGTTTTACCTATTAAAGCATCCTCTTCTACGTTGTTTCCCTGTTCCACCAATATTTCATTAAGACCTCCATATAAAGAGAACAAGCTGCTGTTATGCTTAATCAATACTGTTCCCTGGTTATCGTCACGCTTTATTTCCACAACCTGCCCTCTGAAGATAGGCTTTACCTCGGTCTTATCACTAACTTTAAGATATATACCGGAAGTGAATTTTTGTTTTTGCTCCTTCTGGCTCCAATGCCATCCGTAATTACTCTCTATATCTAAAAACTCACAAGGTTTACGGAGCACCATTCCTCCCGTAACAGGCAGGGTATTACTCAATTTCTCCGAGCCGGGAATGTTCACGTACCGGGAAAGTATCGCTCCCACGTCATATTTATTGTCCATAATGTACCCCAGAACCGGTTCTACTATCTGTTTACTGGTATGACCCGACTGCATGATTAGCCCGACCACGGATACTATTATAATGACCCCCAGCAACCTCAGCTTAAAACTTCGAAACATATTCGATCACCACCCCTGGTTTTTATTAAATATATAATTTTATGACAGAATTTATGCCAGGGGTACAATAAACAATAAGCCGCCTCAAAAGGTCGGCTACAATAAAAATAGCTTTTTATAACATTTGACTTATCGACACTCTAAAGCCGCCTATATAGGCGGCCATAGTAAAAATATTTTTATACCTCAAAAGATTACTGCAACTTTAATTATTAGCTTTTACCCCGGTTACTTTACCTCATAATCTATATTAATAGTCTTCCCATGGGCTTTTTTTACGATCTTGTTATACACTCCACCAGGGAGTAAGTAGCGTGTAAATTCCAGTATCTTGTCAATCGTCAATAACAAATCATCTTTACCATCCCAGTATTCAAGCAAAATAGAACGATCTATACTGTTCATGAATCTTTTTAAAATCAAGGCAATTAAGAGCAGATCATCTATTTGTCCTAAAAAGGGTATAGCATCAGGCAGCAGGTCCAGCGGAGAAATAACATAAGCAACCGTTCCTAGCAGCAGAGCCTTTTCCTGGGTCAATACCCTCGTATCTCCTACCAGTCTGTAAAGAAGTTTAACAAAATTGGGAATTAACATCAGTGCCTGCTTGGCCTTATCTCGAATTGATTCTTCACGCTTCTGTTCTGAGTCCATAATTTTATATACTCCTTTCCTAGAAAACAATCTTCTTTCCTCTAATATTTACGCTAAGTACTAATCCTACTCCTATCATATTAGTAATCATAGAACTCC
>Ga0074193_1001663_pt2 | contig 15704 bp, 10 predicted proteins | sample EPASupsiteHSE605_FD_64523 | JGI IMG/M metagenome (GOLD analysis project Ga0074193, IMG submission 64523) | Bioremediated contaminated groundwater from EPA Superfund site, New Mexico - Sample HSE6-05 | ecosystem: Environmental > Aquatic > Deep subsurface > Groundwater > Contaminated ... | reverse complement strand
CATTGTCGGCTAACCTGGCATAAGGGTATAGCCCTTTAGTGCCTCCACTGGTGATATAATTACTTCCATTGTTATTTGTTACCTGATTGCTGTGGGTATAAACCATATTTGTGGAAATCTCCAATTGGGGTGTTGGATGATAGGCCAGCAAAGTATTTACACTAACCCTGTCAAGTCCGTTCCTTACAAGATTAGTGGTGTTTTTATCAAAACCCCCGCTTAGATAATAGCTTACCTTTGTTCCCCCACCTTTCAACGAAATGGAGTATTGTTGCTCAAAGCTGTTCCTGTAAAGATATTTACTGAAATCTCTTCTCACATCCTCTGTCCTGTATCTTGCAATTGTGCTTTCCGCTTCCTCTGAGCTTATACGTCCGTCTCTCTTTGCAATCAACAATTGAACAACGGGAGATATAACCGGATGCGAAATGTCTGTTTCATCCGACAAATAATAGCCCTTGTCGAAAAGGCTTTTTTCGACATCAATAAAGTCGGAGGAATTTAGAAATTTTCTGTTATAAAATAGGTCAGGTTTGGAAACGATTGATAAATTAGAATTTAATTCTATAGTCAGAGGTTGTTCCAAACGACCCTTTTTGGTTATAATTACAATCACCCCATTGCCAGCCCTTGCTCCCCAAATAGAGGCAGCAACAGCGTCCTTAAGGATAGTTATATTCTCAATATCATTAGGATTAATAGTGCTTATATCTCCTTCATAGGGAAAATTATCCACTACAATCAAAGGCGTTGCATTGGATTGAATCGTACTTTGCCCTCTTATGCTTAATGTTGGTGAACCGGTTGATCGTTTGTCAAACAAAAGGCTACTGGTAATATTTTCCAGTCTGTTGATAATATTCGTACTTGTACTTCTATTCAATAAATTGTTGTTAATCATAGCAAAAGAGCCATTTGTCCTCTCTTTTGGTATTTCCTGATAACCAGTATTGAAGACGAAACTTACCTCTTGTAATTCGGTCGTTGCTTCTGCCATCTTTACATTTAGTTCCGCTTTACCACCGACTGCAACTTCCTTTTTCTGATAGCCCAAAAAGCTAAATATCAGAATAGCATTCTCCGGGACATTAATTGAATAATTACCGTTAAGATCGGTAGTTGTTCCTTTTATGGTGCCTTTTATAAGGATATCTGCTCCAATTAATGGTTCACCTTTGCTGTTGGTGACTTTACCGGTGATGGTATTTTTGACAGGTTGTTGATCAATAGCCGATTTTTTGGCTGTCAGAACAATGGTTTTTCCTGTGATTTTATAAGTAATGGGCTGACCTGCAAGGCAAGCATCCAATGCATCGGTCAATGGAGCATTTTGCAAGTTAACCGTAACTTTTTTGGCTTTATTGATACACTCGTTTTTATAAAAAAAATTATATCCGGTTTGCTGGTGTATCTCCATGCAGATCTTTTCCAGAGATACCCCGGATGCATTAATGGAGACCATTTGTGCATAAGATTTGGCACTTACCTGGAAACAGGTAGCCAAGACTAAAACAAGTGATATTTTTAAAATTCTCATTGCTTGTTTTAAACCCCACCCCGTTTTAAAAAAGGAGGGATTCTGAAGTTTAAATTTCATACCTTTGTGTTTGTTGGGTTAATTGTTAATTTTTCATTCGCGTGACATATTAGCTTATCCCTGACATTCCGCCACTCCGGTTGCCGCCGGGGTGGTTTGTTTATGGGATAAGTACTTAAATTTTAGTTTTCTTAGCTATATTTCATACTACCTCCTTTGTTCGTTAAGTTTTATCCCATAGTTATTAAAGAACAAAAAGCCTCTCCCCGTCAATTTCGCATTTGATTCCACTTAACTGTAGCATATCCAATACTTCCGAGAGATTAGTGTTACGGCTTACAATACCTGAATATTCACCCTGCGGTTTTGTATTTTGATAAACTATTTCAACTTTGTACCAACGAGATATTTGTCTCATAATTTCATCAATGCTAAGGCTGTTAAACTGGAATGTTCCATTTTTCCATGCCACAACTGCGTCTATATCTACTCTTTGAACGGATATTCTGCCCTGAGCGTCTGTATTAGATTGCTGTCCGGGGGATAAAGTTACAGGGGCGCCGGAAGAGTTGGTTACCTGTACAGAACCTTCCAGAAGAGTCGTTTTAATTACTCCTTCATCTGGATAAGCATTAATATTGAAGTGTGTGCCCAGCACCTTTATCTCAGTCATACCATTCACTTTTACAATAAATGGCTTTGTGATATCTTTGGATACCTCAAGATAAACCTCACCGGTTATTTCCACAACACGATCCTTGCCTTTAAACGCAGTCGGATACTTTATACTGGAGGCCGCATTCAGCCAGGCTTTTGTCCCATCGGGAAGTATGACTTGGTACTCTCCCCCAAGTGGAGTGGTAATTGTATTTGTCCCGACAATATCATCATCTCCTGAAATAGTAGCTGATGCATCGTAAGCCAACAGGCCGGATTCTTGTTTTATTATGCTGGTATTGCCCTGTGTGGCCAGAGTACCCGTTCCTGCTTTCTCCAAAACAATTGTTGAGCCATCGTCAAGAGTCAGTAAAGCCTTAGATCCTCCTGGGCCTATATCATTTGTTTTTCCCAGCAACAGCAAAGCACCAACACATAGCATAATAAGTATGCCCGCAGCTGCATAACGATACGATTTTCTGAAATAGACAGATATATTGGACCTTACCGGAGGATTCTCCATTTTTGCCCGGATCTCCCTGAATATCTTGTTCTCAAGTGCTTCTTTTTCTTCCTGAGAAAATGAATCAGAAATTTTTACCTCCCGGTCGAAATATGAATAATACTTATCCAAAAAAGCCGCTTCCTCAGAAGAGGCCAAACCCCTGCGATTTTTCCGGATTAATTTTGCAAGCATTTTTTGGGGATCTTTATTCATAACTAATGATATTCAGTGATTATATAATACATGTCACACAGAATAGTAAAAGTCCCAAAAAACCAAGAAATTTTTCTTGAAATAGTTTTAGATCTGATTCCCAATAACGAGAATTAATAAAGGAGCAATGCGGGTTCGAACGTCCAATATGATAGTTCTCAATTGGTTCTGAACAGTTTTACGCGGAATTTTCAACAGCTCAGCAATCTCCTTTGTTGATTTGTTTTCGATGAAATGAAGACGGAATATCTCTCTTTTCTTTTCGCTAAGAGTATTAATGTACGCGATAAGCAGGTTATAAAGTTCTTTTTCAATTAACGAACCATCTGTCCCACTTGAGCTCAAAGCAATTTCTACCAACGGATCATAAAAAGATTTATGAGAGAGGTTCCGTTCTACATAATTAAAAACCTTGAATTTTACAGCAGTATGCAAATATGCCGGAAGATTGTCGATATCTTGATTTTTTCTGCGGAGCCACAGAGCGAGAAAGACGTCTTGTACAATATCTTCTGCCTGTTTTTTGTTTTTCAGACGTTTATAGGCACTGTCATACAATTCAAGCCAGTAGCATTTGTATAACTTTTCAAATGCTTCCTGGCTATCCTGCACCATCTGGCACAAAAGCTCTCTGTCCCGAAAATTATCCCCGGCCAAAATCTTCTTTTTGCAAATATAGAAAATCTATCAACAATGGATTATAAAGAATTTTCTTTAATATATCTGACGTTTCCTAGAACATTACGAGGTATTGCTTGACTACCCTTTTCTGCATGGGCCGCACCAAGAAGAGCCCGTCTAAACTGGTAAGACGGGCTCTTTGTTATATAAATACCTCAAGTTCAGCGCTTGTTTACTTGCCTGGCAAATAAATAGTGCCTAATTGATAAAAGACATGATTTTCAATAGTTTCTCAATCTTATCTTTGTCGGCAATTTCCTGTTTCGGTTTAAATTTTTTGATAAGAGCAAGTTCTATTTTAGCTTGATTCAACTCCGCAGACATGTTGTCCATTCTTTCCAGGAGAGTGATTTTATCTTCCCAATATGAGATGTACATATACATGTTGAATGAAACATCCATTTCATAGCATTTTTCCACCCATTCTATAGCATATAACAGGACAGCTTTGTCTTTGCAGTTACTCTTAACGACGGGCCGGTACCACTGTCGATATCTTTTCGAATCAAGATTGGTGTAGAAGCCAGCCTTCACAAGTGAATCGATCTTGTTGGCATACTCTTCCCACTCATTCATATATTTAAAAATTTTTATACGAGTATTCTCAATAACCTCTGCTCCGGATTCGAAATTTCTTTCATTCATAAGAGCAATTAATTTGTTGAATAACACCTCGTCGAATGGTTTTCCTTCTTTAACCTGCGATACAAGCGAATCGGCAAATTTCTCATAATTGTCGTCAATAACCTGTTTTACACGCTCTTTGGAAAATTTATTGTCAAATTCTGAACGATTGTTGATAATATACGTGATTATTGAAGAGAATGGGTCCCTGACTTTTGTGGCAATCATTTCAAAATTCTCTTTATCTAAATATTGCTCTTTAGGTATGATAGACAAATATTGCTGCGTTACAACCCCGACACGGGAGTCAGATGTAGCCGTCAAGGCGTTTAAATACACTTTTACAACATCCGGATTATTTATATTTTTATTGTATCTCTGTTCAAGCCCGGCATTGTGTGTCCCACCTTTAAGTGCAGTTTCTGCATTGGCAAGCAATTTGTCTCCGGCCATGTATCCAAGAGCTCTATGAACTATGTTCCCCTTAGAATCTACCCATAAAAGAGTTGGAAATGCCCCCACATGAAATTGTTTCTTCAGCATTATCCCATCTCCCTTTTCCATATCTATTTTAAAATTTATAAAATATTTGTTGAAAACGTCTCCTACCTCTGATAATGTGAATATTTCATTGGAGAGCTTTTTGCAAGGTCCACACCAAGATGTATAGCAGTCAATAAAGATTAGCTTTTTCTCCTTTTTTGCTTTTGTGACAATTTCTGTCCAGGAATAATTTTCGAATTTGATTCCCTCTTTATTGTCTGCTTTTGAAAGTAGGAAGATAAAGAGTAATGTAATGGTCAGTAATATTTTTTTCATCTATTTGAAAATTTCCGATAGTTTCTGCTCAAGATCCTTCCCCTTAAGATTCTTCGCAATGATTATCCCATCGGGGTTTACAAGAACATTCTGAGGGATTGCTGTAATTCCATACAAGGTTGCTGCCTCATTAGGAGTCTTAAGATCTGATACCTGTCGCCATGGAAGCTTATCGCACTTTATAGCCTTTATCCACCACTCTTTCATTGCAGCAGCATCCAGAGAAACACCAAGAACCTCCAGCCCTTTAGGATGAAACACAGTATATGCATTTATAAGGCTTTTGTTCTCTTTCCTGCATGGGCCGCACCAGGATGCCCAAAAATCGATTAAAACATACTTCCCTTTGAAATCTGAAAGCTTTACGGGAGCACCGTCTGCATCCGGTTGGGTAAAATCGGGGGCTGTTTTACCTATAGCTGTTGCTACAATACTCTCGAGTTGTTGCTTAAATGCCTTTCCGGTGGGTGTCTCCCTAACGGCAGCTGGCAGTGACTCATACAAAGGAGCTACATCTGTATAATCAGGATAATGCCCGCCGTATTCTTTCAGTGCAACAAGACTCAGGAAGCTGTCAGGATTGTTTTTTATAAAATCTAAATACAAACTTCTTTGTACTTTATTTATCTCTCCGTCTCTCCTGTCAAAATCAGCATCTACCTTCGGATCTTTTTGTCTCTCTTCTGGCAGGGCATTATATTCTGCCTTTAAAGAATCCTTTTTTAGTTTTGAAGGTAGAAGGCTTCTTTGAATTTTTTGATAGAGGGTATTAATACCGGGTCCGGAAATTTCTGAAGCGGAAATATGATTGTTTTTGCTTGTTAGATAAGTTATTCCAGGTTCGAGATAAAATATAATTTTATCAGTTTGAAAAGTGTGAGACCCTTCATTACGGACAATCAATTGCACCTCAACAGGCTCTTCAATCATCCCTTTAAACTCAAACTCCCCATTGGTCGTTTTGGTAGACAGGGATATAGTGGTATAGTTTAATTGCCCTGAAAGTTGAATCGTTTTGGGTGTATTCAGTTCTGCTATTTTTCCTCTTATTAAAAACTCACCCTTCTGAGCATAGACATAGACAATAAAAGGAACATAAAGTATTATAGTTAGTAATATCTTCTTCATTTGTTGTATTTTGTTGGTAAATTGAACCCTTTAATCTTGGTTTTGTGGCCAGTCCGGATTATAGTATAATACTTGTATCGGAATTTTCAGAGTATATTTACTGCTGCCGGGTTCCAATATGGCAACTTCATTCCCCACTCCGTCGTATCTCGTAACCTTTTGCATGCGACCTTCTGCATTTAGACGTCTCATATCAAACCATCTGAGTCCGCAGAATGTAAGCTCAAATCTCCTTTCGGCCAAAACCTTCTCCAGAACCTCCTCCTGATTGGCTGATACATACTTGGTATAATCAGCTGCCTTGAAACGGCATTTACGGATAATATCAAGCTGGTTCAATGCTTCAGGCAGATTATTTGCCCTAGCCTCTGCCTCTGCAATTATCAGTCGCAATTCCGCTACAGATATACCCCAGTTAGGGTAAGCTGAGCCTGAAGGCACCCCTGAATGGACGAATGCTACCTTCCCTCTTGTAGTAAAGCTGTAATCTCCAACGTTTTGATAAAAAAACTTCAAACGAAGGTCCCTCTTATCAAAAGTTTTTAAAAATTCAATAGTCGGTATGTTTTTACCAAGATATGAAGAACCTCCAAGCCTTGCATATATGACATCAGGTCTTTTCATGATGGTAATAATATCTTTCGGACTTGCCATGGTGGTATAATTCAGCATCTCTTTGGGGCCATTTTCAAGTGCCAGTCGGGCATTCTCAGCTGCTTTTGTATAATTACCCATATAGAGATATGTTCTTGCAAGTACTCCGTATCCTGCAGCTAGACAGCCACGGAAACGGTTCTTAAAGTTATCTTTGGGTAAATTAGGAATAGCTTCATTTAAATCAGAAATAATATGGTCATATATCTCCTGGACAGTGCTTCTACCCGGAACAGGATCTGTTACATCTACAGAGAAGACAAAAGGAACGGCAAGATCTGTGGATGCTGTTTCCTGATTATATTGCTTTCCATAAAGATTAACAAGACCAAAATATTCATAAGCTCTTCCCAACAAAGCTTCTGCCCTAAGGCTTAATTTTTCTTGTTCGGTTCCTTTTGCATTATTGACATTACTAATAACTGCATTAAACTTATAAATAGAGCTATAGTAGTTAGTCCATAGAACAGCCTCGCCAGGCAATGTCTCTAAAAACTGTGGTTGCCAGGTGTATACCATATCATTTATTGTGGAGAGGACTGTGGGAATTGTAGGATTATCAACATAATCCGAAAGAAGATTTAAATAAGTCGGGGTTGATTTTTCAATATCAGTACTATTTAACCACGAGTCATAGTCTTGTATGGTCTCCAGCAGGCGCTTCCCTTTAGGCGCAACATCCAGGTACTGATCACACGAACTCAGAAAAAGTACCGGAATTACATAAATCAGAAAATATCTATATGCTTTTTTCATTTTTTATACTTTTATATTGATCAGAAACTCAAATTGATGTTAAATGTATAGGTCGGTGTCAGATATTTTTTGGCATAGTCGCGGGTAGCCACACTGTAATTATATCTGTTAAATCCGATTGAATAGATATTAGATGCCTGTAATCTAACCTCAATATTTGATAATGGTGTCTTTTTCAACCATTCACTTTTTTTGAAACTGTATGATACGGTAAGGTCTCCTAATGTCAGGTAGGCACCGTTAGCTAAAAACCTGTCGCAATTTGAAAGATAGTCATAATAGTTCCTTTCTGATGCTCTCTGAAGGATTCCTGGTTTATTCTCATCACCTGCCTGTTTCCAGTAATTTGATGCTCCTTCAAGAGGTCTCACTGATGATGCAGTCGGAACAGGAACTCTGACTTTAAACCCTCCGTAATAGTTCAACATTGCATAGATATAAAAATTGCCTATATCTACCCTGTTACTTAATCCGAAGTTAAAGGACGGGATTTTTGTCCCCTGATAGTCTACATCATCTACTCCTTTGTTATCTTCATCAAAGTGCTTTGTGTTGCCATCCTTGCCGTATATGAGTGTTTTTCCCGTGCTGTCAACTCCTGCATATCTGTAAGTAAATATGGCACCTATCGGATAATCCTTCAGGTAATCAGCACGGTCTGTGCTGGCATAATAAAATGATTGACTGGCAGTTGCTTTAGGTGTGATATAGGTGTTGTATACCTCTAGTATCTTGCTTCTGTTGTATGAGAAGATAAAACCGGTGTTCCAGTTGAAACGCTTATTTGATATCCAGTCTGCATGTAAACTAACCTCCAGACCTTTATTAAGGATTGCACTCTTGTTTATCATAGCTGAAGTGACTCCTTTTGTCGGGTCTATACTGTTGTTTGCCAGCACATCTGTACTTTTTTTAATATAATAGTCGATATTACCAGTGATGTTTTTAAAGATGCTGTAATCCAATCCTATATTAGTATTATATGTCTTTTCCCACCGTAGTTGCGAGTTTGCCGGTGATAAAAGATTAAGTGTCTTCAATGTTTTATCCCATCCATTTAGCCCATCAGAGGCAATAATCTGTGGAAGAGAGTTTTTTGCGACATTTCCATTAAATCCGACAGCTCCTCTAAGTTTCAAAGATTTAATCCATGGAATAACTTTCATAAACTCCTCTTTGTGTATATTCCATCCTGCTCCGACAGACCATAAAGGCTTGTACTTATACTTACTATTTGTGCCGAACAAATTGGACTGATCCATACGGATACTACCTGTAAGAGTATATCTGCCTTTATATATGTATGCAAGGTTTGAATAGAGTGAGATATACCTGTTGTCGGTATAAGTCTGGGCAAACAGACTTGTATATGAAACTAACGGGTTAAGAGATGCATATGGTGCAGAAACCGGTTGAGATAAAATGACATAGTCAACAGGTTGCTGTAAAAGGGTCTGATCACTATAGCCAAAATATGCAGAGGAGCTTGACTGGTTTATAATTTGCCTAACCTCACCACCTATAATCATGTTTAGAGAGTGGTTTTCCAGAAACTTTTTCTCATAATTCATTTGAGCCCTTACAGTAAAACCGCTGGTTTGTGATCTTTGCTGTTTCATGTAATCTCCCTTTGGTACATTAAAAATCAGGCCACTTGCTTCTTCTTGTGTATAACGGTTAACGAGCTGACGTACCTCAGAAGAGTTAGCTCCTGCAAGATGTTTTGCATCACTGCTGGAGATTTCATAGACACCACCGACATTAAAATTGAAACCTCCCCCTAGTTTGTATCTGAATGTTGCACTAAACCTGTTACTGACAGTATTGTTCTTGTCGCTAATCTCGTTAAAATTCACCAAAGGATAATAGCGATTGTCCAACAATCCTTTGCTCATTATTGTTGCGTTATAGTATGGATTGCAATACGATCCGTTATAGATAGACATAGGATTGCCCTCTTCATCCTGAAGAAGTTCAAACGGGTACAGGTTATATATACTTGGAACAGGTGCGGTTTCTGATCCTCCCTCACGAAAATCATTGGTCAATTCCAAAGACAAACGCTTACTCAACTTCATATTGGTACGGGCAGATAATTTGAAACTGGTGTTCCCGTTTTTAATGCTCGTACTTTTTGAGTCTGCATAATTTGCAGTAATATAGTATAGAAGATTCTCGCTACCTCCTGATAAGTCTACATTGTAGGTTTGTGTTGATGCGTTACGCAGGAATAATTTGCTGTAATCTTTAATATTATTGTATGATCTTAGTGATTGTATCTGGCTGTTAGCCTCATCCTCGCTTATAACTCCGGCCACTTGCTGTGCGTATATATTTACCGGAGTCGGATAGTTGAAAAAAAGCCCCATGGACGTACTTCCCATAGTACTCCATGTGGAACTCGACATGGTCTTGTTTATATCAAGAAGGTAATCAATGGTTGTACCTGACGCATTCTTGTCCCAGCGATAATTTTCATAATTCTCTTTAGGAGTGACACTTGTCGTTGCCCTGAAATTAACAGTTATCTTACCCGCCTTTGCCTGCTTTCTTTCAATAACTATTACCCCATTTGATGCCCTTACTCCATATATAGTTGCTGCAGCTGCATCTTTCAAGACAGTTACCGACTCAATTTCATTGGGATTTATATTGTCAATGGATAGTTCGGTAGGATACCCGTCAATGACAATAAGAGGGCTCTTACTGCCGTTGATGGTAGATATACCCCTTATCTGGAAAAGGCTGTTACCCTCAAATGACACATCATTATTGATGAGTAATCCGGGAAGTTTATTCTGAAGTCCTATAAGAAAATCTGTTGTATTTACCCTGCTCTCAAACTCTCTTGCCTGTATAGTGGCAAGACTTCCTGTGCTTTGCTCGGGTTTGATCTTCTGATACCCTGTACTTATAAATGCAACCTCCTGCAATTCCGCTGCTTCCTCCTCCATCACAACATGAATTAATGTTTTACCCGATACAGTTACTTCCTTCTGCTTATAACCCAAAAACCTGAATATCAGAATTGCATTTTCAGGTGCTTTAATAATGTAATTCCCTCTTTTATCAGTAATCGTACCTTTATTTGTGCCTTTTATCAGAATATTTACCTCAATCAAAGGCTCACCTTTGCTGTTGGTAACTCTGCCTGTGATACTGATTGGCTCTTTCTTTTTTTTCTCCAATGATGCCGGAAAGATAACAACCTGTTTGTTAACAACTTCAAAAGCCAGTCCTGACTCTTTAAGACAATATGTGACAATGTCGGTAAGAGGTGCTTTGACAAAATCACAGGTCACCTTCTTTAGGTTTTTAATATCTGAGCTCTGATAAAGGAAATTATATCCGCTCAGCTTTTCCAGTTGCTCAAAGACTGATTCAACTTTTTGATCATTACACCTAATTGTGTAAGTTTTGTTTTGAGTGCTCTGTGCTGATAATGTGGCATTTTGCAGGAATCCAAATGTCACAGATAAAATCAGTGAGAGTTTTACAATTAACAATGTTTTTTTTAATCCACGATTTTTTGGGAAAAACATTGTATGGAAATTTTTCATACATTTGTTTTTAGAGTTTAACTTATAAATTCTGATTGTTTCTCCCTGTTCTTCAGGGAGAGACGTGACAGGGGGTTGTTCGAGCAACTCCCTGCCTTTTTGAAATAGGCCTGATTATGGTTCTTTCATAATTGTTATGGTTTTATGGGTTATCTGGAACTTAATTCGTTTCGTTTTTTCCAGCAGTGTAAACACTTCTTCCACACTGGCTTCCCTCGGCATATTACCGGTGAAGCAGAGCTCTTTAACAGAAGCATCAGTATAAATCACTTCAAAATCATACCAGCGGGCCATATTTTTCATAATCTCTTCCAATGGGGCGTCTTTGAATATGAAGCGATTGTCAATCCATCCGGTGTACAGAGAGGTATTTACCTCCTTAACCATAATCCGGCCTTCTGCATTGAGTTCTGACTGTTGTCCGGGTTTTAATATTACCTGCCCGACTTGAACAGAGCCTTCTACCAGGGTTGTCCTTATTGTAGATTCGTCGGCATAAGCATTTACATTAAAGTGTGTTCCAAGCACTTTTACTTCTGACTTATTCCCGATTGTAACAATAAATGGAACTTTGCCTTTTTCTACTTCAAAATAGACCTCTCCGGTTATCTCAACCCTGCGTTCTTTTCTGGTGAATTCAACGGGAAATTTTATGCTGGAAGCAGCATTAAGCCATGCTTTTGAACCATCGGGCAGCTCCACAAAATATTCTCCTCCGCGGGGAGTTTCTATGGTATTCATTCTTACCTGAGCCCCTTCATAAGGTGAAGAGTTTGCATATACTAATTTACCGTCATCTTGTTTGATTATTTCAGAACCTCCCTGAGTAGCCAGAGTGCCGGTCCTGGCACTGTCCAACACTATTTTGGATCCATCTGCCAGAGTAAGTATGGCTTTATTGCCACCCGGAACTATTTTATTTATTTGTAATTCTGCTGTTTGTTCAAGAGATATTTGTTGTCTGTCATAATAAAACCAGGTGCCTGATATCATAAGAATCACTACTGCCGCTGCAGCATACCTAAACAAAGAACGCTTAAAGTATATACGCTTATCTATTTGTTTGTCTATTTGACGCTCGATTTTTTCCCACTCTGTCTCCTGATCATATTCGGCTAGTACTTTTTTACGATTCTCCCATTGATTCTGGCTTTTTAAGGTATCATAAATAGTCTTGTTCCCGGGTGCTTCATCAAGCCAGTGCTTTAATACCTGCAACTCATCAGGTGATGCGTTCCCCGACAGTTCCCGGCTTATCAAACGGGCAATTTCAATATCCTTTTTGTAATTTTTCATTCTTTTTAATGTGTCCTTCATAAGTATAATAACGTTTAGGTGGAAAACGGGTGACAATTTTTTTATACTTTTACCAACAAATGGAGTTATTGCAGTTGACAGATACGCATATTCTGAGTATCAGCGAGGGAAACAGGACAAGTTTCAAATTACTGTACGAAACAGTTTTCACGCCGCTGATTTTGTTTTCACGCCGGTTTGTGGATGAAAAGGATGCTGCTGCAGATTTGGTGCAGGAGGCTTTGCTTGCATACTGGAACCGTCGTAAAGAATTTATAACGGTTATCGAAGTAAAAGCATTTTTGTACGGCACCCTTAAAAATATGTGTCTGAACCATCTACGGACAAAAAAAGTGCATGGGCGCTATGTACAACAGACAATGGAAGAGGCAGAACAAACCTCAGAAGCAGTGGAGGAGCCTTTAGTAATCAACAATGCAATTATTGAAGAAGAGACCTTTACATTGTTGTTCCGAGCTTTATCTGAACTGCCCCCACGAGAAAAAGAGATAATAGAACTCAGTCTGCAAGGCAAAAAAAATCAGGCTATTGCAGACGCCCTGAGTTTATCGGTAAACACAATAAAAACATTAAAGTTGCGGGCCTACCGGAGGTTAAGAGAAACTATACGATGATCTTTTAAATACATCCTGAGACAACGTCACAACAGTCCCTTTCTCTGGGTTTTGCACCTTAAAATTGTTTGTGTAATTGTCCGAATAGGCATTGCAGAGAGCAGTTGGGGACACACACTGTAAGCGATGCGTTATGAAAAACAATAATTTGATTTTTAGCATCGCGAACAGATGTGGGTAATTGCGGTGCACGGCCTATGAGGGCAATTACACAAACAACGAACAAACAGGCGTGATATTTGTTGATAGGGTTGTCGTTTAAAAGGAAAAAATGAATATAGGCAGAGTAGAGGAGGCACTTAAAAGTGTTGTACATCCGGTTAAGGAGAGAGACGTTGTTTCTCTCGGAATGATTGAAGATATTAAGGTAGACCCTGAGAAAAGGCAAGTGAAATTCAAACTGGTGTTTCCTTCACCAGATGCTTTATCGTCATCCATAAAGAAAAATTGCGAGCAGGCTGTGAGAGATGCCTTTCCCGGACAAGATATTAAGGTTGGCATTATGGAACTGGTGAGAGAGAGGAAAATTGAAAAGAGAGTCAACCTAGAGATGGGGCAGGAGGCTCTGGCAAATGTCGGTCATATTATAGCAATTGCATCTGGAAAGGGAGGAGTGGGAAAATCTACTGTAGCGGTTAATCTTGCAATAGCTCTTTCAAAAGCGGGATATAGAGTCGGACTTGCCGATGCCGATGTTTACGGCCCATCTGTTCCTAAGATGACAGGAACAGAATCGGAGGCCCCTCTTGTTGATGATTCGAGTGGCAAGGAGATGATTATCCCTATTGAAAAGTACGGTGTAAAATGGATGTCAATCGGTTATTTTGCAAAACCCGACCAACCTCTTATCTGGAGAGGTCCCATGGCCAGCAACGCTCTTAAACAGATGGTTCTACAGGTAATTTGGGGAGAGCTTGATTTTCTGCTTATAGACCTTCCTCCCGGAACAGGCGACATTCATATCTCAATTGTGAAGGACATTCCGCTTTCCGGCGCCATTGTGGTAAGCACACCACAGGCTATCGCACTTGCAGATGTGGAAAAGGGGATAAATATGTTTCGTAGTAAGGACATTAACAAACCGATACTTGGGCTTGTGGAAAATATGTCATGGTTCACACCCGCGGAACTGCCCGACAACAAGTACTACATTTTTGGAAAAGAGGGGTGCAAAAAAATGGCCGAACGATTCGGTATTCCTTTGCTTGGACAGATCCCGATTATACAGAGCATTAGGGAGAGTGGCGATAATGGTGTTCCGATAGCCCTTCAGGAGAGAGAAGATAGTGCCGCATTTGCCTCCCTCGCCAAAAAACTCCTCACCAAACTAACCTAATGCCCATTGCCCATTGCCTATTGCCTATTGCCTATTGCCCATTGCCCATTGCCTATTGCCTATTGCCCATTGCCCATTGCCTATTGCCTATTGCCTATAAATGCTTGTACTTCGCCATCCTCTCGTTCCATCTGTCTCTGGCAAACTGCTGAAGATCTGCAACCACGTCCCTGTCATCCATAATTTCGAGCCCCAGAATTGTCTCAATTATATCCTCCATTGTAACAACACCCTCGAAGCCTCCGTATTCGTCTACGATTAATGCTATATGGGCCTTCTGAGAAAGTAGTTTCTCCCATAAAACTGTAAGTGGTTGGACATTGGGAGCTACCAGAATAGGTTTTTTAATTTCCAGAAGCTTAAGGTCAAAATTGTCTTTTGCAAGGTGCTCAAACACCTCCTGGCGATATATGAAGCCTGTGATATCCTCCTTGTTATCTCCCGAATAGACCGGAATTCTGGAATAGTGAAGGTAAATCTTGTTTTTGTAAAACTCTCCAATGGTAATCTCCTCCGATGCAGTTGCTACAACAACCCTTGGGGTCATTACATCACTTGCTCTGACACTCCTCAGCTTTATAAGGTTCTGGATAATCTTTTTTTCTGTATCCTCAAATGTTCCCTCCTCTGTACCAATGTCAACCATGGCAGAAATTTCCTCTCTACTTACTGTTTGTTCATCCTTGCTGCGTCGCGAGATAAGTTTTGTCATAAGGGCAGATAAAATTACCAGCGGGTATGTAATATATATCATACCCTGAATAATCCGGCCCGAACTCATTGCTATTGACCTCCAGTAGTGAGCACCTATTGATTTTGGTAAAATTTCTGAGAGAACAAGAATCAAAATTGTCAATATAGCTGAGATTAACCCAAAATAAGCCTCTCCGAAAACAATAACAGCCTGAGAACCAACACCGGCAGCTCCAACGGTGTGAGCGACAGTATTTAACGACAAAATTGCCGCTAATGGTTTGTCGATATTTTGTTTTAACCGTTTTAAGGTTTTTGCCGATTTAACCCCTTGTTCCTCTTTAATATTTATAAAAGAGACCGGAGTAGTGAGCAAGACCGTCTCCATCACCGAACAGAGAAAAGAGATCGATAATGCAAGCAAAAGGTAAAAAATCAAGAGACCCATAAACGTATATTTTAACTAATATTTTTGGACAAAAGGAGTCTTCGTAACTTCTCTTTATCTCTTTTCAGAGTATCTTATTGTGAGGCAGTACTTTTCAGACACAGCTCTTTCATCTGAATCTCGTCAATTTTTGAAGGAGCATCTAGCATTACGTCGCGCCCC
>Ga0074193_1002610_pt1 | contig 15724 bp, 23 predicted proteins | sample EPASupsiteHSE605_FD_64523 | JGI IMG/M metagenome (GOLD analysis project Ga0074193, IMG submission 64523) | Bioremediated contaminated groundwater from EPA Superfund site, New Mexico - Sample HSE6-05 | ecosystem: Environmental > Aquatic > Deep subsurface > Groundwater > Contaminated ... | reverse complement strand
AGGCATAAAATCGCATTTTTAACAAAACAGCCCCCCTTCCCTAAGTTCCAAAATCATTGTAAATCCCGGGAAATAATTAAGTAAAAATGTGTTTATAAGCAACTTACATAAAAATAAATAACAGAAGCGAACTCTTAAAATGCAATCCGGCGAAAAACATTTTCTCTAAATGTTTTTCGCCGGACGAGTGGAGCTGCGGAGAGTCATTTATCCCTTACAATCCCTTAAAAATCATTTATTTACGTTTTTTCATTTTTTTCGACTTCTAAATAAGGTGGCTATTTTTCTATTTTTTTTGCTTATTCAGCCGCTCTTGGTACTTACCTATTTCTATATAGAGACTTTTTAATTCTTCAGTAAGTTTTCTATTATCAAATTCCAATTTTTCAATAATGGCATTCTTTTTTAAACATTCTTCACATAATTTATTTTGATCGGTATTTGGATTTATGTACTTACCTCCTGTTCCTGTTATAAACCATTCAAAATTAATATTTGGGAATAATTCGAGTATTTTTTGATGATATTTTGATGGTATTTTTTGTCTTCCTTGTATCCAATTACTTACACTTTGTTTTGTTACACCAAGATGATCATAAAGTACCTTGTTAGAAAAATTATTTTCCACAAGTAAATTTTTTAATCGCTGATTTATAGTGTTATACATTTAGAATCGATCTAAATTACGTTATAGTACATGAAATTATGTACAGGTACGCCATTTCATGTATATATTTGCTGTCAAATTACTGTCAAAATACTGTACTAAGATAGTACAAAAAATGTACAAAAAACAATACGTTAAAAAATGGATTCAGATAGCTTAAAAAAAATCAGAGAAAGATTGCCTAAACGCTACATCAAAATTTTGAAAGAACGAATAGATGTTAGCGAATCAACAATATACAGAACATTAAGAGGTGATCTGGATAATGAAACTGTGATCAAGGCAGCATTGGAGCTGATAGAAGAAAATATACAGTTAAATAATGACATCAAAAAAAGAATCAACAAGCTATGCAAGTAAAATTACCTGCCGGTATTGAAGATGGATTAGAGGTTTATCGCTCAGTCAATTCTGTAAAGGTTGTACTGAATGGTAACCGGTGTGATTATTTAGAGCTCCCGTTACAAATCCGGGAACCATTTCAGGCAGAGTTAATTTCTGATAAATCAGCCTTAAAATGTCTGACGTGCACGCTTGGAATTACGGACCCGGATGAAATAGAGCAAAAATTTGTCGGTTGCCGTTATGGACTGTTTGATTCTGTTCCAGATTTAAAAGGGAAAACGTTACATCCTGATGCTCCTTATTGCTCTAAAATTGAGACATGCGAAGGATTTGACATTGTATGCAAAATTCCTGGAGTAAAAAACGGGAAGCTAACCAGGAAAGAATACCTTATAATTATATATGTAGGAAAAGGGCTTCTTGATAAAGAAATAGCTTCAAAACTGAATATAGAACTATCTACAGTTCGCATTGAAATTGCAATGTGGATAATGGACAAAGGCGTGATTTGATGTTCCCAAAAACGATTATAAAAATGAAAACCTATTGTGAAAAAACAGATGAAAACTCTTTTGCGATTAAAGATATATCGCCATTTGGGCTCCGGGTTCTTAAAGCCGCCCTGGATGAATTTGACACCAGAATAAAAACCGGCAAACCTGACAAAGAAGTATTAAACCATGTACACGAATTATTAACAGCAATAGAAAACATAAATGAATAATTATGAAACCAGATTGGACAATTAATTTCAACAACGACAAAATAACTGCTACATGTCTCAATGCGAAGGTTATTTGTGATTTAAAAGAGCATACTATTTCTCTTTTTGATAAAGATGTAGAAATATCATGCAAAAATTCATATTTATGGAATCTTAAAGACTTCAATAGCTATATGCATGAAGCGTATGAGAGCTTGATTAAGCCTGATTTTAATAGACAAATAACAAAAGAAGCATTAGCCGAAAAACTGCACGGACGGGAATATCCGGCTGGAAGTACAGATCTTGAAAACTATTATGCAGCCGATAACGGGCTGATAGTAATTTTTGGGTTCAGCGATGATCAGATATATTTCCGAGGCAAAATTAATGAAGAAGTATATGTCGGTGATGATACCGATTTTATAATTGTTACACCAGGTGTTGAAATCCCCTACGGTGATGATGATTCTGATATTTATTTGAAATCTTCAACTTTTGAACCTATCGTTATCGAAGAAGATAGCTCTATTACTGAAAACAGAATCAAAACCCTATTTTCCCCTGCTGAAATTGACTGTACTTGGCTAATAAAAACGGATTTACCGCACGCAAGTTTTGACATAATGGAAGATGGTGAGCTTTACTGCAGAGGAATTATAATTGACGCTGCAGATTTATAGATAAATCATTCAATAGAGATAAAGATGAACGAGTATTACAACACAACGTACAGCCTGTTGAGAAGTATCTTCTCACAGCGTCTTTTGCTGATAAAATTCAGCAAGTGCAAATCTCCCGAACTTGACTCTCTGAAGCTGCAAACTGAAGAATTAAATAATCAGCTTGCAAACTATTCTGGCGACAAAGGCATCGCCTATTTCTTATACAAAAACTATGAAACTATCAAATCAATTCTGCCGAAATCGAATGGTTGGCAATTGAAAATGAGAAAATTAAACACTTTGTATAATCAATCACAAAATTATTTAGCATGAGCCCCGAAAAAGAATCCCCCTCTGTAAGTGCGATTTTGACCGTTTTGGCTGCGATCATCGTAGCAGGTGTAATCCACATTGGCCTGTACACGCTAATCACTCTATTTCAATGACTGGCAAACAACAGCGATTTGAATCATACGTGCTTGGAGTGCTTCACTCTGTAGCGTTGATTCAGCAAGAACATAAACTTCCAAATGTTTCAAATTCGCTCATTCTGGAGCTGCTTGAGACATACGATTTTAAAACGCTTCAGGAAATTACTGAGCGGTATTCAATCTCAATTGACTTTACATCAATACCAAAATCAGATAAACATGTGTGACGAAATAGATAATCTGAAATCAAAAAAAGAAATTTTAGAAAAGCAACTGGAAGCTGAAGAAAATGTTGAAAAATGCCTTAATCTTCAACGGGATATTTCGATACTACTTCATAAAATACAGGCTCGTAAGGATAGAAGCCGGCACTTCACTTCTTCGATGCCTGAATACTATTTTCCTAAAATCACTCCACGTTACTAATCCTTTTTAATACAATTACATGCGCTACATTGATGCTGAAAAGATTTATGAACTAACAGATCACGGAAAAGATATCTTCTCTCATTATTTCCCCGGAGAAGAAATCGGCTCAAACCGCTTTATAAGGGTACGCCCGGAAGATAAAACCCCCTCGGCCAAGATTTCCTGGTATAACAACCTGTGGAGAATAACCGACTTTGGGAACCAGGATCAGCTAAACAGTACTCCCGGAATTCAATTTGTCAGATATCGGGAGAATTGTAACTATTATGAAGCTTTATTATTTATCGAACAGGTAATTATCAAGAAGGAAATTACTTCAGATAAGTTTAGCAAACCTAAATGGTCCGCTGATTATGAGTACAGGGAAATGACTTCCGCCGATAAAAAAGGCGAATATAAGTTTACCTTCAAAAAAAAGCCTTCGGCTGATGATCTGGCTGCGATCGGACGCTACGTTACTGAAGACATTTTGGATAAGTATCATTGTAAAGTAGTTGAAAGTTACTCATACTGCTCTGCTTCAAAGCGTTTGAATAAAGACGTAGTACATATATTCAAGTCAAACAAGGATTACCCTATTTTCTTGTTTGATTATGGAACTTTTAAAAAGCTCTACCGTCCTCACGAACAGGAAAAAAATCACCGGTTCGTTTATGTTGGCAAAAAGCCAACAGACTACATATACGGTCTTGAGCAAATTCTTGAATGTAAGAATGAGTTTGTCGATCAGGAAGAGGAACAGATCGCCATTCCGGAAGACAAACCGGAAGCACTTGTACGTGATATATTCCGCTGCTCCGGAGAATCGGATGCGTTGAACCTTGCCAGTCTGGGGTTTCATGTTTATTGGCTTAATTCTGAATCCGCTACACTTGATTATAAGGACTATAAACGGATTGACACGCTTTGTGAGAACCATTACCAGATTATGGATCTGGATTCCACCGGCAGGAATTATGCCTTAATAAATGCACTTAAACATATTTCTTTATATACAGTAGAGCTACCTGAGTGGCTGCAATATAAAAAAGACTTCAGGGAGAATCCATGTAAAGACCTGAAGGACTTTATAAACCTTTCTGGAGAAGATCGTGAACAAACCTGTTATGATTTCCTGGTATTAAAACGGGCTTCAAAACGAGTAAAGTTTTGGCATAAAACCGTTGATGAGAAAACGAAAAAAGTGAATTACTCAGTCAATATGGAGTTTTTCTACTTTTTTTTGAAGGCAAACGGTTTTTACCAGGTCGAAAGTATCTACCACAAAAAAGCCGGTTACTCTTATGCTCAGGTAAAAGGACGTATCGTTGATCTGATCAGCCCGGATGCGATCAAGAGGGTTATAAAACGCTTCACAAAAGATTGGATTAAGGGTAAGAAGCTGATGGATTGCAATGATTTGCTCAACAAAATCAATACAAGCAACCAGATCACGGAAGCAAACCTGGAAACCATCGACGAGATCAAACTCAACTTTAAAAATTACTCTTCCACTACCGAGTATCTCAACTTTCTGAATGGTTCACTAAAAGTTACACGGGATAAGATCGAGATGGTTAAACATGAGCAACTGCCTAATTATATTTTAGGAAAGTTAGAAATTGACCATAATACGATATCTCATCTTTCCAGCCGCTCTATGAGTTATATCAAAGAACCGGCAATTGAAGTCAATGCCTCGAAGGAATACCAACAGTTGCTCGATAAACTTGCCGCCTGTAAAACAGATGATCAGCGTGAAATTGTGAACGTTGAACTAGCTCAACTAAGTGATCTTGATAAATACGAAATAAAAATCAATGATAAAGACTTCATCTTTATACGATTCTTAAGAGACCTGAGCCGGATTCACTGGAGAAAAGAGCTGGAGCGCAAAGAGAAGCTCACTGCTGATGAAGAAAAAGAGGAGAATCTATTACTGGCAAACCTGTTGTTTGTATTGGGATATCATTGTTCCCAGTATAAAGATCCCAGCAAGCCCTGGTTCACCCTGCTTCAGGATATGAAGATATCGGCAGTTGGACAAAGTTCCGGACGTTCCGGGAAGAGCTTGCTCAGTATGGCTGTAACATTTGTTCGCACCTCTTTTTATAAAGGAGGCAGGACGCTGGATAATAAAAATGAGTACCAGTTTTTTTATGACGGTTTCACAGAGTTTCATGACTTCATCGAGATTGATGACATGCACGAATACGCTGATTTTGGATTCTTCTATACACAAGTAACCGGGAAGCGGGAAATAAACCCCAAAAACTACGCTCCTTTCACACTTGAGTATGGAGATTCAGGTAAAATGCTAATCAGTTCAAATTTTGAACTTCAGAATATCGATTCGTCCACCATCGGGAGAATGCTGAACTGCGGGGTGAGTGATTACTATCATGAAGCGACAAAATTCAATGATTACAAAGAGACCCGTACTCCTCTTCTGAAGTTTGGCCGCAGGTTATATGATGATTTTACCGCAGAAGAATGGGTTAAGTTCTACAACCTGATCGCTTACTGCATTCAGCTGCAGATGCGCTTTTACAAGATACAACCCCCGATGATGAACCTGGAGAAACGGCAACTCAGAAGGGCGATGAGCCAAGGACTTGGAAAGGATGAAGACTTCTTCCACTGGGCCAATGACTATTTTACGCCAATGATTATTACCCCGCCTTTGGAGTATTCACCGGCTGACACGGGATACTTTAATACATTCATTTTCCGGGAGTATGCTTTCAATGCGTTCTTGGAAAAACTTACCAAAAAGCAGGCTGCAGATTACCGTAGTAACAAGTTTAAAACACATCTTCAGTCCTGGTGTGATTATTACGGATATACGCTGAATCCTGAAGAGATGTGTACCGGGGATAAGTCTCAGCGCAGGATACTCAAGACCATCGAAAGGGTTACAAGAGAGTGTTTTTTTATCAGCACCCGAAATATTATTGGAATTACACAGGGAAGTGAGTTAAGCCCTGAATCACCGGATGATCAACCACCTTTTTAAATTAATCCGCATGAAGACACAAAAAATTGATAAGATAGTTTGCCTTGTTTTTAGAGTAAAAAGAAGGAATCTAAGAAGAAAAACACATTTACCTGCAGCGAACGATGCCCGCAACGCCGCTATGTATTTCTACAAAGAAGTACTGAAGCTTTCAACGCTGAAAATTGCCCGTGCATTCAACCGGAAAAGTCATACAACAATTATGAGTGATATTAAGCGAGCTAAAAACCTGATCGAGACGGATCCGCTCTATCGTGCAAAGATCGAACTTGCTAAAATGATGATTGATCAGGAGTTAAATAAGGCTATCCCTGTGAGAAAGAAGCAATACAACACAAAGCAGCGCCTTTTGAGTGCAGGTGTTGTAATTACCACAAAAAAAAAGCAGATATCACTAACCCCACAGAAGTTGGAAGAGATGGGCAAAACTGATAAAAAAAGGCTTCAATGTTTGAATTCAGAATATGGTTTCACAGTTCAACTATCATTGTTATGAGAAATTTACAAAGATGCCCCGCATGTTTAGGCGGTGGATGTAATGATATTCAGGATGAAAAAATAAATACTTGGAAATGTAATGAAACCGGTGCTTGGAAGTACAAAGAGCTTCCTGAAGGAATGAGGTTGGCCAAGATCGAAAATTTCTATCACGGCACCACTCTCCTGGTTGGAATGAATTATTTGGTTAAAGGTTATTACACTGAGTATTACGTGACTTATCAGGTTCATGCAATGACGAATATGCAGAACCTGCTTCAGTTTATTAAAGATAAAAGAGTATTTATTAAATAACTAATAGATTATGAGTGTAGCAGGTTTTTTTGAAAAAATTTCCGGCTTGAAATCTAAGAAGGAAGAACGTAAGTTGCTAAAAGTGTACATTCATCAATATGTATATAATTTAAAACACCGTTCAAGATCATATAAACGATCTTTTCTAAATCTTGCAAAAAAGATAGAAGCGTTTGAAAATGAAAACTATATAAGTATCTATACGGATTCATTTTGCGAAACTACAGCGGAAAATTTCGTTTATTTTTTGAAAGAGAAATATAATCATCGAGCGAACAGTGTGCGAACTATGTATCAGAAGCTTTCACGTGTTTTGCGTAGCGCACACAAGGCTGGCTACAAAGTTGATTTTCGATTCGAATACATCGATGTCAAAGAAGAGTATGTTCCTTCCGTTTCTCTCAGTCCTTCAGAGATTGAAAGAATTTATAATCTTTATATAAAGAATGAAGAAATTGCAAAAATCAGGGATCGGTTTATTATAGGATGTTGCACAGCTCTCAGATATAGTGATTACTCTGTAATCTCATCTGAAAACTGCATCGGAAATAATGTTACGATAAAAACAAAAAAAACCGGGGTTGTTGTGGTTGTTCCGCAACATCGCTATGTTCGTGAGATTCTTGCGAAGTATAACTTTCATCTCCCTGCTCTGAAATCACAGCAGAATTTCAATAAAGTAATCAAAAACATTTGCAAGCGTGCCGGAATTGACGACCTGATCAGGATTGAGCGCACGGTTGGAGTTAAAATAGAACGAAAAAATTACAAGAAGTGGGAGCTGGTGAGTAGCCATACTGCTAGGCGGTCGGGCGCTACAAATATGTATCTGGCCGGAATTCCTGTGTTCCGGATAATGTTGCTAACGGGACACTCTACAGAGAAATCATTCTTTAAATATATATGTATTTCAAAGGAAGAGAATGCCAGCGTTTTAGCTGGAAATGAGTTTTTTAAATAAAATATAATAACTGATTAAAAAACAGAACAACAATGAAAGCAAAAATTTTTGTAGGAGAGCGTGAGTCTGGCAAAACCAGAACAGCAAATATGATTGCGGAATATGTCGGAAAAGAAAAAACGGAGATTTTTTTCGGAAGAGGATTATATAATCATCCCTTTGTATTTTCAGAAATAAAAGAAGATACAAAGCTGATTATTATTAATGATTGTCCGGAGAATTTTGATTACTCACGCTTTTTCCAGGTAGAAGATAACGGACAAAATGGCGGGGATTTAAAATTCACAATTACAAGAGAAATCCGTGGACAAAAAACACAGATTATACATGTTCCGTATCTGATTTTCACTACTAATAAATTATCAAAAAAATGGCTTGAGTATGGAGCTTCATTTGAAGGTCGTTTTGAGATAATTCAGTTTCCGCTTTCCTTCAGTTATGAAATTCTTCACAGGACTATATTCGATATATCTGTGAATACCCCTTATTCTGAGAAAGAGATCCATGAATTTATGATTCTAACAGGTTTGAAAATAGATGATGTGAAAAAAGTTTTGAATGACTTCTTTATTGAAAAAAATATAACCAGCTTGAATGATATTAATAAATTCATCAAAGCTGGCTATTTGAAATTTAATTAATAATTAAAAAACAGCAACATGGAACAGTTAAAGAACACAAGATTTAGAGCAAAACGATGGGATCGGAACTATGAATTTACAGAAGGCCGTTTATCTCTTCGTGATTATAAAACACTTGAACCAGCATCAAGTTTTCCAAATCATAATGGATATGTAGTTTGTATTGAGAAAGATGACGGATTTTTTGACATAGTAGTTCCTGATAGTATAGAGATTATTCCTAACCCAATTCAGCAAACTCTTCAAGAAGAGTTCGAGAAAGAAAAGTTAAAAAGAGAAGTAGCAGAGGCAGAGGCAAAGGAAGAAAAACGGGAAATTATTACAAAAGAGCATGAAGATTTCAAGATGCTAATGTGTGCTATTGATAAGGAATTGTCTGTTCGTGGATGTGATCATAAGCATTCTAATTTTTACATAGCTTGCAAAAAGCTTGAAGAATTTCGGGGCTATACAATTGATAGAGTAAAAACATTACAGTACCTTGAAAGTAAAGGAGGGTATTGCGATTGTGAAATTATGATGAATGCTCAATTCTGCCTAGCAATGATAAAAAAATAATTAAAAGCACAGTAATATGAAACTATCAGAAGTAATTAAAATGGAAATTGCGGGATGCGATTATACATCTCCAAAAAAAATCAGAAAGTGTTTGATTGAAAGAATTGGAATTGAAGTTAGCATTAGTGAGATTAAGGCAATTCAGCAAACTCTTCAAGAAGAGTTTGAGAAAGAAAATTTAAAAAGAGAAGCAGCTTCATCAGAAATAACAGATGCACAACTGTCATTTATAAGAGTAAAATCAAAACCAATAGAATTTGAAGATGAAATGGTTAAGGCAATTATTGAAGGTAGAAAAAAAATAACAAGAAGGATTAGTCAATTTGGAAAAGAAACCAAATGTAAATATGGATATTCTGGTGATTTCCTGTACGTTAAAGAAAATTATTTTGATGCCAGGCCTTTTAAAAATATGCCCTTATTTTCAAAAGGTCCTGATTTCTATTATAAAGCAGATGGATCATTCATTGGTGAACATAAATGGAATTCTAACATGCCTCGTGAAGCTGCAAGAATTTTTCTAAAAATCACAGAAGTTACTTTTGAAAAATTACTTGACATAAGTGAAGAAGATGCAATACTTGAAGGTGTTGAACATATTCCTGGATTAACATCATACTGGAAACATTACTCACCTACGTTGTCATTTTCAAAAGAGCAACTAAAAGATGCCGGGTGCCCAATTTGCAAGACTGCAAAAGCTTCATTTTTCAGCTTTTGGAGAAAGTTATACGGTGCTTCGTCGGTTGAGTTGAACGATGACGTGTGGGTTATTTCATTTGACATAGTTCAAATTCGGAAAGGTAAATCATTACTTTCTAAAGCTATCGAAACCTATAAAAAATAGAAATTATGATGAGCGATCTACTAGTTTATTACGGGTTTACAAAAATCAATAAGGTTGCTAAAAAGAGAGAGTTAGCAATCGTATTTGAGAATGAGTATGGCTGGAAGAACGAAAAGTGGGTAAGTCGAAAAATGATTGTTGCCGCAACTCGGCGGCAAACTATTAAGGAATCTGAAGATGGAAAGTCATCGAATCGTATGCTTACAAAATATTCAATATTTATCGATGATAAACCTTTTAACTCTGATATAAGCAGAGTACTTGAGTTTAATAAACTAGCTGACTCAAATAATGTACAGGAGGACATTTTGAATGATATATACCAAAAATGTTGTGAAAAGTTTCAGGAATATAATAGACTATATCCTTCGAAAATAAAGAGAAGCAATCAGATTGAGTTGTTTGAATTCAAAATATAATTAAACAGATGAGTGCAAAATTATACGACTTTACCCCCAAGATGATAGCAGAACTGAAGCTATTATATCCCAATACCCACAGTCGGGAACTAGCAGTACATTTCAATTGCAGTTATCGAAAGATATGCAATCTTGCGTTTCAATTGAAGTTAAAAAAAAACATTGAATGGATTCGCGAGACTGCACGCAAAAATATGCTGGATCCAAATCACCCTGGCCGCCAAAGCTGCTTTAAAAAAGGCATCATACCTGCAAATAAAGGCAAAAAGCAGACGGAGTATATGACTCCTGAAGCGATTGAGAAAACGAAATCAACCCGTTTTAAAAAAGGTCATAGAGTCTGGAATCATAAAGAGATTGGATTTGAACGAATAACAAAAGACGGTTATATAGAACTAAAAGTTGCAGAACCTAATGTTTTTAAATTAAAACACAGAGTAATGTGGGAAAAGCATAACGGACCAATTCCGAAAGGCTATAATATTCAGTTCCATGATGGCAATAAACTTAACTGCTGCATGGAAAACCTGTATATAATCAGCAGATCTGATCAGCTTAAATATAAAAATAGTTTGATAGTCAGATACCCGGTCGACATTCAGTTGGCTATTCGTGCAAAAGGTGCATTAAACAGACAAATCAATAAAATTCTTAATCAAGAGTAAAATGGAAATAAACACAGGCATTACATTAGTCGACGTCAGGAGTGCGGCTATGGAAACAATTAAAAAATTGCAAAACGGCGAGATTGACGTGAAAACCGCCGGGGAAATACGAAATTTATGCAACACTGTCATTGATGTTGCAAAAACGCAGGTTGAATATATAAAAGCTATTCCAAATCATGTGAAGGCTCAAATAACTCTCACAGAAGTGAAAGCAATAGCAGGCACATTAGTAGATCGTGATTCAGAGTTAGATAAAACGCTCTTTGAAATTGAAGCTTCGAACGAAAAGACATACAATTTATCAAATGACAATAAGTAAATGATTATGAAAAAAATAATAGTTGTAGCAAGTTACGAAGCATATGTTCCAGATGACATGACTGTTTCAATGGTTCAGGATTTAATTGAAGAAAAGTTAAGAAACAATCTTGAGTACTTCAGTATTTGTGTAGAAGACTATCCGAATGAAGATGAACAGTGTCCAGATTTCAATCTAAATGATGTAATCTGTGGTACTGAGTTAATGATTTCAATAGGTGGTGAATAATCTAACCGAAACAAAGACAAAGAATTTCAACAAATTAAAATTAAATAAATGATTACAGTAAAAGATAATGACGTTTATAAACGTGAAAGAATAGTTGAATTTACAAATGATGAAATTATAACTTTTAAGCGATTCAGTAAACCGGAACTTGAGGTTTACGAGCAAAAAGATTATGATTGGTATATGTCTGTTGCCCTTGAAAAATCTGATAAGGTAACAGAAGATAGGCACTTATTGACAGCTGATCTATTAATATCTTACGCATATGCAATTCGAGAGGGCTATAATCATTGTATAGATCCTCATTTGCTTCGTAGATATGATGAGCCTCGCAACAGAAATAATATAAAAGGAATCAAGAATTATATAAATTATATTAAAAGGATTTCAGATGAACGATTGGACAATATGAAACTGCAATCTATAAACCATTAGAGCAAATTAAAATCTAGTCAACATGAAATCAATTGAAGAAGTAGTATTTGAAAGATATCTATCAGATCAAAAATTGCCAAAGCATCAGCGAATCGGTATTAATAATTATATTGACTGGGCAAACTTAGGAGCAAGAGAAGCGCAACGCTGGATTCCCGTTGAAGAGGAATTGCCTACAATTTCAAAGAATAAGCCACAAGTCAGAGTTTTAGTCAAATCAAAAATAGGAGGCATTTATTTGTCGTATTTTGATAGACATGGTTTTAGTTCTCATGCTAAAATAACACACTGGAGGCTACTGGAACGTTATTAATCAATTAAAATTCAAGCACAATGTCACAAATCAACAAAAACAAGTATTTCAAAGTGAAGAAAATCAAATCTGTAAATGGTTCTGTGATTTTCAAAGTATTCGGTTATGACTCTTTTTTGGATATGTTATTTGGTTGGTCTTATATGTATCAGCAAGATAATAATTCTCTCGAAGAAGCGATTGATCAAATTAAATATATTTCAAAAGTTATAGTGATAGAAGAAAAAACAGTTTATAAAACAAAATTAAACCTTTCTAAGCCTGTTTCTTCTTAATTAACCTGGACACTTAGTATTTTCTAAAATATATCCATCCCAACCATAAAGCCCCGCCCTCTTAAAAGGCGGGGTTTTATAGTTTAATAAACACTTGTGAGCGAAGCGAACACCGCTTATACATACTCTTTTTTCTACATACGTGAAATATTTGTAATAAATTAACACAAATTGCCGTTTTTGCATTTTGAAAACACCCCCCCCTTCCCCCAAAGTTGTAAAATTATTGTAATTTGTAATTTTATAGTATAAGTAAGTGAAGTATAGTTAATTACGAGATTACAAAAAAATTACAAACTTTTGCTCAGTTTGTAATTTTGCAAGTTTGTAATTTTTTGAGATCACTCAAAAAACACAAATTACAAACTGCTTTTAAAATTTGTAATTTTGTAATTGCTGTAAATCAAGTAGTTAAAAATCAATTACAAACTGGTTTGTAATTTTGTAATTGGTCATTTTCAATAAGTTACAGTGTTAAAAAGTGTTAAATTACAAAAAAATGCCCATTTTTGCAACTTGTAGGGTAGGCTAGGTTTTTTTTGCCCATTTTTCGACATGTCTACAACTATTGAGATTAACATAATATTAAAGAAACTTGTGGAGCTTACTTTTACAGAAAATCCAGCTCCATGTCCTTCACGATCGAACTACCGACAAAACCGTACGTCAAGCAGTTTTTAGAACTCAACTATGGTTCACCGGTTGATCTGAAGCAGGATCGTGTTTTATATCTGAATTTCCGCCGTTGCTTGAAAAAGCCGAATAAGCGCTATGACTACAAGCGTAAAAATATACCTTCATTATACTCAGAAATTACCCGTATAGTAATTTCTGAAGATGATTTTTACAGGTATGGATGGGAGCTTACCAGGACTGATATTATTTCTTTGGGAAAAGAGATAGAAGAGCGTGCAAAATTTTTCATGCGCAACATTCTTTCTCTCTACATGAACCTTATGAGCAAGAAGGATTCTATTTACAAATTTCAGACCCGTTTTGGATTTACCGAAGAGATCTGGAGTTATGAATCCATCAAAAAGGATTTTGACCGGAATGGCCCGAAAGTTCGTGCCGATATAAATACAATCCTTGCCAATAAATTTGAAAAAATATTTCTGGAGAATTTGTCTGATTTAGGGACAATTTCTCAAACCTTAATTCTAAGTCATGATTACAATTCAAAAGCAGGTTAATAGCCTCGGGGGATTATGTGAGCTCTACAGCGTTCCCGTTCGAAATATAAAAATCATTCAGGGCGGCCAGATCATCATTTATGATACCAATAACTGTTACCAGTTTGATTGTGTTCTTGACTCGATAGAACACAGTTGCCCATCGAAAGAGGAAAAGGCAGGAACTGTTTATCAGCACAAAATAACCGCACAGGTACACGGTATCACCGAAGAAACCAGCGAAATACTTTTAAAACTAAAGCGGGATAAACACCTTATATTATATAGAGACTATCAGGGATTATATCATCATGTAGGTGATAAAGATATCGGGCTGCAATTTTCTTTTGAAGAAAACACAACGATAAACGTTTATTCAATTCAATTTTCAGGGGATCTGCTTTATACCCGCAAGCCAGGATCCTTACCAATTTATGCACCATAACCCTCTGAAAACCTTGATTTTCCTTGTTTTTTGTCCTTTTATGCTACGATTTTCAGCAATAAACTTGCTGAAAAATAAGGATTATGGCAAAAGAAATCGTAATTGACGGCTATATCGGGCCGTATGGCTATTCTAAACAATTTGTCAAAAGCATGCTAGAGGGGAGCAAGGATGAAGTCACGGTAAAGGTGAGTTCATTAGGGGGTGATGTAGACCACGCCCTTGCCATTCACGATATGTTTGCCCAGCAGGGCAATGTTATTATTGTGTATACCGGCTTTAACGCCAGCAGCGCAACCATTTTGTCACTGGGAGCTTCCACAATCAAAATGAGCGAAAACTCATTCTACCTGATCCACAAAGTCATGAGCTGGGTTGATGCCTGGGGATATATGAACGAGGACCAGATCGAGGAAGCAATTCAGCAGCTGGAAAAGGATAAAAACAACAATGCAAAGATCACCCTGCAGCTGGCAAAGATGTATTCAAAAAAGTCGGGAAAACCGATTTCCGATATTCTGGATTTAATGAAAGAGGAAACCTGGTTAAGTGCCGAAGAAGCCAAAAGCTGGGGATTTGTGGATGAGATATTCTCCCCCGGGAATAAAGTTAATTATCTGGACGACTATAAAATGGTCGCTATGATTGCCGCTTCAGGACTACCAACACCAAAACGGCAACCTGGCACAGGTAAATCTGCCGGAAAATTTTGGACAAAAATGTCTGATACAATTTCGAAGGCATTGAATAAAAACGCCATTTCAAATTCATCTCAAAATATGAGTAAACAATTTTCAAATGTAAACAAAGTGCTGGCGGTTGATAAACTGGACAGTACAGACGCCGGTATAATGCTTACAGCTGATCAGGCTGAAAAGATCGACCAAAGTCTTTCGAAACTCGATAAAGCAGAATCCGATCGTGATGCTGCCATAACGGCAAGACAGACTGCAGAAACCGGCTACAACAATGCCGTTTCGTCCATTGACGATCTCGACCCTTCCGTTAAGGAAGCCAAAACCTTTGAAGAAAAGGTAAACGCTATCCGTGCACTCCTGACAAAAAAGCCGGGAGTAAATGCCATTGGAGCCCAGACTAACAAGGATAACAACCCCACCGGTGACGGTGTGGATTGGGACACCCTGAATTCACTGCCGCATATGCAACAAGAATATTAACAACCACTAAAATCTTTTCAAGATGGATATTTCCGAAATCAAAACCGCCTTTGGAGCCTATTATGAAAACTCCGGGCAAAACAAAAGCCGTATCCTTGGAATGCTTTCACAAGGACTGGCTACACCGGGCATCTGTACGCCCATCAAAACGGATGATACAATCTTTAAGCTGTCCCAGCTGACTGTTGGCAGCCTGGTACAATCCTTCCAGAAGGGCTGGACTCCGAAGAATTCAGAA